>Ga0209636_10009007_pt1 | contig 10173 bp, 9 predicted proteins | sample DeeMarSWOR152_54_FD_187464 | JGI IMG/M metagenome (GOLD analysis project Ga0209636, IMG submission 187464) | Marine sediment microbial communities from White Oak River estuary, North Carolina - WOR-1-52-54 (SPAdes) (version 2) | ecosystem: Environmental > Aquatic > Marine > Intertidal zone >... | reverse complement strand
ACTATGCGAGGCATGTCCTTCGGTCCGTTCAGCTTGTATGGTAGACGGCACGTGGCATCTTGAGATAACTGACCCCCACGCGGCAGTAGCCCAGATTTTGTCTTTTGCCGAGAAACGGGGAGATCGAGTCTTGGAGATCGGAACCACCACCGCGAGTCTGGAAGATGCCTTCATGACGATCCTTCAGGCCAACAGAGAGCGACAAGGTGGAGGCCCATGAGTCAGCTGGTTAAAGCCTTCTTCATAAGCCGCAAGGATATCGAGAGCTATTATGGCAAGCCACCCCTCATCACGTGGGCAATCCTTTTTCCGGCTGTGCTCCTGCTCGCCATATACGTAAAGGATCCGGCAACCTATCTCAACGTCGCCCCTGGAATCGTTGCCATGACCCTGCTGTTCGGTAATACTTCTATGGCTGCCATCGTCGTTACCTTCGAGAAACGTTCGGGGACTTTGCAGCGCCTACTCTCGACACCCGTGACCCATCGCACCATCGTCTTGGGCAAGGCGGCCAGTGCAGCTGCTTACGGCATCACCACATCGTTAATTATTACTACCGGGCTCGTCCTCTTCCTCGATATGAGCGTACCCAATCCCTTCGTCTTCGGTGCCGGGTTGTTCTTGGGAGCTGGGACTTTTTCGTTCTTCGGCCTCATCGCATCGGTGATGGTCAGGGAAGTCTTCGAGGCGATGACCCTTATGAACTTCCTGAGGTTCCCACTGCTATTCATCAGCGGTGTCTTCATGCCCATAGAGACCTTGCCGGTCTGGGTTAAACCCTTAGCTTTGGTCTCGCCTTTGACCTATGTGGTCGAGCTGCTCCGGTTCGGCATCTCCGGGCAATCGTACTTCTCATCATTGTGGGTATGCGCTATCGTAGCGCTTGGTTTCCTCTCTGTCAGTTGGTGGATTGCAGGCCCGGTGTTTCGGCGCAGCGCGAACCGTTAACTCATACCTTCCAAAGCGTTTAGACGTATCGATGATTCTCACCGTTGCTTGAAACTGTTTAATTCCGGCGCAAATAGACATTGACACATTCTTCAGAGTACGTAAAAGCAAAAAGGATCCAGAAAAGAGGCACCGGCTGTTGACGATGGGGCATTCTGTCAATTATTGGAGAGAAGGCCTGAACTTATCAGAACAGAATTGGCACTAGCCAGAATTACGGAACGGCGAAGTCGCTCCGGCTTTTGGCCATTCTTATCTCTGTGCTGGAAAAGATGATGCGTGTTGCTCCACACCCTAGAACGATTTAGGGCCCTTTCGATTACAGATCTTTCTTAGGAAACTCCACCCTAATACTGATGTCGGTAGGGCATTTAGCGGCTTGATTCAGTCTTACATCACCGGCTATGCTGATCAGCATATATGCTTCTTCTCGTGAAATTCCCTTGAGTTCCACTAATCTCTCTATCATCTCTTCAACGGCAATCCTGGCTGCTTCGTAGAATTCAGCCCCCGTACCTGTGGTAATCATGAGTTGATCGGTCTCTATATATGGGTAATTGATGTGGGCATTCTTCACCAGATCAATCCTTACCTTCACCTGTGCGCAGATTTCCAGACCTGTTCCCGTGGCCTCAGCATCTCCCATCCGGGCATGAACATCTCCGATGTAAAGCCATGCTCCATCTACAAAAACAGGCAAAAGGACAGTAGCTCCCGGTGAAATACGGTTATTATCCAGATTTCCACCCCAACTTCCTACCATCGAGGTCGAGGGAGTCTCATTTTGAGCAGCCGTACCGATGACTCCAACCATTGGTTCAACCGGTAGCCGAATATCGCGAGAAAAATGAAGAAATCCGTCCTTGACCGGGATGATCTTTGCAATCGGCTCGGATACCATGTCATCGATGATCCCTGTGTTTGGCTTTACCAGGACAAATCCCTGGTTGTCCAGTGAGATGTCCTCTATCTCTACCGTCACTGCATCGCCTGGCTGCGCACCTCTGACCTCTATAGGGCCGGTAGCGGGATTCACCTTTGGTACTGGAGCGGAGAAATCAGGTGCTGTTGAGAAGACGTCTTCTTCCTTCCTTAGTTTCCCACTTCGGGCGTCCAGGGTTTCAACAACCAAACGTTCTGGGGGGTCTACTGTGATTGCTGGAGCATGCCTGCGGTCAAAATTGTAAACAATTTGATCACTTCTCAAGATCTTCATAGAGCTCTCCTTGTGTATTTTAAGCGCAGCGCTCATGATCGATGATCTGTGAATACTACATCTCAAGGGAATGAAAGTTCAAGCTGATCTGAAGGCCAGAGGATCATGCTTCTTTGAACAGAGAACGAATACAGTTTCAGATATCTGCGTCATTGCCAACGCATTTCTTAAGGAAATCCAGCCAGATTTCTCTTGGTTTTTTCCGATCCTTTTCTTTTAATGCGCTAATCAAAGGAAAATGGGGTTAGGCAGAGAGTTTCTTGTCAGAAACGGTTTTCTAGCGACGGGCCCGGCAATTGCCTCTTGAATTCATATCGAGAGCGATCATCTTCGGCATGCAAAGACCCTGTGGCGCTAGATACGATGAGTTCTCCGACCGCACTGAAGCCGTGACCGGTGCAAAGTGAAGCTACAAGGTCGACCGCGACGCGCGCTTGGGTCCCTCGATAGATTGGGATCGCCAATCTCAAGGTTAAGGGGAAGGCACATAACGCAAATGGGCCGCGAAGTCAATGGCCAAGGCCAAAAAGCAAGCCACCACGGGGGTCAAGAACCAACCGAGCAGAATATTGACCAATGTCCGACGACTGATGGTGTTGATGCCTTTGACGATGCCCACACCCAACACGGCCCCCACCACCGCCTGAGAAGTCGACACCGGAACGCCCAGAAAGGTGTAAAAATGGACGGTTACCGCCTCCGCCAAAACCACCACCAGTGCCGAAAAGGGATCCAGCCTGACCAGCCTTCTGCCCACTGTCTCCATGACTCGCCGGCTGAATGTCATGATGCCAAGGCCGATGCTCAGCCCCCCGATGAGGAGTGCAGAAAACACCGTCAACATCCCGGCACCCACGAACACAGCCGTCACATTGGCCACATTGTTGGCCCCAAGCGCGTAAGCCCCATACGAACCAGCGCCAATGAGACACACGCGGAATCCCATATCCGACTGAAAAAGGTTCATTTGAAGCCTGTTGTACAGGGCGGCCAGGACCTTGTACATAAGGACCGCAATAACCACGCCACCGACGGGTGTTCCAAACCAGCAGGTTACCACCTTCCCTAGAACCGCCAGGTTGAGTTGCCGGTTCAAAAGCCCGATCCCTAATATCGCGCCCACAGCGGCCTGGGAAGTTGAAACCGGAAGTCTCAGGAGGGTCATTATCGTTACGGCGATCGCGGCAGCCACCGATGACATGACAGCCAGGCGGAGGGTCATATAAGTCAGCCCTCTGTACGTTTCGATGCCACCCCTGCCCTCCAGAATTGCCCCGAATAGAACAAAACCAGAGGCGAGAATTGCGGCGGTCCAGAATCTGAGCATCCTGGACGATACCGCCGAACCGAATACGTTGGCCGCATCGTTGGCGCCCAAGGACCATCCCAGGAATACTCCGCCAAGGAGAGAAAACACTACACCCGCCTCTTGACACTGATGATGTAAACCCGTCGCGAAACCCGGTCGGCCTGATCTGAAATCTCTCCGATTTGGAGGACCATCTCCTTGAGCTGAAGCTTTTGAAAGGGATCCAAATCCGAATCGAAGACCTTCGTGATGATCCGTCTCTCGATGTGGTCGCAGTGGCTTTCGTTGCTGTCTATGGTGGACTCCAGAGACCTAATGTCTTGGGACTTCTTGAAGAGCGCCTCAACCTGCTTGATCAGCAAATCGCAGCACTCTATGGAGATTCGAATCAGCTCCTTGATGTCTAGGACAAGATAATCTGGGGTGAGCAACCGTTGGGTCTGAATCATATAAAGGACGCGCTCAAATAGGCTGGGAACCTGGTCGATCGCCTCCAGCAATCCCAAGATGTCTCCACGGGATTCCGGAATCAGCGCCTTGGCATACATAATGGTTTCGATCTCATTACGAATGTCGTCGGCCTTCGACTCGACCTTATGGGTCTGCTCGATCAAGAAGTCGAGGTCCTCACAAAGGCCCTTGTCAAAGTAGAGGTTCATTGCATTCAAAAAGTTTTCATGAGCCAACCTGAGGTTATCCAAATATTGAGAAATCAATTCCTCGACCTGCTGTTCTTTTCTAAACAGAAGCCTAAGCATGATCACTCCCCAAGCGGATGTTTGAGAACATGCAAAATGTTATCCAAAGGGACCCATAAAGCATAGCAGAAAACCCCAGGCTTTCAAACCTTGGGATGGATAACCATACTAGGATGATTGTGGCCATTGGAGCCATCATTCATTCTCTCTGAGGGGACAACTTACACGCATCTTCAGCCATTTGGTGGACTAGGTAGAACATACTGGCCAGCGATCCACCATCAGCCGTGATGTTTTCCCCCGTGATATAACTGGAATCGTCTGATGCGAGAAAGACTACGACCCGGGCCATCTCTTCAGGTGTTCCATGCCTATTCATTGGTATTGCCCTGTTCCTTGCTGTCAAAAGCTTTTCGGTGGGATAAGCCTCGCGCTGCAAGGGCGTCATTATTGGTCCCGGACTGAGCGCATTGACTCGGATACTGTACTTTGCCCATTCAACCGCAAGAAGCCGGGTCAGGCCTATGACTCCCGCTTTGCTAGGCGTATAGGCGCCGCTGTTGATCTCAGGCATATGGCCAGATATCGAAGCCACATTGATTATGGATCCTCCGGATTTTCTGTTGATCATGTGTGGCCCAACTGCCTGACAACAGAGAAATACACCTTTGAGATTGACTTCGATGACCCGGTCCCAATCCTCTTCTTTGAGATTCTCAATGGCGCCAGGAAGAAAAACCCCAGCATTGTTAACGAGGATATCAATTCTGCCCAATTCTCTTAAAGCCCGCTCGACCATTTGGTTTACGTCACTGCTCTTTGAAACATCTCCCAGTGCAACTATGGCTCGACGCTGCTTCGCCCGCACCTCGTTTGCTACTGCTTCTGCCCCGTCAATGTTCAGATCACAGTTCACGACCACATCGGCTCCTGCTTCAGCCAACCCCAGCGCGATGGCCCTTCCTATCCCTTGACTCGCACCGGTTACAATTGCAATCTTGTCCTTGAGTTTCAACTGAGGTCACCCCCTTATCCTATTTGCCGCCGCTGACATTCTCGTCTCGGGTCTCGTTTTGCCTACGTGTCCTCTCCACGGGATCTCTGAACCTAACATTTGAAATACACTGATATAATCGCCACGAGGCATCCTATAGACTAGATCCAACATGAGATCAGGTGGAGACGTGTGATTGCTTCCCTACTTCCCTTTTCTAGCGAAGCGTGAAAAATGCAGTCTCTCCAATGGGATTAGGGTTGGCATTTGAGTTATTAGCTGAGCAATCAGTTTTCCCGTTAGAGGGGCTGAGCCGATTCCATCGCCTTCATGACCGGCAGCGATGTAGAAGCCGTCTATCTCATCGACCTTAGAGATGATCGGTAGATGATCAGGAGTGTAGGGCCTAAGTCCTGCGTAGGTTCTAATGATGTTAATATTTTTCAGTATTGGGAAAAACCTTACGGCTCGTTTTATGATCGCTTTGATCACCGGGACGGTTGTGCTGGTATCATATCCAACAAATTCCCGACTGCTCCCAATGAGGATATTCCCATCTGCCCTCGGCTCAGAGGTAAAAGCGACACCGTATTTGAACAAGTCTTCATCAGCATCCCTCAATATTTCCGGATCGAACTTTGCAGCAATGTAGCGAGCCTCTATCATCTTCCGGTCGGCAATAGGAGGCACTTGTTCGGTGACAACCAATTGTCCTCTTCGGGGAATTATCGGGATATCGATACCGACCATCTTTCCTATCTCAGGTGCCCAGGCTCCAGCAGCGTTAACTACTTTTGATGTTCTTATCTCCCCCTGAGAGGTTATCACTGATTTGATCTTGCGCTGACTGTCCAGTGCAATCTGTTTAACCTCCGTGAAGGTTCTAATGCGGGCACCGAATCTTCTCGCTCCCTGCACAAGTGCGAGGGCCAGGTACATAGGGTGAACAGACGCACAGAAGGCAGATTCCATTGCTCCCAGAATGTCCGGAGCCACATTCACCTTACGCCTCCGAAGTTCCTCACCCGCGACCATTCTCACCGGGAGTCCTGCCTCCTTTTGTTTCTGAAGCCGGGCCTGCATGAAATCCCATTCATCTTCTGTTTCTATAAAGAAAAACACACCCGGTTGATGGTACTGAAAATCGTAATCAAGCTCTCCTACCAGTTCTTGATAGAGTCTATTGCTTTCCACACTCATATTCGAATCAAACCCCGGCTCACGATCTTCAGCCATCACATTACCTTCACACCCCCCGGACGTTCCCGTAGCAATATCTCCTCTTTCAACAAGGGTGACATCTATTCCCTCCTTGGACAAGTAGTACGTGACGGCGGTGCCGCTCACCCCGCCACCGATCACCACCACCTCTGTTTTGTCAACGTTGCTCATTCTTTCTCTTTCATCAGGTTTTCCACATTCAGGACTCGAACCGGTGGGCGACAAGTAAACGGCAAGAGTGTACTCGGCTTCTGTTTGGTACTATCTGCGAGTATGTTCCTAACCAATGGATAGCATGTTTTGCCTTGACACAGACCCATTCCAGCTCTTGTTCTGTTTTTTATCCCTTGGACTGTGCGAGCTCCATCCTCGATCGCCTTTTCGATTTCTTCTTTTGTGACCTCTTCACATCGGCAAATAACCAAGTCATCTTCTCGTGCCACGCATTGTCTCCTTCCAACGTCTCTCGATCCTCGCAGAAACAAGGCCTCAACAGATTCTATGAGGATCCCTCAGACCTAGAGCTTGAAGTCTGAGATTACATGAATCCTTCATACCCATGTTTTACCACAGCCATATAGACCATGTTTATGAAATCAATAAAGTCAAATATAGGGAGAGAAACAGCCTCCTGGATAGCCGCAGCAAACGGAGGCATATCACTAGCTTCAAGGACGATCGCTCCCAGATTCGGGTTTTCCATCGCCAATTTCTGCGCTACTTCCACAATTTCATGCTCCAGCTTTTGCACATCCAACGTTGACTTTTCTTCAGTGTTGTGGACAGTAACGAACTCCTCCCTCCCCTCCATGCCAGCTATCGCTATCGGAGTTGATTCATCTATGCCGACATCTCGTAGGAACGGGCCTTTCAGGTGTTCTGCTCCTGAGGCGATTATGCCCACTTTCTTTTCTTTCCCAATCATGCGAGAGATCAGAGGAACCAGAAGCATAGGTGAGGTAAAGAGAGGAATCCTTAACGCTGCGCTTGCCCCCTTCTGAAAGGCCGTAAAGTAACCACAATTGGTGGTAATTGCTCTTACGCCTTCTTTCTCCAACTCTACTGCGGTCTGAATAAACTCTTCCTGCCTTGCTTGGGACGGCCCCTCCTCGTCAAACCACCAATCACAGGGCATCCCTTCGAGCACCCTAAACCTCACCGGGAAATCATAGGTGGAAGCATTCCCGACATTCCCAGGAATAAGCGGTGCCTTCAAATCCAACACAAGTATGCCAATAGCCTCACCATAGAACGGTCTACCTCCCTTCACGATCATAGTGGGATCCTCCTCTTCGGTTTGCTGACCATTAGTCCATGACTGATCCACCGTTTACATCCAAGATCTCACCAGTTATGAAGTTTGCTCTGTCCGAGACCAAGAAAAGGACTGCTTCGGCAACGTCCTGCGGCTTACCCAGTCCTAGTGGAGTTGACTTCCTGAGGATCTCTCTTCCCTCAGAACCATAGCTATCTAATAGCTGGGTATCAATAGCCCCTGGGGCAACTGCATTGACCAATATGTTATAGGGATGGACCTCCTTGGCCAAATGTATTGTGAAGCCGGAAACACCCGCCTTCGCGGCGGTGTAACTTGCCGCCGCATTAGTGCCCCCAATCTTTGCTGCGGTGGAAGAAATATTCACGATTCTTCCGCACCGGTGTTTCTTCATACTCCTAATCACGGCCTTACAACAGAGGAAAGTCCCCTTGAGATTCACGTCGATGACCTCATTCCAATCTGCCTCATCCATTTCCTCTACCCTACCCGTTCTCGTAACTCCCGCATTGTTGACGAGTATGTTGACCTCTCCAAGATTCTCTGCTATTGCCTTAACCATTCGTTCTACGTCATCACGTCTTGCCACATCAGCCCTCACGACCATTGCCTCAGATCCCATAGCTCTTATCTTCTCTTCCACCCGCCGTGCTCCCTCAAGATTGCTTTTGTAGTTTATGGCAACCTTTGCCCCTTCCCGTGCCAGCGCAAGAGCGATTGCTTCTCCTATTCCACGCGAGGCACCCGTGACCAGAGAAATCTTCCCGATTACGTTCATTTTGCTATCTCCTTTTGATTCTCTTCAGCCTTGCACACCCGCTGGCCTAGGACAACTATAAATTCGTGTCGATCATTGCCCCTCTCTCCGCCTGTTCTGCCAGCCGTGAGTAGATGGTGAGGACTCCCTTTTTGACCTTCGGTTCCGGAGGACTCCAATCCCTTAACCGATTTTCGATTTCCCTCTCCGTTAAATGAACCTCCAGATGACGCCTGGCAATATCTATTTCAATGATGTCTCCATCCCTCACGATCGCAATAGGACCACCTGCCATCGCCTCTGGAGAGACATGTCCGATGGCTGCACCCTGGGCAAATCCTGAAAACCGTCCATCGGTAATCAAGACGATATGTCTGTCCAGTCCCATACCGACCAGGGCATCGATGGAAAGCATTAACTCCCGCATTCCCGGTGCACCCCTCGGCCCTTCATACCTGACTACGATAACGTCACCTCTTTCCACCTTCCCATGATGTATGGCCTCCACAGCATCCTCGTCAGAGTCAAAAACCTTTGCCCGCCCTTTGTGCTTAAGTATCTCCTTCCTGAAGGACGTGGGCCTCGCTACTGCTCCCTGAGGGGCAAAATTCCCCCTCAAGATTGCCAGTCCTCCCTCTTCATACACAGGATCATTTCTCGTAGTGAGCACTCCCCCGGTTACCTTGTTCGCCCCCTTGATGCAGTCTCCAAGGCTCTTACCGGTTACTGTCAAACAGTCTAGATTCAAGAGATCTTCCAACTCACTCATCAGAGCCGGAACTCCCCCTGCCTCATGAAAATCCACCACCGTGTATGGTCCATTGGGAATAACAGCACAAAGACACGGTGTTTTTCTGCTCAGCCGATCAAAATCATTCAAAGAAAGCTCAATACCCAACTCCCTGGCAAAGGTGAGTAGGTGTAGCACCGCATTGGTTGAGCCGCCGATGGCCAAATCCACCACAATGGCGTTCATCAGGGCTTCCCTGCTCATAATCTGAGAAGGTCTCACTCCCCCTTTGACCAATTCCACTACCTGTCTGCCAGACTCCCTGGCTGCTCTTAGTCTGTGCGATGAGACGGCAGGTATCGTCGACGTCCCCGGTAGTGACATTCCTAAAGGCTCGGACAGGATTTGCATCGTATTTGCTGTACCCATGAGAGGACACGCTCCCGGCCCAGGACATACTACTTCTTCCATTTCAAGGATTTCTTTTTCTGAGACCCTATTCGCCCTTATCCCTCCAAAGACTGCCTCGTCAAACTGCGACATCACAATGTCTTTGCCGCGATACCGACCGGGTAGCATTGGACCCCCTGTGACCAGGATCGATGGTATATCCAAACGCGCTGCCGCGATTAGCTCGGCCGGAATTATGCTATCGCAGGACGAAAGCAGAACGAGCCCATCAAAAAGGTGTTCCATCGCCACAATCTCGATCGAACCGGCAATGATGTCCCTGATGACCAACTCGTACCTTAGAGCCTTGTTCTCGGCCCCCGCACAGGGAGACCCACAGGTTGAAATCGTGCCAAACTCAAACGGAGTGCCCCCTGCTTGCCAGACTCCCCCCTTGACCGCTTCGGCGATCTGACGCATGTGAAAATGGCCAGGAGCGGCCTCATTCCATGTATTGACAACGCCAATGTGCGGCCTCTTAAGATCCTCATCCGTGTATCCGTTGGCCTTGTATATGGCTCGGCGCCTGGCACCCTCGATCCCTTCAAACAGACGCTTTCCTTTCCACATGAGG
>Ga0209636_10009006_pt1 | contig 10173 bp, 8 predicted proteins | sample DeeMarSWOR152_54_FD_187464 | JGI IMG/M metagenome (GOLD analysis project Ga0209636, IMG submission 187464) | Marine sediment microbial communities from White Oak River estuary, North Carolina - WOR-1-52-54 (SPAdes) (version 2) | ecosystem: Environmental > Aquatic > Marine > Intertidal zone >... | reverse complement strand
TACAATTTTTGCACTGCTATAATCCCTAAACCAGCAGCCATTCTGTGGATACCGCCTTGACGTCGGCGTGCCAATCGCCAGGTCGTATGCATCATACCAAAGTACAGTCCGTTTGCTCGCGACGCTGCCGCCCGCTGCAGAATAAAAACTCTTGCCAGGTTTTTTAATCAACAACCAGGAGCAATACGTATATAAAAATACATCATGTGCTCGCGAACTGCTTTGTGGCGGCAGACAGGCCCACCAGTTTATCAACCCTTTTTCCAATATCTCTTCATGCCTGGCCATAGCAGCCAGCCATTCATCATCGGCAAAATAAGATGAATCACGCCAGCCAGATCTGAGAGCCTGCTCGGTCAAAATGCCATCGGCACTTTCATAAAGGATGTCCCATACTTCCTGGTTATTACTGCGATCACGACCAACAGGATTATGATTAACCACCAGAATAAAACCGTGCTGATTCAACACCTTTTTTACTGTCTTCAGATACTCGCCAAAACCTTCACTCCAAGACTTAAAGTTGCTCGCATACTTCCAGTGGGGATACTTGTTCCGGAATCGCTGATGCAATCTCCCGCCAACATAAACATTATCCATAGCTAAACCATCATAAGAGTATGCAACTCCTCCTTTTTTGCCTGAAACAAAAGCTAATATTTGGTCAGCCGCCCACTTCTGAAAATCCTTGTTAGTTACATCAATGTAAAACTGATGATAGTAGCTGCTCGTAGGATCAGAAGGGGCCCATCGTATACGCTTATCTTTATCCTTGTAATCTTCCAACGTCGCATTTCTTGCATCTTTTAATAGGAACCATTCAGGGTGATAACTCTCGATATAGTCATAATCAAAATAAGTTCTAACGTCGGTCTTTCTTATTCCAGTTCCAGTGATGTAATAAAGCATAATTTGGTCCGGCCTGTTTCGTCTTAAAAACTCCCAGACCGGGCGATTATATTGTGCCATAATTTGAGAACACCAGAAAGCATCGTACCTGCCAACATTTTTTTCCGCTGTGCGAACATCAAGGGGCTTACTATGCCAATTCTCCCTCGTCATAAGCTCCTTTTCTCGCAAGAAGATGCACAATATGCATTTAGCTGAAGGCGCGTTAGATTCCTTCGAAGCGCTTGTTCTCCAACAACCTAACAATACAACAGCAACGGAAAAAACAAATAGTGCCTTTTTCCACGATTTTGCCATGCTTGTAAACTCACCTCACCATAGGTAATACGCAAAGACGCACAGAGGTCCCTCTGTCTCTGCAGTAATGCAAGTATCTACAGCACCACCACTGCGGTATTGCTCGGCCCACTTCACGGACCAGGAACATTTCCTGCAATTATCCAAGCCCTCTTTATTATCGGTTGAAAATTCTACACCTTTTTGCAATTTGCTCGATACCGCTGAATAGGGGCTTTTAGGCCTTCGTCGAAAGAAGTTTTAGCCTCGAAGCCGAAGTATTCATTGGCTCTTGATACATCCAGACGCCGCCTAGGCTGGCCGTCCGGCTTGGAACTGTCCCAGTGAATCTCACCACAAAAGCCGGTAAGCTCAGCAACTTTTGTGGCAAGTTCCTTTATCGTTATTTCAAATCCAGCCCCAATATTGACCGACTCAGCACCATTATACTGCTCCATTGCCAACAAAATACCCTCAGCTGCATCCGCACCGACATATAAAGCCGGCAAAAACAGAAAAATAATAAAATGACCTCTCAACATCCTCTGCCCTAATTAAAATCAGCAGCGATTATTTCAGCGATTCTCTCCGCTGCCTTGCCATCCCAAAATTTCGGAACTCTCCGCCCAACTTCTGCATCGGCATCCCTTATTTGGTGGTAGGCGGTCAAAATATCCTCCGTTGTGACGCGTACAAGCCGGTTCGTGCCTTGCTCAATCGTCACCGGCCGCTCCGTATTTTCCCGTAGCGTCATACAAGGCACACCAAGTATCGTCGTCTCCTCCTGTATGCCCCCCGAGTCTGTCAACACAAGTGCCGGATTACTCATCAAACACAAAAAGTCCACATACCCAACCGGCTCAAGCAACAGCAAATTATCCATCCCTTCGACTTTTCTCTCAAGCTCACTGCCTTTAATATTATTCTTCGTCCGTGGATGAATCGGGAAAACCAGCTTCATTTCCTTCTCAATCTCCGCAAACGCGCCAATAATCTGGCCAAATTTGTCCATATCATCAACATTGCTCGGCCGATGCAGCGTAATCACCGCATACTCTTTAGCCGAAAGTCCCAGCCGCCCCAGTACATCTGACTTTTGTGCCTTTTCACGATTGGCCATCAGAGTATCAATCATCACGTTGCCTACAAAATGCACCTTCTTTGAATCGATGCCTTCATTACGTAGATTATCAACACCTGACTGCTCGGTAACAAAAAGCAAATCACTGATGCTATCAGTTAGTACACGATTAATTTCCTCCGGCATAGTACGGTCGAAGCTGCGCAGCCCTGCTTCAACATGTATAAGTTTCACACCAAGCTTAACTGCAACCAGACCACATGCAATCGTGCTGTTAACATCGCCCACAACAAGGACATAATCAGGCTTAAAATTCAATACAATCGGCTCAAAACGCTTCATAATCTCCGCTGTCTGTACAGCGTGGCTGCCCGAACCCACCTCAAGGTTTATATCCGGCCTTGGAATACTCAGTTCATCAAAAAACTGCCTGCTCATATTCTCATCATAATGCTGGCCCGTATGAACAAGCAGTCCCTCAAAATTACCAACCTTTTTAAATGCCCGCATAATCGGCGCAATCTTGATAAAATTCGGCCTGGCCCCGCACACACAGATAACTTTAATCATATACCCCCTCTCTCTCAACTCGGCATAAAAGGCAAATTCGTTTCACCCGAAACGTTACTCCGTTAGATGTTGTTCTTGTTGGCCCTGTACCACTCAACCGTTGCCTTAAGGCCCTCATCGAAATTTGTCTTCGCCTCAAAGCCAAAAAGCTTTTTGGCCCTCGATGTATCCAGACGTCGCCTCGGCTGGCCGTCAGGTTTGGAGCTGTCCCAGCGAATCCGGCCCCTGAAACCGGTGAGCTTGGCAATCTTTTCGGCAAGGTCTTTTATTGTTATTTCGAATCCGGCCCCGATATTTACCGGCTCAGCGCCATTGTAATGTTCTGTTGCCAATAGGATGCCCTCAGCGGCATCGGCCGCGTAAATAAACTCGCGCGAGGCCTTGCCCGTGCCCCAGCAGTCAAATAATCATCACCAGCTTCAATTGCATCAACGCATTTCTTTATCAACGCTGGTATCACATGACTGCTCCCTGGGTCAAAGTTATCACCTAGGCCGTAAAGATTTACCAGCGGCAAACATCAGGAGAGCTTCAGTTTGCAGAACGCTATCGCACACATCTTCAAAAGAAGCAGGCCTTCACGCCACCGACTTATCTTAATTTCTCCGTAGCTGCGCTCTCGGTAGCGAATTGGCATATCTACAATCTTATGGTTCAGACGTGATGCACCGAAGAGAAGGTCAAAATCTCCATAAGGGTCAAAATCACCAAAGTAAGAACGGTTAGCTGCAATTTTTTCGTAGTCATCGCGCCAAAATACCTTTGTGCCACACAGAGTATCTTTAACTCTTTGCTCCAGAAGCCAGCTAAAGATAACTGCAAAAGAATGATTGGCAACCATATTACAAAAACGCATTGCTCTCTTTTCCATTGGGTAAACCAGTCTACAGCCATTAATGAATTCACCCTTGCCTGAGGCAATCGCCTGGTAATACTTGATTAGTTCTTCAGGCGGCATTGTCAGGTCTGAATTCAGAATCATCAGGATGTCGCCCTCGCACTGCGGAAAGGCCTGCCGATACGCTTCTGCCAATCCCGTTTTGGTTTGAGTAAGTACAAGAACCCGATGCCATTTGCCGCCATATCTTTCTTTGCATCTTTTGATTTCCTCTACCGTGCCATCGGTGGAATGTCCGTCCACAAAAACAAGCTCCGTCCATTTACCCATCCTTGGTGTTCTAGTAAACGCACCATCGATATTGCCTTTCTCGTTCAGTGTCGGAATCACTACCGAAACGGTTGGCTCACGCCGGACTTCTCTTTCGCCCAGCGGCTGCGGACAGGGCCGAGCAACAATCCGCCACGTCAGGCATAGTTGTCTAATCAAAGGCATCTTTGCCAGCAGCCGATTCATTATCCAGCCAAACACCGGTATCCGTAATGGCAGCAGCATCCGTTCGGAAACAGTAATCGCTTCGAAGTCCGCTAGAGTAAGCAGGTTTTTGATATCATTGCTTGAAAGCCAGCTATAAGATGGGTCCGGTGAACGCCGACCCAACAGCGTTGCTAACGCCAGGATTGGCCGCCACAGGTTTGAATGATATGTAACTATAAGACGCGTACGAGATTTGCATACTACCCTGATACGTTCAAGCGTCGCCTGAACATCGCGCAATAATGGAAGAACATCCGAAATGATGATATAGTCGAAAGGCTCGATGCCTGAAAAGTCCATTTCCTCGATGTCACCAAGGCGAAACTCCAGTTCACTACGTCCGGAATAAATCTGCTTGGCCGCCTTAATCTGATTTTCATTTATATCGATACCAAGCCCGTAAGACGGCTGAGTGGCTGCGAGCAGTCTGCCGGTAGCGCAGCCCAACTCAAGCACTCGAACACCTTGTGGCACTACAAATGTGCAGCACCGGTCGACTTCCTCGTAATAGCCGGGGTTTTTTCGACGCTTCGATTCAATCCCTGCTAATTCTTTATCACTAAATTTTTCGCTCATCAAATACAAGTCCGTTTAATATATTTATCCAGGGTTTCCTTTAAGAAAATCAATTGTTCTTTAATATCGAAATGATGATTCCCAACAAAGAAACCATTTTTGTCAAGCAGTTCGGCGTTTTTTAAATCGCCGCTGATTTCATAATCAAACCACTCGATGACCTTGTTTTTGGTGAAATTCCCCGTTACTATCGGCCTACATTCTATACCATCACAACCAAGTCGGTCAACTACTTCGTTTCTGCACAATGGTGATTGTTCCCGGATAATAAGCGAGAATCCAAACCAGCTGCTCCGGCCTGTTTCCTGCTGAATTGCAAAATGGGGATTGTCACCGAACAACTTTTGAAACTTGCGAGCGTTCTGACGCCTTACCCTGATGAAATCCGGCAACTTTTTAAGCTGCTCAATACCTACAGCACCAACCATTTCTGTGGGCCTGACGTTATAACCTGGCAGAACAAACTTGAATGATTCGTCAAAGTATCTGTCGCTTTTTGTGCCGGTAACTTTGTTTACTTTGGGAAGGTCTCTCGTCCATCCATGAGCGCGAAGCGACAAAAGAATATGGTATAATTCCTCGTCATCGGTTACTATCATTCCTCCCTCCATAGTTGAAATATGATGGCTGAAAAAACTGCTGTATGTCCCTGATAAACCAAAGGTGCCTGCCTGCTTATTTTTGAATTCAGCCCCCATCGATTCGCAGTTATCTTCAATCAGAATGATATCTTTTCCCTCTATTATTGCTTTGATCGCTTCAAAGTCGTTAGGATTACCCAGCAGGTTTACCGCCAGAATCACTTTGGTTTTAGCCGTTACCGCCGAGGCTAATTTGTCAAGGCCGTAATTAAGGGTATTTATGTCCACGTCTACGAACTTAAGCTTCAGTCCATACTGATATAACGGATAATACGAGGTCGACCAGGAAACAGCAGGGACTATTACTTCGTCTCCCCGCTGCAAACGTTTGGTTTTATGATAAAACAGGCCGGCCAGCACCAACAGATTGGCCGATGAGCCGGAATTTGTCATTACACAATATTTACTACCGGTAAACTTGGCGAAGTTGTCTTCGAACCTTCTTACATTTTCTCCCATTGTAAAAGCATTTGAATCAATTACTTTTTGAATTGCTTTCAATTCAGCATCACCCCATGTGCTGCTGGCAAGAGGATACTTAATCATCTTTGCCCCTCCTGATAAAACTCATAGGTTTTGGCAATCCCTTCTTCCAAACTGGTTTTCGCCTCCCAACCCCATTTTTTTAGCTTTGTGACATCGACAAGTTTGCGTTTCATACCTATCGGCTGGGATATATCGTGTTCAAACTCACCATTGTAGCCTATTACATCTGCGATTGCTTTGTAATATTCATTGATTGTGTAATCGCGTCCAAGCCCTACGTTCATCACCTCAGGCAAACTGTCGAAATTGATTATAGCGCGAACAATACAATCCGCCAAATCACCGACATACATAAACTCCCGTCTGGCGGTTCCATCTCCCCAAATTGAAACGGTGTTTTTCTTTTTTTCTTTTGCCTCGTGGATTTTCCTTATCGCCGCCGGGACCATATGCGACTGGGTGGGGTCGAACTTATCCCAACGACCATATTGATTGCATGGAATTAAAGTTTTGTACTGGAAACTTTCATCCTCGGTATGGATATACCGACACATACGGGAAACAGCAATTTTAGCAATTGCGTATCCTTCATTTGTCGGTTCTAATTGTCCGCCGGTTAAAACCATATCTTCAGTCAATGGCTTAACCGAATCTCGCGGATACATACAGGACGAACCCAAGTTAAGAAATTTCTTTATATTTGCTTTTTTCGCAGCCAGCAGCAGATTAAGTCCCATATAGAGATTTTCTGCCAGAAACGCTGCAGGGGTGCTTAGATTAGCTCGTATTCCTCCAACTTTGCCAGCTGCATGAATTATAATATCAGGTTCATGAGAAAGCAGATAGTCTTCCACCAAGGCAAGGTTTAATAAGTCCAGTTCTTTTTTTGGTGGAACTAATATATCAAACCGACCTATGTCAGGATGCTCAAGCAGATTACGCCCGACCATCCCTGACGCTCCTGTTATCATAATAAGCATAACGCTTGCCTTAACTGAATCGCATCCGTACCGTCTAATTGAGCAAACTCAGGACACCCGTCCTTTCATTCTGTGGTCAACGAGAACACGCTCTTTTTTTGCCAATTCCCAGTCGGCGTTGACCATCATAACCACCAGGTCTTTGAAGCCAACTTTTGGTTGCCATTTTAAAAGTCGCTTAGCTTTTGAGGGGTCGCCTTGAAGTCTATCGACTTCCGATGGCCGAAGATAACGAGGGTCAAATTCAACGTGCTTTTCCAAGTCCAGCTCAAGATAACCAAAGACCTCACTCAAAAACTCACGCACAGAATGTGTTTCGCCCGTTGCTATCACGTAATCATCAGCCTTCTCCTGCTGAAGCATCAGCCACATCGTCTCGACGTAATCGCCCGCAAATCCCCAGTCGCGCTTTGCATCCAGGTTACCCAAATACAATTTGTCCTGCAGGCCTAATTTGATTCGTGTTGCTGCTCGCGTAATTTTTCTTGTAACAAACGTTTCACCACGTCTCGGCGATTCATGATTAAACAAGATTCCATTACACGCAAACAGGCCGTAAGCTTCTCGATAGTTCACCGTTTGCCAGAAGGCATACGCTTTCGCACAACCGTATGGACTTCTCGGATAAAATGGCGTCTTCTCTGTTTGTGGTGTTTCTACAACCTTGCCGTACATCTCGCTGCTGGAGGCTTGATAAAACTTTGCCGGCGTCTTCATACCGCGAATTGCTTCAAGCAGCCGAAGCGTCCCTAAAGCATCTGTATTAACCGTATAAATAGGCGTATCAAAACTAACTCGAACATGGCTCTGGGCACCGAGGTTGTAAACCTCATCCGGCTTGATATCATTCATAACTGTTGACAGATTACCGCCATCGGTCAAATCCCCATAAACCAGCCTAAGTTGTGGTTTTTCGTGCAGGTCTTTGTACAGATGGTCGATTCTGCTTGTATGAAACGATGAGCTTCGCCGGATAATACCCCAGACCTGATAATCCTTTTTCAATAATAGCTCAGCCAGATATGAGCCGTCCTGCCCTGTAATACCGGTGATTAATGCCTTTTTCATAATGTCTCGCCTCTTTAACAGTCCTTTGTTATTTCACCTATTTGAAATTCTCTATAATTATCTCAAGCGTTTCGGCCAAGCTTGTTTTAGGCTCCCAGCCGATTGTCTTTTTGATTCGCTCCAGGCTTGGCACCCGCCGCATCATGTCCTCAATAGGTCTGCCATAGGCTTCTTCATATGAAATAAATCCCTTTTTGCTTGTGCTGCCGGTCATTGCAATAATCTTATCTGCAAGCGCCTCAATAGCAATCTCTTCCGTTGAGCCGATGTTATACACCTTCCCTGCTGCCTCCTCACAGTTCATAAGACCTATAATCGCGTCAACAAGGTCTTCCACATAACAAAAGCACCGCCTTTGTCGGCCTGTGCCATAAATCAAAAGCCGCTCGCCCTTTAACGACCTTTCAACAAAACGAGGCACTACCATCCCGTATTGACCGGTTTGTCTCGGCCCGATTGTGTTAAAAAACCTGCCTACCACCACACCCAATCCATATTGCTGATAAAAAGCCTGACCCAAAAATTCATCTATCGCCTTACTGCACGCATATGACCACCGCGACAAACTCGTACTGCCAAGAACAATGTCATCATCTTCCCTGAACGGAACTGCTTCATTTTTGCCGTAGACCTCGCTGCTTGAGGCAATCAGGATTTTCTTGCCGAATTTATTCGCAACATCCAGCACCACCTCTGTCCCACCGATATTGGTTTCTATCGTGTGAACCGGCTTGTCAGCTATCAGCTTCACACCAACAGCCGCAGCTAAATGAAACACTATATCGCTTTGCTCCGCCAAGGTCTCCATTAGACCGGCATCGCGGACATCACCTTCAACAAAAGCAAATTCGGGTTTGTTTTTGAAACCCTCGATATTCTTTAAACTGCCGGTGCTGAGATTATCAACAACTGTTACTTCCTGTCCGTCTCTCAGCAGCCGCTCTGCCAAATGTGACCCAATAAAACCCGCCCCACCTGTAATAAGTGCTTTCATATAAAACCAATGTAAAGCTTCTTTATCTGCATCTGCGAAAAACCGCCAGCCAAATTATCAATAATCATTCATCAATAATCAATTATTTAACGGACTCCGTCCCTGTCGGCTGCCGAAAAAGCCCAGCCTATCACAAATGATATTATTCTATGATACCAATACTAAGAATGGATTTGCCGCCAGACCACACGGACTTGACCACCGTAATTCTCTACGGCCCAACTCCTAATTCCAGACTGCCGTCTTCCGATTCCTGACTCTATCATAAGTATCGGCAAATAAAGGACATAGCTTTAGTAAAGCCGGCTTCAAGCAAGATTGCCTCCACCGATTTTGTGATAAAAAATATACGTATCCAGCCGTTTTTAAGTTCATATTTAAGAACCCCTGACAAAGCCCAGAATATGGCTTTTTGGATATATGCAGGTGTTCAAAAAGCCGAGTCTGAGCTAATCAGCAAACTTCCGGCCCTCACAATACTGAAAAGGCGTTTTTTATCGGCCGCTTACTTAAAAAACCTCTGCTTAATATAGCTATCTCCATTAAATTCGAGAGAAAGGGCGAAAATAATATGACTTTTGCAGCAAATCCTTACTTTTTACTTGTTCCCTACTTCCCGTAATATGAGCAGTAGGTCTTGTCGGTTTCCCACACGGTAACGCAATGCAGCGCCGACTCCCCAAATCTGCCCACAATTTTTCCCCAAACAAAAACCGCAATATTTTCAACCGTAGGATTTGCTTTGCTAAACTCCGCCACCTCGATGTTCAGGTTCTTATGGTCAAGAACTTTTATTACCTCATCATCCACTATTCTCTCAAAATCACTAATTTGAAAACTGCTCTTGCCTGGTTGCGTCTTCACTGTAATCTCAACGACATAATTATGTCCGTGACCGGCTGGATTAGCGCATTTACCAAAAACCTGGAAATTGCGTTCATCTGTAAAACCCTCATTCCAAAGCTTGTGCGTCGCGGCAAATTCAAATTTCTCGCTAAAAAAAATCGTCTCGCAATCGCCACAATCAACCGCCACTTTCCTAAAAGGACTCAGCGCCAAACTCATTTCGCCCAATCTCGCCGTCCCAAACTTACCGGCTAATTGCCCCCAGGCCGATTTTAAAAGTTTAGCTATGTCCAAAAAACCAATATGTTTGCCCTGCTGAAAATCTTCTCTTACACGCTTTGCAAAAATCGGTACAACATATTCACGCACGT
>Ga0209636_10009004_pt1 | contig 10175 bp, 10 predicted proteins | sample DeeMarSWOR152_54_FD_187464 | JGI IMG/M metagenome (GOLD analysis project Ga0209636, IMG submission 187464) | Marine sediment microbial communities from White Oak River estuary, North Carolina - WOR-1-52-54 (SPAdes) (version 2) | ecosystem: Environmental > Aquatic > Marine > Intertidal zone >... | reverse complement strand
GGCTGAGGCGGTTCGAGGAGCGACGTTTCAAGGAGGAGGCGGCGTGATCGAGGAGCTGACCCTCGGCGGGTTCAAGTCCTACGGCCGGCGTCAGACCGTCAGGTTCACGAGGGGGGTGAACAAGATCTCCGGCCGGAACGCCTCGGGGAAGACCACCCTCCTGGAGGCCGTCCTCTTCGGCCTCTTCGGGGACGTCCCGGGCGTCGACAGCAGGGACCTCATCCCCCTCGGCGGCGGCAAGCTGTACGTCTCCGTCGTCTTCCGCAGCCCGTACACCGACCGGAGGGTAACCGTGGTCCGGGAGGGCTCCATGGTCGCCCGGAGGAGGGGCGACACGGCTGAGGAGGGGTTCCGCACGTCGACCCTCTACATGGAGGTGGAGGGAGAAGAGAAGCCCTACACCCGGGAGCGGGAGATCCAGGGGAAACTCAGGGAGCTCCTGGGCGTCGGCAGGCGGACCTTCTTCAACGTCGTCTACGCCAAGCAGAAGGAGTTCGTCGAGATCCTGAACCCGCGGCAGGTGAGGATGGACGCCATCCTCGGGCTGACGACCCCGGCGGAGATGAGGGAGCAGCTCCGGGAGGTGAGGCGCGAGCTCGAGGCCCGCGGCCGCATCCACGAGAAAGGGGCCATCGAGGAGCGGATCAGGAACGCGGAGGCCGCCATCGCCGAGGGCAGGCAGCAGCTGGAGGAGGTGGAGGCCAGACGCAAGGACCTCTCCGAGCGGGCCGGGAAGCTCAGGGCGGAGCTGGAGGCCCTGCTCGGGCGGGGGAAGGCGGTGGAGGCCCTGGCGGCCGATTTCAGGAAGCTCGAGGGGGGGAGGACTGAGCTCGAGGTCCTGCGAGGCCGCCGGCGGGAGAGGGAGAACGACCTTGTGGGCCTCTACCAGGCCATCGGCGACCAGCCCGAGCGGCACCTGGCCGAGCTCCAAGAGCGGAGACGGACGTCGGTGGAGCTGGAGGAGCGGCTGGGGCGCATCGTGGAGGAGGACCTCGGCCAGGAGCGGAGGGCCCTCGACGGGGATGTATCCCGGCTGAATCACCAGATCGGGGAGCACCTGGAGCTGAAGGAGCAGGGGGTCGCCGTTTGCCCAAAGTGCGGCCAGCGGGTCGACCACGAGCTTCTGGAGGAGGACCTGAGGCGCTGGAGGGCGGAGCTCGAGGAGAAGAGGGCCCGCGTCGAAGACCTGGACATGGAGCTGAGGGCGACCCAGGCCCAGATGAGGACGGCCAGGGAGAGGCGCATCGAGGCGGAGAGGGCCATCTCCCGGCTCGCGGAGCAGCTGAAGAGGATCGACGAGCTGAGGGAGATCACCCGTCGACTCTTCGAGGAGAGCCAGATCCTGGCTAGGCGCCTGGAGGCGGAGAACGAGGCCCTGAGGATCAGGGCGGAAGCGGAGATGGATGCCTCGTTCGGGACAGCGGCTGAGGCCCAGAAGGCCGTCGAGGAGCGCCTCGGGCTGATCCAGAAGGAGCGCGCGTCCGTCCAGGCGGATGTCCGGTCGGCGGAGGCCCTTCTGGCCGAGGCGGAGAGGCGGCGGGCCGAGGCGGAGAGGCGGCTGGAGGCGCAGCAGGAGGCGCTCCAAGACTCGAGGGAACTGCTGGGACGGATTCTGGAGTACGAGGCCAAGATCGGCGCTGTCGAGAGAATCGTGGAGCGGTACGGCGAGTACGAGAGGCGGCTGAGGGACAGCACCCTGAAGCTGCTGGAGTGGCTGACCTACAAGTACTTCCAGCGGCTCACCGACCAGGACGTGTACAGCGCCTGCCACATAGACAGGGAGAGCTATGTCCTGGAGGTGCAGCCCCTCAAGAGCAGCCGCCTCCTGCCGGCCTGGCGGGCCGGCGGGGGCCACGAGAGCCTCCTCGCCCTCTCGGAGCGCCTAGCGCTGCTCAGGGTGAGGGGGTTCCCGCACCTGCTGATCCTGGACGAGCCGACGGACGCCGTCGACTCGGAGAACATCCCACAGCTGCTGGAGTACATCGCCCGCAGCAGCCGGGAGATCGGCCAGGTGCTGCTGGTGACCCACCACGGCCACGGGGAGGAGGAAGGCGTCAACCTGATAACGGTGCGGAAGGTCGACGGCGAGTCCAGGGTGACCCAGGAGGCGCCCCGGCCGGCGGGCGCGGACTAGGGCACCCGCTTGGGCTTGTACTTCTTCTCCTTGTACTTGCTGACGATGCGGACGTGGGTGCCCTTCCTGGTGGCGGCCGACTCGATGCCCTCCGCCATATCCTGGCACTCCTGCCGCCAGGGGCAGGTCTGGCACTCGTCCTCCGTGCCGTACATGCCGATGCAGACGGGACGCGGACCCCTGCTCATATCAACAACATCCCTCAACCCGCAGGCTAAAAAGATTCCGCGCAGAGAGGATCTTTACGATGGGTTCTTGTAAGACGGCACTGGCCGCCGGGAAAAGACGTTGGGTTTTTTCGCGTTAGCCGCTGGTCTTCCGGCCCTTTCTCTCCAGCCGGGTCACGCTCTCCTCGGTGCCGATAAACGCGATGTCGACGTATCCCAGGAAGAGGCCGGTCTCGATGACGCCGGGGATGGACTTGAGCTCCGCCTCCAGCCTCCCGGGATCGGGGATGGCGCCGAAGCCGGCGTCGACGATGAGGTTCCCGCTGTCCGTCACCACGGGCCCCAGCTTCCCGCTTCCCGAGCGGACCGACACCTCGGCCCCGAGCCCGCGTATCCTGCGCAGGACGGGACGGAGGGCGAAAGGGAGCACCTCGACGGGTATGCGGCAGCCCTCCCCCAGCCTCTCGGTCACCTTCGTCCCGTCGGCGACGACTATGAAACGCTCCGAGGCTGAGGCCACCACCTTCTCCCGCAGCAGGGCGGCCCCGCCGCCCTTGATGGCGTTCAGCGCCCCGTCGATCTGGTCGACGCCATCTATCGCCAGGTCCGGCGTCGGATGCTCGTCGAGGGTCGTCAGGGGTACGCCCGCCTCGATCGCCTCGGCGGCCGCCTGGAGGCTGGTTGGGACGCCGAGGACCTCCCTCAGCTCGCCTGTGCGGAGGCGCGCGCCCAAGAGCCGAATGGCGTGGGCGGCTGTGCTGCCGCTGCCGAGGCCGATGATGTGGCCGCTCTCTACCAAGTCGATGGCCCTCCCGGCGGCGCGCCGCTTCGCGGCCTCCCCCCAGTCCATGGGGCCTCAGGCCTCGATCTCGAGCTTCTCCAGCTCCTCCAGCTCCTTGAGGACCTCTCGCCTGAGCTGCTCGACCTTCTCCTCGACCTCGGACCTGCGGCGTCGCGGGGGCTCGGGCTTCTCCTCTTCCTCCTCGGCCTCCTCCTCTCCGGCCTCTTCCTCGGCCTCGGCGGGCTCCTCCGTCTTTCTGGGCCTTCTCCTCCGCGTTGGAGCCTTAGCCGGGGCCTCCCCCGGCGCCTCCAGCTTCAGCTCCTTGATGATGGAGTCGATCCTGGACTGGGTCTCGTTGAGGGTGGCCTCGAACCTCTTCAGGATGTCGTCCCTGATGGACTCGAGCTCGTTGAGGGCGACTATGAGCTCGGCCCGCTTCAGCTCCTCGCCGAGCGACTTCAACTCGGCCTCGTAGCCCTTGGAGAGGCTGAGGCGCTCTTCCCGGGTGATCTCCCCCTCGTCCTCGGCCTCGAACAGCCGCTTCAGGATCATGCTGAGGAGCTCCCGCTGGAGGGTGAGGGTCCTGAGGCTGCTGCGGGCCCGCTCCACATCGGACGGCCCTAGACGATGCCCCGCCCGGGGCAGCTGCAGGCCGATCCCCTCGAGGTCCGGCGGGAGTGTCCTGGGAGGGGCAGCCTCCTTGGCGGTGGTCTCCGATTCCGGCTCCGACTGCCCCTTCCTGGACCAGCCTCCGCTGGCCCTGACGAAGAGGTAGATCGCCACGGCCGCGACTCCGATCGCGCCCATTCCTATCAGCAGGTCGTTCAAGGGGAGGGAGGCCATCCCATGCTCATCTCTCATTTAACTTTTGACGCTATATAAGCCTGAGCCCGTGTTGATCCTTCAGGGGGACCGCCGCGGGAGGCTGAAATAGGAGGAAGTCGAGTAGAACGCGCGGAAACGGGCCGGCGGGGGCGGTGAAGCCGATCGAGGAGCCCCGGAAGCGGCAAAAGGAGCACATGGAGACGGAGCGCCATGTCCGAGGTCATAAGGGCCTTCGACGAGGCCGCGGACACCTACGACGACTGGTATAGGCGGCCCAGGGGCTCCCAGGTCCTCCTCTCGGAGCTCCGGGGGCTGGAGGCCCTGCTTCCATCCGCGGGTCTCGGGGCCGAGGTCGGAGCCGGCACGGGCATATTCGCGGAGCGCCTCGCATCGGAGGAGAGGCGGGTGATCTGCATCGACCCCTCCCCGGCGATGCTCAAACACGCAGCCGACAGGGCCCTGCCCACCATCCTATCAACAGCGGAGGAGATCCCCCTAAGGCGCGGGCGCCTCGACTTCGCCTACATGGTCACGGCGCTGGAGTTCATGCCGGACCCCGCCGCGGCCCTCCGCTCCGTGGGCACGGCGCTCAGGGCGGAGGCGCCCCTCGTGACGCTGACCATCAACAGGGCGAGCCCGTGGGGGAGGCTGTACGCCGAGATGGCCGAGAGGGGGGACCCCATCTTCAGCCACGCCCGGCTCTACTACTTCGAGGAAGTACGCGCCCTCCTCGCGGGCGCGGGATTCGAGCCGCTTGAGGCCGTGGGCGCGCTGACCGCCCCCCCGGACGAGTTCGAGGAGGTGATCAAGCTCGTACCTGTGGGCCCGGCCGCAGGGGTCGTCCTGATAAAGTCGTGGAAGAGCGGGCCCTTATGGCCGCATCAAAACCAAGCGAAATAGATGCCAACTATATGTTAGAGTGAAAGAAGCAGCTCTCAGCCGCCACGACGGGCCTGTCCACCCTCAAACTCTCGGACCCCAAACACGTTCTCAGGGCAGGTATCCAAGCAAGTTCTGTGCCCAGCGCCATCCTCCACTTGTACCTGTACCGTGGGCAAACCCTTCGATTCGATCAGATAGGGGCTAGTTTACTCATTAACCCATGAGACAGAATGCGCATGAGATCATCGCCCAAGATATCCACGATTTCAAACACCCCTTCATCTACGACCTGGTACAGCATTCTGTTGCCATCTCGTCTGGACCGAACCAATCCGGCCTCCTCGAGCAGCCTCAGGTGCCGGGAGACCGTGGGCTGAGACTGATCCAGCATGGGGATGATCTCGCACTGACACCTCTCCCCGTCTCTCAGGAAATCGACGATCCTCAACCTATTGGGGTCTCCGAGCACCTTGAACACCCGCGCCTTGAACTCCAGGGCCCTCTCGTCGGGCATCTCCAACTGCATTTCCATCGTTCATTTATCACAACATATATTATATTATTTAAATATTGACATAAAAACGTGTTTAAAACGTGCCGACGAAAATACCGTAGATCAGACCTGACAACACAGCTGTGATGAACGACAGGACGCCGTAGGTTATCACTATCTTCCAGCCCACGATGCGATACGTTGACATGGAGTTGGGTATGTCGTAGGGCTGCCCCATCAGCCAGGCGACGGTGGCCCCCGGGGCCATACCCAGGTTCACCAGGGCCTTGCCCAGGGCCACTTCGATGAGCGTGGGCGTGTATAGGGGACCTCCCAATAGAGCGGCCACGATGACTCCGAAGGGGCCGGTCAGATATGCCTTGACGAGTTCTTCGGGGAAGAAGGCCTGCACGTAGCTCACCGCTACTAATCCGATGAAGAATGCTGGGAGTATCCGCTTCGCTAGGTATCCCCCGAATTTCAGAGCGTTCCAGAGCCTCTCGTCCAGGGGCTGCTTGACGAGCTCAACAGCCGTTGCTTGGGCCGGGTTCCCGGGATTCCTCGTGAAGCGGCTCTCGAACTCCCTGCCCCACGGCGTCTTCGACACGAAGTAGCCTATGGCTACAGCCGCGATTCCAGCCGCGATCATGTCCGCGACGGCTATCCTCCATCCGAGCACCTGAATGGTTATGATATCGGCCAGGATGTTGTTTGCCGGGGCCACCAGCAGAAACGTCAGGGCAGGTCCGATACCCGCCCCGGCATAGAGGAGCCCCGTGAAGATGGGCACCATGGTGCAGGAGCAGACGCAGAAGACAGGCGCCAGCACGGTGGCAACCAGATAGGAGATCTTCTTACCGCTGCTCATGAAGCGTAGCATGAAGCTCTGGGGCAGGAACTCTGAGAACACTCCGGCTATAGTAAAAGCGAAGCCGAGGCAGAGCCACCCGTGCCCGGCGTAATCCAGGAGGTAGACGATGGGTATCTTCCATAGGGGGAGGCCCTTCAGGTCCTCAGCTGTGGACTGGGGCGTCAACGTGTACGAGCCTATTATCGCTCGCGCCATCATGACCACGAAGAAGACGATGACGCCGAGCATCAGCGCCGTTTTGACGGCGCGTCTGGCCTCCAACCATTCCACCTAGGCTTCTTTCCTCAGCATCCTCTCGATGACCCCGGGATCAGGCACCTTGCCCATCATCTTTACCACGCCGTTCACCGCGATCGCTGGAGACATGATGACGCCGAATCTCGATACCGTATCCCGTGACGAGATGTCCAGTTTGGCGACTTCGATGTCAAAACCCTCTTTTCTCAGCTTCTCAGCCGCCTTCTTCGCGTTTTCCTCGGTCTGCTCGCATCGTGGACATGGCGGGTTGACGCCTATCACCTCAACTTTCAGCTTCATTATCCCACCGTTTAAAGCCATTAATAATTGAATTATTTAAATATTGTTATTTATCGTTACAATTAGTTTAACGCCGAGGCCAGAACCCATGAAGCTACGTCTCATTAATCCTTTCAACCAACTCCTGAAACCTTTCCCTGCCCTGACTTCTGATCACCCTCAACCTCTTCAGAGGCTTCCCCTAGGAAACGCCAAGGTTCCAAGCACCAGCGCGCTATATAGCCCTAAATTTATTTTTAAAAATAACAAACTCTTATGAAAAAATTTTAGGTTAAAAATCCCGGGTCCCTTCCAGCCGTAACACAATCCCCAGAAGCCATGATGACGATGGGGGCGCTCAACGAGATTGGAAAGGGATAATTAATGTCTGCCTCAAGATATCACTGAGATGGGCGGGAGAGGGAGAAGCAGGGTTCCCTGCGCTTTGACCATCGCGGGCTCGGACTCGGGTGGCGGGGCCGGTATCCAGGCTGACCTGAAGACCTTCGCGGCCCTGGGCGTCCACGGGATGACCGCGGTGACATCCATCACGGCCCAGAACACGGTGGCCGTGACGGCGGTCCAGGACGTGGACCCGGAGGTGGTGAGGGCGCAGATAGAGGCCGTGGCCGAGGACATCGGCGTGGACGCGGCGAAGACGGGGATGCTCCACACCTCCGGGATCATAGAGGCGGTGGCGGGGGAGGTGGAGCGGTACGGGTTCCCCGTCGTCGTTGACCCCGTCATGATCGCCAAGAGCGGGGCCGTCCTCCTCAGGCGCGAGGCGACGGAGGCCCTCGTGTCGAGGCTGCTGCCCCTGGCGGCCGTGGTGACACCCAACGCCATGGAGGCCGGGGCCATCTCGGGGGCGGAGGTCGTCACCCTCGAGGACGGGAAGAGGGCGGCGGAGAGGATAGCCGACCTCGGACCCGGGGCGGGGGTGATAAAGGGGGGGCACATAACTCAGCGGGAGGGCGAGGCCGTCGACATACTCCTCCACCGGGGGGAGTTCATCCTCCTCGGGGCGGAGAGGCACGAGACGACCACCACCCACGGCACCGGCTGCAGCTTCTCCTCGGCCATAGCGGCGGAGCTGGCGAAGGGGAGGAGCATACCCGATGCCGTGAGGGCGGCGAAGGACTTCGTCAACCGGGCCATAAGATACGGGCTAAGGATAGGACGGGGGCACGGCCCCCTCAACCCCATGGCGAACCTCTACAACGAGGCCGAGCGGTACAGGGTGCTGGAGAGCATAATGGACGCGGTTAGGCTGCTTGAGGAGAGGCCGGAGGTGAGGGCGCTCGTCCCCGAGGTGAGGATGAACGTTGGCATGGCCCTCCCCTACGCCTCGAGGACGGAGGACGTGGCGGCGGTGGAGGGGCGCATCGCCGGGATGAGGCGGGGCGTCAGGGCCGTGGGCTGCCCGGCGTTCGGGGCCTCGAGACACGTGGCGAGGACCATCCTCGCCGTCATGGCGCACGACCCCGAGAGGCGGGCGGGGATGAACATCAGGTACTCGGAGGAGGTCATCGGCGTCTGCGTGGATATGGGCCTCGCCGTCTCCTTCTACGACCGTGGCGAGGAGCCGCCGGAGGTGAAGGGGAGGGAGGGGATGTCGACCACATGGGGCGCAAGGCGGGCCGTGGAGCGGGCCGGGGGGGTCCCCGACATCATATACCACCTGGGCGACGTGGGGAAGGAGCCCATGATCACGCTGCTCGGGAGAACGGCCGTGGAGGTCGCAGAGAGGGCGGCGGAGATCGCCCGGAAGCTCGCCTAGGCTCGCGCAGATGAGGGGGTGCGGCGGCTGCCGACGGCGTGCTCGTTCAGGGACCTCCGGGGCAAGAGGACGCTGATCCTGGGGGACGTGAGGACGGGGAAGACGAGGCTGACGGCGAGGCTCCTGGAGGAGGCCGTCGGCCTCGGATTCTCCGGGATGATAACCGTCGTGGACATGGCGCCGGAGACGAGGGCGGTCGAGGGGAGGACCATCGGCGGACGCCTCTCGGAGCTGACCCAGGCCCACGCGAAGGTCAGGTATCTGTCGCCGCCCAGGGTCGAGACGCCCAGGCTCGCGGCGACGTCGGCGGAGGAGCTCCTATCCCTGGCCCGGCTCAACGTCGAGAGGATCGGGCCGCTGCTGGAGGCCTACTCGGCGGCGCCCTCCCCCATCCTGTTCATCAATGACATCTCCATATACCTGCAATCAGGGCCGGTCGAGGCCGTGCTGACGGCGGCGGAGAAGGCCGAGACCTTCATCGCCAATGGATACTACGGCGGGTATTTCCACCGGGATTACGGGACGGGGGTCTCCAGGAGAGAGAGGGAGCAGATGGACCTGCTGGCCTCCAGCATGGACATGGTCATAAGGCTCACCTCTTAGGCCTTAATAGCCTACCTTGAGCTAAACCCGTGGCTTGGTCCTTCGTGCGGCAACCCTTATATGCCTAGAGAGGGACAGTTGAGGGAAAGGGGAGCTGGGCGGAGGGCCCGGCTGAGAGGACGGCGAGCGTCGACCCTTTGAACCTGATCCAGGTAATGCTGGCGGAGGGAGAGAGGGGATGCAAAGGATATCGTTGGAGCATTTTTTCCCATACGAGCCTCTTGACATCGAACGCGCTATCAGGGCGGCGTCGAGGATCCTCAATACAAGGCGCGATGCGAGTATATTCTCGACGAGAAAGATCTCGCTGGCGACCGTGCTGATCGCCCTGGGGGTGGCCATCTCCCCCTTCCTCTGGTTCCCCATCCTCGCCTCGAAGGCCTTCCCCGGGCAGCACATCGTGAACGCCGTGGCGGGCGTCCTCCTGGGCCCCTTCTGGGCGGCCCTCATCGCCCTCTGCATAGGCCTCATCAGGATGAGCTTGGGCATCGGGACCCTCTTCTCCATGCCCGGGGGCATACCGGGGGCGCTGGTCGTCGGCCTGTTCCACTGGCTCCTGGGGCGGGGCGGGGTGAGGCGGCGGGAGCTGGCTGCCCTGACTGAGCCCCTCGGGACGGTTCTCATAGGCGGAACCCTGGCCGTGTACCTCGTCGCGCCATACGTTGGCAGGGAGATGCTCCTCATCCCCGTGTGGATGGGCTGGGCCCTGAGCAGCGTCCCAGGGGCGGTGGTGGGTCTCATCATACTGGAGGCCCTGAGGGCGGCCGGCTTCACGAGGGAGACCTTCGCCAGGTGACCCCTTACGGCTGTATATCGACAGCTGAACGTCTCTTGTTCCGCTCGCCTTTCCAGCGAATCTGCCTACGTCTTCGTTGAGGGAGCCTCGAAGAAAGAGGCGTCGCGACAGGCGACCTAGACGGGCCAGGACTCCTTTCTGTAGGCCATGTCCCAGAACATGTGCTCGTACCTGCTGCTCAGGATGAAGTGCCTCCTCATCCTCTCCCTCTCGGGGGCGCCGGCCTCGGAGGCGAACCTGTCCGTGAGGCCCCTGTACCAGCCGACGAGGTCGATGTACTCCTGGGATGTGTAGGTGCCGCACCACTCGGAGTAGATGGAATGGCCC
>Ga0209636_10009003_pt1 | contig 10175 bp, 8 predicted proteins | sample DeeMarSWOR152_54_FD_187464 | JGI IMG/M metagenome (GOLD analysis project Ga0209636, IMG submission 187464) | Marine sediment microbial communities from White Oak River estuary, North Carolina - WOR-1-52-54 (SPAdes) (version 2) | ecosystem: Environmental > Aquatic > Marine > Intertidal zone >... | reverse complement strand
TCATGAATAGCATCGGCAAGGCGTTTCAAGCCGGGGATGAATTTATCGTCCCAGGCTGCGGCCTGTCCCACGTATCCCTGGCCTTGTCGGTTTTTATCCATATACACACCCTGCATAGTGCAAAGGCCACCCACAACACCTTTCGCTCTTTCCCGTAAGTAGGCAACGCCAGCATCGGTAACAAAACCATCTTTGCCATTTAAATTGTCCTCAGTGGCAGCATATTTTATCCGGTTTGGAATGGTGAGCTTACCGATCTGAATTGGTTTGAATAGGTGGGGGTATTTCTTACACCCTGGATACGACGAATAATCCCAACTGAATTCAGTGCCCATCTCCTTAGCCTCCTTTATAGGTCAACACAATTGATGTATACAGTATACAAAACAGAACGAATATATTGAAAGCCTTTCGTGGTGTCAAGGGATAAGATCCTAGAATTCCCTTGGTAACTTTGGTCAGGCTTTTCCCCTACCCGTTCAATCCACTTCGGGCAAACCAGTGACACTTGGGAGCGAGTCTGCCCCTCCCAGACGATTTTCGCTTACACGGGATGGTTCAGGCCCGATTAGACAAACTCCGGATGCGAGGGCATGCTATTCTTTGACAATCTTTCCCAACTTGACACCGAGCCAGTCTTTCAGCCTATTGAACAGTGAGGGCCCCTTTACGTTCAGCATACAGTCAGCCGTCTTATCTGAAAGCATACTTATTGCCCGGGCGGTGTATATTCCGGCAGGCATAGGTGGCCTGGATATAACGGGTGCAGGTTTGCCTTTTTTGCTTTCGCCAATTTTGGCTCTCAGGAAATCAGAGGCCTTGGTGAGTTTTCCTACCGGGGCATTGAAGGTCCCACCTTCTTTCACATCAGCCGAGGCTATGGCGAGATCTTCCTTTTTCCCATCTACTGGTACGTCGAGGAGTTTTATAAATACGCTATCACCGGGGTCAAAACCTGAACCGCTGAACACAATATTGGTTTCCATCACTTTGGCAACACCAAGGCGAACTGTCTCTGGATTAACGATCAGTTGTGGACCTGTTACCCCTGGATCCAGAGTTTTGACTGGCTGTGAACATCCGGAGGCGGCAAAAACACCACAGGTAACAAGAAGAAAACTGATTGTTACAAGGTACTTGAGATTTTTTTTCATAGTAACCCTCCTTTTTCTGAAATAGTATGCTTCTGCTCTCATCTGATATTCACCGGCGCCTTTTCTGGTACCGGACGACAGCCCTATTGTGCTCTTTCAAGGTAGCTGAAAAATGGTGGCTCCCATCATTTTTTGAGACAAAGTAGAGGTACTCTGTTTGTACCGGGTTTAGTACTGCGTTGAGGGAATCTCTGCCCGGATTGGCGATAGGACCAGGAGGGAGTCCACGATGACAATAGGTGTTGTAAGGGTTGGGGCTTTCAAGATCCTTTTTTGTCAGGTTTCCGTCAAAATCTTTGAGACCATAGATAACCGTTGGATCACTTTCAAGCCTCATTCTTTTTTTAAGCCTGTTGAGAAAAACTGACGCAATAAGAGGCCGTTCGTCGGCTAGACCTGTCTCCTTCTCTACTATGGAGGCCAAGGTTACTATCTCCCGTAATGACAGAGGCGTTTTATGATCTTTTTCCAGGTTATTAAAGATATGCCAGAATCTCTTGACCATGAGGTCAATTACCTGTCGTGCCCCCCTATCCCTGCTGAGTAAATAGGTGTCGGGAAAGAGATAACCCTCCAAGCTTGGTCCATCAATATGGTAGAAGGCTGCAAGGTTTTTATCCAGAGCTAGAGCAATGAACGCGCTCTTATCGACCAGACCTTTCTCTGCAAGTATATCAGCGATCTGTTCAGCGGTAAGCCCTTCCGGGATAGTCAAGGGATGGGTTTTAACCATCCCGGAAGCAAGCATAGTGAATATTCTTACCGGGGACATTGACTGATTCAGGCTGTATTCACCTGCCTTTACGTCCCGTGCGCCTCCTTTCAGGAGAGCCCAGAACATAAACAGATCTTTGCTTTTGATAAGCTTTCTTCTCTCAAGTTCACTGGAAACTGACTTGAGACCACTCCCCTTTTTGACAATGAAAATCTCCTCTTTTTGATCAAATCCCGCAGGGCTCATCAAAAAGTATCCAAAGTAAAGGGCTATGAATATGCAAAGGACAAAGACGAATAGGACCGATGTAAAAATGAGTCTTCTTGTTGACATCCTGCTTACCGGATAATCCCGCTCACAAACATGCCCCGATACCTATCACGGTTATACCTCCGCTTCCCTGTTTACCTTTTCAAGGGGGCAGCCAGGACAGAGGGGTTTTCTCCTGCAAAAGCCTTTTCCCGTTTTGACAAGTAAAGCGTGAAACTCTTTGAAGAGTTCCACATCATGAGGAAGCGTATCCATAAACAACATTTGCACCTCAAAGTATCCTGCCTCTTCTTCAATGAGACCATGCCTTGATAAAATCCTGTGGGAATACGTGTCCACTACAAACAGGGCTCTCTGAGCTCCATAAAGGATCATGCTATCAGCTGTTTCCAATCCGATTCCCTGAACAGACAAAAGTTCTTTTCGGATTCTGTCGGTATGAAGTGAAAAAAGGCTGTTCAAATCCCCATCGTGTTTATCCTCGATCAGGGAGATAAGGTTTTTCAAGCGCCTGGCTTTAAGATTATAATACCCGGCTGGTCTGATGTATTCAGCCAAGATCGGTGTAGGTATGTCACTGAGCCCTTTTATAGAAACAAGATCTTTTTCCTTAAGATTCTGAATCGCCTTTTCCACGTTACTCCAGCTGGTGTTCTGGGTTAAGATGGCACCAATCATCATCTCCAAGTCAGTGTCTGCCGGCCACCAATTTTGAGGACCAAAGGCAGTGAAAAGGAGATTATATATCTCCATCAGAATTTCACCCGTTGGAGGAGCCACTATTTCATCCGCATCCTGAGTATACCAACTTGACAGCATCTGGAAGATACCTTAAATTGAATCGCTATGTCAATGCAGCGACTTAAGAAAACACGCAACATAGGCATCATAGCCCACATAGACGCCGGCAAGACTACCATAACTGAGCGGATGCTCTATTACACCGGTCGTTCTCACAAGATTGGGGAGGTTCATGATGGAGAGGCTGTTATGGATTGGATGCCTGAGGAACAGGAGCGGGGCATTACCATAACCTCTGCGGCTACCACCTGCCAATGGCTTGGACATACCATAAATATCATAGATACCCCGGGACATGTGGATTTTACGATTGAGGTTGAAAGATCCCTGAGGGTTTTGGATGGTGCCATCGGGGTATTCTGCGCTGTAGGGGGTGTTGAACCTCAGTCCGAAACGGTCTGGCATCAGGCGGATAGGTACAGGGTCCCCAAAATAGCGTTCATAAATAAAATGGACAGGCCTGGCGCAGATTTCGAGAATGCTGTTGAGATGATAAGGGAAAGGCTTGGTGCTACACCGTTAGTTCTTCAGCTGCCGTGGGGAAAGGAAGAGGATTTTCATGGGGTAATTGATCTAATAAAGATGCAGGCTATTGTCTGGAATGAGGATGATCTGGGCGCCTCTTTTCAGGAAGTAGCCATCCCAGAAAGTTGCCGAGAACCGGCTCTCAGGCAGAGGGAGAAGCTGCTGGAACTGTTAGCTGATACCAATGACAGTATCATGGAAAAGTACCTATCTGAAGAGGAGGTAGATATTCAATCACTTAAGGGGGCAATCAGGCAGGCCACGATAAAGCTCACCCTTGTCCCGATCTTCTGTGGTGCAGCGTTGAGAAATAAGGGGATACAACCCCTTTTGGATGCAATCGTTGAATGTCTTCCTTCACCACTCGATGTCCCACCAATAACCGGTATCAACCCTAAGACAAAGCAACCTGAGACCAGGTCTGCAACCATAAAGGAGCCGCTCGCTTCCCTGGCATTTAAGGTTGCCATGGATCACGGAAGACGAATGACGTATGTCAGAATCTACTCTGGAACCATGAAAGCAGGCTCCTTAGTCTACAACAGCACCAAGGATGTCACTGAAAGAGTGGCGAGGGCCATGAGGATGCACGCAAACAAAAGAGAGAGAATAGACCAGGCTCTCTGCGGTGATATTGTTGCGGTCATGGGCTTGAAGGAGACCATTACGGGCGATACCCTCTGCGACAAGGAGCATCCCCTGTTACTTGAGGCAATGGAGTTCAATGAGCCGGTAATATCCATGGCTGTGGAGCCGAAGCAGTTAAGGGATCAGGAGCGCCTCATAGACACTTTGCAAAAAATCGATGATGAGGACCCTACCTTTCGGTTTGCTCTCGATGAGGATACTGGCCAGATGATAATTTCCGGTATGGGCGAGCTTCATCTTGAGGTTTTGGCCCAGCGGCTCAAGAGGGAATTCTCCCTTGACGTAAACACCGGAAAGCCCCAGGTCGTGTACAGAGAAACCATTGGTAAAAAGGCCGCGACCGAGACGGTTTTTGACAGAGAATGGGGCGGTGTCATGCACTTTGCCGATGTTACCATAGAGGTCTCACCGATGGAGAGAGGAATTGGAAATTGCTTTGTCAACAGATGTAAAAACCCTTTGATGACCGGAGAGTTTATCGATTCGGTAGATGAAGGGATACGGGAGGCATCAGAAAGCGGGGTTTTGATGGGTTATCCGGTGATTGATGTGGAAACCACCCTTTTTGATGCTATGGTGAAAGAACAGCTCTCAACCCCGCTTTCCTTTAAGATTGCTGCATCAATGGCCTTTAGAGAGGCCTGTGAGTCTGCCTCGCCTGTTCTGCTGGAGCCTATCATGAAGGTCGAAATTGTTGTTCCCGAGGAGTTTGTCGGTGATGTGATCAATGATTTGAATACCAGGGGCGGTAGAATAGAGCGGATTACCACGAAAGGGCCAGCTAAAATATTGGCCGCCGTAGTTCCTCTTTCGAGAATGTTTGGCTATTCAACAGCTCTTCGCTCCTCCTCCCAGGGCAGAGCTACCTTCACTATGCAGTTTTTTCGTTACGATAAAGTCTGATAATCTCCGTTGATAGTTGTCGGTCACCAATCGCTAATGCTTTTCAGCTGGTGCAGCAATCACATCTCCCAGTTGTTGTAACAGCTATAGCCTAGCCCTAACGTTAGAGAAATCGTGACCAGAACAATCCTCCACATTGATATGGATGCCTTTTTTGCAGCAATCGAGGTGCTGGATGAGCCTTCTCTCACTGGAAAACCCGTGATTGTTGGTGGCTCTACCAATAGGGGAGTGGTCTCTACAGCCAATTATGAAGCCAGAAGATTTGGTGTTCATTCTGCCATGCCACTATTTATGGCAAAAGAGAAATGCCCTCATGGCATTTTTCTTCCGGTAAGAAAGAAAAGATATGCACAGGTCTCGCGAAGAATCCTTGATATTTTAAACGATTTCACACCTCTCGTTGAACAGGTTTCCATTGATGAGGCCTATCTTGACATCACGGGAACAGGGGAGCTTTTTGGCAGCCCGGAGGATCTAGCCCGGCGTATAAAAGAGAGGATCCGTAAAGACACTGGCCTGACGTGTTCCGTAGGTATTGCCCCAAACAAGTTTTTGGCAAAGATTGGATCGGACATGAAAAAGCCCGATGGGTTGACGGTAATCTCAGGAAATGATGTTGAGGAATTCCTCTCTCGATTGCCAGTTGAAAAAATCCCTGGTGTTGGAAAAAGGTCACTAGAAAGGTTACACCGTTATGGGATCAGGATGTTTGGGGATTTAAGGAGATTCAGCCAAGAGCGCCTTTCAAGGGAATTTGGCAAGTTCGGCCACAGGCTCTATGAGCTTGCAAAGGGGAAGGATAGCTCACTGGTAGTTCCTTCAAGAGAGGCCAAATCAATTGGTTCAGAAGAGACCTTGGCCTCAGACACCAACGATCCGAGCATCTTAAAGAGACGGGCCACCGCCCATGCCGATAAGGTTGCGAGGACATTGAGAGAGGAAGGGCTCAAAGGAGGCACGATAACCATCAAGATAAAATTCGGTGATTTCTCCGCTATTACCAAAAGCCAGACGCTTGCTGAGGCAACAGATAGCTTCAAGACAATATCAGAAACCGCTGTGAACCTGCTATTAAGCCAACCTTTGAGAGTAAAGGTCAGGCTCATAGGGGTGGCGGTTTCCAACCTAGTAAAAAGTGCAGCTGATGCCCAGCTGGGGCTCTTCGAAAAAGACCATGATAAGGTCAAGGAAGGAAGTGTGGACCAGGCTATGGATAAGATCAGGGAGAAATTTGGAACAGAGGTGATCAGGAGGGGAGAAGACTGAACACTTCCTATAACTTCAGCAGTGCGTCAACAAGGCTCATGCCGGTGCCTTTCCTCTTTACCGCCAACAGGGGAATCGTGGTGGTTTGGATGAGGTGTTCTGTCACGCTCCCGAGCAGGACGCCGGCACCGGCCTTTCTTCCTCTGGCCCCAACGACGAGCAGATCTATGTCGTGTTCTTCTACCACTTCGTCAATGCCCTTGTATTCCCTTTTCTCTAACTTGAATAGAGGTGTTGCCGTAATGCCCTTAAGATCAACCTTCTTGATGAATTCCTGGTAGTCTTTCTCTGCATGCCCTTTCATGATCTCAGCAAACTCCTCGTAGCTCTTCCCAGTCTTGTAATAGGCTACGGGGACGTCATAGACATGGAGACAATGGATCTCCGGTGTCCCGGAGGCCGAAGCAAAGGCTACGGACACCTCCATGGCGTCCATTGAGTTTTCCGAAAAATCCGTTGGAACCAGGATGTTTGTAAACCGAGGCGCTGTTCCCTCAGGGATGAAGAGCAGGGAGCAGGGTGCTTTTCGGGCAAGTTTTTCAAACAGGGTCCCGCTCGCCGTGGGTTTCAGCCGTTTGCGCATCACGATAAGATCGATTTCCTCCTGTTTGGCCCGGCGCAGCAGCTCGATCAGCGGCGATCCCTCGACAACTTCATACTCAAGCTGGGCGCCAGGATAGCCGTCGAAGTATTTTTTCACAAGGGCCTCCATTTCGCGCTGTGAATATTGATCAATTGGCGGGAATAGATCCGGGTACTGCTCGCGAAGGTCCTCTGGAATATCCACCTTGCTGAGGACGTGGACAAAGGTAATTCTCTCGGATTTGGCCAACCGACTAATCATGGCTGCATACCGGATAGAGCTTCCGTCCTGGTCAGCAAAGGAAACACCCACCAAAAGGCGCTTGTATCGATACATCTTTAACTCCTTTCTATGGCCCGATATATTCTTAACCCTACCTCATCATATAACAGCCGAAGGTATTCCGCATGCCGGCAGACTTACCCTCTGGATAGATTTCAATAATCCCGACCCCGTCTTCAAGGTGATCCTTGCCCCGAGCAGAGGAGCACTCCACAGGGGAACCCATCAAGCGGATAGAATTCGTTTTTCATTTGTGGGAGCATAGAATAAAGATGGTTGTGTGTCAATGGGAAAGCCCGGGCAGGAAGTGGCACAGGAGGGTGACCACAGAGGCCATGAAATTGACATCACGAAGGATCGTGTTATAGTAGTAAAAAAGAAGAGGCACTGATAGCCTCTGTTATTCGGTGATAAGAGAGACCTTCGGTCGTGCACACCACAAGGGCTGCCGCTTGCGAGCTCTTCATCATTGAGCCCGTTTAATGGAGGAAGAGAATTATGGAGACAAGAATCCTACAGGTTAAGAAGGCACTGTACAGATCCTGGACGCCACCATCAATGTGCAGTACGGGGAGGGAAAGGTTGCTACTTTTACGGGTCAACTGGTAGCAGGACCGATGTCCCAGGCCGGGGATTCGGGATCTTTAGTCGTAGACCAAGAGAATCGAGCTGTCGGACTCCTCTTTGCAGGTTCCGATCAATCCACCATCTTTAACCCCATCAGGGAAGTGGTTTCCCTTCTGGGTATTGATTTCTCATAAGGGGAATGTTTTTCGGTCCTCACCTTGGCTTCTTTCAGGAGGTCTTGCTGATAAAGGAGTGTACCATGAACGGAATACTCGGGCCCAGAAGCCTTTTAGATATTCTGGCTGAGACGTTTGAAATCTACAAGAGAAATCCCATACGGCTCCTAGCCATTGTGGCAATTGTAGAGATAGGTCTCGGGTTTATGTGGAGTATCCCTGACTTTTCCGGGCTCAGGCCTTCTACGCCGGAGGGAGGGACTGAATCTCTTACCCACATCATTCCCATAGGAATACTGCTCGCAGTAGCTTCCATTATGGGCCTTTCTCTGATGCAAGGTGCCCTGATTCACGCCATATCGGAGCAATACCTTCGGCAGTCGATAAATATTGGCCGGGCTTTTCGGTTTGCTTGGGAGAGGCTGGCAGCCTTGGCAAGTGCCATGATACTAGCTCTGTTTGCTATTACGGGCATAGCAGTGGTTTCAATAAGCTTCACGGTAAGCATCTCCCGTGATGTCGGCTATATTTTTATAGCAGCTGGCTTTTGCGTAGGCCTCTACTTAATGGTCCGTTGGAGTTTTATTTTACAGGTGGCGCTGCTTGAAGGTCTTGGTCCATTAGCTGCCCTGTCGCGAAGCTCAGCGTTAGTGCAGAGAAACTGGTGGCGCGTTATGAACATGACGATCATAGTCGGTATCATATCAGTGGGGATCAGCATGATTTTAGGGACAATACCGACTATAGGACCAACATTAGGGAGTATTCTGTCAACGCCCGTTTTTGCAATTGGTATCACCTTGCTCTATTATGATCTCCGAGTGCGGAAGGAAGCATATACTCTCGGCGTGCTGGCAGGAGAACTGCACATGTCAGGGTTTCTAGATGATACAGAATCAAACCAGTTTCCAATGCACTGAGGCCATCCCCACTTACGCTCTTCCTCCTTTCTAACCAGGCTGTTGCCCAAAAGGGAATCCCTTTGAGCAATCATCAAAACGTTTTTTAGTAATAAATCCTGGCGAAGTGCAACATTTGCGATTCCAACTGTTAGAAGCTCAAGGGCGAGTTTTTGAATCGCCTGGACCAAGCCTTAGAATCATCAAAAAATGTTTTAGACCAAGCGAAAAGGGGTTTGGACAACAGCCCGTTGCGTCTTGACCAACTGGCAAATTCATACGAAGGGGAGATTGTACGGCCTATACTGTAATAAGCCTCATCGCAGACACGATGCAGAGGCAAACATCAAGGAAAAACCGCATCTCTCCCTGCCTTGTGTCTCTTCAGGCCCACCAGCTTTTCCCTATATGAAGGATAATAGAGCAGAGAGATCGAGCACGGGAACACAGGCAAAGTGTGGCAAAATTGATGCGGCCCCTGTGGCAAATTTTGCCTACATCAATCCTCAACAGGAAATAAGAGAGATGGTAATCTATTGTAATTGCAGCATTAAATAAGCACGATGCTCGTGGCATAAAGGTTGCTATTTGTTTATAAAGATTTCCAGGGAAATCTATTGATAGGTGATGTCACATGTATGTACTCCTTCGTTTCTTCAGCCCAATATGACTGATAGGTGGTTCGTCAACACCAGCACTGGGCGCAAAAACTCCACTGATTTTATGATGAATGTCTCTGTCAGAGCTTGCCAGACCTTTTTTCACGAAGGAGACATATTCTCCCCTGGACTGGGCATCGGACAGCACCGCCATGCCAAATTCGCCTCCGTGTCAGTCATTGGTTCTTATTTGGGACTGACAGCAGTCACGGATGTGGGGTACCAACTTACTGCTAAGGTGCCAAGAGGGAGCGTGACACACAAGAAATCCCGAAAATCTCATAAGATAAAGATATTCCCATGATTCTCCCATATACCAGTAGCGAATGCAAAAGAGGATATGTCCCCCCTCTTTTTCTGGTGAGGCTTGGACTGGTAGTGGTTTGTTTCACTCTTTCCCTTACTGTGAGTGCCTTCGCTGCCGATATCAAGTTGGCATGGGATGCCAGCACCACCCCTGTTGACGGATACCGAGTATTTTGCCGTGAACAGGGCGAACCTTACGATTATACTCAGCCTGTTTGGGAAGGGTCAGCTCTGACCTCCACAATCTACGACCTGGATGAGTATGTCACGTATTATTTTGTGGTGAGAGCATACAATGATTCGGCTGAAAGCGGCGATTCCAATGAGGCATGTTCAACAAAGAGCAGCATTGCGGTCGGTGCCGGCGCAGAAGGTGGCGGTTGCTTTATTGTCTCGGCAGGTCAGGGACTGGGAGAGC
>Ga0209636_10009002_pt1 | contig 10176 bp, 8 predicted proteins | sample DeeMarSWOR152_54_FD_187464 | JGI IMG/M metagenome (GOLD analysis project Ga0209636, IMG submission 187464) | Marine sediment microbial communities from White Oak River estuary, North Carolina - WOR-1-52-54 (SPAdes) (version 2) | ecosystem: Environmental > Aquatic > Marine > Intertidal zone >... | reverse complement strand
ATGCCAATAAGGTCCGCCACAAAGATCTCAGCCCCGAACTGCCGCATTGGGATGGCAGCCTGAAAGGCCATGATCAAGCCCACCAGGAAACTGATCAAAGCGACAATGGGAAGGGCATTCACCCCTGCGGTCTCTGCCACGAGAAATGCGTCTTTCCACCGCACCCGCCGAGGATTCCGAAAAGCGTGGACTAAGGCGACGCACAGCTCCCCCACGAAGGCAATCAGGGTGCGGAGGTCTTCCCACACTTTGACAGTGTGTCGACCGACCTCTTCGGGGAGGCTCGTGGGCTTAGGTTCAGCCCTCTGGGACTCTTCTTGTTCGGCCGGTGCAAAAAGACCCAGGAGGTGCTGAAATTCCTCCCGAAGACCGCGAATCTCCATCTCCCCACCTGCCCTCTGCTGCCGGCGACGAAGCTCCACCAACAGTCCAATCCCAGATCCGTCACAGTAATCGATTCCCGACGAATTGATCACAACCCGGGTAGGCGACACTTGCTCAAGAGCCTCTATCGCCTCGCGCCATATTCTTCCTGTCGTGGTTGAATCAAGACGGCCCTCGATCGTGAGCGTGAGGAGGCCTTTCCCGCCCACCTCGGCACGGATAGAGGCCAAAGTGTTGCCTGATGATCGAGAGATTGAATTATCGAGCATTCTTTCCTCTTTTCTGAAGCAAGAGACATGGAAAAACTAGCCGACAACCAATATCAGATCATATTCCTTCTCCCTCTTTCTCAGCCTTCTTATGAGGATGTGAAGCATGTTGTGATAAACCGTCCTAGCGATACGGTCGTTATTCATTAGAATCTTCTCGAAATCTTCTTTTGGTATCTTAATAAGCTCACCGGACTGAGTCGCAATAATCGAGGCCGATGCTGGCCTTTTATCGATAATGGAGTATTCGCCAAAGCAGTCACCTTCGCCCAGGATGTTAAGCTTAACATCTGATATTCTTTGTTCTCTCCTGCCCTCAATTCTTTGTGGAAGCATCACCTTCAGTTGTCCTTTGACTATGACATGAAAGGCAGATACTGGATGTCCTTCTCTTGTCAGGGTGTCTGACTCTTTGAAGGTTACTTTTTGGCAATGCTCGGAAAATACCTCCAGCTCATCATTTGTTAGTCCATGAAATACTTGACTGTTCGATAGAACACGCAATATCTCGTTTTTAGACACGGAGCCATCCTCCCTTCTACTCTTTGATTCTATTTGACACAGTGAGGCTTCGGCTAAGTCCTTCGATTCATAAATTCGGTTACGAATCTATTTACTCAGGACTTAGTGCTGAGTGAGCAGGCGCTGCGAATATTCGAAAGAATACGTGACTACATTTGCGAATCGAAGCACAAAGCGATGTTCCAGGCTATACTATGCAGGTTTGGTAGTGATTGTGGGAGAAGCTCGTCTCAGTGATGGAGTTTGACTCTGTAGGTTCTCCCTGCCCCAGAAGGCTAAACGACCGTTCTCATAAAATCGATATTCAACAAACCTAATATACGTCTCAGATTAAAGTCAACGGATTCTCAATGGCTCTTCCGCACTCAGTCTCGCAGATTCTCATCTCTACGGCTCCTCGTACCCCCGAATTGCGAGGTTTGAGGCACCCCATCCTTCTCAGGAAAACCGGGTGTTATCCCTTCTGCTGTAACTGACCTGCAACAGTCTGCGCAGCCCGCTTTACTGCTTCGGGGTCGCCCAGAAAGAAATGGCGAATCGGGGTCAGGTCGTCATCAAGTTCATAAACCAACGGGACTCCTGTAGGGATATTGACTCTGGCAATATCATCGTCTGAAATCTTGTCAATGAACTTGACCAGGCCTCGCAGTGTGTTGCCGTGGGCAGCAATGAGCACGCGTCTGCCGGCCCGGAGCTCCGGGGCGATGTTGTCTCGTGCGTACGGCAGGGAGCGCTCAATATTGTCTTTCAGTGATTCCGTGAGGGGGAGTTCCTCGGCGCCGACGTCGGCATAGCGTGGGTCCTTACCAGGATAGCGCGGATCGTCGCGAGTGAGAGCAGGGGGTCGCACGTCGTAGCTGCGGCGCCACAGGTTGGTCTGCTCAGCCCCGTGGCGCTCGGCGGTCTCGGCCTTGTTGAGTCCCTGGAGTGCCCCGTAGTGCCGCTCATTGAGTCGCCAACTGCGATGCACCGGGATCCACATGAGGTCCATCTCTTCGAGGACAAGCCACAGGGTCTTGATCGCCCGCTTCAGCACCGACGTGTAAGCGACGTCGAAAACGTACTCTTCCTTCTTCAGGATACGACCGGCTTCGATGGCTTCCTGGAGGCCCTTTTCATTCAGCTCGACATCGGTCCAGCCCGTAAACCGGTTCTCCCGGTTCCATTGGCTCTCACCGTGGCGAAGTAGTACAAGCTGTTTCATAATCCTTTCTCCTCTTTCAACGCGGATAATCCTAATCCATACGCCAGGATATGATCATTTGCGTACACAACAATGGGTGGTGGTCTTTCTCTCGTAGGGGCGGGGTTTATCCCCGTCCGAAAAGCCGAAATAGGCATACCCACAACGGGCGGGCTTAAAGCCCGCCCCTACTCCTCCATCATGCCTAAGAATCATGCACAACAATCAATGACGCCATGTATAAAACAGAGTATTGGACTCGTTGAAAAATCCATGCTCGGAACCGCGCCCGTTTCGCCTGAGCGCTCACGCCCTCCGGGCGGACCGATTCAATCAGCGCTCTGAAATCTGCAATCCAAAATCCTGCTCACTCCACCTTAAAAGCGCACCGGCCGGACGAAGGCATTCTTCCCCGCATACTGGGCCTCGCTCCCCAGGTCTTCCTCGATACGCAATAATTGATTATACTTCTCGACGCGCTCGCCCCGGGCAGGAGCGCCGGTTTTCAGGTGACCGGTATCCAGGGCCACGGTCATATCCGCGATAAAGCTGTCCACGGTCTCGCCACTACGGTGCGAGACAAAGGCTGCCCAGCCCGCCCGCTGACACATCCGCACCGCTTCAATGGTCTCGGTCAGGGAACCAATCTGATTGAGCTTGATCAGGGCGGCATTGGCGGTGTTCTCGCGAATGCCCCGGGCGATATACTCCACGTTGGTAACAAAGAGGTCGTCGCCCACCAGCTCAATGATCCCTCCCAAACGCTGGTTGAGCATTTTCCAGCCGTCCCAATCGTCCTCAGCCAGACCATCTTCCAACGAGCAGATGGGATAGGCGTTGATGAGCTTCTCATAGTAGTCTACCATCTCCTCGGCGGTACAGACGCGCTTCTCGGTGCGCAGGTTGTATTTGCCCTCCTCGAAGAACTCGCTGGATGCGGGGTCGAGAGCGATACCAACGTCTGGTCCCGACTTGAGCCCGGCTTTCTCGACACCCCTGACGATGAATTCCAGGGGCTCCTCATTGGAAGAAACATTGGGCGCAAAGCCCCCTTCGTCACCGACACCCACATGGTGGCCCGCGTCCATCAGCACAGAACGGAGGGCCTGATAAATCTCGCCGGCCCATCGCATCGCTTCCCGGAAGCTCCCGGCGCCATAAGGAGCAATCATATACTCCTGGAAATCTGAACCCTGCCATCGCGCGTGCGCCCCGCCATTCATGATATTCAGCATGGGTACGGGGAGGCGGCCGGCACCGGTACCGCCGAGATATCGATACAGGGGAAGACCGAACGCAAACGCTGCCGCCCTCGCCACGGCCAGGGAAACGCCCAGGATGGCGTTGGCGCCAAGCTTGGCCTTGTTGGGCGTCCCGTCTAGTTCAAGAAGCGTCTTATCGACAGCAGCCTGCCGGGTCGCATCGTAGCCGTTTAGCGCTTCATTGATGACACCGTTGACGTTACCCACCGCTTTGAGAACACCCTTGCCGCCAAAGCGCTTTTTGTCGCCGTCGCGAAGTTCTAAAGCCTCACGGCTGCCGGTGGAAGCCCCAGAGGGTACCCCCGCCCGGGCCCTGACCCCGCAGGCCAGGGTGACTTCGACCTCCACAGTGGGATTACCCCGACTGTCCAGGATCTCTCGCCCTACGACCTTTGTGATTTGTGTCCTTTTTTGACTAGACATTGTTCATCGTCCTTTCTGGGTAACTGAAAAGGTCTTCTCCCACATCGTTGCGTTGGAGGAGAATTGGAAAGTTGGAGTACTGGCCACGCCATCAATCTCTGACCACAGCCACAAGACATGGCTTCACACCTGCAATTCAACATGGTTCCCCTAGTAACCAATCTCGCTTGCTGCCTCCTTGAGAATCTTGGCGCTCTTCTGAAATGCGGCGTGCTCGTCGTCGGATAGGGCTGGGGGGAGTGTTGCCGTGACACCTTTTGCCCCGACAACCCGGGGAAGAGAAAGGGCCACCTCTTTGACCCCTCCGACCTCAGGAGTAAGGATAGAGACCGTCAGAACCGCCCGCTCGTCGTCACGGATGGCTCGGGCGATCCGAGCGATTCCAGCCCCGATCCCATAGTAGGTTGCCCCCTTTCCCTCGATGATGCGGTAAGCTGCACGCCTTACCCCGTCGTCTATGCGAGATTTGACCTCATGAGTGAGGGGACACCCGCTTTGCTTGGCAAAGTCGAGTAAGGGCACACCCCCCACCTTTGCGCTCGACCAGACCAATACCTCTGAGTCCCCGTGCTCACCCAGCACGTAGGCGTGAACCGATTGCGCCGCGACCCCAAGATGTTCACCCAATAGAGCCCGGAAGCGGGCCGTGTCGAGGATGGTTCCTGACCCGATGACCCGCCCAGGGGGAAGTTCAGAGATCCGGGTGACGATTTGGGTTATCACGTCTACAGGATTGGAGACAATGAGAAGTATGCTTTCCGGTGCGTATTTGAGGACCTGAGGGACAACCTTCTGGAACACTTGAACGTTGCGTTCCAGAAGCTGAAGCCGGGTCTCCCCGGGCCGCTGCCCCACCCCACAGGCAAGCACCACAAGACCGGCTCCTTCGAGCTGTGGGTAGTCCCCACCAGCGATCCGCACCGGTGCGGCGAAAGGGGTGGCATGGAGGATATCCTCTGCCTGAGCCCTTGCCAGGTTTGTGTTGAGATCAACAAGAACCAGCTCGCTCGCCGCGCCTCTCAGAGCTATGGCGTATGCCCCCGTGCTGCCAACAAATCCAGTTCCTACAATGCCAACTTTCATCGATCAATCCCCCGATCTACTCTGGTGTTTTTGTCCTCTCGTTCTCCGCTTTGCCTTCGGTACATTAAGCTTCGGCTTCCAGCAGTCTCTTACAGAATTCGGCGAATCCGGTGAAAGCCGGATCTCTTCGCCCTCGTGCCGGATCACCAGACCCTCTCCTTCACGCAGTGAATACTTGATGGCCTTCCGATCAATATCCACTTCCAGAACTTGGCCACGGATCGTCAAGGGGAACCGAATCCTCTCCACCCTCCCAGGCAGCGGCCTCGGATTGAAGGACACTTGCCCGTTGTAATCCCGCATGCCCGCGAATCCATACACCAGGGCCATCCATGTGCCGCCGATTGATGCGATATGGACCCCGTCTTCGACATTGCCGGCGATATCTGCGAGGTCCATGAGCACAGCGTACTTAAAATATTCCAGTGCCTCCTCAGAGTAGCCTATCTCCGAGGCCAAGATAGTCTGAATACACGCTGAAAGGGAGGAGTCCCCAGTCGTCAACGAGTCGTAGTAATCGAAGTTCCGCTTTTTCTGTTCTGGTGAAAACTCCCCTCCAAGAAGAAACATAGCCAGAACGATGTCCGCCTGCTTGATGACTGCGTGTCGATAGATCACGAGAGGATGGTGATACAAAAGAAGTGGGTATTTGTCAGGAGGTGTATTCGCAAAGTCCCAGACTTCTTTGTCAAGAAAGCTGTCGTCCTGCGGGTGAATCCTCGCCTTCTCGTCGAAAGGGACATACATTCTGTCCGCAGCTTTCCTCCACTCGTCGACCTCTGAGGTCTTTAAGCCGGTCCTGTCCACCAGTACCTCGAAGCGGTCCGGGGTCTCCTGCTGAAGTCGCTCAACCGTCGCAACGGCGTACCGCAAGTTCTCCCGGGCCATGAGATTGGTAAAGGTGTTATTGTTCACGACGGTGTTGTATTCATCAGGCCCCGTGACGCCATGGATGCAGAACTTGCCGCCTGCCCTTTTTGAAAAGAATCCGAGATCTCTCCACAGGCGCGCGGTTTCCACCAGCATCTCTGCACCCTCTTCGTGAAGGAATGCCGCATCTCCCGTAGCCTCAACATACTTCCTCAAACCATAAATGATATCCGCATTGATATGATACTGAGCCGTTCCTGCTGCGTAATAGGCCGACGCCTCCTCACCGTTGATGGTCCGCCACGGGAAGAGCGCTCCTTCCTGATTCACCTCCCGCGCACGCTGCCGGGCCTTATCCAGCACGCTATGCCGGAACTTTAGCAGGTTTCTGGCAATGCGGGGCGATGTGTAGATCAAGAACGGCAGAACGTAGATCTCGGCGTCCCAGAAATAATGACCTTCGTAGCCCTGGCCGGTGAGTCCCTTGGCGGGGATACCGGCACCTTCCGCACGGCTGGACGCCTGGATGATCTGAAACAGGTTCCAACGAATGAGCTGCTGCACTTTCGGGTAGGGGCCATATATCTCCACATCACTCCTCCGCCAGAAATCATCCAGGTACTCTTGCTGGCCTCCTAGGAGTTCCTCGAATCCGTGACCCACGGCTCGATCCAGGGTTCGCTCGGCCCTTTCACACAGCTCTTGTGGCGGGGCACTCCTCGAGGTGTGGTAGGTCATGTATTTTGTGAGGCGGATAGGCATCCCCGGTTCCGCATCGATGGAAAACACGGCCTTTCCAGAATCCTCCGAAGACTCACTTTTGCATGAATAGGGGCACTCCGTCTCGATCGCATGCTCGATTCCACAAGCCAGGGTCATCTTGCTGTTGCTGGTCAAGTAACCCAGCACGATACGGTGCTTTTTTGCATGGCTAGCCTTGGGAAGCAGAACCTGGTGCCCGAACCCTCGTGCCTGGCGAGGGTCACCACTGCTCGCCTGATTGCTCTGCTCATTGACCATCTCCGAAGAGATGACCACCGGTGCCTTGGCATTCAGCACCGTCACCTGATAGGACACCGCTGCCAGGTGTCGGTGCTCGAAAGAGACGAGTCGCCGCGACTTGATGGAGACAAGCTTTCCCGACGGTGTCTCCCACAGAATCTCTCGATCGAGGGTCCCGGCCCTCATATCGAGTGCACGCTCGAAACGGAGAAGGTTTGCGGTGGGAAGATAGAAGGGCTCATCGTCGACATAGAGCCTGATGATCTTACTGTCTGTCACATTCACGATGGTCTGGCCCGTTTTGGCGAATCCGTAGGCTTCCTCTCCGTAGACGATCGGCCACGATTCGTAGAATCCGTTTATGAAGGTTCCCTTCTGAAAAGCAGGTCTTCCCTCCTCGAAGTTTCCTCGCATCCCGAGGTAACCATTGCCCAGAGAGAAGAGCGTCTCGGCCTGAGCCATAAACCGAGGATAAAACCTCTTCTCTACCAACCTCCAATCATCGGGAGGGTAGACATATTCGGGAGGGACCCGAATTTCCCCTCTGATCATCGATCCTCCTCCTCACGAAGAGAAAGACTTCCGGGCCGTAGGGCCGGAAAATGAAACACCGCATGCGCGCAGCTACTGCTAGATTCTGACACCTGGTCTCCACAGATTCAACGCAGCATTTCACCCAGGTCGTCCACGACGATATCAGCGCCGTTCTCCCGGAGTGACTCGGCATCACCCTTCCGGTTAACGCCGATCACCAACCCGAAGCCGCCACTGCGGCCGGCCTGGACCCCGGAAATGGCATCTTCGGCGACGACCGCACGCTCGGGTTCCACGCCGAGCTGTTCCGCTGCCTTGAGATACGTATCCGGTGCCGGCTTGCCCGCCAGTTTCAGGCGTGCAGCAACATCACCATCGACCCGTACATCGAACAGGTCTGCGATGCCAGCGGCCTTAAGAATGGCTTCGCAGTTGCTGCTTGCTGAGACAACGGCCGTCTTGATCCCCTGGTTGCGAAGATGACGGACAAACGCCACGGACCCCTCGTACGCCTCAACACCACCGGACCTCAAGGCCTCTTTGACCATTTCGTCCTTGAGGTTACCGAGGCCACAAATGGTTTCGTGACCCGGAGGTGAGCCCGGATCACCGTAGGGAATATATATGCCACGGGATTCGAGAAAACTCCGGACACCTTCGTAACGTAGCTTTCCATCCACGTAGAGTTTGTAGTCGGTCGCAATGTCGAAGGGCCGAAAGGGTTCGTTGTTTTCCTCGGCACGCTGTCTCAGAAATTGGTCGAACATCTTTTTCCAGCAGGCTGCATGAATTCTCGCAGTATCGGTGAGGACTCCGTCAAGATCGAAGAGTACGGCGTCGAATTTCTCCTTCATAACGACTCGATTTGACTTGGATTCGGTCATGACGTCTATCCTATCACATGAGGTTAGCTCGCTTCTAGCGACGAATCTCAAAAGAGATCTCCGAAAAGGTCGTTCTTTGCTACTCAAAAGCTTTTTTCAACAATTCCAGAGCTCGCCTTCACTACAAATCCAAAACTCGCCGTTGGGCTCAAACAGTTGAATTTGCGGCCGTTCCGCTTCGCTAAGAATTGTTACCGAAAAAATCTTAATTCGCACGAAGAACCACTTTTTCAGTTTCTCAGAGATCTACTAAGCATTCGGATCACGGGCCAAGAAAAACAATTACGGCACCGAGGCTTTGTACAGGGTGGCTTCGCCTTCAATGACATACTGCCGCACGGCTGCCGGAACGAGAATAGAGGTACCCCTCTTGAGTTCCAGGACCTTATGGCCTGCCAAATCCCTCGCAGAAGCTTTACCACTCACACAGATCAAGATTTCCACACTTCGATCATCCGGACTTGTGTAAGGGACGCCCGCATTCACCGTGATGACTGACAGCCGAAACTCCTCGGATTGCCATGGGTAGGCACGTTCGCCGTCGGCCTGCTCTTTCGGTGTGAGAATCGCGATTTCCTTCTCCGCAAAATCCAGGACTCTCAGGAGCTCCGGCACGTCAATATGCTTGGAAGTCAGCCCCCCCCGCAGCACATTGTCTGAGTTGGCCATGAGTTCTACTCCTGTTCCCTCCAGATAGGCATGCAACTGGCCAGCATACACGAACATGGCTTCACCCGGCTGCAATTGCACTAGATTCAAGAGAACAGGACTCAGGACACCGATATCCCCGGGGTACTGCTCCTGCAGTCTGATCATCCACTCAAAAACCGGATCCTCACCTCTGCTTCTCTCCGCAACGCCGACGGCCTCCTCAACGACGTGCTTCTGCCGCAGGTTTTCCATTCTCATGATCTTACTGAAAAACCTCTTCAGACCATCTGAGTCAGGATGTGCCTCTAGATCTTTTACTTCCTCCGATATTCCGGAAGGATTAATCCCCCTGAGCTGGGAGACTATGTCGCTGACCTTGCGAAAACCGTTTAATACCCAGAACGGTGTCAAGGCGCAGATCGTTTCCGGCTTGTGATTGTCATCCCTGTAATTGCGGTTTGGGTCGGTCGGCGGAATTCCCATTCTGTTTTCCCGCGCGAAACCCTCTCTGGCCTGGTCCAGATTGGGATGGGCCTGAATAGAGAGGGGTTTGGCGGCAGCGATAACTTTGAAAAGGAACGGTAACTTGGCACCGAACCTCTCCGTGACTCGCTTCCCAAGAATCTCTGTAGGTGACTTCTCCATCAGTTCCGGGAGAGGGTGCCAATTCCCGTCGACCAGGACCTCAGAATGTGCCTTTACGTGGGCCCCCATCCAAAGTTCTGCCTGTGGTTTGTCTGAGGGGGTCGGCTCACCGAGAAGTTCGGGAATCGCCGTGGGCGAGCCCCAGGCATAGTTCTGGATAGGATTCCTTAGAATACAGATCTCTTTCATGCGTCTAGAGCTATCTATCCCTTTTGATTAGCTCATCCTTCAGTTCATCCACAATTCTCAGGGCAATCTTGTTATTGGACACCGCCTGCTCCGTTTTTCCCCCATAGTCGTGCATTTACGAGATAGCCCTCTTTCTTCCTCCTTCAAGACTTCTCCTCATGGCCTATACTCCCGAAGGCCAGCCCCATCCTACTCCTCCGCGATGGCGTAACCAGTACTAGAACCCCGTCCGGATAATCGACATGGCCTCGTCAAGTGAATCGGCAAGGCGGATG
>Ga0209636_10009001_pt1 | contig 10176 bp, 5 predicted proteins | sample DeeMarSWOR152_54_FD_187464 | JGI IMG/M metagenome (GOLD analysis project Ga0209636, IMG submission 187464) | Marine sediment microbial communities from White Oak River estuary, North Carolina - WOR-1-52-54 (SPAdes) (version 2) | ecosystem: Environmental > Aquatic > Marine > Intertidal zone >... | reverse complement strand
GTTTCGGGGACATCCAGATTTTCGATACATCCGTCACTGTTACCGTAGGCTATCTGAGGAGTTGTGTATTGTCTGGTTCTGCCCAGTTTAAACAGACTTATCCTTTGAGCAGACACATCACGGGTAAACTGGTAATTCAGTGACTGGAAGGTACGGCTGTAATCATCCGTACGCAGTGTTTGAACATGGGCTTTAAAATCGACTTCCTGATTCTTACCGTAATACCCTTCGTATTTCACATCGGTCAAACAAGGCCCCTGTGAGAGATACGCCGTTTTCAGACTGTTTTGAAAATACTTTTCTTGGCTATCATCTCTTATATTTAACCAATCGCCGCCCCAGCCGGCATCTGTCCAGCTCCACTTCTTCCCATCGACGCCATTACGTGTCATGAGCATGCGTATGTCTGTAATAGTCAAATCCACGAGACTCATGTCCATATCGAAACAGATAGTTTCACCCCAGCAACCAATGGCCAACTGATCCCAGCGCCCGTTTCCCCCATTGTCACTATAGCCAACCAGGCTTAGTTGGGCATGACTGGCCGAGGGGAGTGTTCCATAAAATCCATAGACAATGCGCAGGATATAGGATGTGACCTTTTCGACCGGGAGCATGGCATAGGCCATTAAATAATTGCCCATAGGTCTGTAATGCCAGTTTTTGCTCAACTGTACGGGGATTCCAGTGGGCCGACCATCTACGTAGCACAGTATCGGACACAGACCTGTAATATTAGCAGGTGAACGCATGTCAAGCAGAAGCGAGACTGAATCATTTATATTTGAACCATCTACGGTAATCTTAAATTCATCATAGTGACGGATGTCCGTATACCCGGTTCTCCAGTTTCGTTTCAGACGGCTCACTGAAGCAACATAGCAGTGTTTGGTTTTATCAAAATGAACTGGAAAACGCTGACCATTTTCAGTACTCACACTGATAATAGTCGAAGGAACTAGACTGGTAACCGGAATACGGCAAGTCATGGGAATACTCTTTTTCTCTCCCTGTTGCCAGAGTCCTTCGATCTTCTCTTCACGGCTCCATGTCCCTGCCTCACTTTGAAGGCCTAGTCGCAAAACAGCGTTGTGGCAAGGATGAGTTGGAGAGACGTTCAGATTGAACGTCAGGCTGTTAGGCCAGGCAACCACATCCAGATCGGCATCACAGCTTAATTGTTCACCCGAAGCGTTTCGGAAGTCGAGTTCGATAAAGTCGTAATGCTGTACATAACGCCCCGATTCCCACATGCGCACATATTGAAGATGTTTAACACCTTTCTCTTTACCTGCTTTGCAAGTATGGGCACGGTAGCTGGTGCCATCAATCTCCAGTTCAATCAGCAACTGGGCGATTGGAAGTTGCTTCAGTTTTTCAGCCTTATGTGCCAATGCCCGTTCATAACTGACGGGATTGTCGATCGAACCAAACTGAACTCGACTAAAATCAGCTAAATCGAGAGTAAAGCCATAACAGCAGGTTTCAATACCGAATATATCGGCGCTACGATCGTTACTGTTTTTTCGCCAACCATTCAACCAACAACTAAATGTATAGTCGTTTATTCCAGCAAATGTTTCTGCAGTGGAAATTAGTAACAAAATACATATCAGTTTTTTCATAAAAAATTTGATTTTTGTATAATATTTGGGACTTTATACTACTGTACACAACAGTTGTTCAATGTCTTTGATGGGCATACTCCAAACGGACGTCAATATCAATCAATTTAGCTCAACCTCCTCAGTAATTGAAATATCCTTCAGCCAGTTTTCCTGCAACAAAGCCATATCCAGATCATCGACCTTACAGTCTTCATTTAGATCGCCCACCAGGGATTCATAGTCCGGCAGTGCCTTGGTCGCTTCACATGAATCAGCATATACATTAATAGTGATTGTATCTGAGCCGGTATATTCGTCATCAAAAGCATCCAGTTGTAGAACATATTCGCCGACGGCTGACATAGTGACACTTGTGTTCTCATTAGTCGGATCGGCGATTACAGCATCTGGACTATTGGGATCATCAGGCTCACTAACTATCGTCCACTGCACTGTATAGGGCTGGATGGCGCCATCATCCACAACGCTTCCGCCCAGATTTCTGGTTCTTACACCGTCCTGAAGCCAACTAACAACATCGGCACCAGCGTTCACTTTGGGAGCCGTGTTATCTGCAATGAAGCTGAATATAGGGCCTATGATCGGATCGTTTGGATCGCCGACATATGTATCGATGGCCCAGTAGTATTGCGTCTTGGGCTGAGTCTGCACGATCACAGAGCTTACATTCTGCTTGTTGACGACCCGAATGGCCTCCGGATTGGCGAATGTCCAAAGGGCATCATAGTCGTCAGTAAAATAGACATCCACTTGAACTGGTTCACCGGCCACTAAAGGATCAGGCAAAGTCCAACTCAAGTCCGTGTCACCCGATGACGCAACGCCACCATCGGACGGATTCGGATTAAGACTATGAACAGCCGTTAAAGTAGTTTGGCCTTCATTCGTAACATTATAATCCAACTGTAGCGTACCGTTGCCGTCATAGGCGGTAATCCATCCATTATCGATATATCCCTGGATCGTAGAAACAGCATCGCCATTTACGAGCAGTGTCCCGGCCTGAACGTCTATCGTGCCGACAGTATCTGGGCCTCTTCTCATTTCAAGATTGTTGACGGTGATAACGCCACCATCCAGATTCACGTGGCCTGTACCTTCTTCTCTATCTCCAAGTAAGAGGGTACTATTGATTGTAAAGGTGCCGCTCTTCATATTAATTGTTCCATTACTGCCCGTGTTGATACCGACAATAACCCATTTATTTGTCGTAAGCGTACCACCGTCCACTGTCAAGTCAGCGGCTGCACGACCACTTCCAACCCATATTATGTCAGCCACGATCCCTTCGTTTGCGACAACCGGACCGGGCACCATCCCAATGCTGGCTGTGTCGACAGAGGTGGGGAATGAACCGCTATCCCAGTTGTCTGGTGTACTCCAGAAGGGATCGACTGAACCATTCCAGGTCACGACAGCGGCTTCAGAAACTCCCACCAAACTCATCATCATTGACAAAATGAAAATTATCAATATTTTTCCGGACATAGGCTTCCTCCTTATATAGAACAATTAATGTACACTTTTCTTAGTTTCCTTGCATTATTCCTTTCGTATTCTCGAAAAACAGTGGGCCGGTGGTTCTGTGGGCAATGATTTTTTCCAGACCAGCGCCTTCTTGGTCAACGCTTTTACGACATCAGGATTGTCACCCGCCACGTTTGTAGTTTCCGCCCAGTCGGCTTCAATATCATACAACTCGATGCGATTTAGTTCCTGGTTAAGCATCATTTTCCACTTGCCATCCCGAATACCCAAATGTGGCCACAGATATGGCGGCCCGTGACCACCACGCCACTCCCAGTGGATGGGTTTAGTTCGCCTGAATCCGAGGCCCTTGAGTGCTGGGACAATGCTCTCACCGTCCAATTTGAGATCTGCCGGTAACGATTGACCCGCCAATTCTAGAAACGTGGGGAACAAATCCACAGCAGTAAGAACTGAAGTTCGATCAATTCTGCCCTTCGGGATCAAACCCGGCCAGCGAGCAATGAAAGGAACCCGAATACCCCCGGCAAAGAGTGAGCGTTTCTGGCCCTTGAGACCCGCCGTCTGTCCGACCGAATAGTACGTACCCAAGCCCGGGCCGGTAGAATTGTCATCAGTAGCTTTGCGCTTACCGGTCCACTCCGGCCCGTTGTCGGACGAGAAGATCACCAATGTTTTTTCATCGAGCCCGAGCTTTTTCAATGTGCTCAAAATGGAACCGACACCAGCGTCAGCTTCAGCTACAACAGAGGCATAAACTCGTTGTTGTTCGTTGAGATGCTTAAATTGTTTCAGGTATTTCTGCAGTGGATAGTGCGGCGTATGCGTCTCATGCAGCCACACATTTATGAAGAAGGATTGTTTCTTATGACGATGGATGAAATCAATCGTTCGCGGGCAGGTCTCGGCAGTCCTGATCTGTACACCGGGAACGTTGAAAGCGCCATATTCATCATATCCGTATTCCGTTGGAAGCGGAGCATCCGGGACATGACGATTTGTGAGATGCCACTTACCAAAATGCCCTGTAATGTAGCCCGCTTTTTTGAGAAGCTTGGAAAGCAGCGGCAGCTCGGGATCCAGCCAGTCAGGCATACCCGCCTTCTGATGGTGTTCCACCGAGGCAAAATGCTGGTGAATACAATGCCTTGCTGGGAACTGTCCCGTCATCACTGCCGTCCTGCTGGGAGAACAAACAGGATTGTTAACAGTAAACTGTTGAAAATCGATCCCTTCCTTAGCCATCCGGTCGAGATTGGGTGTCTTACAGAACCTACTACCATGTATACCAAGATCACCATAACCCCAGTCATCAGCAAAAATGAAGATGATATTGGGCCGTGACTTTATTGGGGTATTTATGCGGCCTTGGGCTATCGACAATCGGCCACTGATTAATGACGCTGCTCCTGCTGCTAAACCTGCCCTTAGGAAATTTCTCCTGCCTATCATTTCATTACTCCTCAGCCTCAGTAATCACCATTCTAAAAAGCCCGGAAATATTAATATTAACAGATTATCAACCTGTTAACAATATCTCTGGAGAGATAGAACTGGATCATCTGGTAGATTCATAGGAACTGTAAAGTAAACCTGTTTATATAATACTTTATCTCAATAGTACCATATTCTCCTTAGAAAAAAGGAATCCATTGAGATTCCAATAAAGATGCTTAAATATTCCATATTATTATGTGATTACTATATTTCTTTTCATCCATCTACTTAATCCGATAGAAGCAAAATATTTCTTAGAAATATCTCATTTTTTGCAATAAATTGATATTTATTCGGACTCGAGATAGGCAAAATCAACATTTATGGTAACAAAATAGTGTCATAATGTCACCTGAATATTGTGGTGCTTTTAGCTCTTGAAAGAAGTGGCTTTTTGAAGAATTCTGATGTTTTTAAGCTCGTGGGAAGGGTGCCTCTTGTGCAACTAATGTACTGGTGGGACTGGTGTGAAAGACTTCACTGAGGAGAGTAAGGTAGTCTTTGCTTTGAAGGTTGTTCGTTTGTTACTCCCTCCCTTTTGTATTGCACATAACGCTGTGTCCTTGCCATCTATACCCAATCCAACGGATATTCTCTACTTCCGTTCTATCTCGATCATGTGGAACAAAGTGTCATCAGCGCTTATGTGCTTGATTGTCATATCGCTGCGGCGCTCCAGACCACGATTGAAATATGCATCATCCAGATGGATGATTATTGTTTTCCAGTCACCGGAGTTTTGGCAGCGCACCCTCCTGGCCTCCGTTTTGGATGACCCGTCGTTATAACAGAGAGCCCACTGTCCCTGTCCTTGGTCAAGATAAGTCACTTTAATGGCAACCTGATGGGGAACTTCATTGTCCGGAAAGAACTTGCTGTCGAGATGGAAAAACATCTCGGTCTTGCCGGTCACGAAATCAAATCCTCGGGCGAACCGGCCGTAAATACTCTTTTCGGGCCCCACGTGCCACCATCCCGCGCTGGTCCGGTCAGCATCGATTTGGGTCAAGTAACGATAGTAATTGCCGGGCAGGATCTTCCAACCCACATCGTTATAGTTATCGCGTTGGCGGTTTTTCATACCACCGCCGATAGCCTTCTCCGGATCACCCTGGATAGCACCGTGATGACTGTAGGCCTCGGCAATACGCAGATAACGGTCCACGTTGGATTTTTTAGCCTTGCCGTAGATGCTTTCCGGGTAAGCTACGGTGTCCGCCGCATCCAAACCTTTGCGCAAGGCACAAAAGGCCGCTGGAGACAACGAAGCATTGTGGTATCCCGCATATGTGTTGAAGAAGTTGATGGCTGATGCATAGGCGTTACCCTGACATGCATCCTGAGGAAGATTCCACATGTCCAGGCCGCAATGGGTAGCAAACACAGCTGACCAATAGAGTGCCTGTTGAGTGTTCCGGCTGCTCCAGCCACATACCTGCCACTCAGCGTCCTGCTCGCCGCGGGAGAAGAATGTTTTGCCCAGGTCGCTGACGTCACTGACAAACTGGCGCCAGTTCTCAAGCCGCTGCTGAGTATCGCTGATGTGGTAGCCGTGACTGAACATGCCATTTTTCAGGCCAATTACCTCGAGGTTTTGCAGCAGCCAGTTGTATTCGACCTCGCGGTTGGAATCATAATTCACCAACAGCGGTTTGGCCATGTGATCGTTACTATCACTCAAAGCATCCTTGAAGACTTCCCAGGCTTGGAGACGAAACTGGCTCCATTGGTCGCGGCTGATTTTGTATTCTTCTTCCAGGGGTTCACCCTTATAGCAGAATCCATCTCCAGTGGAGCCTTCAGCGGATTGCACATAAAGGATGCGTTCTTGAAGATTCGGCGGTAGTTCTCTGATGTAATTGCCAAACGTACGAATCAGGCGATAGTAATAGCGAATGTAGTCTTCGTCTAAGTAATACTGAAACGTCCAGTTACGAGGCTCCCTCCTGGGGCTAACGGTGGGCGTCATCTGGAGTTCAGGTACCCCGTTTTCATAGAGCCAGCGAGGTGCATTGGGTGCGACCCAGATCATCACAAATGTGTAGAAATTATTGTCCAAAGCCAGTTGGAGCTTGTCACCCAATTGTTCGTCAAATGTGAATACTCCCGGTTCAGGTTCGATCTTATTCCAGTGCATTACAATAGGCGCTCCCTTTATCAGGGGACACGTTTCTTGAGTCACCTTTTTGGTGTTCCAACTGCACCAACTGTAAACGCCCCAACAATCGTTAGGGAAGACCGAAGTAGTCTTTGTCGGCGTGTGCCTGCTTTGTGCCGCGGGTAACGGACAAATAAGTAACACCGTGCAAAGAGAATACAAAACACGTTTTGCTGCCATTGATGTCGTCTCCTGTGTTTTTTCCACGTGCAATCTTCTGCTGTAATGTGTCCTGTTCAAACTGGGATTTCCCATATACACTTCCCTAAAATACTACTGAACACTTGAATATCCATAATATCAAAATTTCATCGAGATTGCATCAATTCTCTGGCCGCCCCGGCGAGTTGTCTCGCGAAAAAGCCAGAAAAGTCGAACACTTATGTCGAGATAGTCTGGACTGATAATGCTGCTATTATCCTGATTTTGTCTTAAAAATGAATCATCACGAGCCCAGGGTCTCTTGCCTCGGTGACAGTAATTTGGTATATTGGTCTGTTAAAGGGGGCGGTCGCTGAGTGAACGATAAACCGGACAACTTTTATGACAATGTCAGTACTCTGAAGCTTGTCAGTTATATACGGTGCAAAAACTAATATGGGTAAAGCGGGAAAGGCAAAGAATGGACGTGAGCAACAAACTTGACCGGCGGGATTTTCTGAGGATCTTGGGCTTGGGGTCGGCGGCACTTGTGATACCCAGCGTTTGTTTCTCACAAAACAGCGGCACAAAGAAGTTAAATGTCCTCTTTATAGCAGTTGACGACCTTAATGACTGGGTCGGCTGTATGGGGGGTAATCCACAGGTCAAGACACCAAACATTGATCGTCTGGTGAAGCTCGGCGCAACGGTTATGAATAAGGCCTACTGTCCCGCTACGGTCTGCTGTCCTTCAAGGACGGCGATTATGACCGGTTTGCGTCCTTCGACTACCGGCGTTTATGGCAACAAAAACAATCCCAGGAATGCACCGAAGGCCCGCAGCGTCGTCACCCTCACGGAGTACTTTTCAAAAAACGGATACCATAGCCTCTCCCGGGGAAAGATTTTTCACAAGCACATGACGGAGACAGGCCTGGATGAAGGGCAGTGGGCATATGATGAATGGGTGCCTTCACCCGGGGCGACCGGCATTAAGAGATCCGAACTTCCCTTGAACGGACTCATGATGATTGATGGAAGCAAGCCAACGGGCCAGGCTCTGGCTTTTGACTGGGGACCGAGCAAGAATCCAAAGGAACAGACGAAGGATTATTTGACCGGTCAGTGGGCGGCTCAACAGTTAAAGCGTAAGTTTGACAAGCCGTTCTTTATGGCGGTTGGCTTCTCCAAGCCGCACCTGACCTGGCATGTTCCCCGAGAGTTCTTCGATTTATATCCGCTTGACGAAATAGAGCTGCCTGTAATCAAAGAAGATGACCTGGATGATATCAAGACACAAGATGGATCGGCCCAGCACAGACCCAGTCAAGACTATTTGAGAGTTAAGAAATATGACAAATTCAAAGAGGCGGTACAGGGTTACCTCGCGGCAATCAGCTATGTCGATACCTGCATAGGCTTGGTCTTGAAGGCCCTGCAAAAAAGCCGGTACTGGGATAATACTATTGTCATGATATGGGGGGATCACGGCTGGTATCTCGGTGAGAAACTGCGGTACAGAAAAACCAAACTCTGGGAGGAATCGGCCCGGGTTCCCTTCGTTGTCAGAGTTCCAGGTGTCACCCGGACAAACTCGAAATGTAATCGGGTTGTCAATCTCATCGACATATACCCGACCCTTATCGACCTTTGTGGCCTGGCAAAAAATCTCGAGAATGAAGGCCGCAGCTTTGCACCACTTTTGAACAATCCCGGCTTACCGTGGGAACACCCGACGCTGACCACAATGGGCTACAGTAATCATGCTGTCCGCGATGAACGTTACTGTTATATAAGACACAGCAATGGCGTCAGGGAGCTCTACGATCACAGCCTGGATCCGATGGAACATTCCAACCTTGCCCCCTATCCTCAGTATCGCCCGGTTATTGAGCGGCTGGCGAATTACTTACCGACAGTTGATGAGCCCCAGAGCCCTCAAAACACTATAGAGAGGCCGAAGAGATAGGCTGTTGTGAAATGGTCAAGAACTCGCTATCTCCGGCCTGATTGATAATATCCGTATATAACCGAGCGATAACACCATAGAAAATCGAAGCACTAGCCCAATATGACAGCAAAAAAGAAAAAACGTAAAGAAACATATAACTTCTCTTTTAATAAAAAGCTGACAAATCGAGGCTCTGCCAGCTCTTTTTTAATCCAAAAGGAATCATATTGTGAGCCAATTTCTTCTCACTGTTTACTTAATCCGATTACACACTCATCCCCCTTTGATGCCCTCTCAACATCTTGGAGGTGGGGGTCTATAAACGCTCCAAGCGTACCACAGGAAATTAATTTGTCGAGTCTGTAAATATCTGTACTCTTAACGCAATTCCGTCGCGCATGTCGGTCACAGGTTTTCTTATAGGCTGGGCCTGCGTAGCGGCGATAGTGGCCTGCGTATACTGGATCGCCAGTGGCTAGGCGGTCCTCTATTCACTGCGTCTGATTTCGTCGTCTGTTGGCGCGTCGACTGCTCCTGTCACTTGCTTTTTGCCGTCGTGCCGGTGGTGTCTGTTCGTCGACAACGCGCCCGTCGGGCATGATAGTCTTCTTGCCTTCGATCTTTATCTTCTTGACCAGTTCTACCTGCTCGTCGATCAATCCAGGCGGTGCGGCATTTCCTCCGGTAACAAACTCTCCGAAAGGACGGTCGAAGGATTCGAGATAACCTTTTAGCATCCCCCGCATCGTCTTGAGCCTGGCTTGGTAGCGAGGATCGGCTGCGAGGTTCTTCTGTTCCGTAGGGTCGTTCTTCAAATCGTATAGCTGATCATAGTCGAAGAAGCCAGGATTCTGAGCGCCGCGAGTTCCTATGCCCGTCCGCCCGATATAGGCCATCAGTTTCGGCAGCGATTCGTCAGAAGCATTTCTGATCCGCTCGATTTGCTCGGTCGGATATCGAACGGCGACATATTTCCATTCCCTCGTGCAGACCGCACGGGCAAAACCCATCTCGAAGTAGAGATGATTGCGCCATAGATCGGGCTTTCCTCCTGCAAACTGAGGACGCAGGCTCCGCCCATCGACAGTGTATTTGTTCGGGATCTTCGCACCCGCAAGATCGAAAAACGTAGGCACAAGGTCGATGTTCTGAACAAGATCGTAAGATTGTGTAGCGGCTTTGATGCCCCCGGGCCAGCGCATAATCCACGGAACGCATGTGCCGTCTTTGCTGAACAGCGATCCTTTCATATTCGAGCCGTGATCGGATGTGAAGACGATCAACGTATTGTCTGCGATGCCTGATTCGTCGAG
>Ga0209636_10009000_pt1 | contig 10177 bp, 8 predicted proteins | sample DeeMarSWOR152_54_FD_187464 | JGI IMG/M metagenome (GOLD analysis project Ga0209636, IMG submission 187464) | Marine sediment microbial communities from White Oak River estuary, North Carolina - WOR-1-52-54 (SPAdes) (version 2) | ecosystem: Environmental > Aquatic > Marine > Intertidal zone >... | reverse complement strand
TACAAGGTGGCCGTTCGTAGCCTGTGTGTGGGACCCGGACTTCCAGTTAAGAATCGCGTTCTTGGGCACTTCTGTAGCTCCATCATCCGGATAGGGGTCATAGGCATAAGTGGCGTAGTCCCACTCCACCCGGACATTGTCAACCCAGTTGTAACTACCGGTCCTCGGAGGGGTACCGCCAAACTTGATACCCAGCTTCTTTCCGTTATAGGCAGGGTTGTCACAGACCCATTTAAGCTTCAGGTCATGTTCGAACATCCACAGATTTTCTTCATCTTGTGTTGAGGTTAAAACAATCGACGTGCTGCCCACTTCAATATGATTTGCGTCTGGGAAGTTAGCGTCTTCCGGATAAAAGAAGGACGCTTTGGTATCAAGTCCCCAAGCTAATCCATCCCACATAAGGGTGTATTGATATCCGATAGTGATGTTAACATCGAGAACTTGATATATATAGGATCCGTCATTGATGATGTAACACACGACGTTGCCGTCAGGAAGGTCATGCCAGTCGTCACAATCGTCGCACACCCCAGGCACAGAACAGTCTACGTCAACGCCGCACCATCTATCGGCATCGGGAACTCCCCCAAATGCCTCTGTCCAGCCTAACACGCCAGTAGCCGGCGAAGCCCCCATTCCCATATGACAGGTGACCTGGTTGCCGTCTGCTCGCAGCTCGAAGCTGTAGTTATTGACGTCAATCGGTGTGCCGGCCTGAACCACTCCGTTTAGACCCAGCACCAAAATAAATGAAATTAAAAACATAAATTTTTTAGACATGTTGCTCCTCCTTCATAAAACAATAAAACATTTAAACGTCCTTTGGCTACTCGCCAAAACATATATTGTCTTCGACAGGCACAACTCGTGCAACGAGCATGAATAACCTTCACTTTTATTTACACTTTTCTTATTTACCAAATTTGTGCCTGTCTCGAACAACCTGCAAAAAAACATCTGACAAAAATCTTTAATAGGCTTTATACCCGTCCCAAATAAACCTTAAGATTTCTCTCTGTGTGTGTATATGCACAACTAAATCGAGATGTATAACTCCTCCTCATCCAGAGGACAAACATCACGCCTCCAAAAAACCTTTCAACCTAACAAAATCATATTCGGGCTTTACAAAGCCAGAATTCACACATTTCACTATATTATTTATAGCAGTTAATTATCGGTCTGTCAAGAGAAATTAGGCTAATCTAAACATTTTTTGCTCGGCTCGGGCAAAATCCGTAGCTTCTGTATTTATAAACTGTTACGAACACCCATAGATAAAATTTTGCTTAAAAATACCTTTTCTGCGGCTGCTATTTCCTCAATTGAGCTAACATCAGCCTTCTAACAGCCAAAAATCCCGCCTCTGATAATCTGACCGATTGGTATTACCACAAAAAGCTTTAATATTGTGAAAAAGGCGGATTTAAAGTATATTAAAACTTTACAAAATTAACCTAAAATAGCGAAAAAATACAAATTTTATGGAACAGATGACTAAACTTGCGCATCTTTATAAACAAACAGCAAAATCCTGAGAGGATGAATGAGTCTTTGGAAAAAAGACTGGATTGGCTCGCTGCCAGATTAAAAGACGGAAACAGAGCAGCAGCTACTGAGCTTGTTGGTATCTATTATCAGCAGATATACTTGTTTATGAGAAGACTCGGACATAGCAGACAGGTCAGTGAGGACCTGACACAAGAAAGCTTTCTACAGGCCTGGCGGCATATAGGACAGTTAAGAAGTGGTAAAGCATTAAATAGCTGGCTCTACCGCATTGCAACCAACACCTCAAAGCTATACTGGCGCAGACACAAGGCCGATAAGCAAGTCGATATGGAAATCTTCGATGTGCCGGACACCGACGAAAGCGAAGGCGATAAAATCGGAAGTTTAGAGCAGCTTGGACAGTTGAGAAACATCGTAGCAAAGCTGCCGATAAAATTCAGGCAGGCAGTTGTCTTACATTATATGCAGCATTTAACTATCACAGAAGCAGCCGAAGCTCTCGGCATAAGAAAAGGAACCTTCAAAAGCAGACTAAATAGAGCATTAAAAGCCCTAAGAAGACAGTTCACCATCCGAAAGGAATAGTCGTTATGAAAGAAGAGAAACTCGAAAAATTATTGAACGAGCTGGCAGAAAAAACAACAGAAATCGTTCGCCCCGGTCTTGCTGAAGAGATAAAGGATAATATCCCACGGCCTCTTTGCCACCATAGACGAGGTATGGATACTATCAGTATTATTATAGATTTAAGGATAAACAAATTAGCAGCGGCAGCAGCAATAATTATAACAATGATTCTCTTGGCAAACCTCCTCGATGGCCGAGCTCCCACAGGCGAAGGGATATATCAGGACGGCAAAATGCTCGTAAAATATTTCCTCGGTGACACTGCCGAAAAAAATATCGTCGCCGTCAGGTCAAGATATGAGCGTCTGCTTCAAAAGGGAGAGGATGTCGTCTATTACAGCGATAGCATCGACGCACAAGACAGTGATGCTGTTCTGATGCACTGGAAGCTGTCGGATGGCAAATACAACGTCATCTTTGCAGATTTCCGAGAAAAGGTTGTAACCGCAGAACAGCTAATACAACTGCAGGCTCAAATGCTGCAAAAAAAGACAGAAAAATAGTGTTATTTCGACAAGCTAAACTGCGATATTTAATACTTGACTTTATGGAGATTAAATATTAAAATAAATGATTTGCTAAAAACTATGATTTGAAAGATTTATCTTAGAGTAGAGAAGCAGAAAAGGAGTATAATTATGAACAAACACAAACAAAGAGCATTTACCCCATCAAAAACAACAATTTTCAATTGGGCTGGTAATAGATTGACAAAAGGTTTTACATTAGTAGAGCTTTTGGTAGTAATTGCCATTATAGCCCTTCTTATGTCGATATTGCTTCCTGCGCTGGGGAAGGTCAGAAAACAGGCAAAAGATGTGCTTTGTGAGACAAACCTGCACCAGTGGGGGACCATCTTTGCTATGTATGCCGATGACTATGATGGCAATTTCATGCAAGGCTGGGTGCCGGGTAATGTAGGGGATACTACCTGTAATGCTTATTGGTTTAAAGCCCTGCTGCCTTATTACAAAGACCCCGACTTGCGCCTCTGCCCGATGGCAACAAAATTTCAGGAACAGGGAGAAACAAATTTTAATTTTTCTGCCTGGGGCAAATTTCCAGAACTTGACCGATGTGGTGAATGCTCGAATTGGTGGGGCTTTGCCCTTTCTTGTGCTTACGGAAGTTACGGGAATAATGCCTATATCTGTAATCCCCCACTATATTACGTGGAAATTCAGGGCCATCCCACCTCAAATAACTGGAGGAACACACGTATCAAAGGCAGTGCCTTCGTGCCAATGCTCGGCGATGAGCCGTGGCTTGACTGCTGGCCGCATCATACCGATATCCCTCCGAAGTATGAGGGCCAGCCATGGTCGGACGACCATTCTATTAGCATGTGGCGTATCTGTATCAACCGACACGATGGTTTTGTAAAGTGGGTCTTTGTGGACCACTCCGTTCAGAAGCTGTCGCTTAGGTGCCTGTGGAAGCAGAAATGGCATAAGACGTTTGATATAAACGGTGGGCCAACAGCTGCCGCATTCGCTACCACCTGGTTGTCAAGATTCCCACCCTGTCAATAAGAGAAAAAGTCTGCTTACAATCAGTGGAACTAAAAAACAACGTATTATGAGTAAACAAAAAGCACCTACCCCATTAAAAACAATGATTTTTAATTGGGCGGGTCATAGATTTATAAGAGGTTTTACATTAGTTGAACTTTTGGTAGTAATCGCCATTATAGCCCTTCTTATGTCGATATTGCTTCCCGCGCTGGGGAAGGTCAGGAAACAGGCGAAAGATGTGCTTTGTGAGACGAACCTGCACCAGTGGGGCACCATTTTTGCAATGTATGCCGATGACTGGGACGGCAATTTCATGAGGGGTTGGACAGAGAACAATCCGGATTGTGGGGAAACTAAAAATACCGATTATTGGATGCAAGCTCTCAGGCCTTACTATAAAGATGGTGACTTGCGTCTCTGCCCAATGGCCACGAAACCCGGCACTGAAATAGGCCAGGGACCCTATGGAGGAGCAGCACCAGACGCAACTTTTTACGCCTGGGGCGTCTTCCCGGAACCTGATCAGTGTGGCGAGCCGTCATCGCGATGGCCTCCTTCCACAGCATGTGATTATGGAAGTTACGGAAATAACTCCTACATCTGTAATCCACCACTTAGCTGCAAGGACATTCAAGGACATCCTATGTCGCTTTGCTGGAGACATACACGTGTCAAAGGCGGAGCCTATATCCCCCTGCTCGGCGATGAGCAGTGGATTGACTGCTGGCCTCATGACACCGATATGCCTCCGGACTATGAGGGCCAGCCCTGGCAGCAGCTTACTCCCGGAAATATGATGGCGCGTGTCTGTATTAATAGACACGATGGATTTGTTAAGTGGGTTTTTCTGGATTACTCTGTCCAGAAGCTGCCCCTTAGGTGTCTGTGGAAGCAGAGATGGCATAGGACGTTTGATATAAACGCTGGGCCAACAGATGCTGAATTCGCGACGTGGCGTACCGGCTGGCTGTCAAGATTCCCACCCTGTAAATAAAAAAGCCATTATATAGAAAAAGCCAGCCAGTTCAGGCTGGCTTTTTTATTGCTTCAATATCGAGAGCAAATCAGCTTTTTCCAGGGCAAGTTATTCTGCGGTGAGACTGCGAAATGGAAAACACTAATAGACAATCGCGGTTGCCTGTTCAATCTTATCGATAACTTCAGCGGCATCGGAAGGATTAGATATATAGCCGTCAAAACCTTTTTGTAACAGCGCTGCCGACTCGGAATCGCTTAAATGATTTGCAAGGGCTATAACCTTTGTGGCTTGCAAATCCTCATCGCTGCGTATGCTTTTGCAAATGCCTGTCGCATCTATACCCCCAGCTAAAAGGTTTATTAATAAAACGTGCGGAGCAAACTTCTGGGCAGTTATTCCGGCCTCAAAATTGCTCCGGACGGTTTGCACTTCATAATCAGCTCTGGCTCGCAAGGTATCCGCCAAAGTCAAGGCAGAATCAACATCGCTGTCCACTACAAGGACCCGGATTTTGCCGACCGGTAGTGTTGACTGCGGCATGTTATTGGCCTTCATAAAGCGAATCAGCTCGCTGACCGGTATTCGCCGGTCCTTGCTGCCGGGTATCCGGTAGCCCTTCAGTTGACCGCTGTCAAACCACTTCGAGACCGTTCGGGGAGCAACGTTACAAATTCTGGCGACATCGCCGGTCGTCAAAACGTTTTTTCCCTTTGCCATCCTTTATAATCTCCAGTTACACCGCATTTACGCTCTCTGATGTATCCTTATTCGTCTCTAAAGCAAAGGCTGTTTAACACGGAAGCTGCGATTGCCCGCTTGCTGCCTAATAAAACATTGTTTCTGTAATAACACGTCCCATAACTTTTCCTGATTTCTGCAGATATCGCTCCACAAAACTGCTGCCATATAGGTATAAATTTCTTGCCCGAGAAGAAGCTTTCAGTATAATGACAACATCCGACTTTCGAGTTAAAGATGTGATGAGATAACAATCTTCATTCAGAAAAAAGGAGAGTTAAAGCTATGGTATTAAAGATTTATTACGAAAAGGACGCACCAATAGATGCCTTAAAGGGCAAGAAGGTGGCGGTTATCGGGTATGGCAGCCAGGGCCACGCACACAGCCTGAATTTGCGAGACACCGGTATAAATGTGGCAGTGGCTGAGCTGCGAGGAACGGACAACTTTAAACTCGCACAGGAACAAGGCTTTACACCACGGGATATAAAGCAAACGATGGATGGTGCGACGCTGGTTATCGTTACCATACCGGATGAGGTACAGGCAAAAGTTTTTAAAGAGCAAATAAAACCCAATCTGGTTGCAGGGCAGACACTGGGCTTCTGTCACGGCTTCAATATTCATTTTAAGTATATCGTTGCGCCAAAGGATATCAATGTCGTGATGATTGCACCCAAAGGCCCCGGCCATCTTGTCCGAAGCGAATTCGTAAAAGGAGCGGGTGTGCCGAACCTGATAGCCATCGAGCAGGACGCAACAGGCGATGCAAAACAAATTGCCCTTGCCTGGGCAAACGGAATAGGCGGCGCCAGAGCGGGCGTCATTGAGACAACTTTCAAAGAAGAGACCGAAACAGACCTTTTCGGCGAGCAGTGTGTCCTCTGCGGCGGCCTCAGCTCACTTATTAAAGCAGGATTCGAAACGCTTGTCGCAGCGGGGTATCAGCCGGAAATTGCTTACTTCGAATGCCTCCACGAGGTCAAACTTATAGTCGACCTTATGTATCAGGGAGGCCTCAGTTATATGAGATACAGTATATCCAACACCGCAGAATACGGAGACCTCACTCGCGGACCACGAATTATCACCGAACAAACCAAAGCGGAAATGAAAAAGATACTTTCTGAAATCACCTCCGGGCAGTTTGCAAAAGAATGGGTAAACGAATACCAGACCGGCCTGAAGAAGTTTAATCAGCTTTATGAAAATGACCATAACAGTCAGCTGGAAAAAGTCGGCAGAAAACTACGCAAAATGATGAAATGGATACAAGCAAAAGAGGTCTAAGACAAAAGGGCAAAAATGAAAACCTATAACAGGAGATGTAAAAACCGGCTTTCTTTAACTTTAAGCATTGACCTGTGGTTATTGGTTTTTAGCATTTACTTTTTGGCATCGTGCACCATAGTGGAATACTTTCGGGCTGAAAAACCTCCCTACGACGAGGAGCTTCCCGCCAGTTACAACCAGACGATACTGAACAAAAGCAGCTCCGCCGATGTTCTTGCCGTCATCCACAGACCGGAGTATGAGCTGCTCAGCCAGAGCAAGAATGCTATCGCCTCGGTCGGTCAAAAAAAGAAAGGTCACGAAATATGGTTCAATATGGTCGCCTTCGATGAAAATGAACTGACAGCAAAAAGGAAATACTTCTTTTTAGTAGATGAAAAGGTCAAAAGTCTGTTAGGTATCAGACCCAAACGAAGACTTACCTTTGATTGCGAGATGGTCCTCGATGAAAAGACACTTGACCAGCCTTACGCAAACGAAAACGCAAGACGAATCGCGATACTAAAACAGCTCTTAGAGAACGTCCGAAAGGATGTGGATGAGCTTGCTGAAGACAATAAAACGCTTGATATTTGCGGGATGCTTATCAACCAGACTTTAGAGACGGCCTTGCGAAAACTTGAACAGTCACCTGTCCTGGCGTCAAAGCTAAGCGATGCCGGCGGCGTAGATATAGACCATATCACACTCGGCAAAGGCGGCATTGAAATGAGCACCACTTACAATATCGTAAAAGCCAAAGTCAGGTTAGGCCCGGATGTATGGGCGATTGAGGACCCCTTCGCCATAGAAGAATAACAAAAAAAGAGCGGGTCTGTAAGCCGAGTTCTGTACCCCGCACCTACTTTGAGAATCGACCATCCACCGTAAGGTGTCCCTTACGGGAGAACAGCTTCCAATGTGCCGTTTGTAAACCGACGCATAATTGCTGAACGACTGTCAACTTTCAAAATAGGTGCGAGGCGGCGGCCATTTATCTGGGCCTGCCGTTACCGACAGGCTCAAGCGACCTACCTGCTGTTAATACCCGGGCCAGGTACCAGCGTCTTGGTCTTGCAGGCGGTGGGGTTTGCCCTGCCGGCATCGTCACCGATGCCGCGGTGCGCTCTTACCGCACCATTTCACCTTTACCCCGCACCTATTTTGAAAATTGACCATCGAATAACATCTAACGTGCCGTTTATAAACCGACGAATAGCCGCCAAGCAACCGTCAGCTTTCAAAATAGGTGCGGGGCTGTGTATTTTCTGTGGCACTTTCCCGTCCCGCACCTATTTGTCTCGTCCGTCAAGTCAGAAATCACTTTCGGTGATATCCATCCTGACCTGCGCACTTGCTGTTGCGATGACGAAACAAATAGGTGCGGGAGGTGGCTGTTAGCCATCACCGTGCCCTTTCCTGCTCGGACTTTCCTCCCCGCACCTATTTGCCTCGTCCGTTAAGTCAGAAATCACTCCCGGTGATATTCATCCTGACCTGCGCACTTGCTGTTGCGATAACGAAATAAATAGGTGCGGGGCGACCGCCCGACCCACTCTTATTAATTTTTATTATTAACTTTTGGTTACCCCTATTACCATTCCAACTACCAACCTATTATAACAAATGTTCGCTTGATTTACTACGGGAAATTTCGATGTGTTTCTTGAATTTCTTGTCGTCGGCGTCCGGGAAATCGTTTCTGTAGTGCACGCCGCGGCTTTCTTTTCGCATCCAAGCCGCCTGCGCCATCAGAAGCGATACGGTCAGCATATTCTGACATTCCCAACCCTGTGGCCCATCAAATATTTTGTCCATCACATAGCGCTGCCAGAATTTGATAATCTCCTGTGCCTCTGCAAGAGGCTGGGCCTTGCGCGTAATGCCGACATTTCGCCACATAAGAGCACGAAGCGAGTTTCTAACATCGGTCGTATCCAGCCCGGTGCGGTCCGAATGGGGTATTTGATATTTTATCTGCCTGTGTTTGACATCAGCAACACCTGCTTCTATATCCTCACAGACAGATTGACCTGCCGTCTTGCCGAATACCAGCCCCTCGAGCAAAGAATTACTGCCAAGACGATTGGCTCCATGAAGGCTGGTGGAAGCAACCTCGCCGCACGCATAAAGATTTCCAATGCTTGTCTTTGCCGAAGCATCGGTCTTTACTCCGCCAATCATATAGTGAGCGCTAGGTCGAACGGGAATCAAGTCGCGACTGACATCTATATCGAAACTTTCGCACAATCCGCTGATGAGCGGAAATCTCTTTGCAAAATATTCCTTATCGAAATGCCGAACATCCAGATAGACATGTGTCGCCTTGGTTTTCACCATCTGGCTTAGAATAGCTCGGCTGACAATATCGCGTGAGGCAAGCTCTGCTGACTCGTGATAGTCTTTCATAAAGGCTCTTCCTTTGTTATCCAAAAGAATCGCCCCCTCGCCGCGAAGAGTCTCGGTAATCAGAGCCCGTGATGCACCTGCGATGTAAAGTGTTGTCGGATGAAACTGCATAAACTCTAGGTCCTGCAACACAGCCCCTGCCCGATAAGCCATAGCAATACCGTCAGCGGTTGCTACTTCCGGATTGGTTGTTTCGCGATAGAGCTGTCCCGCTCCACCGGTTGACAGAATTGTCTTTGCCGACCAGATTATCTGCCAGCCCCGATTATCGTGGCCGATTACACCTACACAGGCACCATCATCGTTGGTAAGCAAATCGACAGCAAAAAACTGCTCAATTATTTTTATCTTGGGATTTTCCCTTACCTTTCTTATGAGAGTCTCGGCTATTACTCTGCCTGTCTCATCACCGTGAGCGTGCGCAATGCGAGCGTGAGTGTGTCCTCCTTCGAGCGTAGTAGCTACACGTCCGTCGATTAAATCAAAATCAGCGCCCCAGGCAAGCAACTGCTCTATCAGCTGCGGACCCTGACGAACAACCAAATCGACGATTTTCTCGTCACTGATGCCACAGCCGGCGTTAAGAGTGTCGGCTATGTGGGACTCGAACGTATCTGTCTCCTCAAGCACCGAAGCTATCCCGCCTTGAGCATTCCAGGTATTACTGTCTTGCAAAGAACCCTTGCAGACAACAATGACATTGCAGCGCTCAGCCACTTCGATAGCCGCTCGCAGCCCTGCAATACCAGCTCCTATCACCAAGCAATCCGTAAAAAGCTGGTGCGTCGAGGCAGAGTCAACGTTCACCAGATACCGCCGAGGCTCTCCAGGCACAATATTTTGTGCCTTACGCTTCTGCTTAAATTCCTGCTGACCACTCATAAAAGTTCCTCAATTCGCAATACTCAATGAGAAACAATAAATAATCAACATAAAATAATCAATCATTTACTGTCCGGCCAATCTTGCCCAGTCGCAGTCCATCAAAGAGCCAATAACAAATTCTCCTAAGTTCGGCTCCTCAATACTGACGGTTTCATCGAAGGGCACAACTGAAAGTATCTCGACGCCGCTGTATTGTGTTATTACCTGCTCAGACATCTCATCAGCGGTCATTGATTCG
>Ga0209636_10008999_pt1 | contig 10177 bp, 3 predicted proteins | sample DeeMarSWOR152_54_FD_187464 | JGI IMG/M metagenome (GOLD analysis project Ga0209636, IMG submission 187464) | Marine sediment microbial communities from White Oak River estuary, North Carolina - WOR-1-52-54 (SPAdes) (version 2) | ecosystem: Environmental > Aquatic > Marine > Intertidal zone >... | reverse complement strand
GACTTCATCGTGTGACAGTGGCAACACAAAATTCTCAGAAAAAGCGTACCATATGGAGAAGGTAAGCTTATTTTGATGATATTTGCGATAAATCGTATCGTTATTGAAATATGAGAGAGTATCATGCATCCAGCCCATATTCCACTTCATCGCGAAGCCCAATCCTCCAACCTCGATACCCCGGCTGACCATTGGCCAGGAGGTTGATTCCTCCGCTATCATTCGCACCTGCGGATATTCCTTGCCAACCCACTCGTTTAGCTGACGCAGGAATGCAATAGCCTCGAGGTTTTCGCGTCCCCCCTTTTCGTTTGGGATCCATTCGCCCTGCTTACGCGAATAATCCAAGTAGAGCATCGAAGCGATCGCATCCACTCGCAGCCCGTCAGCGTGATACTTATCGAGCCAGAAAGAAGCGCTGCTTATCAAAAATGCTTTCACTTCATTCCGGCCGTAGTTGAAAATAAGACTCTTCCAGTCGGGATGAAATCCGCGTCGCGGATCTGCGTGTTCGTAAAGGTGTGTCCCGTCAAAGTATCCCAGCCCATACTCATCGGAAGGAAAATGCGATGGCACCCAGTCCAGTATCACGCCGATATCGTTGCGGTGAAGGCAATCTATCAAATACATAAAATCCTGACAGTTTCCATAGCGGCGAGAGGGGGCAAAATATCCTTCTGTCTGATAACCCCAGGAGCCATAAAATGGGTGCTCCATGACCGGCAGGAACTCGACGTGTGTAAAGCCCATCTCTTTCACATATTCTGCCAACTCGGTAGCTATTTCACCGCAGCTTAGAAGACGAGTAGGTTCCGCCGGGTCACGTCGCCACGAGCCTAGGTGGACTTCGTAAATGCTAATCGGTGCATCCAACGAATTCTTTTTCTGTCGCGTTCTCATCCACCTACTATCTTTCCATTTGTAATTCAAGTCCCAAACCACTGAGGCAGTATTCGGGGGCAGTTCCCAGTAAAAGCCGAAAGGGTCACCTTTATCCACCGTATAATTTTTGATCCGTGAAACAATGTGGTACTTATACAGTGCACCCTTTCCGATGCCCGGCAAAAAGGCCTCCCAGATTCCTGAATCGTCGGGCCGTACGGTTAATGGATGCGTCTGCGGATTCCAGCCGTTGAAATCGCCGATGACGGAAACACTTCTCGCATTAGGGGCCCAAACTGCAAAAAATGTGCCTTTTACTCCGTCATCCTCGGCCATATGCGCACCAAGCTTTTCATAAAGACGAAAATGATTACCCTCTTTGAAAAGGTAGATGTCGTGGTCTGTAAGCAAACTGAAACTATTCAGTATTTGTGCATTTCGTTTTGCCATAACCACGCCCCTAATTGTGAAAACTTCTACGAATTTTCAGCCGCCGATTTCTCAGATTACACCGATCACGCAAAAAGTTGTGAAGGAAAAACGGCGCCTAAGCGCTCGTCCAATAAACACCCAACACCAGCTTCTATTCACAAAGTACCTGAGTAAATGTACTACTACTGTGCCCACTTGATCAACTCAGGATGCAAGTCCTGCAAAACCTCGTTAGAAGGTTTGATCCGAGCGTTTAGGCTTTGAAGCCCGTAACCTTCTATGGCCAAGGAGCAGCCATAATAAGCCACCGCGCCCTTCTGGCTTTGCCGCTGCATAGGAACGATTTTGAATTTGCCTTCGTTGTCAAGCATATAGAGCAACTCGACAGAAAAAAGCTCGGCTGGGCCTCGGCCCAAATTGACCGCGCACTGCACCTCGAGGACATCTGTCTCTGACAGTTGGTCTTTTGTATCCATGTTCGTTGCAAAATGGACGAATTCAACATCGTCCCAGTGCTCCAGCAGCAGTTGCTCCTGACTGGTAGCCTCTTTCAAGGGCTGGAAATTATTTCCAGACAGTCTCTCAAAGCGATTCTTGGCTGGAACGTAAAGTTTTTCCAGGTAGCCCGAAAGCACCCTGTTCATATTAAATTTCCTGCACACCGAATAGATGGACTCTTTCATCATTTTGACCCATTGCTCAGGGATGCCCAGTTCATTCCGGTCATAGAATAACTCAGTTATCTCCTCTTCGAGCAAATCGTAAATCTGATTAGCCTCAGCGTCTTCCTGCATGCTGGAGTGGCTGTAAAACTCGCCAGCGGTTATAGCCCATCCATTTTTGCCATTGTAACCTTCAGGCCACCAACCATCCAAAACACTTAGATTCAGAACCCCGTTTATTGCCGCTTTCATTCCTGAAGTGCCACTCGCTTCGTTTTCCTTGATGGGAGTATTGAGCCATAGGTCTGCTCCCCATACCAGATGGCGAGCGACATTAATATCATAGTTTTCGAGAAAAAGAACCCTGTCCTCCAGATGATAGTCTTTGGTAAAATCGATTATTTCTTTTATCATATTTTTCCCAAGCGAATCTGCCGGATGGGCCTTGCCGGCAAATATCAGTTGTACCGGCTTTCGAGCATCGGTCAGAATTTTGCTTAGTCGCTCTTTGTCCTTAAGGATAAGAGTGGCACGTTTGTAGCGCGCAAAACGCCTTGCAAAGACCACGGTCAGGTATTCAGGGTTAAATAAACGGGCCAGCCTTGAAATCTTGGACTCAATGTAGCCTCTGGCGGCCATATCGTCTCGAAGCTTTTTGCGAATAAAAGCAACCAGGTTTTGTTTGTTCTTACGATGTGCATCCCAAATCTCCTCATCGCTGATATCCATGATCTTGTCCCAAATATGGTCATCTTCACTGCAGTGTACGTAAATCGGACCGATATAGCGGTTTAGCACGTCAGTAAAAGGCTCGCTGAGCCAGGACCTGTGAACACCATTGGTCACATAATCAATCGGGACCTCAACGACGGGGTATGCTGGAAAGAGGCCTGCCCACATCCTGCGGGAGACATATCTGTGGACTCTTGAGACGGCATTAACATATTTTGCAAACCTTATTGCCAAAACCGGCAGCCAGAAATCCTCCTTACTGCCATCCGCAAACGCGTGAGCTGCAAGTTCATTAAAGGACAATCCAGCGACTTTGAGTTCGTCCTCGAGATATTTCTTTACCAGGGAAGCTTTGAAGCTTTCGTTGCCAGCCTGGACGGGCGTATGTGTTGTAAAGACCGTCGAAGAGCGTATGAGCGACTTGGCTTGGGAAAAGGTAAATTTTTTCTCTGTCATCAATTTCTGCAATCTTGCAATTATCAAAAAAGCGGAGTGTCCCTCATTTATGTGGTATATCTTCGGCTCTATGTTCAAGGATTCTAACGCCTTAACACCGCCAAAACCCAGAACTAACTCCTGTTGAAGGCGTTTTTCTCTGTCAGCAACGTACAGTTCGTGGGTGATATCGCGCAGAGAAGCAGGATTATCTGCGATATCCGTGTCCATTAGTATCAGCTTTATCTTTCCCACATCTATTTGCCACAGTTTTATTTTGAGCTCCTGCTGGGGAAGGCGTATTTTTACGTACGCTTTTTCATTATCGGGACTGAGAACCTCTCGCACGGGAATAAGGTGGTTCTGAAACTCAACAAACAGCTCCTCCTGGAGGCCCTGTAAGTTGATTCGCTGGGTGAAATAGCCAAATTTATAGATCAAGCCCACGCCTATGACAGGCAAGCCCAAGTCTGAAGCAGCTTTGAGAAAATCACCAGATAGGATACCCAGGCCTCCTCCGTATATCGGTATACACTCGTGCAGGCCAAATTCCATGGCGAAATAGGCAATGACATCGGTTCGAGAAAGCTGGTTGCCATTGCCAGGTTCGGTCTCTGCCATGTTGTAGGCCATATAGTCCTGGAAATTCTCCCAGACCCTTTCGAGCTCAAACAGAAAACCCTTATCCCGGGAAAGCTCATCAATTCTCTCCCTGGGCAGCTTAAGCAGAAACTCAACAGGATTATGGTTGACATTTCTGAAAAGTTCTGGGTCTATCCTATAGAAAAGCTTTATCGCCTCGTAGTTCCATGTGCACCAGAGATTTTGTGAAAGTAGATACAGTTTATTCAAGTTCTCAGGATATTTGGGGTAAACGAAGATATTCTTAAAGACCATTTCTTTCTCCAAGCATTTATTTAACAATTATGCCTTTGTATAGAGCCAGCGTATGAGAAATCAGCTTTTCCACTGACTTCTCGAATAGTACGTATCCGGTTTCGAACTCGTCAAAACCTAAGTCTTCAAAATGCCCGCCTGAAGATTTCTCGTTTCCTTGCCCAGTTGTGCTTAAGGATATTCTAAACCCGTCTCTATATTTTTCAACTAATTATCGTTCGCTTACCGGCAGGCAAACAAACTGCTTGCTCGGGATACCTATTCAAAGCCTCTTTCTTGTCAGTACCAAAATAGTACAATTTGCCTCCAATCTTCTTGCAACATTGACCTTTTTTGTGTAAAGTGACCGCGAATCTATTAGTACCGGTTCCTCTCTGGGATTTCTATTTTGCCGTGGTGATGTCCTTAATTATAATGGAAGAACTGAAGAACACGGTGGAATTGCATACGAGAGTCTGGTTGTAGCCGAGGCTGTTAAGACGTCCAGGTTGGGCAGGTGTTCATACAGCTTAAAGTTCTCCTTTTGAAGGACTTAGGGAGTGTAGCTCAGGCGGTAGAGCAACGGCCTTTTAAGCCGTAGGTCTTGGGTTCGAGTCCCAACACTCTCATTAACCTCGCTATTGGGCTAGCAGAAAAACTGCCCTCAGCCGAGCCTGGAAAAAATGCCAAAAAATTGGAAAAACCCGTAATCAGTAACGTACTACCTCAAAACACAGAATACCCTTCCGAGCGGAGCAAGGAATCTCTTATTTTTGCCTAATCAGGCTCTTTACTTTGCTCAGTGTGACAGTTTTGTGATAGTTGCCAAGTCTGATGTAACTGTCAGTCTCTCCCGTAAATCTGGGTCAGGTGTTTCAGCTTTTTGGTGAGCGACGCTGTTACCTGTCCCGGTCGGAGCCGCCATCGCCAGTTACCTTTGGTGCTCGCCGGGCAATTCATCCGGGCCTGCCCATCCAATCCGAGTATGTCCTGCATAGGTATTACTGCAATTTTTGCGACGGAATTCATTGCCAGCCGGACCAGTGCCCAGTGTATCTCTCTTGCTGCTATCCTGCGGCCAAGATAATCAAACAAGCGTCTCTTCTTCTCAGGTTTGGCTTCTTCGGCAAACCACCCTCTAACTGTATTATTGTCATGCGTGCCAGTATAAACGACACAATTTTCGATATGGTGGTGTGGAAGGTGAGGGTTGTTGCTAAAGTCACCATCAAAAGCAAACTGCAGCACTCTCATGCAGGGAAAGCCAAACTTGTTTATCATCTCTCTAACGTCGGCGGTGATATAGCCAAGGTCCTCGGCAATAATAGGCGCAAAAGTGATGTGCCTGAGCAACACATTAAAAAAGTCGTCCTTCGGACCTTCCGCCCATTTACCACGCAGGGCGGTTTTGTGTCCTGCAGGAATTTCCCAGTATGTGACAAAACCTCGGAAATGGTCTATACGCACCAGGTCAAACAAACAAAGATTGTGCTTTATTCGATCCATCCACCAGCGGTATCCGTCGCGTTTTAGCTGCTGCCAGTCATAAACAGGGTTGCCCCATAGCTGACCCGTACGGCTAAAGTAGTCTGGGGGGACACCGGCGATATAACAGGGCTTCTTATACCGAGTTAACTTGAAAATCTGTGGATGAGCCCACACATCTGCGCTGTCAAACGTCACGTAGATAGGTATATCTCCGATGATTTGAATACGGTTTTCATTACAATACTTTTTCAAAGCGAACCACTGTTTATAGAAGATATATTGCAAGAATACCTGTCGGTTCATATCTTGCTTAAGCCGGCCTGTCACTGCTTTAAGGGCTTTTTCATTTTTGTCCCTTAGCTGGCGCGGCCAATCGCTCCATCCGCCTTTGGCGGATCCACCAAAGTGGTGCCGTAAGACCACAAAGGTGGCGAAATCATCTAACCAGAAGCTGTTCTCAGCATAAAATAGTTCGAAGTCAGACGGTTTCACAGAATCTCTAAACCGCTCAAAGGCAATGTGGAACAGCTTCTTCTTGTAGGCGCCTATCTTGGTATAGTCCACGCTATCGGGGGGCAAAGCAGGCACATCTTTAATCTCACTTTTTGTTAGCAGACCGCGGCGATACAGCAATTCGGGACTTATGAGCAGCGGACTTCCCGCAAAGGCAGAGAGGCAATTATACGGAGAGTGTGCGGTTTTCACCGTGGTATGATTCAAGGGCAGCATCTGCCAATAGCTTTGGTGGGCACGCTTAAGAAAAGCGGCAAACCAGTAAGCCTCCGGACCGAAATCACCGATGCCGTATTTCGAGGGCAACGAGGTAATATGCAGTAGTATTCCGCTTGCTCTTTTTTTCATCATGTGCCTTTCAGCATGAACTGGTCCATCGGTCGGTAGTCGCAATCATCACTGAACCACGACATCTAAATATCGCCCCAGGCTTTCGAAAAGCTCAACCCACCGGACAGCATCCTTGTCTTGTGCCTCAGCCTTTTCTTTTTTTGGCTGATATTTTTCCTTGCCCACAGCAAATAACACGTTCTGCGCCGCTTGCATCCCGACGTACATCCGGATATCGGAAATTATGCTGCTCAAAATCTTAAGACTCTTTTCAATCGCTGCCAACAGTTCGACGTTATCGGGGTCTTCTTCGAGCTGACTCATAAGCCCATTGATACGACGACCGGCCTCAAAGCTCAAAGTGGTCTCATCTAACTCAAGCGATAGCCGCAGAGCATCGTCGGTCAGACTCTGCAAGCGGTCAAGGTCAATCTCATCCGCTGCTATAACACTGCATAAGTCCTGGTTGAGGATAAACTCCGCGGGAGCCGAGAGAGCCTTCGGTAAGGGCATATTCATTCCTCGAATCATAAGCATAATGGCGTAATTATGCTCGTAGATGTGTCGAAAAGAGCTTTCTATCTCCTGCCAGGTGTTGGCCAACAGCTCGTACAGTATCTTTCGTTGCTCGTCTTTGAACAGATGCCAGAGTGAATAAGTCTGTTCGGCGAACCGGGTATTCATTTGCCTCATAACTTCGTTGGCGTCTCCTCTGCGAAAGGCGTTGTTAAGCTCTTGCCGCAGTTGGCGGAAATCTTCGTCTGCCATACGACCAGACAAAGCGGCCATCAGGTTATGGTCACCAAGATGCAACACCGCGAAGTCCACAGCGTATTCTTCCAGGGTAACAGCGGATTGTATATCTGCTCTGCCAACGACAAGTGTTTGAACGCCGGCTTCGGCCCGCTGGTAGTCTTGCATACTAGCCGAGTAACAATGGATATTCTTTTTTTGCCCCGACTGTTCTTCAAATATGGAACTTAACGCAAAATGCACACCTACTCTATTGAGGTCGATGCAGGCGGGTTCTACAAAAGCCTCATACACTTCTTTGCCGTTGCTGAGTCCTTTCTCGTTGACGGAGGCCTGTTTGAGCATATCTTTGAACCCAGCCACCAAATCTGTGTTGGTTAATTCGTGATACAACTGCATTGCCCGTGTCGCGTATTGCAACACCTGCACTGTTTCTATGCCTGAGATATTATCGAAAAACCATCCGCAACTGGTGTACATCAACATTGCATCGCGTTGCATCTCCAGAAGTTTTAGAAAAGTAACTCTGTCCTCATAAGTCAGCTCTCTACCTACTGCCTTGCCAATAAAACCCTCCACACTCTCAGAAGATCTATCGTTTATCACAGTTATGTAATCGTTTCTGAGCTGCCACGGGTCAGCGCAGTATTGGGACATCTTCGTTTCGTAGACCTCTGCCATTCTATCCCGAACCCAATCAAGGGCCTGTCGCAAAGGTGCTCGCCATTGCTGCTGTCCGCAATGAGATTGATCTGCACAACAACCACAACTACCTCTCCATCTTTCTATTCCGTGAACACAGCTCCAGGAACTGTTTTCCCAGATTTCGACTTCCTGTGTGGGCGGAAATTTCTCCAGGTACTCGCCATAGATAGTTATATTAGCAAGTTTGTTGGTCCCAATATGGTGAAGACAATATGCCAAAGCCATATCGCCGTGGCGGTGATGGTGTCCGAAGGACTCACCATCGGTCGCGATGTGAACCAGTTGAGCTTGACCATTGTCCTCTTGAAAAGACTTTGTCAGTCTTGCAGCGAAGTTCTCTCCACTGTGTAGCAGTCCGCCGTACGCAACATCGTGGGATATGGGGCCATGATAAAAGAACAAGCTGATGCTCTTGCCAGAAGGTAGATTACACAGATACGGCATGGTAGTGTCTAAACTGTTTTCCTCAACCTTCTGCCAGCGCTTCGCTCCGATCTTACGAACCTGCTTAGCCTGGCGAGCGGCAAGAATAGTGAATTTGATTCCATGTTCGGCCAGTACTTCCAGCGTTTCCAGGTCCACTGCCGTTTCCGGCAGCCACATCCCTTCTGGATATCTTGCGAATCGAGTCTCGAAGTCTCGTATGCCCCATGCAACCTGGCTATGTTTGTCTCTGACATTAGCCAAAGGCATTATGATATGATTATAGGCCTGAGCAACAGCGGAGCCATGCCCCGAAAACCTTTCTTTGCTCTTTGCGTCGGCTTCCAGGATTTTTTCATACACATCGGGGGCCTGCAATTGCAGCCAATGCAGCAATGTTGGACCAAAGTTGAAACTGATACTTGCGTAGTTGTTTACTATATCTATGATCCTTTTATCGGGTCCGAGTATCCGCGATGCGGCGTTTTGGCGGTAGCATTCTTGGGTTATTTTCTCGTTCCAGTCATGATGTGGGTAGGCTGCGTCCTGTAGTTCCACATCTTCAAGCCAAGGGTTTTCTCGCGGCGGCTGATAAAAGTGCCCATGTATACAAATGTATCGATCCATGCAAAAGCTCCTATACGATTTACAACCAACACTTATTTTGCGCTGCAGTTGTCAATTTTGCCACCTTTTTTCCCCGCCGGTCAGATTTCAAGGTTATTTCTCACCGCTTCCTGTGTGAGAGCCTACGAAAATACACAAAATAACTATATGTTCAAGGATTGATTTTGTATAATGCTGCTGATAAGCTCAGTTGTGCATCTGAGTAAGTTCACAGGGCAAATACTATATGTTAACTCATCTGTTTTTGGAGGATCTGCAATGCAAGGCTTTTTTTCCCGCCGCAAGTTTCTAAAGGCCGCTGTGACCGGCAGTGCTGCACTGGCGTTCTCCGCGGCCAGCTACTCTCGTGTCCTCGGTGCCAACGATCGAATCTCAATTGGCATAATAGGCTGTGGCGGCCGCGGACTCGGCGCCCATATGCCCGGCGTGCACAAGCACGCCGACAGCCAGAACATGGAAATCACCGCCGTATGTGACCCGTGGCGGCTGCGTCGAGAAGCCGCCGCAGCCAAGGTCGAGGAGTGGTATGGCCGGGACGCGCGGCAGTTTTCATCGTATCGCGACCTGCTGGCCCTAAAGGACGTGGACGCCGTGATGATCGCCTCGTGCGATCACCAACACACCACACACCTTGAGGCTGCTGCTAAGGCCGGCAAACACGCTTACTGCGAAAAGCCACTGGCGATGAGACTTGATAGGCTCAAGGTCGCCTACGATGCGGTCAAGAAGGCCAAGATCATCGTCCAGATCGGGACACAATTGCGAAGTCTTCCCAGCTTCGCCGGTTGCCGCGAACTCTACAGGACAGGCATTCTCGGCACAGTCAGCCGGATCGAGCAGTGCCGCAACGGCGACCAACCCTACTGGTATCGGTACGTCAAAGATGTTAAGGCCGAAGACGTAGATTGGAGTGAATTCCTGATGGACCGTGCATGGCGGGCATTCGACCCGGTGCTATACTCAGGCTGGTACGGGTACCGGGAGTTCTCTGATGGGCCCGTTCCAGGACTGGGCAGCCACTTCATCGACCTAGTACACTACATTACAGGTGCTAAGTTCCCCTCCAGTTGTGTCTGCCTGGGCGGCACGTTCACCTGGAAGGATGAGCACAACTTCACCTGTCCCGACCACGTTCAGGCCTTGTGGATTTACCCGGAGGGCTTTATGGTCAGTTATTCAACAAACTTTGGCAACGGCAGCGGAAACAGCTTCAAGATCTTTGGCGACCAAGGCGTACTGGATATGGTTACATGGACCGCACCGATTTTGACGGCTGAAGGGGCAAACAGCAAGAAAAAGGGGCCGATCCGCGGTAAGAA
>Ga0209636_10008998_pt1 | contig 10177 bp, 7 predicted proteins | sample DeeMarSWOR152_54_FD_187464 | JGI IMG/M metagenome (GOLD analysis project Ga0209636, IMG submission 187464) | Marine sediment microbial communities from White Oak River estuary, North Carolina - WOR-1-52-54 (SPAdes) (version 2) | ecosystem: Environmental > Aquatic > Marine > Intertidal zone >... | reverse complement strand
TCTGGCAGCCGCGGCAACCCATGCATCTCGATTCGTCTATCAACATCGCTAAGGCCATTGTCACACCGCCTTTCTAACATCCACGAGGAAGGCCTTGTACTCGGGGATCATCGTGTTGCCATCGCCTATGTGAGGCGTTATGAAGTTAGCAGTAGCACCGCTGGCCAGTCCCTGCCAACTGAAGTGCCAGGGCATGCCCACCTGATGCACGGTCTTACCATCCAGGGTGAAGGGCCTAAAGCGAGGGGTGACTATAGCCACCATCTCGATCTCGCCTCGAGCCGAACTCACAATGACCCGGTCGCCGTTAGAGATCCCCTTTTCCTCAGCCAGTTCCACGCTCATTTCCAGGAAGGTCTCAGGGTGAGCCTCCGCCAGCCAGGGTAACCAGACAGACATGCCGCCAGCCTGCCAATGCTCACACACGCGATAGGTGCTGCAGACGATGGGGAACTGATCGGAGGTACCAACGTTGTCCCCTATGTCCTGGCCCCTATCCACGTCCCACTGCTTAACCACCGGGTTGAACTGCACCGACGACAGCAGGTTCGATACCGGCGACTCGAGAGGCTCATAATGCTCCGGGAACGGCCCCTCGTTCCTGACGGCAAAGAGTCTGCCCTTCCCCTCAGGTTGCATGATGAAGGCGTCGGTGAAACCTGGGTCGCCAGGGGCCTTCGTCTTCCCGAAGTCCGGCACATCATATCCTGTCCATATGCCTTCCCCAGCGTCCCACCAGATCAGCGCCTTATCCTCTGACCAGGGGTTACCGTTGCTGTCCGCCGAGCAGCGGTTGTAGATGATACGCCGGTTCACGGGCCAGGAGAAGCCCCAATACGGGTTCATGCCCAAGCCGCCAGGGTCTTTCTGACCGCGCCGCTTGCAGGCGGTGAGCATGTTTCCATCCCCATCGTCGGCCGGGACCCAATAGCCCGAATAGATCCAGTTGCCACAGGCGGTAGAGCCGTCGTCCTTCAGCTGGGTGAAGTTGGCGACCATCTCGCCAGCCTGGCCTACGAGGTTCCCATCGTCGTCACGCACGTCCTCGGTCCAGTAGCCATTGATCTCCTGGCAGATCTTCTCGAAATCAGCGCTGTGAGACCAATTCAACTCCAATACGGCCTCAGAGAGCGGTCCGCCCTCAGCCTCGTATAACCGCTTCAGCTCCTGGTAGATCAGGTCCATCATCTCGATGTCACCCCTGGCAACTCCAGGAGGTTCGGCCACCTTGGGCCGATACTGGATGAGCCGACCGCTGGTAACGATGGTGCCTTCCTTCTCCATGGCATCGGCCGCCGGCAGCAGGAAGACCTCGGTCTGGATGGAACCGGGATCCACATCGGGCGCCCTCCAGAAGTCTGTCGTCGCGGTTTCGGCGACCTCCTGCACCACCATCCACTCTAGCTTCTCCAGGGCCTTTCGCTCGAAGCGAGCGTTGGGACCACCCACCGCAGGGTTCTGGCCCATGATCCACAAGCCCTTGATCGTGCCATTGTAGATCGCATGGAACATCGAGATCCAGGAATAGGTGTTGATGCCACCGCTGATCTTCGGCAGGTAATCAAAGGCGTAGTCGTTACGGCTGGTGGCGTTTTCTCCCCACCAGGCCTTGAGCAGGCTCGTCAGGAACTTGGGCTTATTGACCCAGTACCCGCCCGAGGGCGTTTCCTTCTCGAGGTACTCACCAAGGTTGCGGTGCTTGGCCGCGTCCGGCGTAGCCATGTACGCAGGGATAATGTGGAACAAGAGGGCCATGTCCGTAGAGCCCTGAACGTTGGACTCGCCTCGCAAGGCGTTGACGCCACCTCCCGGACGGCCGGTGTTGCCCAGCAAGAGCTGAAGCATAGCCATACAACGCACGTTCTGAGTACCAACCGTGTGCTGGGTTTGGCCCATAGCGTACAAGATGGTGCCTGTCTTCTCCGGAGCACCGGTAGCGGCAAAGGCCTGTGCCACCTCCAGGAACTTATCCCGAGGCATGCCACACACCTGTTCCACCAGCTCGATGGTGTATCGCGCGTACTGCTTCTTCAGAAGTTGGAACACGCAGTGGGGATCCTGGAGAGTCTCATCCCGCAAGATGTTCCCCTCGTCATCCGTCTGATATGCCCAGGTGGATGTGTCGTAGCTCTGCGTCTCCGCGTCGAAGCCGGAGAAGTGGCCGTCCAACTCAGCAGGACCCTGGAACCCCTCGTTGATGAGGAAGGAGGCATTGGTGTAATTGACCACATACTCCTCGTGATAGAGGTCGTTTTCCAGGATGTAGTTCATCAGACCGCCCCAGAAGGCGATGTCGCTGCCACTCCTTATTGGAGCGTAGATTTCTGCTGTGGAAGCGGTCCGGGTAAAACGAGGGTCTACCACGATCAACTTGGCTCCCCGCTCATCCCGCGCCTTGTTGATGTGGGCCATCGAAGCTGGATGGTTTTCCGCAGGGTTGGCACCACACACCAATACGGCGTCGGAGTTCTTGAGGTCTCTCCATTGGTTGGTCATCGCTCCGCGACCATACGTGGGGCCGAGACCGGCCACCGTCGCGGAGTGTCATATACGCGCCTGGTGTTCAACGTACACCAGGCCCAGGGCGCGAGCCAACTTGACGGCGATGTAGCAATCCTCATCGTTGTTCGCCGCACCACCGATGAAAGCTATGCCGTTCGTACGATTGACCGTCACCCCACCTCCGTCGGCGGTCTCAAAAGTGGCATCGCGGGTGTCCTTGATCTTGCGAGCGACGAGGGGGATGACCTCCTCCCAGGTCATCTCCTCCCACTCCCTGGCACCCGGCGCCCGGTGCAAGACCTTGCCCTGGCGATGGGGGCTGGTGGATAACTGGCGCACCGAGATGGACTTGGGGTCCAAAGCGCCCCGGTTATTGGGGTGATCCGGGTCGCCCTCGGAATTAATGATATGCCCCGAGCTATCAGTGGCGATAAGCAAGCCGCATCCGCACGAGCAGTAGGGGCAGATAGTCCGTGATTCCCCCACCCTCTTATGCAGCGGAAAGACTGGCACCTCTTGTAGCCCAGGCATGACCGGGGGTAGAAGAAGAGCACCCGCGCTCGCTCCCGAAACCTTCAGGAATTGTCTCCTGCTTATTCTTTCCATACCTTTAACCTCCTGAAATGTTCAAGATTCAGTGATTGTGACTGAGATTCTGGCAAACATCACCTCCCTTCTCTTCTTCTAACTTCAACCCTGGAGTGTCCTATCCGCGTTCATTATAATAAAGTTGACCCAACTTGTCAAATATGGCAAGCACCAAACAGGGAAGTCAAATCCACTAAGGATATCTCTCCCTGTCGGGCCTTCGGCGATCACACACCATCGTACCTACACCCCTGTGATGTTCACCGTGAACGCCCTGTACGCCGGGATCATGGTGTTGCTATCTACCACGCGCGCGGTGAGCAGATTGGTACTGTCCCCCGTAGATAATCCCACATAGCCCCAATGCCAGGGTAAGGCGATCTGGTGCACGATCTGCCCATTGACCTCAAAGGGTCGAAGGCGCACGGTCACAACAGCCACTGCCTCTATTGCGCCTCGCGCTGATTCTATGATTACCCTAGCACCACTGGTGATCCCCTTTTCGGCCGCCAGTTCCTCACTTAGCTCGACGAACATCTCAGGCTGAGCTTCGACAAGCCAGGGCACATTTCTAGTCATAGTTCCCGTATGCATGTGCTCCACCAAACGGTAGGTGGTGGCTATGATCGGGTATTCTTCGCGCGTGCCCTTCTCCTCCTCCCATGTCTTGAGAAGCGGGTCGCTCTGAACAGAGGACATCGGGTTGCTAACCGGGCTCTCCCAAGGCTCATAGTGCTCGGGGAAGGGGCCGTCCACCCTTCCCGTGCCGAAGAGATGGGCACGCCCATGCGGTTTCATGACGAAGGGGTATGCGGCTCCTGGCGGTGACCCGCCGTCGGGGACATCGCCAACCCAGGCCTCGGAAGCGGGATCCCACCTGATAACCGGCTTCTCCGCATTCCAAGGCTTACCCTCAAGGTCAACAGAGGCGCGGTTATACATGATGCGCCGGTTTACAGGGAAGCACCAAGCCCAGTTGGGGAAGAGACCGATCCCTGAGGGATCAACGGGGTCCCGTCGCGCCATCATGTTCCCCTGCTCAGTGTAGCTTCCGCACCAAAGCCAGTTCCCACAACTAGTAGTGCCGTCGTCCTTGAGCGCGCCAGGACCTGCCAGTAACTGGCCTGTCGTCAGGTCATAACCATTCATCTCCTTGGCCACTGCGTGAACGTCGGCTGGGTCGCCATAGTTCCAGGCAAGGTTGGTGATAGCCTCGCCATGGGAGCCGCCCTCCTGACCATATAGTTCTTTCAGCCTCAGCACGAGACGGTCAATGATCCAGAGATCGCTCTTGGCCTCCCCTGGAGGGTTCACCGCTTGATATCGCCACTGCATCCAGCGCGCACTGCTCATCAAGCTACCTTCCTTCTCCAGGGAGGCCGCCGCCGGGAGCAGGAAGACCTCGGTCTCATTCGCAGATGAGTCTACGCCGGGGGCGTTCCATATCGCCGCAGTTTCCGTCTCGCACAGGTCTACAACGACTAGCCAATCCAGCTTTTGGAGGGCCTCGCGCACAACACCGCTGCTAGGGCCGCTCACGGCTGGGTTCATCCCCCAAGCCAGGAGCCCCCTTATCGTTCCTGCGTTCATCGCCTCGAAGAGGGGGATAAAGCTGTAGTTACCACCGAGCTTAGGAAGGTATTCCCAACCAAATTCGTTCGCCTCAGTCGCTGCATCGCCGTACCACGCCTTCAACAGGCTGATAGCATGTCTTGGACGGCTCCTCCAGGGACTGATCACGTTCTCCATGGTTGCCGCAGGCGCGGTGACCCTCTCCAGGTAGGCCTCCACGTCCGCATCGGCGCTTGCGGGCATAGGCACGTTGCCAGGTAGCACGTCAAACAGTCGGCCCTGTAGGGTGCAGCCCAACCCGTTACTCGCCCCAGCAATGCCATTTATCCCCCCGCCGGCTACACCGATATTGCCCAGGAGGAGCTGCAAGATGTAATAGCTTCGGACATTCTGAGTACCGTGGGTATGCTGAGCAGCACCTGAGGAGCAGATAATCGCACCAGCCTTGTCCCTGGCCCCGGTGGCGGCAAAGGCCTCACAAGCCTCAAGGAAGATATCCTTAGGAGTCCCCGCTATCGCACACACGGTGTCCGGGTCGTAGCGGCTGAAGTGCCCTTTTAAGAGTTGGAAGACGCAGTTGTCATCTTGAAGGGTCTCATCCCTCCTGGGAATGCCCTCCTCATCGGTCTGGTACTGCCAGGTGGACTTGTCATAGACCCCCTTCTCCGCATTCCACCCCGTGAACAGCCCATCGTCCAAGCCAAACCCGGCGTTGATCAGGAAGCTGGCGTTGGTATATTCTCTGACATACTCCTCGTGATACAGTTCGTTCTCCAGCACGTAATTGATCATGCCGCCAATCAAAGCCACATCGGTCCCCGTTCTCGTGGGCACGTAGATGTCAGCTACGGCGGACGTGCGGGTAAAACGCGGATCGACACTGATGAGCTTGGCACCCTGCTCCTTGGCTCGGTCTATCCACCTAAAGGAGACGGGAAAGGTCTCAGCGACGTTGCAGCCGATACTCATAATGCAGTCACTGTTTTGCAGGTCTATCCAGTGATTATTCATCGGACCCCTGCCCACCGATTCCCCGCCAGCTGTCACGGCAGATGTGACGCATATCCTAGACTCATTCTCATTGTAAACGATGCCTAGGCTGCGCACCAGCTTGGTTAGTACGTAGGCCTCCTCACTGTTCGCGAACACCGTTCCCACGGCGGCAATGGCCTCAGTGCGGTTAACGGTGTGTCCTTCCTCGTCCTCCGCTATCCAGTTGGCATCCCGAGTAGCCTTGATGCGCTGTGCTATTTCGTTGATGGCCCAATCCCAGGACTTCTCTTCCCATCTGTCGCTTCCGGGAGCGCGATACTTGACCTGTTGCAGACGGCGTGGATTAGCCGCCTGCCCCACCGTGGCCAATTGGTGCAGGGCATTTCCCTTCGGGCACAGATTACCCTGGTTAATGGGATGGTCAGGGTCACCCTCGATATTCACGAGCAGCCCATCGGTTGTGCCCACGATCTGACCGCAACCGACCCCACAATAAGTACAGATCGTGGTCGTCTCACCGATCCGTTTGTGCAATGGGAAGGGCGGTATCTGCTGGATCAAAGTAAGATCAGTTGGGAGGAGTAGGCTCCCTGCCACCGCTCCAGAAAGCTTGAAGAAATCTCTCCTGCTCACTTCGCGCACAATATTATCTCCTCTATTCCTCGATGCACCTGTCCTGCAAACAACTACAAACCACTATGCACAAAAAGGGCCAAAGAAGGCCCTGGGGCCTTGTCTGGCACAATCGGGTAGACTATTGGTGAGATTCACTCCACGAAAGCAGCACCCTTGCCATACCATACCTAGAGAGTTGATCAACCCCTCCTAAGACCGGGCAGTAAGTCGCTAAATCGCCAGTTCACGGCCAACAATTCGCAGAAGCTGGTGTATTATAGCAAAGTTGAGTAATCCTGTCAAATCAGGTTTTCAATTATCCTACCCCTGCAAAGTGAAGACCAGTTCTCAGTCTGGTCCTGATCAAGTCTAAATTGGAGCGAGATAGTAGCATTTGCCCAGAGATAACTGCTGCTGGAAGGCAGGGTATGCGGATACCAAATGGCCCCTGACACGGATGAGCTATCTCTCAATCTCGCTTCGGACCTCTCGAATCGCGTCGGCCAAAGTGATCAGGGCTAACGAGTTCTCAGAAGCTCTACGGGGGCTCTAAGTAGTCCAATCGTCATACTCATACCCTTCTCCACTTCTTCATCTCTCAGAACTCCAAGAAGCTCGAATGAACCGAGTCCTAGTGGATCTCCCTTTATCGTTCCGTCGCAAAAACTGCCTGAGTATAGCGGGGTTGAGTAGCCCTGTCAAGCAAGGTTCCCCTCTATTCTACCCTGTCAGCATCAAAACAAGGTCTTACCCTGGTCCCAATCAGGCCTGGACTGGACCAGAACAGTGCGATTTGCCCGAGGAGTAATGGGTTTGGGTGCCATTGATGAGCAGAATCGTTGTCCGCCCTGGGGGTCGCCTGAGGTCGCAAGTCTTTAGGGGCCCGGGCGGGGCCAGGCCGCGTCTCTGACCGGTGCGACGGACGGTCCCGTCCATAATATGTCCCTCTTAATCGTGCTACATATCGTGCATATTCGCGGTGAGCTCGTCGGAGACATCGTTCACAGTGGAGAGTTATGGGGCTAAGAGAGGAAGGTCATCCGGAACGAGCGGTGGAAAGAGTATGAAGAGTGGATCTTTGATATCAGTTTGTTGCTTAACGATCTGAAACCAGGTATACTTAGCTTGATATCTCGAAGAGAGAGGGCAAGTGCGCGAATCGAGCTTTGCTTCCGATCCCCGGCCACGACGGAGAATAGCAGGCGGGCGGATGAAGTTTCTCGTCGGGGGAGCCATCATACTTGTGGTCATAGGATGGCTCATCTTCAGCAATGTCCAAGGCTCCACCGCCTACTATCTAACCGTGGAGGAGGTGATGGGTCAGGGGCCGTCTGATCGCATGGTGAGGGTCTCCGGCCTCGTCGTCGGTGAGACGATTGATTGGGATCCTCAGCAGATGACCCTCCGGTTCGAGATCGCCGACGAAGGCGAGAGTCTGCCTGTCATATTCAAGGGCGTCCGTCCCGACATGTTTCAAGATGGGGCTCAGGCCGTGGTGGAGGGGAAGTATACGACAAAGGGTGTCTTCGAGGCCACTTCGCTGCTCCTCAAATGCCCCTCCAAGTACCTCGAGGAATAACCTGCCCACGTTCCATCTCTATCAGGAGAGAACATGTCTTCCATCGGCTATTGGGCCCTCTTTCTTTGTTTGATCGTTTCTTCATATGGAGCGGTAGCTTCCTTCATGGGGGCCCGCGTCGGATCTCGCACGTTGGTCGAAAGCGCAAAGAACGCCCTCTTGGTGATGGCGGTTCTGGTCACCCTCGCTTCGGCCATTCTTCTCTACCTTCTGGTCACCCACGATTTCCAGGTGGAATATGTATACCTGTACACCAGCACCCACCTACCCTTCGTCTACACTGTCTCCGCCTTCTGGGCTGGCGAGGCAGGCTCTTGGCTCCTCTGGCTCTGGTTCCTGGCCATTCTGACCATCATAGTGGCCCGACAGAGTGAGAGGCTGGGGAAGATAGGCCCTTACATTTTGGGCACTCTGGCCCTCAGCGAGGCCTTCTTCTCTCTTGTACTGATCTCTACAAGCAACCCCTTCGAGACCCTTCCCTTCAAGCCACCCGAAGGGGTGGGCATGTTGCCCCTGCTTGAGAATCCCGGCATGATCTTTCATCCGCCGGTCCTCTTCCTCGGCTATGCAGGCTACACGGTACCTTTCGCTTTCGCGCTGGCCGCTCTGATGAGTGGCGAACTGAGTGCCAACTGGGTCAAGGCTGTCAGGCCTTGGAACCTATTTGCCTGGCTCTCTTTGGGCATAGGGATCCTCATAGGGGCCTGGTGGTCATACGTGGAATTGGGCTGGGGTGGCTACTGGGCCTGGGACCCGGTGGAGAACGCTTCGCTGATCCCCTGGCTGACGGGGACCGCCTTCCTCCATACAGCCATGATGGAGGAACGGCGGGGGATGCACAAGGTATGGAACAAGGTGTTGGCCACCCTATCCTTCATTCTCTGCCTTTTCGCCACCCTCGTGACTAGAGGTGGCATTATCGTATCCGATCTGCATGGCTTCTCTCGCAGTATACAGCCCATCGCGTACTTGCTTATCGGGTTCATAACCCTTATCCTCGCGGTCAGCTTCTTTCTCATCTACTATCGTCGGCACCAACTCAGAAGCGAAAGGGAAATGGAGAGCCCCCTCTCCCGGGAAGGGGGTTTTCTGCTCGCTATAGTGCTCTTATGCGCGATCGCGCTGATAGTCCTTCTGGGCACCGCATATCCGACCTTGGCTCAGATCCTTGGCGGAGCACAGCTCAGCCTCGGTGCCTCCTTCTATGATCGGGCCACCGGCCCGCTGGCGATGGCCCTGATCAGCCTTATGGGCATCTGCCCAGTCATCGCCTGGCGCAGACTGACCGCCAAGAGCCTAAGGGACCTCCTCCCCTCTGTGATCGCAGGCCTGGTCTTGACGGCGGTGGCCCTCGTCCTGGGGGTCAGGGACGTGATTCCCCTTCTTTCCACTGCTATCTGCGCCTTCGTCACCACCTCTCTCTTGGCAGTCTTCACAAGAGATTTAACTGGTCGGCACCGCTCGGCGGGCGAGAACTATCCAAGGGCTGTTCTCACCCTCATCTCCAAGGCTCACCGCCGCTATGGCGGCTACTTGGTCCACCTCGGCGTGGTGCTCATCGTCGTTGGAGTCACAGGGTCAAGCGCCTACCAGAGCGAGCAGTTGGTCGCTTTGAAGCCTGGCGAATCGACCAGTATCCGCGGCTATAGGATTGACTACGAGGGCTACTCGGTCGAGACATTGAACCCCGAGCCAGAGACCTATCAGAGCAGAATCCGCTTCGCCACTAGCTTGGGTGTGTATGGCGGTGACTCTAAGCTATCTACCCTGGTGCCGGAGAAGAACTACCACTGGGCTCTGGACAATCCCTGGGTGACGGAGGTGGCCATCCGCAGTAACTTCAAAGAAGACCTCTACGTGATCCTGGCCAGCCTGGATGAGAACGGCCTGGCCGCCTTTCAGATAATCATCAACCCTTTGGTGACCTGGATCTGGATTGGCGGTGGGTTACTCCTGGTAGGTACAGTAGTAGCCGCCTGGCCCCAAAGGCGAGCAAGGGCGGGGGACCGATGAGATGCGCAACTGGTTGGTCCTCCTTCTAGCAGTTCTCTTCCTCCTTTTCCCTATGACCATAGAGGCTTGGGCGCAAGGATCGGCGATGATCGAGGGTCAAGTGGTCAACGGCACCTTGGACGGGGCGCCGCTAGAGGGAGTACCTGTCACGCTCTGGATATTCAAGGGCCAAGAGCAAGAGGGCTCGTTGGTAGAGACGACCGATGGGGAAGGGCGGTTCCGCTTTCAAGACCTGGATACGGAAGGATACACGTATCAACTAGAAGTAGAATACCAAAGCGTACGTTATGGCAGCGGTGTAGTGGCCTTTCTCCA
>Ga0209636_10008997_pt1 | contig 10177 bp, 7 predicted proteins | sample DeeMarSWOR152_54_FD_187464 | JGI IMG/M metagenome (GOLD analysis project Ga0209636, IMG submission 187464) | Marine sediment microbial communities from White Oak River estuary, North Carolina - WOR-1-52-54 (SPAdes) (version 2) | ecosystem: Environmental > Aquatic > Marine > Intertidal zone >... | reverse complement strand
ATAATCAGGGCGCCGAGAAACTCTCCCTGCGCCCCTGCTGCAGGCTGCAGGCAAACTTCGTGGGTTCCAGTGATTTCTGCGAGCCATTTTGCCAATGTGTATAAGATTTCGAGAATGCCTTGGACTTTGCTTTCGTCTTGATATGGGTGAAGCGCATTTAGAGACGATAAGTTGGCTAGGAATTCGTTGAGTTTCGGGTTGTATTTCATTGTGCAGCTTCCAAGTGGATAGAACCCCAAGTCTACTCCATAATTCATTTGCGAAAGACGTATGTAGTGTCGTACAACTTCCACTTCAGACAATTCTGGCAGTTCTGGAAGGTTTTGTCTTAACATTTCTTTCGGCAAATCAGCAAGCGCATTGCCTATTTTCTGTCTGATTTCTTCTTCAACTTTTGGCACAATGTGTCCTCTTCTTCCTTTGCGTCCCAGCTGGAAAATGACTGGTTCGTTCCAGTAGGCTTGTTTAAACATTTCAACTCTTCCTGCCCAAAACGTTTTTCAATGCCTGAGCTAGGCGGTCGATTTCTTCTTTGGAATGAGTTTCAGTGACGCAGTAAAGAGCGGTTTTGCCCAACTCTGGAAACTCTTTTGTTAGATCCTTGCCTCCGTGAACTCCATGCTTCAACAGGTTCTCATGAATATCCCGCACTGTCATTTTAGCGGAGTCGAAGTTCACTGTAAACTCTTTAAAATGAGACGACTTGAAGAGAGGTACTTTGACTCCCTCTATTTCTGCCAAAAGTTGCATAGCGTAGCGTGTTTTAAACATTACAACCTCGCCTAACTCTTCCAGTCCTCTGGGTCCAAGTAGAGCCAGATAAACGGCTGAGGCGAGAGCACACAAGGCTTCGTTTGTGCATATGTTAGACGTTGCCTTCTCTCTACGAATGTGTTGCTCTCGAGTCTGTAACGCCATACAGAACCCTGTCTTGCTTTCGTCCATAGTCGTCGTCATGCCTATAACGCGCCCGGGCATTTGCCGTATCAGTTGTCTGTCGTCTCGGCAAGCAAAGATGCCTAGCAATGGTCCACCGTAATTCATGTGATTCCCCAGCGGTTGTCCTTCACCCACAACGATGTCAGCGTTATATTCGCCCGGCGGCTCCAAAATCCCAAGCGAAATAGGATCAACCCCAACAATGAACAGGGCTTTATGGTCATGGATTTCCTCGGCGATTTCCCTGACTTTGGTTTCGATGAAACCGAGGTAGCCTGGGTTTTCGATGTACACGGCTGCGGTTTTGTTTGAAATTTTCCTTTTCATGTCTTCAATGTCTAGTTGTCCAGTTTCAGAATCATAGCATACTGGTATAATCTTTAATCCAGCTGGCTCAGCGTATGTACGTAGTGTGGCGAATCTGTCAAAATGAATTATTCTTGGAATCAGAATTTCTGTTCGTCGAGTTAGTCGGGCCGCCATACGTGCGGCCTCTCCCAAGGCTGAGGGCCAGTCATACATCGACGAGTTGGCAACATCCATTGCTGTAAGTTCACAAATCATGCTTTGATACTCAAATAGACCTTGAAGGATTCCCTGTGAAATTTCTGGTTGATAAGGCGTGTATGAGGTTGAAAATTCGGGTCGCTGAACAATAGCATCTACAACTGCTGGCACATAATGAGGCCAACAACCTGCGCCTAAGAAAATTGGCATATCTCGGCTGGTTTTGTTTTTGGCCAAAAGTGTCTCCACATGTTTTTTGACTTCGTGTTCAGAGGCTTGAGCCGGAAGATTCAATCGCCTTCTTAGACGAAACGCTTGTGGCACATCAACGTAAAGTTCTTCGATGCTCTTGATTCCTATCTCCTTCATCATTTGTTTTTTGATTCTGGCCACGGAGTTTGGAATGTAAGAGTGTACGAATCCCTCTTCAGCCACGTTCCCACCAGCGGCGAATAAGCATAATCTAACCATTCTTTTGCTTAAGCTTTTTTGAAACACCATATAAACTTGCAAATCAAAGAATCTATTAATACTGGAGAAAAAGGCGTTTATCTCAACAAAAATCAGGCATCACAATGCCAATTGCAGGTGTCCTACTGATTTTTCTCGGGTTTTTGACAAGTTTCATGACCTCTTAATAAAATCTAAGTCATTCTCCTCTCAAAGGACAATGATACGTTTTTTCTCTCTTCAAGAACAAGAGTAGTGTAAGTGTCTATGATTTCCTTCGACTCGTAAAGCTTCAGCAAGAAGGAATTATATTCAGAAACATCGCGCACTCTTAGAATAGCAAGTAATCCATAGTCTTCGCCTGTTCTATAAAGATCTGTAATTTCATCCATAAGAGCTAAAAAGTTTCGGGCAATGTCGTCGTAGGCGTTCGGGTTCACCTTTATACGAACTATAAACTTGGAGTTGAAACCAAGTCTGGACCAGTTAACCATCATTGTGTGTCCTAAAATGACACCTTTTTCTTCAAGCTTTGTCAGCCTTTTAAACACCGTTGGCTGCGAAATCTGCATACCAAAACTGCGTAACAACCTGCTAAGTTCCATTGTGGAGAGCGAACGTGAAGATTCTACATATTTTGCTTGATGCAACAACACATCCAAGATTTTGAGGTCAACGTCGTCCAAGTCTGAAGGAGACTCCACTTCTTTGAAGGTGAAAGGAATACCTGTCTCTTTGTAAATGCGAATAGCATCCACTACCCTGTATTTCTTGAAAAAACTTTTCGACATAACCTCATCTGCCATTTTAAGTACACGCCTAAAATTCGCATCGTCAAACATTCTGAATCTCCCGAAAAGGGAATACTCCCCCGTGATTCCGTCGAGGATGTCACATGACTCCGTTTTCTCGAGCATTCTAGCCAACCAAGGCTCATGGGGATTTGTTTTAAACTCGAAAAACACAGTTCTTTTCAATCCCACCAAAAAGGGATTCAAAACAACAGTCGGTCCCGAAATAAATCCTTCCTCAAATAGCTTTCTTATTCTATTTTTCACTGCAAAACGTGACAGCCCCGTTTTCTCACCTATATAGGTGAGTGCTACCCTGCAATCCTTTACAAGTTCCTTCAGAATTAACGAGTCATATTCATCTAAACTCATAATGTTTCATCTCGAATAAAATGGCTATTGACAGATGGATTATTGCTCATTTTATTAAGATTCATCAAAAGATATAAATATTTCGTGAGACAGCTTTCTGATATAGTGAAGCATTATGGAATTTAAAGTAAAGGATATTTCTTTAGCCGACAAAGGTGCTCTGCTCGTTGATTGGGCTTCTGCACATATGCCTGTTCTAAATCAGATTAAACGTCGTTTTGAACAAGAGCAACCTTTGAAAAACGTCGCAATTGGAGCTTGTCTACACGTAACCAAGGAAACTGCTGTTCTTGTTGAAGCTCTTATGACAGGCGGAGCGAAAGTTGCCTTATGCGGTTCTAATCCACTTTCAACCCAAGACAAAGTTGCGGCTTTCTTGGCGAATAATGGGGTCGAAGTTTACGCTTGGCGTGGAGAAAACACAGAAGAATACTATTGGTGTGTGAACAAGGTAATTGACAATAAACCTCACATAACGCTCGACGATGGCGCCGACCTCGTAGGCACAATTCACAAGGAAAGGACCGAAATGCTAACCAACGTAAAAGGAGGTACAGAAGAAACCACGACTGGTGTTATGCGCCTGAGAGCTATGGAAAAGGCTGGCGCACTCAAGTATCCTATAATAGCGGTAAATGATGCATACACAAAGTATCTGTTTGATAATCGATACGGAACTGGACAAAGCACAATAGACGGGATTTTACGAGCCACAAATGTTCTACTAGCTGGAAAGAACCTCGTGGTTTGCGGCTATGGATGGTGCGGTCGCGGTCTCGCCAATCGAGCAAAAGGCATGGGCGCCCATGTCATCGTAGCTGAGGTTAACCCAGTAAGAGCGCTTGAAGCAGTCATGGACGGTTTTGAGGTAAAGTCTATGACTGAAGCATCAGCGATGGGTGACATCTTTGTTACGCTCACTGGAAATACAAGTGTCATTCGGAAAGAGCACATGCTCAAAATGAAAAATAATGCAATATTGGCCAATAGCGGACACTTCAACGTGGAAATCAGCCTACCAGACCTCAAGGGCATATCGACCTTGAGAAGAACTCTTCGACCAAACCTTGAAGAATACAGCCTCCAGAACGGAAGAAAGCTTTACCTTCTAGCCGAAGGAAGACTGATAAATCTCTCTTCCGCGGAAGGACACCCCTCGGAGGTCATGGACATGTCCTTCGCCGACCAAGCTTTATGTGTGGAACATTTAGCCAAAACTGGTAAGATGGAACCAAAGGTGTATAGCGTGCCAAGGAAAATTGATGAACTTGTAGCAAAGCTTAAATTAAAAGCAATAGGCATCAAAATCGATGAGATCACTGAAGAGCAGAAAGAATACACTGCTACATGGGAAACCGGAACTGTTTGATTTCTATGGCAAACCTTATAATAGGGTTGCTTGATAAAAATGGCTACAATGGTGGTGACTTATAGTGAGTAAAGACCAAGCGATAGGCGGGTTGATATTCATAGTTTGTGTGGTTATTGCGATAGGATACATTGCTGGACTATTCTTTTATGATCCTTGGATCCAGGATTGGCTTGACGCTTCGTTTAATCTTGAGTGGTCAACGAGTGGTGTCCGATACTGGTTAGTTGCAGTTCCAGTGCTTATCGCCTTTGTCGCTATACTAGGCATAGGCGCCTGGATTGGCTGGACAATGGCAACGACTCCGCCTCCGAAACCAATAGAAGAGATTGAAGCGGAAGAGACGAAGCAAGAGGAAGAGAAAAAGGAAGAATAATGGAAGAGACTAGCGACAAGCCTCATTTACTTCTCTTCTTCATATCTTCCTAAGCTGGGATGCCCCAAATGAAAAAAGTAAAGGGTCTAATTCTTTGCGGAGGCCCCGGCAAAAGACTTCGTCCAATCACATACTATATTCAAAAGGCTATGATTCCTCTTGGGTTAAAGCAAAAACCAATGCTGGAATATGTGGTTCGACTCTTAAAATTTCATGGAATTTTTAATCTATATTTTCTTGTTAATTATAAGGCTGAACAGGTTATGAATTATTTTAATGATGGTTCAAGATTTGGCGTGACCATTTCTTATTTGCATGACGACCCCATGTTTAAAGGAACGGCAGGTTCCGTGCTTAATGCTTATGATAAGGGACTTCTAAATACTGACGATCGATTTGTTGCATATTACGGAGACATCTTAACCATTATGAATCTCAAGGATTTGTTAAATTATCACAAAAGGAAGAAAACTGCAGCAACAGTTGCTTTAGCTTCTGGCTTTACGGTTAGAGTTGGGTTAGCCGACATGGAAGAAAATGGTAAAATTAAGGGATTTGTTGAAAAGCCGAAGTTAGAAAAACCTGTGAGCATAGGAATAATGGTTTTTGAAGGAGAAACTCTGGATGATATAAAGGAATTAAAGGGGACAAGACGAAGTTTAGATTTAATGAGAGACGTTATTCCTCATCTCGTGAAAATAGGCAAACCAGTTTACGGCTATCTGTCTGATGCGTTTTGGTATGATGTCGGCAGCATAGAGGCATACGAGAAGTTAGACCACAAACAAGTCGAAAAAATGATGTCCTATCTTTTTGAATGAAAACCCCGTTAGACTTATTGTTTGAATGCAAAGAGATTATAAATCTAAAAAACTTACAGCACTTTAGCCTCAAGACTTGATGCACAGCACGCGGAAGTTTAGCTATGCCCAATCCAACTTTGATTCTCCCCCACGTGATCAAGGGTAAGGCTAGGAAGAAACCTTTCAATCTTGACATGGAAATCTCTGCTATTCTTTGCCTCGCTGAAGCACGAAGGAAGAAACCTGGAATAATAGATGTATCTTCCGAGAAGATTTCTTTCATTTCCAAACTGCATTATCCGATATGGGTTGTTCCTTGGAAAGATTCCTTCTTGTTTGTAGACGGTTTGGGAATTTTTTCCTACACTTTTCCTTATGTGAAACTTCCAGACGTAGAGCTCCTTACAGAGGAAATAGAGAGAAGCGTAGCTGATAAGAAGCAGTTTCGTAATGTTTTGAGAGGACATGCTCAAACATTTGAAAAGCCCGAGTTAACTCGAATCTCTTTGGAAGCGATTTTCGCTGAAGAAAAACTTTTGCCTATTCTAAGTGAGTATTTTAAACAAGTCTCCGCTCTGAAAGAAAGGCGAAGTGAGCGTGTGGCATTAATACCTCCTAAACTTAATGAAAAGACAGCGTCAGAGAAGGCGAAGAAGGCAGTGGATTTATGGAAACAGATTCAATCCGAAATCAAAGGTCTGCAATATGCCATCAGCGCTCTAAACGAGAAAACAAACTTTGAAGAGGAAATGATTCTTCGTGAAATCGAACACATACAGGAACTTTACGAAACCAAGATTGCTCCTTTAAAGCCTATCGTTGAGAGAAAAATAGAAAAATTGCTTTTGAAAAGAGATGCCAAAATTGCCAAGTTAGACAAATCCATAGAGCGGAAGTTAACGGCTAGACTAAAAGAGAAAAGAAGGCATGAACGTGAACTGGAAAGGCTGGAACGAAACCTAATAGAATACAGGAAAAGGCTGAAAATAAGTAAGAGCAGAGGCGACGATGTTAGTGCGTCCAAATGGGAACATCGAGTGAAAGTCCATCAAAACAAGCCTTCGGAAACCAAGAGAAAACTGCAGTCTGAGTCGGAACTGATTGAAAAGATTCGAAGACAAGGCGAGCTTGAGGCCCAGGAGATAAAGGCTTCTTATCAACTTCTAGTTGAAAGCGAGAGAAAAAAGATTTTAGACATTGAGGCATCTCGACAGCTTGAAGTTGAATCTAGAAAAAGGGAGATTGAAGAAATGAAAGCAGACGTATCAATCATAACTGGGCAGATTCGGCGGCTAATCGAATTGAAAAGATCTGAAGCCACTAGTATTGCGAAAGCCACAATTCCGCATAGAATTGAGGAAAACATGCTTTTGTGTTTGCCCTTCTATCTAGTTCAATACGAAACAAAGGAAAAAACCAGATACCTCATGTTTCCGCCTGCGGTAGCCATGGATTTCAAAGGAATTGTTAGGAAGCTTCAAAAAGCCCTTCACAGATTCAGCATCCAATCCCGTATTAGGCTGCTTTTGCGTTCAAAGTCGACGGCACTGGAAGAGATGTTGAAAAGGGTTTTGCTTGAGAAAATTCGAGGAGACAACAACCTTGAAAAAGCTGTTTACGAACTTGGAGTTTCAAACAACATTCTTCACAGTTCGGGTTTTGAAGAAATGATAACCAGGGGAACTGAAGAGTTGAGGAACGAAGGCTGGATAAGCCGAGAAGAAAAAGAAGATCTCTTGAAAACATATCTTTAGTGCTTTTTTTCATATCCGCATGCCTTTTGGCATTCTGTGCACATTAGATGAGAGTTTTTCGTTAAAGATGGTTCATACAGTTTTGGCTCTTCAGCATATTGGAAATTTCCTTATCCAGTAGGTGCGTTATTTTGTTGCTTTTACAAGCAATGCTGGAGGCGATACTTCACCCCATCTAATGACCATCTTCATAGCTTCATTCCATGCTTCTCTTGCTTCTTCTCTTTCACCTTCAGGTAAGAATGGAAGATAGCGGTCTATCCAGAATAATGGCGGGGCTGCACTCCAATTGTAATTAAGTTCCTTGACCTTGATTTCCTTAAACCCTATCCGCTGAAACATATCGACTATCTCATCCTTTGACATAAAATCCAGCTCTCCTGAAGTGTATTTGACCTTGCATCTGAACATTTTTAGATGCGCTTCTTGAGCCTTAGTCCGTGCGACAGGTAGGCTCTCAACAACTACGACACTTCCGCCTTTCACAACAACCCGTTTCATCTCCTTGATCGCGGCTTTGATTGAGCTGGAGTTCTGGAAGTTCCGAATTGCATGGACTGTTGCTGACACAGAAAACGAAAAGGACTTGAACGGTAAACGTCCGGCATCGGATTTGACGCTTAAGACTTTGTCAGTCAAATTAAGTTCACGGATAGACTCTGAGAAGTTCTTCCACCAACCATGACGCCCAAGGCCATTCATCAGATCTGCACCTACAATAGATTTACAGAGTTTGGCAGCTGCGATCGTGAAATATCCTCTGCCGCAACCAACATCTAGCACCTCATCATTCTCATCTAACTGAATCTCTTGGGCTACCGCCATTCGCTCTGAACCGATATCTGATAGATTATATACGTCCCACCATGATATGCCATATTCTTCAGAGAACTCAGAAAGAATCTTTCCACACTCTTCAAGATATTTTTGAAAATCTTTCATACGAACTGTCTTGCTGAACACGTGAGCTGGAAACTCAACTGGAACTTCCAACTTCTCAGCGAGTCTAGGAATGGATTGCATCCCCAAAACCTGCAAGTTAAGTCCCATATAACCACACCTAAGATAGACTTTCTTGCCTTATTCAGTTTATTAATCTAAGAATTTTATTATCCTCAAACTATTAAGGTTGACAACCTAAAAGAGGAGTTAAAAATATAGGATTTCTCCTTAGATTAGGTTATAAATGTGCAGAGCTAATTCCAAAATGGAAGGGGTGTAGGTGACTACCGAAGACAAAATCGTGGAAAGGAAACTTCTTTTAAAGCGTGCCTTTTCACTAAGTAAGTTATTTGAAATCGGTATGAACCTAAACCTTGCCTTTTTTAACCGTTTCTCCAGTCAGTGGGACATCGATGAAGATGAGGCTGCCTTAGAAATAGCCTCTAACATAAGTGAAGCACAGCTTAAGCAAGTTTTTGATAAGTTTAAGCCCCGGAAATGGACTGCTTTTAGAGGTCAATATTACACGTTTGAGAATGGAACTTTCCTATTGGAAGGCTCTTGGAAAAATCTCCAAGCAAACATTCGTCAAGTAAAGCAAAAGTTTAGAAGAAACGCCCTTGCTGTTTTGAAGACTCTGGTAGAAGCTGGCAGAAGTTGCAGCCTAAAAGATATTAGGCACAATCTTAAGCGAAGCGTTGATCCTCTTCCAATTCTAACCGAACTGGAACAACTGAAAGTAGTAACAACAGCATACAAAGGTGACCAATATCAAGAATGGAAAATTCTGGAAGAAACTTCTTCTTTAATATGGCAAGAGCTGGGAGCGCCGCAAAAAGTAGCTCCTTCCGCGGTTGTTTCAGCAAAACCCGCTGTTCAAAAAGAAGAGTTGGATTACGTGGACCTAGAACGTCAACAAATCAGCCAAATGGACAGAGAACTCGACGAATACCTAAATGATTTGCTGAAGCATAGACTTGACGCCACAATTAAGTTTGGAAAAACCTTCTCGGTAAGTCTTTTGGCAACTTATTTGAAAGAACTTTTTGGACCAATCTTATACTTTGACAGTCTGCTAAGTATAACGCAGCAATATGGACTGGCCGATTCGGAAATAGTCTCTCAACATGGAAAAACAGGCATGCGAACAGGCTGGAACCTCTCCTTGTTCGGTGAGCCAGGCACCGGAAAAAGCTTTTCAACCCGTGACATGATTCTTGGCAAGCCTGATGCTAAAGTTTATGCGCATGGAATTCCTGGTCGCAACCGTTACGCTGGGGGCGTGACGCCTGCTCGTTTTATAAGAATTGGCCAAGCCTATGTTAGTCGAACTTTCAATTTCGTCGTTCCAGAATTTAACGATTGGTTTCGGTATAAGGGCATGGTGGAGCCTTTGAAGTTAGCAATGGAAAGAGCTATAATCAGATACGAACTGCATCGAGAAGTGGTTGGTCCCTACATGTTTAACTCTTTTTTTAGTGTGAACTATAACGTGACAACTTTTGGCAGAGGCTATGAAGTAACAGTTCATGATCCAAACTTTAATGCCATTGAAGACCGCATGCTTTGTCGTTTACATCGATTAACAAAAGAGAGATTCGTAGAAATCGCTAAGAGCCAGATGAAACTTGCCTTAGGCGAGATTGACACCAAAAAGGGAGCTCGAAAAGTCAGAGACCATCTCACGCTTGTCTATGCTATACAAACTAGTCATCCATTGGTTAAAGGACGTTTTCCTCAAAGGCCGGTGATGATTACGCCTCAAGCCTATGATATGATTAAAAAGGCTAGGGAACTCATTTTGGAGAATATTCCACGTGAAGTTGTAAGCTTCTCTGCGCGGCTGGAAAAAAGAGCCATGCGGTTTGCCTGTG
>Ga0209636_10008996_pt1 | contig 10178 bp, 8 predicted proteins | sample DeeMarSWOR152_54_FD_187464 | JGI IMG/M metagenome (GOLD analysis project Ga0209636, IMG submission 187464) | Marine sediment microbial communities from White Oak River estuary, North Carolina - WOR-1-52-54 (SPAdes) (version 2) | ecosystem: Environmental > Aquatic > Marine > Intertidal zone >... | reverse complement strand
CAGCTAATTGTTTCCCATGTTTCTTCATGAGAGTATCAACACTCCGCATATCATTGTAATCGAAGGATACACCATTATAGTAGGGGTCGTCCGTGTATGGATACTTAAGGTGATAGCCGAGAGCGTCATTACCACCGTGCCATCCGCCCCACGCCTTTGCAACTAATTTTCGTCCAGTAAACAAACGTGCTAGTCGGGTTGCATACATGGTGGACTCGCTACCAGTTGTACAAAATCGCATCTTCTCTAACTCGGGGATAGCTTCTTGGATTTTCTCTGCAAATATCACTTGGTCTTCATTCAACGCACCCAAATGCCAGCCTTCTCGAAGTCGTTGTTCTAAGGCTTGATGGATTTGTGGAGAGTTGTGGCCTAAAATCATACAATAGTGGGTCATCCAGTAATCGATGTATTCATTCCCGTCCACATCCCAGATATGACTTCCCTCACCACGGTGCATAAATGGTGGATGAGCCTGACAGCTGTTCAATCCAAAGATTCGAATATTATGATTGACTCCACCACAAAACACCTTTTGGGCACGTATCCAAAGTTGACTGGAATTTGGAGAGGCCTGTCGGTAGCGTTCAAGCATTCTAAATTCACCAATAATGGGTGAATGTGGTGTTTAATCCTTTTAATTTATTTTTCGAGAGATCCCTGTCTTTAAAGATGGGGATGAATCGCCCAAACAGTTATCTGCACCCCCAAAAACCAGAAAACCCCCCACGACCTTCCGACCCACAGCATGACTCCGATGCTGCTGACACACAAAATCCTCATCGCTCCCACGCCAGAACAAGCCCAAGTCCTGTGGGTTTTATCCGAAAAATGTCGTCTTCTCTACAACTTTGCCCTCGCCGAACGCCACCAGCATTGGACCATCAATCGTACAAAGCCGAAGAACAAACGCACGCATATTACGTACACACAACAACAAAACACTTTACCCGCCCTCAAAATCAAGTATCCTGAGTATGCCTAGGTCTATTCGAAGGTCCTGCAAATGACCTTGCGACGGCTCAATACTGATTACAAAGCCTTTTTTGCCCGTTGGCGCCGTAGAGATCTCAAGGCCCGACCGCCCCGTTTCAAGGGTAAGCAATACTTTACCACCCTGTGCTACAACCAATCAGGTTTCACCCTCTACACAGTTCATAAGCGAATTCGTTTCGCCCACCGCCACCCCTCAGGTGTTGACCTCACATTTGCCCTTCCTTGGGTACCACCCCTTCCCAGCAAAGTCAAACAGGTAGACCTCTTCCAGGATCGACGACGTCGATGGTTTGTCACCATCAGAAGCGAAGTGGCAATCCCCCAGTATGTGGACAATGGCCGGTATCAAGCCATGGACTTGGGAGTGATCAACTTGGTCACCGCAGTCAACTTGCAAGGAAAATTTGTGCCAATTCGGAATCATCGGGCGGACCTGTATTGGAAGGGCAAACTTCAGGAGGTACAGTCTCGGCGTGATCATTGTCGGAAGCACAGTAATCGGTGGTGGTTCTATCAGCGGAAATGGCTTAAGATGCGCTAAAAGCTAACCAACCCGCTGCGGGATTTCCAGCATAAGGTGTCCAAGGTCGTGGCGACGAATACCCGGGCAAATACCATTGTCATTAGTAATCTTGACGTGAAAGCCATGGTGCGAAAAAAGAAAGCCACGGGTTGTAGGCAGCAAGATGCAGCGACTCGGACGTTACATCATTCGATGCAAAACACCGGCTTCTTTGGCCGGTTCGCCGAATTCTTAACCTACAAAGCTAAACAGGTAGGGAAGAGAGTTGTAAGAATTAATGAATCGTATACTACATAGACGTGTTGCCGATGTGAACAGGTACATAAGCGGCGCTTGTCCGAGCGGATTATTCAATGCGATTGTGGAATTGGCCTTGACCGTGATCAGAACGCAGCAGTGAACCTGATGGTTCGGTTCCTATTGCAGCAACCCCCTATGAACGGGGAGTCATTGCAAGATTTCTTGCGTGGCTTGCATCGACAGACAGCCCTCCCCCAAGTTTTTAGGGGAGTGGACTCGATGGAAGCTCCTGCCTTCATGCAGTGGCAGTTCACACCGAATCCTTGAAGATGCGTTCTGTGTTATGTGGTGCTGGTATATCCCTCATGGTGTAAAGGCCAGGTTTGGCGTCAATTATTACAGGGATAAGGTTGAGGAGCATGCCAATCGTTGCATGATCGCCATGAACGCCACCTTCCATTCGTTGATGAATACTGGGATGACCATCAATTCGGACTTCATCATATGCAGGATCAGCATCAGCATAGGCGTTGAAGTCTAGCGTGATGAGGGTCTTTCCTGCTTTTTGGCCGATGGCTCGACTCTTTAGTCCTCGAACCATCCCTTTTTCAACCGTAGCAAAGGGGGTCACGATTTTCTTATCGGCAATCACTGGTTCGGGAGGTAGTTCTTCGACATGTTCTAAGCCCATGTTAAGGGTGTCACCTATCATCTGTAGCGATTCAACCAATCCCACATGACCGGTAATTGCTCCTGTGGAGATGGCATGCTCAAAGTCTTGTTTGGTCATACCGGTGCCTATTTTCTTCTGGAATGCTGCACGCCGTGAGCTGGAGTTCATATTTCGTGTTACATGAATGGTTTCCACATGCTGAATGGGGGCTGAGAGGAAGATTGGTAACAGGTCCATCAGGAATCCGGGGTTAATGCCAGTGCCTAGAATCGATTTCTTTGTCTTTTGTCCCATTTCATCAAGTTTCTTTGAGAGTTCTGGGTTTTTCTCATATGGGAATGATAATTCTTCGCAGAGTGAAAGGACATCCATCCCAGCATTCAAGCAATCTGAGATGGTGGGAACCACTTTAGCGAGTGCTGATGAAGTTGAAACTATCGCCACGTCAGCAGGATTATCCTTGAAATCAGATAGGACTTGTTGGAGATCATCTCGAATAGTAAGAGTAGAATCAATTTCACCCTCGATTAAATCTGATAATCGTTTACCCTTCAACTCGGGATTAACGTCTACAACGGCATCGAGTTGCAGATTCTCTCGTTGGATAATAGCTTTAGCAATTGAGCGACCCAATGTTCCAAAGCCGATTTGGATTACGCGGAATGGTTTAGGCATGATTGCATTCAGTAAAAAAGGTGCTTAAAAGCTGTTTCGATGAATTATTTCTCTGAATGCGGTGAATTTTTGGCTAATTTGTTGGAAGCGCTAATTTTGTCCAGTCAACGAAGTCTTCACGTTTCCGGTCAATACGAGTACTGAGCCAGCTAATGAGGTCGTGAACGGTTTTGATTGCTGCGGGATGCATCATCATAAAGACATCAACACCAGCAAGGAGGAACATGAGTGCTGTGGTGCTTTCCCAGATGGGTCCCCGAAGCTCACGAGGTCCAAGTTCAGGTCTTTTCATCCAGGCCTCACGGGCTGCCCAAGCATTCGTCGTACCACTGCTTAAGGGGAACTGGAGTTCTTCATCACCAATTATACCTGCAAGGCGCATACGTTCCATGATAGTAAAGCTGTACTCTGCACCATACCCCAATGCAGCAGTAGTTGGGTCAATGATAATCTGGTCAGGTGTGATGTAATCAAGTAGTCGACGGTTGAGCTCCTTTTGTTGATTGATGTCAATACTTGTCCAGGAAAGGACAAGTTGGTCATGAGCCTTTGCGGCTTTTGCAACTGGCTCCCACATATCGACCGTAGCCGAAGCTAGGAGGACCCGTTCGCCCTCGGCAACTTCGGCAGCCAATGATAGGACTTCTGCGTCCCTGGCAGGATCACCTGAAGCACCCACAATAATTGGCACCTTCACTGCCTGTAAGACGTTTTCTAAGCCTTTCATGGCTTCTTTGGCACTTGTATCCTTGAGGAGGGGATCTGTACTAATCATATGATAGGTGATGAGGTCTGCACCAAATTTGTCAATGACTAGCCTTGCCCACTCAGCAGGGTCATCCATAACATCATCGTAGTGCATGCGTACAGCTTTCGCAAGCTTGATGCGCATATCAAAGACGTCAGCTGCAACTACGGGGGGATGCTTGGGCGGGGCTTGGAAAAGGTTCCATGCTGGACCCTTATGTCCGCCAACAGTGATGGTCTTACTCCGTGATCCTCCATTACCTTTCGTTGCACCAAGGGTGATTTCACGAATCTGACCCGAATACTCGGTGAGTGGCGCTTTAAAGCGAGCTTTCAGCAGTTCTGCTGGGCGAGTTGGCACTGGAATAGCAGGTATAGGCATTGTTGATTGACCCGTTGGAAGTTGCACCTGCATTCCTAACGCTGCGAGCATTTGCTGAGCGAATTGTTGTACTGCAATAGCGTTTTGGGCAAGAAATTGTCGGGCTTGGTCAGACATGCCTGCTCCAGCGCCAGGTGGTACAGTGACTTCGAGTTCGTCGACATCAATGGTCATGTCTACCAGTTCGAGTTCCTCAAACTTCCCAAAGAGGGCTTCCAGTGGACCGAGGATTCCCAATTCGGGGTTGTCGGTGGAGACTGTGAGTTCACTTTTTTCTTTATTCTTCTCAGGCGACATTATTCATCGCCTCTACGATTTTTTGCCCTTCTGATCTAGGCGTTTAATAATGACTTTCTCTGCATAAATTTTCGCGTTCTTAAAGATGATTTGGAATCCAGGACCACCGCCAGTTGCGGGCACCATCGTTGTCATTTGACCGGGCATCATGAAGGGTTGAGTCTGTTGACCTGCAGGCATGATTTCTTCCTGACGTTCTTCCTCTTCCAATCGCGCGGCAGCACCAGTCTCAACCCAGCGCTCAGCAACTGGGTGATGGTGGTCTTTAAGATAGGATTTCAATTCATCAATGCTAGATACGTCATTCTCAGTCGGGATAATATCTCGTAAATTCTCGGGCATGAAGTCATAGACCCGATCCTTTATGGCTTTGGGCAACCAGACAATCCGCTCCCACCCACCATCCACTTGAAGGAATTTTGGAGAGCGCATATATTCAATTGAAACGCCATGAAAACCAGGAATTTGACGTCCACCAGCTGTGGAATCTGCCATTGTGGAGAATGGAAGTCCATTCACGGCGTTTCCCTTATAGTCACGATGGACAAGTCCAAGACCATCGACTTCTGGGATTACAAAGGCAATCGCTTCGAAACATCCACAACTAGTGTGCGGTTTTTCAAATGCACTGTACAAACAGACATCGGTTACTGCGCCTAGAGTTTTTTCTTTGTATGCCTGATTTACTCCCTCATATTCTCCCTTATATTCGTCAATGGGTGCTCCTTTTTCGATTGCAAATAAGGGTCCCTTTGGGTCCACTCGTGCAGCGGCGCGCCCGTCAAACCAACTAATTGCACCACAATTTGCATATCGTTGTGCAGTGATTGTGCAACAATGGGTAGGTGCGAAGCTCTGGCAGAGGGTGCAGCCATAGAAGACATCAACTTCTTCATCTTTGAGGCCACGGGCACGTGCATCACGTTCGTCATAGCGGATGATGGCTTTATCATACTGTTCCGCGATTTTATCTGGGTCGGTGATGAAGGTGACCTGGATCTTTTCGATGATGGGAAGTTCGCTTTTATAGAGGCGCTCATAGACCTGACCCATGAGTTTGAAGGTATTGAGCCCTTTTTGGAAAGATTTCTTGCTAATCCGAATCCAGATGTCGTAGCGCTGGTTGAGGTGCATAACACCTTCCATGAAGTTTGTATATTCGTGAACGTGACGTTCAAGAACACCTTCTAAATCTTCTTCAACTTCCTTACCGGCGACTTCAATGAGGATACCTAGGGGATGGGCTCCACCTTCTTCGAGGTCTTTAAGGTCAGGACCAATGATCTCAACTTTGCCATCTTCGATTTCGTTCATCTTTTTGGTGACAACCAATTCGAATTTCTTTTCAATCTTGGGTCCACCAAGTTCAACTTGCATGTCAGCTTTTCGAATGCGTTCGCCTTCGAAGACGACACCGACAGCTACTGGTAAGTCTTCAAATGACATTTACTTTGTACCTCCTAAAATAGATAGGATTTCTTTGAGGGCATCATTCCATTTTTGTTTCTTGAGGTTTGGAAAGCTCCACGTTGCATGAGGTTGGAAATAACGACCGAGAGTAATGGTCTTGATTTGAGGGGCGAAGTTAATGAGCGCAGACAACATAAGCCATTCCATGTAGTATGGATATCCGAAGGTCATGACAAGGTCATGGGGTCCTTTCTTCGGAGCAACCATCCAGTCGGGATCTTGAAGTTTTCCAGCGATTTCCATTACTCCGTGTGAGTAAACATTGTCAAAGTTCTTCTCTTTGAATGCTTTGATGGTGTTTGATGTGGCAACGACTGGTATCTTTGCAGCTGTGGAAAGTTCAATGAAGTAGTCAATCATAGATTTTTTCCGCGTCTTTTCTGTTAGTGCGTTTGCACCTACTATCAGAAGTGGGTGTTTTGCTTTTTTGAGAAGGGCTCCCACAACTACGGGTTTTTTGAGTTCTTGGGCTTTAGTTGGTCCGCAGACTTCAGCGGTTTGCCAGGGTTCAGCTCGCATCATTTTACTTGCTACCTCCATTGCCACCGAACACCATTCGTTTCAATAGCGTCGGATCTGGAATGGGTCGTTCTTTCCACTTGTTTTCCTTCATCTGAGCATGAATTTTGTCTTTAAGAGTGATAGGAATATCTGTTTCTCTCCGAATAAACGTGTGAACATCATCGGGGAAGTAACCTTTGTATCTCTCGTGTAGATCGATGTAATGGCTCAGTTTAATTGCTCGACCTCTAGCAGTGTCGTTTGGTCGGATAGCTAATTTGGCAGTTAGTACCATGCATTCCTCCATGTTTTCTACAGCATAGAACAGGTGTTCGGGACCTGGAGCAATTTGAACTTCGTTCCCTGTTCGAGCATCGTATACCATCCAGTCCTTTGCTCGATCAGCGCGACCTAATAGCATTCGACGATATTTAGCCCCGTGTGGACCAACAATAACTGGAACGCCGAGTCGCCAGAAACCAGAAGCAATTGAAGCAGCTTTCTGTGACATAGCACCCCAAGAGATTCCGACAGCTCCCACTCGATTGTGTATGTAGTCCGCGATTTCTTCGTAGTTTCCACGTAGGTTACGTTTGGCGAAGATGCTCGCAATTTTTATGGCTGCACCTGCGATGTGGGGGTTTGACACACAAGATCCAACATTTACAACACCACCGGCATCAAAGTGACCTGAGCGACGTTCGTAGATACTTTTCCCTTCATCGTCTTTGATAGTGCCCACAGTCATTGCTGCACATCCAGATAATACGATAATGAAGCGACGTTGAGCAAATTCCTCGCACATGTCATGGATGGCACGTCCTCCATCGGGGTAGTTGGCACATCCTACATGCGCGATAACACCGGGAATTTCTCCGAAAACAACGGGTTGTCCAACGGCCCGGATTTCGGTATCTTTGATTGCCCCACGCCCAGTGCGAACTAGGTAGCTCTCATTCATCCAACGGTCTTTAGCAGCGGTTACCATCCAGCTATGGAGATCGTATTCATTTGGGCAAGCGGACTCACACCGGGCACAACCGATACATTCATCATAGACATCACCTAGAGGACCGAAATTCGCTTCTTGTGCGGCAAGGACCGCTTCCATAATTGGTTGGTCATTTGGACATGCCCGTCGACATTCCGAGCATTGACGACATGCTTGAGCGAGTTCTTGGATTTTCTTTTTACTTGGGAGTGAGGTCTTACCTTTGCGTTTCGGTTTCACGGCAATAGCTGTTTTCACCACTACTTCGCCAACCTTATTATGGTCACCTATAAACACTCCAGGCACTTTAAATGAAACAAGGTCAGCGACGATGTCATCGACATCATCATTTGTGCGGTCTGGTAAACCCATACAGGATTTATCGCAAGTGGCGATTACTGGGGCGTTCACTTTCTGAGCATGTTGGGCAATATCGGTACGAATACACTGTTCATCTACGACAACAACGTCAGCTATGCCACTCCTTACAAAGCGGAGCTGCCAGGAAATTGGACCTACAATTTTGGCTTTAGCATCATGACGTGTTATGTCCCAGGCAGTACAACAAATTCCACTGACATCGAGTTTATTTTGAAGGTTATGTTCCATAGCGTAGTCAGTGATAGCTGCAGCAGGGACAACATTGTGTCCAATGCACAGGATATTGGCCTTAGACTGATCCATCGAAGCCATACCTGCTTCAACTAGAGGTGCCTCAGGATCAGATTGAGGAAAGCCCATCGTAGAAATCTGCACCAAATCGGCAATCTCCATTCCTACTTGATCGACCATTCCTGCATGAAAGGCCTTGGATTCAAAATCTATCCAACTACCTTCCTGTCCTGTATGGACTGCCGAGAGGGTATGAGTTAATTGTGTTTCACAATAGTCGAGAATCGATGAGGCATCATCAAGTGTACGTGGTCGAATTCCAGTCACTAATCGAGACACAGGTGCTTCAATATCCACACCTTCTCCCTGTGTCAATTGATATCGCGGACCAAATTCATGAATCAAGTGATCAACTAGATGTCGAGCATGCGCCAAGTGTGCTGCACACCCAATATTGCAAGCAGCCAACACAATTCGCGCTGACTGCGCCTTAATATCTAAACCACATGCTCCTCGTTTTCCCCCCGTCAAATCGCATTTTCCGAATGTACAAAGGCAGCATAGTTGACATGCTGGCATGTATGATGGTTCGTACTTTGTGAGGAGTTTGTGGTCCCAGTCACGAAGAGTTGTGACGCCTGGCATGGGTGTGGGTCCCATAGGCTCGTCCCAATCTTCATCGATGACTTTGCCGATGGTGACTTCGACGTTTCGGAAGGACCCGAATCCGGTGTCGAGTTTATCGGCTTTGATTCGTGCTCGTTTTTGTTCTGTCAATGTTTAATCAACCTTTATTCTGCGCGCATTGTCAAAGGTGAAATGTTGTCAAAATAGTAGCAATATGTCCTTTAAGTTTTGATGCATCTGCAATGTTTTCCATTAACAGTGTAAATACGGGGGTTTAAACACACAAGAAGGAACCGAAATTCACCTAATTCGTCTCCTTACTCGAATAATGACTAGAGGAATAATCACAAACAGGCAACCAACGAGAACGGAAATCCATGGATATCCCGGAACTGGTGGTGGAGCGATTGCCTCTACTGTGATGATAATCGTCGTAGAGAAGGAATTTCCATGAGCATCACACACTGTGATGGTTACAGAATATTCGCCTGGTTCAAGAAGGAGAGTATTGGTGAGTAAGCCACTGGAGCTGATGCTGAAATGGGTTATACCATCAATAGTACACTGAGTGATTCCGGAAAGGTCAGTGGCATACATTCTATATAAAAATAAGGATGGCTTCCTCAACATTACGCTTCCATTCTGAGAGGCGATCAAGACGGTTGACGTCACGATCAACTAATCAGCCTCTCTCCACTTTTTTCTAGCAGATATTCAAGATTCTAGAATCGTTTCCGTTTTTTGAAGTAGATGACCAAAACAATACACACAATGACACAGCATAAAGTAACCACGATAAGTAGTTGGAACTGGATGGGAATTGTCTGAGACATTGTGTTGATGACGAAGAAATCGATGGTTGTATTGTCAGGTTGAATTGCGGTAACACTGACTTGGGTTGACTCCACATCGATTTTACAGAAATGGTATGCCTGATAAGCCACATCTCCGACTTGCCACTGTGGAGCGGTGGGATCCGGTGGATAAGGTGGGGCTCCTCCACCACCAGTGACAACGTAGTAGATACCATCACGGATACATCGGTAGTAATAATGGTCATGGCCACAAAAGACGAGGTCGACACCATGTTGGACAAAGAGTTGGTGAAATTCTTGACGAATGGTTTCAGCTTGGTCCCATCGGTCTACTCGGTTTTGACGAATGGACCATGCGGGTCTATGGTATGAAGCTATGATGAAGTCTGTAGGTCGTGTATTGGCTAAATCGGTAAGTAACCAGTCCATTTGGGTTTGTGAGCAGTTGAAAATATCAGTGTCATAGTCAAAGTAGTCCTCGGTGTTTAAGATGATGAAATGGATTCCGCCATAATCAAAGGAGTAATGGAGTTCGGTTTCACCAGGATTGTTAGTAAAATCAGCGAAATTGAAGAACTGACCATATTGAGTGAAATCCTCATCGGTGATGTTCCATTGATCCGTGTATT
>Ga0209636_10008995_pt1 | contig 10178 bp, 7 predicted proteins | sample DeeMarSWOR152_54_FD_187464 | JGI IMG/M metagenome (GOLD analysis project Ga0209636, IMG submission 187464) | Marine sediment microbial communities from White Oak River estuary, North Carolina - WOR-1-52-54 (SPAdes) (version 2) | ecosystem: Environmental > Aquatic > Marine > Intertidal zone >... | reverse complement strand
CAGCGGCATCATGTGCAACGGCCTCACTCTGGCACGGAGCTGTTTGATGAAGACCGACTACCTCAAGCACTACCCAGAGATGGCGCACCCAAAGCGTGGTAGGTACAACGGCCAGTTCAAGTTCGACGATCATGTGGACGAACTCGGGATGACTGTTGGAGAAGGACTACTGTCACCGACGCGCATTTTCGCGCCGGTGACGGTGGCGATCCTCGAAAGGGCTGGGGGAACCGTTCATGGGATGGTGCACAACACTGGTGGCGGTATGACGAAGTGCCTCAGCCTCGGCTCCGGCATCCGCTACATGAAGGATTCGCTTCCGGAGCCTGATCCCATCTTCAGGTTGATCCAACGCGAATCCAAGGTCGAGTGGAGGGAGATGTACGAGGACTTCAACATGGGCGTTGGCTTCGAGTTAATCGTTGAGCCGGAGACCGCGGAGGATGTCGTCAGTATCGCCGAAGACTTCAACATAGGCGTCCAAGTCATCGGCCGGTGCGAGCGGAGTCGAGGCGAGAACGAACTCGTCATCGAAAGCGGCAATGGGAGGTTCTCATACGCCTGAGATACTACCATGCATCTTTGAAATGAAGTGAAGGCGACGTGTTCTGGATAGATGACACAGATTACTAGAAAAAAGACATTTTGTAGAATAGGTCTAGGCTACCAGCGGATCTTTGCGACTTCCTCGAGCTCGATGAGATCCTTGGCACGGTTGAAGTATTTGACTACGTTCTCGCCCTTCTGGGTGATATCGTAGCAAGTGTTCGTCCGCTTGTCCCTGTTGTCCCTAGTGTCGACCTCTACTATGAGGCCCTGTGAGACCATTGACATCAATATGCGCTGGAGGGGTTTCCAGGAGAGATTCGCCCCGTACATTATGCGGGTCGGCTTCTTCGTCCCATTTTTTATTATCCAGAGAACGTCTAGGTAGATCTCCAGCTTGGATCTCCTACGAGTCATGGGACGCCGTCCGACCTGACTTTCTCCCTTTTTATCTATTTAAAGATTATGAATTATCTACCCCTCATAGTGAGTAATGTCATGGAGGACGAAAACTGAAAATAGTTTAGGGTTCTACATTAGGAATTAGTAACCTTCTCTGTTTACGTAATCTACATCCCTAAATAGAAGGTCTTCCAGAATTGGAGAAAAATACCCATATTTTTGTATAATGGGTAAATATCGACTACTTTTTACAAATAATCCTTTTATAATCCTCTTCCAATGATCAGAAATGAAAAAATCTGTATCTAAAAATGAAAAAGCGAAATAACGTGAATATCATGTCAGACATTCCACGTTTTGCTCGAAAAGGATCTAAAAAACGTGGATCGTTTATAAAGCAAATCTCAACTTCAAGATCCCAGAGGAGTATATCGAAGAATTAATGAAACACAATACGCTAGCCAACCTTTCTGGGTCATGTCAATACAAGATGACGGAAAAGAGGCTTAAATCCCTAGATCAATACGATGATTTAAGAAGATTCCAAATGATAACAACTGATCACCGAAATGTCATGATTTAGGCAAGAAACTGGCTACCGTATCTCCTTTACATCTACTAGAGGAGGGTTACCTATTGTACGCGCGGACTGTGGTATTAAGTCAACATGAACGCTTGCATACACATGTGAATGAGTCAAGGCTTTTTATATTGAAATCTTAATATGTGTTTTTTCAGCGATCTTTTTTCTTTTATTCAAATACCAAGACTGTATTAAAGGAATAATTAATTTTTTTGATGATAGTTCTTTCAATGCCTGTTCATATTTTATCTTCTTAGCAAACATCTTGAAAACTATGGTCGCAATTTTTGCATCTACAGCACACATTCTGATCATATTTAATCTTCTATTCCTATCACCATGCATAATATTATACATCTTCATTCCATAGTCATTTATTTCGTTCATGATATGTTTAACTGCTCTAGTATATTCAAAAACTAGATCTCCTCTCTCAGTTAGAAACATATCTACGGCCTTTCCAGCCAATATCCCACTTTCCAGCGCATACGCTATACCATCTCCCATTATGGGGTCGACGAACCCTGCTGCATCACCAAGTAAAAGAACTCGATCTTTTCCAACAATAGAACAAGTACCTCTAAAAGGCATTATAGCAGAGTGGAATTTTATATCAACCTTATCCGTGATTTTACGAGCTGCTATGAATCTCTTCAGGATTTTCTGAGGTGGTTCGGAGAGATTATTGTACTCGGTAAGGGGATATCCGATACCGACATTTATGGTTCCACCTTTTCTCTTAGGGAAAGCCCATAAATATCCTGTATCCACATAGCCTAGATCAATATGTTGATAATCTCCATATAACTGATCTATTTTTTCTGAGGGGACTTTTAACTCAGCTTCCAATGCTAAGGCTAATTTCTCTTTTTCTAGAGGTATACCAATACTATTCCTGACAATCGAATGCACTCCATCAGCACCCAATACAATTTGCGCTTTTCTACTACCTCCTTTTTTTGTTAAGACTTCTATATTCTCCTTCCCAAATTTTACTCCCGTAACAACATCATTGACTATCTCAGCTGCACTCTCCTCCGCTTTTAAGGCAAGTAAATGATCGAATTTCTCTCGATAAGCACTAGCGCATATCTTCTCACCTGCGAAAATGTGGACTTCCAGATCTCTGAAACTTATTATCCCCCCATAGTACTCCTGTTCGATAGCTATCGAACAATCTATTCCTTGTTCTAACAAGAGATCATAAGCTTGATTCGAAATAACTCCTGCACAATGCTTGTGGCGGGGCATTTTCTCCTTCTCGATTACGAGAACTCTATAGCCATATTTCGCTAAAAATCTAGCCGCTATACTTCCTGCTGGCCCTGCTCCAACAACGATAACGTCAATCATTTAAAAATTCATTATACACGCGCGTAAAAATATATTGTTTTACCACAGGCTTGCGTCTATCAATCACACTTGAGCATTCACGATTCTAATTTAGTTTTTTTTAATATTTTTTGTCTCATATTTAAATAATATGTCTCATATCTTTACGATAAATATATATACTTAATATGTATCTGGGGGATTTGTTGCAAAATGGGGGGAGTTAGGTAATTTTGTCCAATAAAGCACTGAATGCGCGTAGGGAATTGACGCCTAGAGGGATAATAACATCATTCGCGGAGTGCACCAAATCTCGACTACAAGTCATTATAATCTACACGTTCCCTGCATTCATTAACCTGCTAATTGTAACAAAATCATTTCCAAATATATATGAAGCCCTCAAACTTTTTCTAGCCGTTTCCTTTTCGTCGCTAGCTGTTTATTTCTACAATGACATTGAGGACTTGGAAAATGACTTAAGAAATAAAATGCTGGGCAATCCCATTCCAGCTAGTCGCCCCCTTGGAAGCGGAAAAACTACTAAAAACATGATGCTAGCATTCGTCATAATCTCGGCGATTATAGGATTAGTGTCTGCAATATTGATAAACGTCCAAGTATTCACTTCCCAGATTATATATCTCATATTGGGTTATCTCTATTCTACCGAACCAATCAAGCTGAAGAAAAGATTCATGTTTAAACAGCTCACTGTAGGTTTGGGAGTTAGCTTTTCGGGTCTATCAGGGGCTCTAACTGGCGGTGCAATTTTACCAATAAACCTATTATGGATAGTTACGACCATCATGATAACCCTTAGTGGAGTTGGTCTGGGCGACATTCGCGATATGCGTGGAGACCGTGAAATGGGTTATAAAACATTACCTATAGTTCTTGGCCCCCTAAATACGGTAAGATTTTCGATCGCAACTTCTATAGCAATAATTTTATCAAGTTATGTGGGCTATTTAAGGCTCAATGTAAACTTAGCTTATCCCATATTGATGACTATAATTATGTCAGCCTGGGTGTATACAGCATACCCACTTATTAAAAATTGGCAGGATTCTGTTTACGTCGATGAAGTTATGTTTAAAAAAATGATCCCAATAATAGCTACTATTTTTCACACGGTCCCATTAATCGGAGTTTTATATGTATAAAACCCTATATGTTTTTGTATAAACTCGGGCTTTGATCAGCCTGGGTAGATTCCCAAATCTGTTCGAAAAACTTTGAGAACCTTTCTGAAGTTCGATTTTCGACTAAGTAAAAGGCTAATGAGAACTCCGAATCACCTATATTAGGGAACTCGAAAAAACATTTTTCGTTGTCAATTATACAAAAGCTAAAGGGCAGATCAGCTTCCCGATAGATATCAGCAACATTTGAATATGAAGACATCATATCAAAAATATTTAGGATTACTTTGGGTGAGAGTAGCATCCTCAATTTAGTCATCTTTTTGGACATCGTCTTCTTAGACATCAGACACTTCATCATTACTCCCTTTTTCTTAAGCTTTAGCACAGCGTCCATAACAAGGGGTTCGAAGTAAATCGTTGCAATATAGACGAATTTCTTGGCTGATGTAATCTCCTCATTTATCTTATCAACTAATTCCCCATAATTTGATATTTTTTCAATCTTATCATAAGTATCGCTTGTAATCATTTGATCAAGAAAGAGTTTTATTTCTGAATTATCCATTAATAGACGGTTTATCTGAGACCTTTCTTCTCGAGACAAGGAATCAGACTTCGATAAATTCAAAATTAACTCGATTCGATCTTGGTTTTTTAACAATTCCATTAAGGATAGGCCCATTTTTTGCATAACTTGGCCAATAGCAGTGTAAACGTAACACCCCTCAACCTTTTCTAAAAGATTGATATCTAAGAGCATCTTTAACCTCGAATAATATCTTTTTTGAGACATTCCAAGATGTTTAATAGCCTCTGTTGAGCTGGGAATTCCATTTCGAGCGTACAAAAAAATTTTTATAGCGTCCTCATTCGAGAAGGCCTTAAATAAATCTATACCTTTTTTAAGTACATCATCATCACCAGATAGCACATCTTCTATTATTTTTGAGTCTTCCTTCGTGTCGGACAGCTGACTATCTAGATGGCCTACTGACTCACCTGATTCAATTGACTGTTCCATTTGTAAGTCCTTTTTACTAACAAATGGTTTTACATTTCTTTATAAAAATAAAATGAACTTTTACAATATATTCTTACCATATAAGAGTGATTCATATTATCTTTATTAATTCACGCGCTCATATGAACGTTCTCTCTTTAAAATAATATAAGATACTTTCCTTAAAACAATCTTAATTATCTGTTTTTCGGATTCGTGTCTTTAATCACTCTTCGAGAGCCGTAATAGCCATTCACAATCGCTTTATATGGCCAACGATTCGAAATAGGACAACCCCCGTGCGCATGAGCTACTTTCGTATCCCCGTCTTTGCGCGCGAGGGTAAAAACTTCTTCCCAACAAGCCCGTTCCATGGATTCCCATGTTCAATATTCTCGGCGGTGAGGATATGCGAATGAAGGGATATCTAATCTATTCGACGTTATCAGTCTTTATGGCGTCTTTTTGGAGGTATTTCCGATTTCTTATTCTCATGCCGACCTTGTAGACGGCTATGGTGGCTCCTAGGGAGACAACTCCATATAGAACGTACAGGAATGGAGGCTCCCTCATCATGGTGGGAAATCCGAGGAATATTCCAAGGACGCGGTCAAGGGGCGTCAAGGAGGTCACTTCCAATTCTTGTAATGCGCTTTGCGAGAACGCGAACGAGGTGCCGCCCTCCACCTCTGCGAGGACACCCCACTTCCCTGCTTCCGAGGGGTTGAATGAACAGGAGAAGACGCCGTCTGAACCCGTCTCCGCCATCTCCGTGTGCGAGGCTGTAGATGAGACGAATCTGATTTTCACCTGGATCCCTCCGACCTTGGGGGTCACATACCCCGTAACGTGTAGGGCCCCGTTCTGTTTGATCCTCTGCTTGTCGAGAGTGCAGGTGATGGTCGTCTCATCGGGGCGATCTTTGACCACCGAGAAGCTCCATTCCACCTCTTTTCTGTTGTCGACCTCGTCAATCGCCACGACCGTGTAGGCGACCTGTTTCCCGAGCGAAAAGGATGGGAGGGTCGCGCTGTAGATGTCTCCCGAGACATGCGTCATGTTCATAAACCTCCATGTTTCGCCGCCGTCGTCTGTGTACTTTATGTAGAAGCTCTTGATGGGGCTCTCGTCATCCATTGAGACGGTGATGGGGGTTTGCTCTAAGATGTATCCCTGGGTTTGCGGGTCCTTCAGATGTAGGTCAGGTGGTTCGAAGTCAGTCTTGACGTAGAAGCCCACTGTTCCGCTGCCATGCTCAGCTATTAGGACCAGGTGGTACAAGGTGTTGTTCTCGTTGTCATGGCTGAGCGTCATATCCTGACCGAGGTACTCGCAGCTCGCGAAGGAGTCCGATGCCCTGTAGCCCTCGCATGATATGTTGAAGCCCCCGAAGCCGTCCATTAGCTCGCCGTATAGCAAGGGCTCCGAGGGGACAAGGACTCCGTGGATGGTTTCGCCGATCTCTTTGTCTTCGTTTGCCATGGGGTAGATCCGGACCTCGTACATGTCCAGGGTCGGTGGCACGTCCACGTAGACCTCGAAGGCATCGGCCGAGACGTTGAATTCGTAGGCCCAGTTTGTGTAGCGTTGGGGGTTGTTGTTGGAGTCCCTTCCAGTCATCAGCCTGGTGTATTCGGTGTTGGTCTCGATGTGCTGTATGATCATGAATGTTGCGTTCTTGCTGTTCTGGCTCTCCAAGGCGTCGTTCATGATGCGGAAGCTGTATTGGCCCGTGGCCATTGGCACGAAGTATCGTTTTCGCTCATCGTTCGAGACCTGCTCCGGTAGGCCCGCCGACTGGGTGTGTGTGGAGACGAGGCTTCCCTCCTCGTCGTAGACGAGTATGTCGTAGTCGGTGTCCGGGTCGGTGAGGTTGCACCATTCCCCTATGCAGTAGATGTGGTATTTCGAGTCCTTAACCAGATAGCTCTCATAGGTCCAGTCTGAGCCAGGTGGAACCTCCCCGAACCTGATGCTCACCGGGACCCCGGGCTTATCCAGATGGGTCCACCTGTTGTAGAGTTCATAGGGGACGTTGGGGGTGGCCGATGACGGGACGACGAGTACCAGGACTCCCCATACGACAATAAATATCATTATGGATGCAGAGGCGATCCTCCCTATGGAATGCGCGTTCCTTGACGTTTTTGACATTTTAATCTACCTTTGATATAGTGTTTATAGATGATTATTTAAGAAATTAAATTCATTATGATGTAGAATAACATATTATTGATACATATTTCGTTGTACATATCTTTTATTCATAATGCATTTATTATCAGAATGTTGCAATCAGTGCTGGTTGACAAAGATGAGAGACATAAAGAATAGGAGAGCGGTAAGCCCAGTCATCGCAACAGTAATCTTGGTAGCCGTGGCCATCACCATCGCCGTCGCCGTCTCCTACTGGATGGGAGGCATCTCAAGCCAGTACACGAGATTCGAAAAATTAGAACTAACATCTGCCTACTGTGAAGTAGGAACAACTGCAAATCTTTGGACTGGTGCAGCCGACCAGACTGCCTGGAACATCACCATAGACATGAGGAACACGGGAACAACTCAGGCTACTATTATCAATGCTTTCGTAAACGGTAAAGCCATATGTGATTTTGGTCCATATGCAGCTTTATTACCGCCAGCTTTCGACCTAGTAAGAGCTTATGACGTGGAAAACAAGGTCCAATTAGATTTCGATGAAGCAGGCGTAGGCACCACAATAAGCAAAGGTATCGATCCGGGCGCTAAGGGTTCAATTGTCGTAGAAATAAAGAAATTCCCGGATGCAGCGCAATATGAGTTCAGCCCAGGTACTACGATTGAGATTACCATTACGACCGGTGCCGGTAACTCATACATGAAGATGGTCACCCTCTCGTAAGCCGCTCTTCCCCCTTTTTTCCAAATTTAAGGAGATTCATGCGGTGTGGCTGCTAGATAAATTTAGAAGACACGGTCGTGCGCGCGCGATCCCTGAGCACGTAGACTTAGGCATCTCCAGGTTGGAGCTCAAGGAAAACTACAAGCTCGTCGAGAAATATGTCGTTACCAACCCCCACGCTCAAGTACTCATCTACCAAGACCCTGAGGTGGGGGCAGGTTTCCACTATTTCGTGAGAGAAGTTGATCTCAATGCTGTTGAGTTCGAGAAATATGACAAGCTGATGAAGATATTCAGCAAGGAGCTGGAGCCGCCTACCGACTTGGAGGTCGACGCCGCCACCTTCGTGATGGAGCAGGCACACCGCCTTTTACATGAATATCAAAAGTCCTTGGGGAAACTCGATAAGGAAAGCTGGGGCAGGGTCTTGTACTTTTTAGTCAGGAACGTCGCCGGTTATGGTGCATTGGACCCTATGATTAGGGACCAGCAAATCGAGGACATTTCCTGTAACGGTCTCGACAAACCGATTTTTGTCTGGCACAGAAAGTATGAGAGCATCCCCACCAATCTCTTATTTAACGATGAACGGGTCTACAACGACTTCATAATAAAGCTCGCACACAAAGCGTCAAAACACATATCCAGCGCCAACCCCATGCTCGATGCCACCCTCCCCGAGAAGCATAGGATGGCAGCCACGTTCCAGAAGGAGATATCCACCCACGGGAGTAGCTTCTGTATAAGGAAGTTCAGAGAGGATCCCATCTCAATCGTGGATCAAATAGGCTTCGGGACAATGCCCCCGAAGCTGGCTGCCTACTTCTGGACCCTGCTCGAAAACAGGATGAACTTCATGATCATCGGGGGCACAGGCGCTGGGAAGACCAGCCTCCTCAACGCACTGCTGTCTCTGATATCCCCAAACGAAAAAGTCATCACGGTGGAAGAGGTCGCTGAGCTCAATCCTCCCCACGAGAACTGGGTCCCACTCGTAAGCAGGAAAGGATTTCTCTTCGGCTCCTCTGGGGGAACCTCCATCGACCTGTTCGACCTGGTGAAGCTCAGCCTCAGGTATAGGCCCGACTACATCGTCGTGGGCGAGGTTCGAGGTGCAGAAGCCTTCACACTTTTCCAAGCCATAGCCACGGGCCACGGGGGCCTCTGCACCATGCATGCAGACACTCTCGACCACGTCGTGAAGAGGCTCACCTCGGAGCCGATGAACATCGCGAAGGTATACATACCCCTGATGAACATCGCGCTATACGTCTCCAGGGTCGAACTCCCCTTCGAGAAGGATGGTCTCAAATTCGGTAGAAGGATCAGAGACGTCTGGGAGATAGAGGACTTCGAACGTTACAGGGTTATTTCTAGCTGGGACCCGAAAAAGGATACTTACGACATAGACCTCACAAAGAGCGTCAAGTTGAGGCACATCGCTGAACTGAAGGGATTGAAATTCAAGGATATCCTCAAGGAAGTAGAGAGAAGAGAGAAGCTCCTAACACTCATGGCAAAGTTGAATACGAGGAGTCAGACCGAGGTCGTTAGGAGGATCCAAGAATATCTCAAGACCGGCGAAATCAGCCTCTTCCCAAATGGGGTTCCCGACAGTAGACTAGAAGTGGCTGAAGTCACCGTTAAGGGCCGAAAATACAAGGTTTGGAGATATCCAAAGGGGGGATATGATCCGGAGACTGGGCAGAAGGTCGGTGGAAGAATCATAAAGCGGGGTTGATAGATATGGGCCTCCGAGACTTCTGCTTTAATAGATTTGGCTGGATGGGTAAACCCCTCAGTAGGGTTTTCAAGGGCCTTGAGGTGAGCCTCGACGCGGCCGCGATGAAGATACACCCCGAGGTCTATCTAAGCATAGTCGGATTCGTCTCCATCATATTCGCCATCATCCCCGCAACGATACTGACAGCTTCGACAGCCTACACCGCCCTCACGGGCATGGCCGTCTTCCCCCTAAACATACTGAACGACGCCCCATTGAACATGAGAATTCTGGCCATGAGCTTGATAACATTGACGCCGGCCTTCACAATAATCGTCGGAGCCTTCATGCCGAAGCTGGCAGCATCCAACAGGACCTCGAAGCTGAAGAACGAGATACCCTATGCCTCCATGTACATGAGCGTAATGACCAGTGGCGGCCTCTCGCCGTACCAGAGCCTACTGCGGATGACCGAGATCGACCTCCTCCCAACTCTTCAGCAGGAGATGAGGAGGCTCCAGAGCCTCGTCCTCTCATCGGGCTCAGACCCCATATCGGCC
>Ga0209636_10008994_pt1 | contig 10178 bp, 8 predicted proteins | sample DeeMarSWOR152_54_FD_187464 | JGI IMG/M metagenome (GOLD analysis project Ga0209636, IMG submission 187464) | Marine sediment microbial communities from White Oak River estuary, North Carolina - WOR-1-52-54 (SPAdes) (version 2) | ecosystem: Environmental > Aquatic > Marine > Intertidal zone >... | reverse complement strand
CAATCAAGTTCTTCTCCTTTACGGTTTGAAGCGCAGCCAGCGGAAGCCGGATGAGTGCCATCGGTTTGGATACGGAAAGGAACAATTCTTCTGGTCATTCATGGTGGCCATGATCCTCTTTGGGATTGCCGGAACATTGTCCATAAGAGAGGGTTATCATAAATTTTTGCATCCGGAGCCCATTAGCCATCTAGGCCTGACTTATATGGCCATTGCTGTCGGACTGATATTTGATGGTTATGCCTTTAGCATTGCACTCAGGAGCATCAAGCGCGAGATGAAAAGCGAGGAGTACAAGAATCTCATCGAAGCCGTCAAACAAAGCAGAGATCCGACAATCCTGACCGTTTTTTTTGAGGATGTGATTGCTCTGAGCGGACTCTTGATTGCAGCCCTAGCGATTGCCCTAGTGCATTTCACTGGAATCTTGATTATAGATGCCATCGCTTCCATTATCATCGGCATTTTACTCATGGTCTTTGCTGTTATCCTGGCTTTGGAAACAAAAAGACTTTTGGTGGGAGAGGCTGTAACACCGCTAAAAAGGAGTAGAATTCTCAAGGCCGTTCTTTCCTTTGAAGAAGTTAAAAAGGTCATAAGCCTGAAAACGATGCACCTCAGTTCAGAGGATGTGCTGGTCACCCTTGAGATTAACTACCAAGACGACCTTATTGTTGAAGAGCTGGAGAAGGTGAATGACAGGATTGAAAAGAAGATAAAAAATATTATCCCTAAAGCTAAGGTGTACCTGGAAGCAGAAGATAAATAAGCTTTTTGGATGTTTATATTCGTTTTTTCAGGAGTTTTAGAATGAGAAAAATATTGTTACTGGTTATGACAAGTCTCTTGACTTTTAGTTCGTTCAGTTTAGCTGGTTTGAGCGAGCCCATCGTCGACTATCACATCAAGGCTAAGCTCATTCCAGAAGAGAAATCCGTGCTCGGAGAGGAGGAGTTAACCTGGATCAATGATTCCAATAAATACATCTCCGAGCTTCAATTCCACCTTTATTTGAATGCCTTTAAAAACAGCCGTTCGACCTTCATGAAAGAGAGAGGGGGAGTGCCCCGTAAACTCAGATCGAACAGGAAAAATTGGGGATATATCGAGATAGATAAGATCCAGGTAAAGGATGGGCCTGATTTGACCTCCACTATCGAGTATCTCCAGCCTGACGATGACAATAAGGATGACCAGACAGTGGCCAAAGTGGCTCTCCCGAGACCGGTACCACCTCAAGGAAAAATCACCCTGCATATTGATTTCTATTCCAAACTGCCCAGAGTTGTTGCCAGGGCAGGCTATCACAAAGATTTCTACTTTGTGGCCCAGTGGTTTCCCAAGATTGGAGTTCTCTGGAAGGGAGAATGGAACTGCCACCAGTACCACGCCAACTCAGAATTTTTTGCCGACTTTGGTGTCTACAGAGTGGAGATAACAGTCCCGGAGGGATTTGTCGTGGGGGCAACTGGAAAAAGAATCGAGGCTTCAAGAAACGAAGATGACACTATAACCTATACCCATTTTCAGGAAAATGTCCATGATTTTGCCTGGACCGCCTGTCCTAATTTTGTGGAATTCAGGAAGAATTATTCTTTAGAGAATCCTCCGGTCGACACCGAGATGATCTTGCTTATCCACCGCAGCCACCGGAATCAGAGACAAAGATATCTGAGTGCTTTGAAAAATGCGATTGAATTTTACAGTCAAAATTATGGTCCTTATCCTTATCCCACGGTCACCCTGGTCGACCCTCCGTTAGGAGGGCTTGGCGCTGGCGGGATGGAATATCCCACCTTATTCACTTCCCTGGCTTTCTCCTGGATGCCCAAGGGAGTGTACATGACGGAAATGGTGACCATTCATGAGTTCGGGCACGGTTACTGGTATGGAATCATCGGTTCGAACGAGTTTGAAGAGGCCTGGCTCGATGAAGGAATCAACAGCTATTCGGAAATAAAAGCCATGAAAAAATATTATGGAGAAGACAGCTCTATGTTCAATATTCACGACGTCAAGATAAGTGATTTGGTTTTTCACAGACTTCGGATTATCGCCTCTTCAAGAATGGATCCCATTCTAAAGAATTCCTGGGATTATTATAGCGGCGCAACCTATGGTATTAACGTCTATTCAAAGGCGGCTTTTATGCTGCTGACTCTAGAGAATTATCTCGGCGAAGATGTTATGTCGGAAATCATGAAGACTTTTTATGAAAGGTGGAAATTCAAACATCCTACCAGCCAAGATTTTATTGCCCTGGCCGAGGAAGTGAGCGGGCGTGATTTAGGCTGGTTCTTTGATCAATTCTTGAGCAGTCCGGATAAACTGGATTACGCCATCGGCAAGCTCAGATCCCGGGAAGTCAAGGAACCTGAAGGAATACTGGAAGGAGAACAGGGCCTTTTCGAAGAGACGGAAAGAGAGGAAGCCCAAGCGCAGGAAAAAAAGTACCGGAATGAGGTGGTCGTGGTAAGAAAGGGAGAGTTGATATTTCCTCAAGAGATTTTAATCACTTTCGAGGAAGGTGAAGAGATTCGGGAAGAATGGGATGGAAAAGAGAGGTGGAAAAGGTTTGTGTATCTCAGGCCCTATCGGCTCAAGTCAGCTCAAGTTGATCCCGATAATAAGGTGCTTCTCGATAATAACTTCTTGAATAATTCCCGGGTTCTTAAGCCAAAGAAAATCTCACCTCTAAAGTGTGCTTTGGATCTGATGTTCAAATTTCAAGCTTTTCTGGCTTTTGTTTCTTTTTAAGGAGGAAGAAGTGAAAGTTTTAGCAAGTTATGGCGGAGGAATTAAAGAGGCGACACTGCAGCCTAAGATGATAATTATTCTATGGCTCAGGAATTTCATTTTTGGTCTAGCTCTGTTTTATCTTTTTTTCAGGCTCTTGACTTGGACAATCGGGAACAGTGTCTTAGCGGATAGATTATTAGAGGGATTTGATTTCAGTGTATTTTTTGAGCTTTTGGTCCACCACGATGAATCCATCAATTTACTCCTTACGGTTGGCTTTGTTCTAATTCTTTTGTATTTTTTAGTGTCGATTTTTCTTTATGGCGGGATACTCTCTATCCTGACTCTTCCTCCTGAAGCTAAAGAAGAAAGACGGCGCCTTGCCCAAACCTTTTTTCAAGGAGCTGGAAAATTTTTCGGACGTTTTTTCCGCCTTTCGATTTATGCTCTCATCCTCTGGGTGGCTTTCATCCTGATCAATTTGCTGCTCAACTCTCTTGGTAAGTTTTTAACCGGAAACGGTTCCAACGAATGGATAGGATTTTATTTCTTCTGGATAAGAGTGGCCATAGGTCTTTTCCTGGTGTTTTTGATTCGGATGATTCTGGATTATTCCCGGATCGAAATCGTCATCCTGGATTCGCGGGCTGTTTTTCTCTCCCTTTTTAAGGCCATAAAGCTAGTTTTTCAGAAATTCGGGAAAACTCTGGCTCTTTACTATTTACTCGTTTTAACAGGGATCACTGTGATCATCGTCTTCTGGCTGGCGAAACCCTATCTCCCTGCCTTTTCTTCCCCCTGGATGACAATGCTCATAGCCTTTTTGGTGGCCCAGCTCTTTATCGCCTTTCAGGGCTGGCTAAAGATCGCTTTCCAGTCAGCTCAGCTGGTATTCTATATTGGCCTGACCGCAGTTTGAAACCGGCAAAATAAATATCATGAAAGTCACTGACCTCGAACTCACTCCTGAAGCCATGCTGAAGATGGGGGAAGCTGCCCTGAAGGCTGTGGTGGACCACATCAAGTACTTACCCAACTCCCCCCGTTCCAACCTGGAGAACAGTATTGAAATCGCCAGGTCTTTCCGGGAATCGCCTCCAGAAAAAGGAACCAATTTCGAGACTTTGCTCGATTTTCTGATGAATAAAGTGATACCCATCTCCATCAACACCGCACACCCGGCTTATATGAGTTATATCCCTGGAGGCGGGCTTTATCCCTCGGCAATTGCCGATTTTCTGGGAGCCTCTACCAATCGCTATGCGGGTGCTTGGTTTGCCGCTCCGGTTGCGGCCCGTTTGGAAGCGAATGTTCTGGAATGGTTCTCGCAGTGGATGGGCTATCCCGAATCTGCCCGGGGCATTCTAACCTCCGGCGGTTCATTGGCTAATTTCAGCGGATTGGTCACGGCCAGGAGACATGTTTTAGGCGATGATATCAGCCAGGGGACTATCTATGCTTCAAACCAGACTCATCACTGTGTCATGAAATCTGCTATTTTAGCAGGAATTCCAGAGCGTAATATCCGGTTGCTGGAAGTCGATGAGAATTTCCGGGCGTTGCCAGATCTTTTCAAGAAGGCCATCCAAGCAGACCAAAAAAATGGGATGAAGCCTTTTTTCCTCCTTGGGAATGCAGGCACGACGAATACAGGAGCTGTGGATCCTTTACCAGAGCTAGCAGATTTGGCGAAGAAGTATGGACTGTGGTACCACCTCGATGGCGCTTACGGCGGCTTTTTCAATCTGTGTGAGGAGGGGAAAAAGATGCTCAAGGGAATCGAGCGCTCTGATTCTGTGGTGCTGGACCCTCATAAGGGATTATTTCTGCCTTATGGCACCGGAAGCTTGCTGGTAAAAGAGGGTGAGCTCCTCCGAAGAGCCCATGTATTGACGGCCGATTACTTAAAGGATGAAATGACTCCGGAAGGCGAAATGAGTGCCACAGAATATTCGCCAGAATTATCCCGCTCGTTTCGGGGATTAAGGGTATGGCTGCCCTTGAAACTCTTCGGAGTCCAGGCCTTCCGTGAGAATCTGGCTGAGAAACTACGTTTAACTAAATGGATGTATCAACGCTTTCTAGAAGAGCCTGGATTCGAGTGTCTGTCTGTTCCCGATCTTTCAGTTATCACCTTCCGCTATCATCCGAGAAGGGGCAGGGTTGAGGCTTTCAACAGGAAATTGCTGGAAAATATCATCAGAAGCAAGAAGCTTTATCTCTCTGGCACCTTGCTCAAAGGTGAGTATGTTATCCGGATCTGTATTCTCAGTTTTCGAACCCACCAACCTGAAGTCGAAGAGGCCTTGGAAATCATTAAGACCGCAGCCCGCAGACTCGAGGCAGCATAAGATTTTCGGGGACGGTTCTTTTCGGGGACGGTTCTATTTCTTAGAACCGTTCCCTGTACCTCAGCAAACGCAGGCGGAAGTTTAGAGATCATGAAAAAATAGAACCGTCCCTTATACTTACAGGCTCAAGGCAGAATAAAGAATGGTGCTTTTTAAACCGCCCAACATAGAAAGATTTCAAGCCAAAGGAAAAGTTGATAAGCTCATCAATGCCTTGCGGCATAAAGATGTGAATATCCGTAAGCAAGCAGCCAAGGCCTTGGGAAAATTAAGAGACGGAAGAGCAGCAGGACCTCTTATTCAGGCTTTAAAGGATGATGCCTGGTATGTGCGATGGAAAGCCGAAGAGGCTCTCGAGGCCATAGGAAGGCCGGCTGTCCTCCCTCTAATCCAGGCTATGAAGGATGAAGATAGAGATGTGCAGATGAAGGCTGGAGACATCCTGGGAAGGATTAAAGATGAGGAAGCTGTAGAGTCTTTGATTCAGCTTCTGAGGAATAAAAATAAAAATATTCGGCAGAAAGCCACTGAAGTCCTCGGAAAGATTGGCCAGCCGGCTGGGGAGCCTCTGATTCGAGCCCTCAGAGATGAAGACGCCAAAGTTCGATTATGCGCAGCCCTAGCCCTGGCGAAGATAAAAGATGAGCAAGCGGTAGAGCCTCTTATTGAGGCTCTGGAGGATGAAGATAGCGATGTTCGCTTCCAGGCTGCCCAAGTTCTTGGAGAGATTGGCCAGCCGGCCCTAGAGCCTTTGGCTCAAGCGTTGAAAGATGAAAACGGCGGAGTTCGATACTCTGCCGCCGAGGCTCTGGGAAAGATGAAAGATGAAAGAGCCGTAGAGCTCCTTATCCAAGCTATGAGGGATGAGGATTGGTGCGTTCGAGAAGGAGTTACAGAAGTTCTGGGCAGGCTCCAGGACGCCAGAGTCATAGAGCCCCTGATTCGAGCTCTGAAGGATGAAAACTGGTATGTCAGGGAAGGAGCAGCCAGAGTCTTGAGCGAATTAAAGAATGAGGGAGTCCTGGAAGCTCTCATCCCGGCTTTAAAAGATCAGAGCGAGTTTGTCCGTTACAGCGCAACCGAGGTGCTGGGCAAGATAAAAGACGCACGTGCTGTGGAAGCCCTGAAGCAGGCCCTAAAGGATGAGAGTCAGAACGTGCGAACAGCTGCCGAGAGGGCTTTAGGGAAGACTAAAATGGATGAGTGAATCAGGATGTATGGTCATGAATGATTCTCCAGCCTTCAGGCCTCCGCTGGAATATTATGGTGAACAATCCCTCTCTAGAAGTCTCTTTATGGAGCAGCTTCCACCTTCCTATGACATAAACAATATCCCTGGAGAGTACCTTTATGGCCAGATCGGTGAAATCGAGTGTTCCCAGGTTCTCTCCAGAAAAGCTCTTTTGATACCGGGAAAAAAGTTCCTGCCAGCCATGGAGTCTTGTGTTTTGAGATTGAAAAGTGAAGGCTTCTGATTGCCAGTAGTATTCCATGAATCCTTCAATGCTTCCTTCATTCCATAGAATCTTTTGCCTTTCGAGAACGGCCTGAATTTCATTTTGTATCCCCGGAATATCGAGTTCTATTCCAGAGTTATCGAGTGAAGAATAGCAGCCGTAGAGCAACAGGATTACCAGTAGAAACATGAATTTTTTCACTGTTCCTCCTTATGGATGTTATTATTTTGTCAACTAAAGTCAGAAAAATCAAACTCCAATGGGATCACAAACTCCATTGGGTTCAGACATTTAATAATCTTAATAAGTCTTAGTTTTTAAATTTTTCTTGAATTTTCAATAGAAATAAGGGATATTAACTCACTGAAACCGAAAGGTTGCCTGGAGCCCAGCGTTTCTTCTCAGTTCACGATGAGTTAGGAATGAGTTGGCACAGAGAAATGGTCTATAAGGTGTGTTTACCAAAGGGGAGTCATCTGTATGAATAGTAAAATTCCTGTAGCCATATTTAAATATCGCAGGTATTTCAGCGTCTCAGCACTCGCGGTTGCCATTGTTTTAAAGCATTATTTAAAGGGAACGACCTCTATGGAGTTAATCCTGGCTGGTGTGATTATTGCGGGTGCAGGCATGGCTTTCAGGATGTATACAGCCAGTTATCTTTTTGGACGGCATATCGAAACGGAAATCGGAGCCAGTTTTCTTTGTTCTTCAGGGCCTTTTGCCTACATCAGAAATCCCCTTTATTTAGGTAACTTCATAATAGGCATAGGCATGGCTGTATCGCTGAATGAATGGTATGGATACGCACTATTTTTTGGCCAATACACTCTGGTGTATTCATTCTTGATCCCTTATGAGGAGAGGTATTTGCTCGATAAGTTTGGATATGTTTATACTGACTACAGCACTCAGGTCAGAAGATTTCTTCCCAGACTGAGAGGTTATAAAGGTCGAAACAAGGTGATTCCCAAATACAAACTTGGCGTTTTAAGCGAGAAGTACCATCTGATGATTCTGGTTTTAGCTTTTCTCATTTATCATTTCCTATTTTTGAAGTGAAAAGGAATATCCAGAGATTCTCCAGGAAAATTCCCCTCTTTTTTAAAGTTTCCTCAGGTATATTCATAGTCAGTGTTTAATTCTTTCGGGATTTAAATTTTTTTTAATTTTTATCAAAATCTGGGCTGATTTCAAAGTTTCAAGTTGACGCAAGCCTCGAATTTAATATATTGTTTAAGAAAATACAGAAGAATATTTTAAAAGATGGATAGCCCGAAAAAGGAGAGAGAAGGCGAAATATGGGCCATCGGGGGAGGCAAAGGCGGGACTGGTAAGACTTTTGTCACCAGCTGTATGGGCACGTATTTAGCTCAAAAGGAAAATAGAGTTGTCCTGATTGATGTTGACATCGGAGGAGCGAATCTCCACTCATTTTTTGGAATCAACAGGCCTGGGAAATCTCTGACCAATTTTTTCGAGAACGGCTCGCCTCTTCAGGAACTCACAGTCAAAACGGGTATAGATAATATGCAGTTGATAACTGGAGACGTCGATTCCATTGCCTCTGACAGCATTAAGTTCTCTCAGAAGCTTAAGTTATTCAGGCATATCATGAAGTTGAATGCCCAGTATGTGCTCATCGATTTAGGAGGAGGAAGTCATAACAACACTCTCGATGCTTTTCTTATGGCTGACAAGATGATCGCTGTACTGGTGCCGGAAATGATAGCTATAGAGAATATGTACCATTTCATAAAAAATGCCTTGTTTCGGAAAGTCAGGATGTCCTTGAGAAGCTATGGATTTAGAGAAATTGTCGAGCACGTCTGGGAAAGAAGGAAACAATACGGAATAAAAAACCTGAAGGAGCTAATCGAATGGCTGAGGCGCAGTTTCTCGTATATTGGGGATATCCTTGACAGAGAGCTGGCCGACTTCAAAATCTACCTCATATTGAACAAGGTGAGGAGTCCTGAAGACATTTTTATAGGAGCCTCCATGAAAAGTGCCTTACTGAAGTTCTTAGGGATAAACATCGACTTCGTTGGCTATATCGAATATGACGACTCAGTCTGGAGGTCTATCCGCAATCAACAGCCGTTTATGCTGCATTATTCCTCCTCGCGCTGCACAGAAGAGATAGAGGATTTTACGGAGAACCTGGTCCAGGGAAGAGAGATAAAATTACTGAGGGCCTGATCATGCCAAGAGAAAATTACGAAAAATATTTTAAGATCCTGGAGATCAGTCCTGATGCCTCGCTGTTTGAGATAAAACATGCCTACCTGCGTCTGAAAAAGTTATATTCCACAGAATCTCCGGTGATCGCTCCTATCGCTGAGGAATTCCCGAAGAAGAGGCGCAGGGAAATCTTGAAAGAGATTGAAGAGGCATACTCAAAAATCATAGCGCTGTTGGAAAATGAACAAGAATCTGTATATGATGAGGAACCTTCTGTTTCTGGTGAGATACCCGAAGAAGGAAAGCCGGAGAGCCTTTCTTTCAGCGGGCCTGTTTTGAGGCAAATAAGAGAAAGATTGGGAATCCAGCTGCATGAAGTTGCCCTGGACACCAAAATACGGGTCGAACATCTTGAGAATATTGAGAATGAAAGATATGAAACTCTTCCACCCGAACCGTATCTTAAGGGTCATATAAAGACTTTTGCGAGTTTTCTGTTGTTGAATCCTACCAAGGTCGCCGAAGATTATTTAAAAAGATACAGAGAATGGAAAGAGGAGCACTCGAGTGAATAAAAAAAGAATACTCAGGCATTCATTCATTTGTTATTTATGCCTTTTAATTTTTCAGGCTGTCCTCTTTGCCCAGAGAACTGGATATTCAAAGGAAGAAATCATCAGGCGGAGGAATGCTTTGATGGAGCAGGCCAAGGAGGGAATGATCATTCTTTTTGGAGAAGTTTCACCAAAACCTGCGGCTCATATCAGGCAGGATAATGACTTCTACTATTTCACTGGAGTTGAAGACATGAATGCTATCCTGGTGATGATCCCCAAGACCGGGGAGTCCTTCCTCTTTTTGCCCCGCATGACGGCCAGGGAAGAAATGGTAGATGGATCGAACATGCTGAGCGATAAAGAGGCCAAAGAGAAGACAGGATTAAAAGAGATATATCCTCTAAGCTATTTCGATGAGTTTATCGCCCGACATGCAGAAAGATTTGAAGCAGCGTTTCACCTTCGATTATCGCCGAGAGATGTGGTGGATGGAGACCGCTGGGAAACTCCCTTAGAAATCGCCAGAAGAAGCAGAATTCACTACAACGACCAGATTTCACTCGATAATTACAGGATTATAAAACTCAAAGAACGGTATCCCTCTTTTGAGTATAAGGATATTGTTCCTCTTATCGATTCCATGAGAGTAATTAAGTCTCCAGAAGAGATTGAAATACTGAGACGGAACGGGAAGATCTCAGCCGAAGCCGTGAGGCAGGCGATGCTGGCTACTAATCCAGGCGCTTTTGAATATGAATTGGAGGCTGCGGCCATACATGTCATTCTCAAGAATGGGGCCAAAGGACCAGCTTATTCTCCTATCGTGGGTTCAGGTCCGAACACCTGTATCTGGCACTACAGTGAAAATTCGAGAAAGATAGAAGAGGGCG
>Ga0209636_10008993_pt1 | contig 10180 bp, 9 predicted proteins | sample DeeMarSWOR152_54_FD_187464 | JGI IMG/M metagenome (GOLD analysis project Ga0209636, IMG submission 187464) | Marine sediment microbial communities from White Oak River estuary, North Carolina - WOR-1-52-54 (SPAdes) (version 2) | ecosystem: Environmental > Aquatic > Marine > Intertidal zone >... | reverse complement strand
CGTCATGCCGATAGCAATGTTTGACATTTGCTCCTCGTAAAGCCCTAGATTCTCGTTGACCAGCTTGGCGATTTCCTCTATGGTTATCTTGCGTTGGTGTGTTGCCTCGTGAATATCATGAACCGTTTTGAAGATCATTGCCTCGTCGCTGGTGCGTTCTTCCTCCTCTGTCATTTCCTTGATTTTGGTGGCTTGGGCAATTATCGGGTGCTTCGCTTCAGCGGGTGCAACTATGATCAGTGGGTCGAATAGTTCTCTCAATCTGCCATTCAAGACGTCAGGGCGTTCCATTTTTTCTTCGTTTGACAACATGTTGAATCGATACATCAACAACTTACGCTGTAGCTGTCTTGCTCTTTCGTTGTTAATAGTTGTCTGGATCTTCCGCGTTGCTTTGCTCATGTTGAAAATTATGCATCTGCTTTTCAGTGTTCTCGCGAATTCCCTTGTGCCTGCTAGGGCTTTGAACCCGAAGCAGTCAAAGATCCTAACCTTGAAACCATCTTTGGTGTCTTCAACTCTTGTCGCGGGAAATCCTTTCCGGTAACCAGCATTAAGTAGGTGCGTTATTTCGCTTCTATCCCTACGCATATACGCTTCAGTTTCGTCCAGGAACGATGTTGGGTGCCATTCATCAACTACTCTGAATATTGCTGCTAACGTGGTTGCGGCTGTCAGAAAGGGGCGAAAGCCGATTGATGCCAGAACCTCTAACGCCCACGTCTTGCCCGATCCTGCTGGACCGTAAAAGAAGAGATATGGTACAGCATGCCACCGTTCTGGAACCCAGCTTGCCAAAACCCAAGCAGTTAAAATGTCGTAGCCTTCAGATATGTCGACATGATCCCATATGTACTGCTTAACTTCGCTCCACAACTGCCTTTCTGATTCGTAAGGCGAAGCATCGTCAACAGGCATCCAGACCAGTTTGTCAAATGGTTTGAATCCTTCAACAGTTTTGCGTTTGGTTATCCTTTGAGTTGCTTTTTCGAAAACAATGAATTCTCCATTTGTTTGCTCAAAAATTCTTTCTGGAAGTTCCTGACCACACGAAAACCTCTGTTTCCCCGTTTTCTCTATGAACCTATAGCCATACGGTTGTTCAGGCTTGAACGCGCTTTCAACCTTGATTTTGATAACATCGTCCTCCAACGGCGGCTTATTGCGTTGATTCCATTCCAACGCTTTCTGTAGTGTTTCGTCCTCGGTTAGTCCTTGCTTGCGATACCATGTGGCCAAACGAATTGCCGACTCATCTCGTTCGCCCTCCTGGACACCCTGCAAAATCCTTCTTATGTTGACACGTTCACGCTTGATTCTAATGTTTAATTCCCGTTCGATGAGTTCGATGAGCTCCTGCTTGAAATCTCCATGCCAATGCGCGGGTGGCCTCTTATTTATGAATTCATAGTGTATGCCTTTTTCATGGAGGCTCTGTGGAAGTATGCTTATTTGACCTTGACCTCCAACCTCTAGTTTTCCGTGTGGGCCTAAATCCAGCGTAAATTTGCGGAGGGAGTAATCTGTCTTATAGTAAAGATGGCCACCTCGAAAACTTTTGGTAATTAGCGTTTCGGGTAGGATCCTTCGCATCAAATCGAACAGTTCTTTTGAGTCGCAATCTACATCGATTAGGTTTCCAGAGGTCTTTCCAAGGACAACAGCTATGTTGCCGTCATAATCCGTTGATAGTTTTGGTGCTTTGGTTTCCTCATATCGTTTCCATTTAATAACTGCACCTTTTCGCCCTCTTGGAATTGGAATTAGGTTAAAATCCTGCTGGTAATACCATTCAAGTTGACGTTTCATCTTGTTTTACACTTCCGTTTCTGAGAAACTATTATTGGGGCCTCAACGCAAATGATAGCTCCACCTTCACCCCAATCGATCTTCGATATGAGATGTCCACCAAATTCTTGCAGTTTATCTGATATTACCTTGAAAGTTTCAGAATCACAGTTTTTGCCTACATATTTCTTGAGTGTTTCCGGTGTTGCCCTGTTATATGGACATGCAAGATCCCAGCAATATTGTCCGTCTTCACATTCTTTATTTACGTAGACTTCGCCAACGATAAACGGTTTTATAGCTTCATAATCATCCCTGATGCCTAACATAGACGCAAATGCTACCCTCTTGTTTTTTTCGCAGAAGCCTAGATTGATGCTTCGCTTTCCTCGTTTTCCCAGTCGGACAGCATTTACTATCCAGCGGACTTTGTATTTTCTTACTTCCAATATTATCAGCTCCTTAACAATTTTCGCCTAGGACGCTTAGTCCATAGGCTGTGAAAAAAAGAGAAGGGTAGATCGGAGCCTCCCCGATCGCTTGCGCTCATATCACTATTCTGAACCTATGGCCTATCCCAATGGCATCATTTCTCATCAGGAACTGCCCGTAGTGTACGCCTTCAGATTCATCATCAGCGCGTATTTGTGAGCAGTTTTATCCCTCTGGGCATATCCCACCGCCAGATCCGCGACGATCACGGTGTTCATATCAGTATTTATCGTAGAGTCGAGTGTTATAGTCATGAGAATAGTCCGTGGTGTACACAGTGTGTACGGGGGAAGAATATTGGATATTTATGAAAAAGCTGTCATAGCCGCCCTTAAAAATGGCCCCAAACCTCGATATGACCTTGTCAAGGAGCTCTGTCCAAAAACAATGAGCAAAAAGAAGCTACAAAGAACCCTCAATGAGCTTGAAGATGAAGGAAGGATTATATGCATTCCTAAGAGAACTGAAAAAACCCATAAGTGGACAAGCTGTTACGCTTTGCCGAAACATAGATATCTTCTTGAAGTTGAGTTGGGTGAAGTCGCCAAAGCTCTGAAATATTTGCGTCTTGAGCTCTGTAGAAACCCAAGGGTTGAAGAAGTGGCAGCCAGAATAGGCGAGGATCCAGAGAACGTGCGGAAACTTCTCTTTAAGCATGCTACAGAACTGAAGTGGAAGCCGCCAACGCCAGAGGGGACAGATCAAGCAAAGGAATCCCGAAAAAAGGCGCGAGAATTGGCGGCTCAGATAAAATACAGCTGGGACACTGAGATTTCCTTGTCAGAAATATCCTTAGAGGATATGAAAAGAGCTGAATTCCTGCTAGAACACCAACTTGAATCAATTAAGCCTGAACATCTCCCGTCCAGAGGCACTCTCGTGGGACTTGGAATACACGTAGGACCGCCACCTGTAAGAGAAAGAGGAAAAAAGCAAGCAATCGAAGCAATAAAAAAACTTCGAAACCTAAAGGAAGTTAAGACCTAGATCGATCGATTGAAACGGCTCGAGCAGTCACACCAGCACGGGTAGCTCCGGGTTGGTTGCTGAAGCTGCTTTCCCGGTGTAACCACTAAAAAAACTTATAATAGTCAATATGCTTTACGCGTCATAAGAGACCATATGCGTACGAGGAATGTCTGAATTATCCTAACTTTACGCGTCGACAATAGTTGCACTCTCCCTCAAGTACCCCACCAAGTTCGATTACACCGATTAACGTTTGTAGTCGATCTCTAAAGCGACCTAACTTTTCATCAATGTCTCGCGCTATTGCCGACAGCATATTCCCTTCTTTAACCATTTTTGGATCTTCCAACAACTCGGTGACTGCTTGTTCTATGACGGCACATTCCGTTTTGTTCTTAGTTATTGCTATTGTAGTGGCGGGTGGCCATTGCATTCGGTAAAAAGTCGATTTGAAGGGTTCGATTTTTGGTGGACTATCTTTAAAATAATACTCAGCTTTAATTTTTCCAGTTAGAACAGAATAAGCTATTTCGGCACATCTGAGAGAGTTGAACCATTCTTCTGGCTCTTTACCTTTTGAGGAATATGTAGGCAAACGGACCCTCCGCTTCATTTCGTTCTCAAGCATAAGGAAAAAGTTCTTTGCGTCGTCTCTGTGGTCCTTAAATTCGTGTTTAAGTGTATTCCATATCTCCGCATCTTTCTTATATCCAGTTTTCATATGCTCCCAGAGAGCTCCAAAGTATTTGTGTGAAGGCTTCGTTAGTGAGCTTAGTCCAACTCTCGTGTATTCAACATTCAATTGACCAGGAGACACGACCGTCTTATCCACCCACTCAATCAAAATGGGCCTCAACTTTTCAGAATGTATTCTAAGCCTGTCCCATGTGTGGGCTTCTCTGAAGGTTTTGAGTTGCCCCCAAGTCGCGACGCCCTGGAGTATAGTAAAAACCGCGAGTATTATCGTAAACCCAGCCATTACCCATGTTCCCATTACGAGCTGATAGCTTTCAGCAAATCCACGTACGTACGCCCAAGCCAGCCAAAGGAGAAAACCAGCCACAATGGCAGTGAGTATAACTCCCAAAAGGATTGAAAATAGACGCCTCACGACTTATTGCCCCAATTCATTCCAAACAAAATCATAGTTCGGATTCCAGCCTTTCTTTACATAGCCTTAGAGTTGGTTCCAGTCCGTTCAACCTTTGTTCCATCAAGCCTAGATTAGCTCTCATGTCCTTAGCCATAAGCTCCCCTCTTGTATAGAAAGAAGACATCAGCTCAATGTGGGTTACTATTCGGTTGATGCTTGCAATAGTTAGATACGCCTTTATCAGAGCGTCATACAAGCTCTTTTCAAGTCTGAAAAACAAACCTTGATTTCCAGCAAACTTGAAGCTTTCTTCATCAAGTCTTAAGATCGGGGTTGTGGGCCAAAGGCCTTTTTCGAGGGATTTGTTTATTTTACGGATTAATCGACGAAGCGCAACTATTATAATCATGTTTCTCTCGACTTCGGAAAGTAATCCACTTATCATGGTCTTCCTGTCTCTTCTTTCTCTCAAAGTTTGAGTGACATAAACTGTCAAAAGTGCTATGCAAAGTGGAACCAGAACGCTAAATAATGTATCAAGGATATTGCCAAAGCTCAATTACTACACCCCACACCTGTCGTTTGTATGTTTGTCAAGTGATGCCCTAATTGTCTTTTCCTATACGAAATGGCGCAAAGCTCAACCCTAAGGTTCGTCAACGCCCACTTGTGCGCGCGCATATTCAACGTACACTGGATTTTTCATAAAAGCCTGTTTGAAATCTTTCTGTGATAGGTTTTCTTTTGCTCGTTTCATTGCGGGAATAATCTGCTCCAGATGTTCTATTAGGAAGCCGTCGACTTTTCCCAGAAACGCATCGTATTGTCTGGAAGTTCGAACAATGCTGAAAGCCATGGATTGTCTTAAAAGCGTCACTTGATTGAGGATTCTGACTCTGCCATATACATCGCTTAACTGGCGTAGAGGATCATCCACACGCGGAATCACAAACTTGCATACTTGATCACTTGATAACAATGTGCGCCATCCGTCATCACCCAACAATGGTATCGGAAGCGTATGACTTAGAGCTGAACTTAACCCACCTTTCGCAGCAAAAACATTTTCCTCAAGTTCGACAATCAGCACATTCCTAATTTTCTCAAACTCGTGCTTTCGCCTACGATACTCGCTGACAGCATATATTGCAATTGTTGTTACTCCAATATACCCCAAAAGCTGCAAAGCAACTTGAAAGAATTCCCAAGCAGATTCAATACTCATATAGACCCTCCATTATCCATTCTTAGAAAGCTCACAATTATTGAAAGCATTCATAAGCTGTGGAATCTGCCGCCTGATTTTTGAAAGGGATACTGCCGCCAGCTGCAATATTCCTTGCGCGTGCAACTTTGAGTTTATTAGTTCGTTTGAATTTTTGTTCATGAGGTTGTTGAAATCGTGACTAAAAGGAAAATGGAGAACCTTCTAGCAAAAGAACTCAAAAGAAAACTTGATCAAAGTAGTCCACGAAAATTCGACAAAATCTATGTTTCAAAAAGACCTTTTCAAGTTCCGAAACTCAAGAAACAATGGCATGATACTTATGGTCGCCCTTTAAGAGTTCCAACATCATTAATTCCACCACTGCAACCTGAAATCGATATGATCCTATGTAAAGGTCAGACAATGCTTGCTATCGAATTGAAATACTTCAAGAGGAAAGGCAACAGTCTTAGTCACTCTTTTTATGAAGGAATTGAACAGGCTCTTGCATTGTTACGTTGGGGGTTCGATCATGTAGCGTTATGGCAACTATTTGAAGAGTCGATCAGTGCTGAAGAACTTTGGTTTTATGGGGGATGGACATGGACGTTCCTCCATGGTGAGCCTAAACACGGAGGACTTAATCTACCGATAGAGTTTACGTTTATGCGTGTCACCAAAAGTGAAAACGGATATGATTTCCGTCCAATCCAGCCAAGATTTGTGAGTGGCATGCATGTGCGTGGTATTCGACTTGATGTGTTATTCCCTATATATGATCGCAGATTCTATTTCACGGCAAAACACCCAAATCCCCTTGTGAAATGTCCAGAAGTCCAGAAACTGAGAAGAATGTTGGTTGAATGGCTCAAGACACAGAAAGCCTAAACACACCGCTTGCATGCATGCTCAAATCGTTTCCTCTCCACCTTGTCTGGAACCGGAAGAACCTGAAAAAGCAGTTATGAATAGCTAGCTAAATCCACACGCAAGATAAAGCGGACAGCCAGCTGGCTTCAGTGATTAATAAGCTTCGAACGACAATCTTTTATTCTCAGCAAAGCAAAGTAACAAATACTCGAAAGGAGATTTTCCGTTGATTTCAAATACCCAGCTCTTGATTCTGACGGCGAACTATCTCGAGAGAATAAACGGTCGAAAACGCTTTCAAAAGACGATATTCCTGCTTCAAGAACAATTCGACATTGAGTTCAGGTACCGGTTCATACCCTATCTTTATGGCCCCTATTCTTCGCAACTTCAGAATGACATTGACATGTTGGCAAGAACAGGCTATCTGAAAGCGAGGAAGGCTGATTACCTGTTCTTTTACGAGGTCACACCATTGTGCCGAATGACTGCCACGGAAATTAGAAAAGAGTACGGAGAGGAACGAGCAGAAAAACTCCGTATACACGCGTGCGATCTGAAAGATTTCGATACAGAAGAGCTAGTCAAGTGGTCGAAACAACTCATGAGCCAGAATGTGAAAGACATCTTTGCCTAGCTTGGGTCAAGTAAATGTTGAACGAAATTGAAGTGAAATCTGCTATCCCGTTTGAATTCATTAAGGACCCAATCTACGGATACATTAGACTCTATGAGCACGAAAGAGATATTTTAGACACGCCGTCATTTCAAAGGTTAAGACGTGTTAAACAACTGCCCTCGGTAGGCTTCGTCTATCCTGGCGCAACGCACACACGATTTGCGCATAGTCTTGGGGTAATGTACCTATCCGGCTTTTTCACGAAGCACTTGCTGGGGCCATTCAAAAGCAAGATTTCTGACGATACTTCTTCTCATTTCTTCTTCCTCACAAGACTTTGGGGACTCACTCACGATTTGGGCCATGGGCCTTTCTCTCATGCTTTTGACGAGGCTGTACTCGGCGGACTTAGACTCGATCACGAATACATGTCGGCCAAAATTGTGCAAGAGGATGAAGACATAGCTGGGATAATCACCAAGAAATTGAAGGATTTTGACATCAGTCCAAAAACCCTTGCAGAATATTTGGGAAAGAGCAGGGAAGAATGGACTCAACCGGAGAGATTGGGAGATACGGAGCACAGTGAAGCAGCATTCTATTATGTATTGAAAGGATTCTACAGCACAGATATCATTGACTATTTGCTCAGAGACAACCTGTACACGGGTGCAGGCTACGGGAGTTTCGACTGGCAAAGACTGATTCTTTCTTCTCATTTATGCAAAGATGAAGTAGCGCTAGAGAGCAAGGCTCGAGACACTCTGGATGCCTTTCTACTTTCAAGATTGTTCTCATTCAACACGATTTACTATCACAGATGGTCAAGAGCTGTGGATTACATAATCAAGCGCTTTCTGAGGAAAGCAAGCGAAAAACTCGACTTCAAGAGTTACACTGCTGATGTCAACGAATACAGAAAACTAGACGACGAAAGCATCCTGCACTTGAATGAACTCAGCGGAATCCCGGAACGAAATATGCTCCTGAACCGGATAATCCCCTTCAGGCAGATCGATCAAGTCGTGCACCCTGTTCCCGACATACCCTTAATCGGGGAAGACTATCTCAATGCTTCACTTTCTGAGAAACTGAATGAGGAGGTTCCTGATGAAGCCTACTTTGTGGACACGCCAAATCTGCCTCTAAGCCCAATGTTAGGAGAAACTGATGTGCCCATTCTGGATACATCCACATCGCCACCAAAAGTATCACACGAACCAGTTAGACACACCTCATGGGGAGAAGTACCCTATTCCGTCTGGACCATACGACTATACTTGGATATCCGATATAAAGAAAAACAGGAAAAGGTAAAAGAAGCCTTTAGGTCGTTGCTCAAAGCAGAAACGAAACTAAGAACTCACTACTGAGTAGCACCCACGAAAGGCATTTGTGATCTGCAAAGCATGTAATTCCGAAAAACCTTATCGCCAACGAGAAAGCGTCCGGGTAGCTTCTCAGGAAGAGCGTGCCAAAATTCAACGGTGATTTCCTTTTTCAGGGCACTCGCGAAAACCTGCGCGTGTCCGTGGCAGAGAGATCAACCCGATCCCGCACAAGATCTGGTGTGACAGTCACCAAATGGTCTGGCCCCGCTAGAGTACGTATAATCTCTGGAAAAAAGCCTAAATAAGGAATCTGGCGGAAAAAGAAACGCTAGAAGAGATGTGTCAGAAAAAATACGCTAGAATCGAGCATATAAATGCAAATGTCGCGCACGATATCTTTCGTGTCTATGTGTAACTTCTACTAAAGATTCAAGAAGGAAACTTCTATGCGAAATAGAACAATCTTTCAGAAGTTTTTAATAATCGATCATGTACTTGTGTTCACTTACAATTGGGAGAAACAAAATGAAAGTCAAAAGAGAGCTGAGAAACTCTTTTGCTCTTATAACAATTGTGCTGGTCTGTGGATTAACACTTTCGATAATGATTCCAAGAGCAAAGTCATCAGACTCTAAGAACGGCATCGTTACATCGAGCACTCGGACGTACATAATACACGGTCCTGACATTGCAGTGTACAATGCATGGGTAGAATCTCTTTCCAGCGGCTCTCCTTCAGGTGTAATGGTCTCTATAGACTTGACCAACGCGAATTACACCGCAGACATCTACCATACTGGATGGTGGATAGAAGTCGGCATATTAGCATACAATAACGGAGAATTGCCTTTTTGTATACTTGCTCCAGATCCACTCCAGTACACACCAGAGGGAATCCAACCTACTGTCCAGTACAGCTACTACAGACATTACAAAGGAATCAACGGAATCGGTGACTTTGCCCCTTCGCACTACAATGTTTCAACAACACCATTCCAGTACGAGTTCCGCCCTGGTGAAGGAGTGAAGATACTTCTTCATCTATCCTTTGAAGACCCGCTTCCCACCCAGGTGACAATCATAGTCGATTGCCCCATCCGCGTAGTCCCTGCCCCGATTTATGATGCCAGTCATACAGGCGATTTCGAAGCAGCGACAACAAACGGGTACGAAGAAACGACGACCCGCAGCGCGATTACTCCACGGCACTGGCAGGACCTTATCCACGCTAGATTCACACTCCATGTTGCGGATACAGAAGATTACATAGACTATGCTAATGAAACGATACAAGACTTACCAGATGAACTATTCAACCAAACAACGGAAGATGTTCCCGCTATAAAGGATGATTTCTCGGATTTATTCAACGACACACTTGAAAATATCAACGAAGGCGATTTCATTCGTGCAATAGAGAAACTGAATGTAATTAGGCAGAAAGTATACGAAGAGATGGTGGAATGCGCTGAGAGAGAAGAACTCATCGCGCTGATTGATGACCTCATAGCATATCTGGAAACTCTGCTCTGAGCTCCTTTCCCTTTTTTTTCTTTTTGATACTTGGCTTTGATGTGTCGCGCGCTTCTACTAAAGATTTAAGAAAGATAGTTCTATTCACATCGGAAACGCAAATATACCCATCCAGATCAATTGGCTGAGATTTCTCAAGCTGCTCTATGTATTGGCTTTCTTCTTTCTGTTGGTCATGGTTGCGGTGACGGCGTATGGGCTGTCGCATCCGGAGCTGGGCTTGGTAGAGACAAATCCCCTTGTACGCGCGTACATGGCAGCGTATGGGCTCGTAGGTG
>Ga0209636_10008991_pt1 | contig 10181 bp, 9 predicted proteins | sample DeeMarSWOR152_54_FD_187464 | JGI IMG/M metagenome (GOLD analysis project Ga0209636, IMG submission 187464) | Marine sediment microbial communities from White Oak River estuary, North Carolina - WOR-1-52-54 (SPAdes) (version 2) | ecosystem: Environmental > Aquatic > Marine > Intertidal zone >... | reverse complement strand
CTTGTTATTGAACATGCTCACTCTTTCCAGGATAGAAGAGGTTTGTTCCTCCAAATATTTCTCGTTATCGAATCCTCTGCTCAGGGGCATTTGCCGGCTCCTCCTTGATTTTTCCAATTAGAATGATTCTTTGCATTCATGCGTTTTTCTATCTTTACACCAAGAGCACATATTTTTGCAAAATCTTTTTTAATTTTTTTTCTTAATCGTTGGGATCAGACCTTAGTAACTTCAGTAATCGCCGGGATAATCTTTGCGGTCAGGCCTCAGTCATTTAAGTAACCGATTGGATTATCATTAGTCGTTGGGGCTGTCGTTGGGGTCGCATCTCAACATTCGACATTTCTTTGGATTTTTTAATTAGAAGGAAGTTCTTCTTATGGTCAATTAGAAATCAAAGGAGCAAAGACATTAGAAATGTCGAATGTTGAGATGCGACCCCTCCCTCTAAATGTTGAGACGCAATCCATTTCATTGACAATTCTTTGAAATTCATAACGTCTTTATCTATAGGATCTCAAAAATCCTGAATGTTCACAATAAAAGACTGAATTGACTGAGGCCTAACTCCATGAGAAATGTCGAATGTTGAGATGCGACCCCTCTCCCCTCACAATAAATTACTAAAGTTACTAAGGTCTGACCCCGCTGAGTGAGCTTGACAACTTCTACCTATTAATGTTAATTATGTGTTTTAGAAAATGTCAGAAGAACCCCCACCTCCCTTTAAATATGGAAAAAATCGAACACCCCTACTTCAGGAATAACTCTTTTTCTGGAGTTCTGGACAAGAACCTAAAAAAGCTCGAGAAGCGACTCGGGATCACTCTATCCGTTCGCGGCGACAGTTTGATGATTGACGGAGACGACAAAAAAGTTGCATTCGCAAAACGCTACTTCAACAAAATGAAAGAACTCCAGGAGAAGGGCTATACTCTGAAAGAAGAAGATTTCCACATCGTACTCGACCTCCTGGAGGAAGGCGGCCTTCACCAACTGGAGGATTTTTCTCCCGCAGAACCGTTAAGCCTTTCCCGTAAATCCGTCACACCGAAAAGCCTCAAACAGCAGGAATTCATCCAAACCATCAAAGCCCATGACCTGGTCTTCGGAATAGGGCCTGCAGGAACAGGCAAGACTTACCTGGCCATGGCCATGGCTCTCTCTTTCCTCCAGAATAAAACCGTAAACCGCATCATCCTCACACGGCCTGCCGTGGAAGCTGGAGAAAAACTGGGTTTTCTTCCGGGCGACATGCAGCAGAAAATCAATCCCTACCTCCGGCCCCTTTACGATGCGCTCTTTGACCTTGTTCAGACAGAAGAGGCGAACAGGTTGATCGAGAGAGGAATCATCGAGATCGCACCTTTAGCCTACATGAGAGGAAGAACTCTTAACCATTCCTTCATCATCCTCGATGAGGCCCAGAATACGACAAAAGAACAGATGAAAATGATCCTGACGCGCGCCGGCTTTGACTCAAAGATGGTCGTCACGGCAGACATCACCCAAATCGACCTTCCTCAGCCAAATAAATCCGGTGTGTTGCATTCCATGAAGATTCTCTCTAAAATAAGCGGTATCGCTTTTATCCACTTTAGCGATAGAGACGTCGTCAGGCATCCATTAGTTCAAAAAATCATAAAGGCCTACCAAAAGGCTGAGGCCAAAGCGTTGAAAAAGTAAATGACCTTCTTAACCTATGACAAGTTCAAGTTCTTCAAAAGCAAGAAACCTGCGGCACCCAAGCCGAAAAAGGGAGCTCCTCCGCCTGAAAACAAGAAAAAGCCGAATTTCTGGAAAAATCTCATCCAGAATCCTTTTGTCTATCTCTTTGTATTCGTGTTGATTCTATCCTACCTTATCGCCTATCTCCCCTCAAAGTCTCTCCCTGCTGACCTCACAGAAGGAGAGATCGCCGACTCAGACATCATCGCTCCTGAAGATTTAACCATCGAAGACACAGAAACGACTGAAAAAAGAAGGAGAGAAGCGGAAGAGGCCGTTCTCACAGTTTACGAATTCGACCCGAATGTTTTCCTGATCACTGAAGAGGAAATCCGCGAATTTTTCAGCTCCGGAAGAGAATGGTTCGAGGAACCCCTCACAGCTCAAAGAAGTGAAGAATTCCAGCAGGACATTCTCGATAAATATAACTTAATTCTATCTTATACAGACTTGAGGTCTCTGATCAGGTCTAAATTCGACACAAACATCGAAGAAAATTTGATTATTCTCATCGCGAAAGTATCCACTCAGGGGATCATCACCTCCAAAGGTCTTTTACGGCGCGGAGTACAGGAGAGAGGCTTCACTCTTTATAAGGGCCCTGGAGATGAAGACACTGTAAAGGCAGAAGAGATCCTGGATATCAAAGAAAGCAAACAGGAACTGACCAAAGAAATCAATCAACTGGACATTCCTCAAAATGAAAAAAATCTTCTCACTGCACTGTCTCAACACTTCATCAAAGAGAATATCAAATACAGCCGGATAAGAACCGACGAACAAAAAGAGCTGGCCCGCCAAGGACAGGCAACGATTTTCTACACCATCAAAAAAGGAAGAGTCATTCTCCGCAAAGGAGATGAAATCACAAGAGATAAGCTGGAAGAGATCAAATTGATCAACCAAAACCTCCGTGCCCGACCGACCTGGCTGACCAACTTTACAGGCACATTTCTTCTCTTTGCCCTTATTCTTCTCACACTCTGGTACTACCTGAAATCCATCTTGAAATTCAAGCTGGCTATGCGAAACTTCATCATGATGGGCGTGACTCTCATCATCAGCCTTCTTTTTTACAAACTCTCAAGCTTTCTAGCTGGAACATTCAGTGAAAGCACTGATTTTTCACTATTATCCTATGCCGAAGCCTACACCTTTGCCTTTCCTTTTCAATTGGGTGTTCTTCTTTTTGCCTTTCTCGCAGGCCGTCAGATGGCCCTGTTCTACTCTGTCATCAACAGTTTGCTTGTGGGTTACCTGTTCAAGGGGGATTTCTTTCTCATGGTCTTCTGCTTCATCGGAAGCCTGGCTGCAATTTATGGTTTAAAATATTTCGGAAGCCAGAGCCGGACCTCTGCCCTCCGCTCAGGTCTCCATTTGATTGCTCCGGTGAATATCTTTGTCATCATAACCATAAAGCTCATCACCGAGAAAATGGGGACTGTCGGCATCTTCGCCAGCGAGCTCATCATGGGACTCATCGGAGGTGTCTTGAGCGCCTCACTGGCATTCCTGTTCCTTCCTGTGTTTGAAAACCTTTTCGGTTTCCTCTCCGAATCAAAGCTCCTGGAGCTCGCGAACTCGGAACTCCCGATTTTCAGACAAATGGCTATAGAGGCTCCAGGTTCTTACCACCATTCTCTCCTCGTCGCATCGCTTGCGGAATCTGCGGCTGAAGAAATCAAAATGAATCCCATGCTGGTCAAAGCCAGTGCACTCTACCATGACATCGGAAAAATAAAAAGACCGGAGTATTTTATCGAGAACAAACTTCGCAATCCGGACATCCATAAAGACCTCACACCCAGCATGAGTACACTCGTGATCATAAACCACGTCAAGGAAGGAGTGGAGTTGGCTAAAAAATTGAAGCTTCCTCAGCCCATAAGGGAAATCATCGAGCAACACCATGGAAACTCACTTGTCCGGTTTTTCTTCCAGAAAGCGAAAGAAAAATACGACCCTGAAATGCAAAAAATCAAAGAAGAAGCCTACAGGTATCCAGGCCCCATTCCCGAAACCAGGGAGGCGGCCCTGGTCCTGCTCGCCGACTCTGTCGAAGCCGCAGCCCGGAGCTTAAAAACCCCCTCACGCCCCAACCTGACACGAATGATCAATGAGATTTTCAACAGCTATCTTCAGGATGGCCAGCTCGACGATTGTGATTTCTCCTTGAAGCAACTCCGAGCCATCGCCTCATCCTTTCTCGAAACACTCTACACACTCTATCACCCCCGAGTTGAATACCCTGGCTTTGACTTTGAAATGAAGAAAAAGAGGAACGCTTCGAAAAACAAAAAACCGAATGATAGAAATAATAAATCAACAGCATAGATACTGGCTGAACGCCAGAAAATATAAGGAGTTACTCAAGAGGTTATCCACACACTACAAACTGGACGATCCGGAAATCACTCTGGTGTTCGTGGATAACAGAGCCATCAAAAAACTGAATAAAAAATACCTGAAAAAGGACGCGCCGACCGATGTCTTGAGTTTTCCCATGGGGGAAAAGAGCGCAGACGGAAAATTCTACCTCGGCGATATCGTTATCTCCGTTCCCCAGGCTTTCAAGCAGTGCTTCTCCCAGGAACACGGTCTGGAGAGAGAGCTGGAGCTTCTCACAATACATGGTTTTCTTCACCTGCTCGGGTATGAGCATTCCGCAGGGATCGAAGAGGAGGAAGAGAAAATAGAGAATCTTTTCTCGGATGATTGATATGGGTGTAGAAATTGTCACATGGGCCGGATTCTTCCTGAGTTTTCTGGCCGCTTTTCTCTTTTCGCTTTTCCACCTGTCACTGAGTTCCTTTTCAAAAATTGCACTCAGCCGTTTCCTCGAGGATAAGGACAAAAAATATCGCGTCAAAATCCTTGACATTTATGATGAGATTAAGACCGCAGTCAGTTTCTTGAGGGTTATCTTTCTCATCGCCTTTTTAGTCTATCTTTTCACGATATTCCCCCGGTTGAGGTTCTGGCCACTCTGGCTTTTCCTGATTTCTCTCGCCGTTTATTTTGTGCTCTTTGATTCCCTGCCCCGGCTTCTCAATGCGCTGAACAAAAAGAGAATCCTCAGCCTCTTCCTCCCCTCTTACAGGCTGGCCCACTTTCTCGCTTATCCCCTACTGGCAATAACGAAAATCAAAGAATCGGAGGAAGAACAGGAGGAATTCCGGGAAACCTCGGATGAGGAGATCCAGACCTTTATCGAAGAGGCTCAAGAAGAGGGAATCATCGAAACAGAAGAACGCGGGCTCCTGAAAAGCGTTGTGGAATTTGGGGATACGTTTGTCCGGGAAATCATGACTCCCAGGGTGGACATGGCCGCCATTAAAAGTGACACGACCATTGAAAAACTCAGAAAGCTGGTGATCAAAGAAAAGCGTTCCCGAGTGCCGGTCTACAAAGACAGGGTGGACAACATCGAAGGAATCGTCATTGCCAAAGACCTTCTCGAGTACGCGGATGACAAATACAAGAACGACTCCATCGAGCCGCTTATCCGGCCTGCGTACTATGTGCCGGAATCCATGAAGGTCTCTGAACTCCTCAATGAGCTCCAGAAGAGGAAACTGAAGCTGGCTGTGGTGGTGGACGAACATGGAGGAGTATCCGGCCTCGTCACCATGGAAGACCTCGTGGAAGAGATCGTGGGAGAAATCCAGGATGAGTATGACCGGGAAGAAATCCAGATCATAGAAAGAGGGCCTTCTGATTATATCGTATCAGGAGATGCAGAAGTCGAAGAGATCGAGGAGCTTTTTGACCTGGAATTCGCAGAAGACAGCTACATCACGATTGGAGGCCTGATCACGCACCATCTGGGGCGCCTGCCTGAAATAGGAGAAAAGGTCCAGATAAAAAATCTATCCCTCGAGATTCTGGAAGTCGACCAGAAAACGATTAAAAAACTGAGAATCAAAAAACGGAGCAAGGAAGAGGAGCCGGGTGAAAAAAGTTAGCGCGGCAATCTCATCCGCGTGTCGTTGCGAGCGAAGCGTGGCAATCTCATAGAAAGAAATTTTCTTCATTATAAACATAAAAGAAGAAACAAAATGAAAGTTGGCTACGTGGCCCTAGTCGGACGTCCAAACGTCGGAAAGTCCACCCTCCTCAACACCATCCTCGGACAAAAAGTCGCCATCATTTCCGATAAGCCCCAGACGACACGAACAAGCATCCTGGGCATCAAAACAACTGAGAAGGGGCAGATAATCTTCGTCGACAACCCGGGAATCCATAAGCCTCTCCACAGCCTGAACAGGAGGATGATGAACTTTGTTTACTCATCTCTGGAAACCGCAGACCTCGTCAATCTGCTCATCGATGCCACGCTGAAGTTTGGGCATGGAGATGAATATGTCATTGAAACACTGAAGAGAATCTCTACACCGATTATCCTGCTGATCAATAAAGTGGATATCATCAAGAAAGAAAAAATCCTCCTCATTATCGACAAATACAAAGACCTCCTGGATTTTAAAGAGATTATCCCCATCTCCGCACTCAAAGGCACGAACGTGGATGTCTTTGAGGAAAAGATATATGATTTTCTGCCTGAAGCGGAAAAAATCTACTCAGACGATGAAATATCTGTCCAATCCGACAAATTCCTTTTTTCAGAAATCATCCGGGAGAAACTTCTCAGTCATGTCGAACAGGAACTTCCATTTGTCACAGCGGTCTATATTGATATTATTGATGACTACGAAGAAGAGCCTCCCTCCGAAAAACCGGATGAGAAGATAGAGCCGAAAAAATACATCAAGGCCACCATTTTTGTCGAGAAAGAATCCCACCGGAGAATCGTTATCGGCAAACAGGGACGGCTGATTAAAGCAATCGGCACCGAAGCTCGCAAAGAACTCGCAAAAGTCCTGGGCACGCGAGTCTTCCTGGACTTATGGGTCAAAGTCAGGGAGAGATGGCGAGACAAAGCCGATGTCCTGGATTTGATCGAAGGTCAAAGATAGAAATTTCTTCAGGACTACTCGCTATCTCCCGAACTTCTGGTCTCCATATTGACATTAATCCCAAGAGATGCGAAAATTTGGAATTCCCTTTCTATGGTGAGCGTAGCTCAACTGGTTAGAGCACTGGACTGTGGATCCAGAGGTTGGGGGTTCGAGACCCCTCGCTCACCCCACCTTATTGCCTTTATTTTCAGGCGTTTACCTTGTCTAGATTTTTCAATCCTAATACCTTAATTTCAGCATAATTCAACATTTTTTGTGACACCTCGGTGACATGGGTATAAGTCTATATAGAGAGCTTGACTGACAGTCAAAATCGCAGCTCAGGGCACTCAGACAAACGAAACATCGAGAGACGTCGTTGCACAAACGAACTGCGACAAGTTAAACTTAGGTATTAACCCTGCTCTTGGGGGGAATCGCCCTTAGTGGCAAAAAGATTTTATTCTTCGTCTGATTCCTGACTAAGCATACGAAGCAGCTCTTTTATTTCTTTGTCCTCTATTCTCTTCTGTCGTAAGTGTTGAATTATTCCATCATAAAAGTCTCGTTTCAGCGGGATGTCTGCCTTTTTCCTTGCGTAATATATCACATATTCTTCCCAATATTTTTTTTGCTTTTCCTCTATGGGCGGATATAACTTCCTTAATTCCTTATACTTCCCTTTTAAGGTTTTTCGTAAGGACACAATTTCCTCTAACAACTCTTTAAGATGCTGTTCATCCTCCTCAATTTCTTGTTTTAATTCCTTTAACTCCTTCGGTGCTTTTCTTTCGCTCATGTCGAACTTATTATATCGAAAAATTTAATACTCAAACTCTATATAATTTCTATATTCATTTAAAAAGTGTTCAATAATTTCCTCTTTTGAAACGTCAGAGATATCATAGTTCTGTCGACCTTTCCTTAATAACCCCTCGACTCTTAATCTCCTACTACTTGCCCACTCTGTATAATGAATTACTGGACGAGGAAATACACGAACTGGAGATATCATCACTTCTATCGAATAATCAAGCTCTTCCTCACCCTCGAAATTTACAATAATTGATGCAAAATCTGGTCTTTCGGTATATACATCTACATCTCTTCCGTGTCTTCTTAATTCAGACATAATCTCTTTAAGGGCGGGATTGACAATCGTTGAATAAAATTTCTCAACTCTCAATTTTTCATGACTATGCTTTATTTCTTTCTCCCCTTTATCTTCTTTTTGTTTTTTTAAAATGGTTGTTAAAGTTTTTTTCCAATTTTCCATTTTTCCCTCCTTTTTGTGCATATCTATTGCACAATCAAATGCTTTTTGACTTATATCACAAAGGGAATTTTGATTCAAATGAGAGAAAACAGACCTCCTCCCTTTGTCACCAGATTGTCACCAAAATTACCTAAAATCGCCTATGCCTGCGTATGGATGCTTATTGCAAAATGAGGATTTTGCGGAGGAAAATCAATTTCTCAGGCAGGACTCGAATCCAGAGGCTGGGGGTTCGAGACCCCCTCACTTACCCATTTCGTCTTCTTCATTTTCAATGGATCAGCTTGGACTGATTTTCTTTAGTCGCAGATACGTCACAGATTTTGCCATCTATCTCTTCACCCAACACTCTAGCTTATCTTTTTCTTAATCCCTTAAAAATATTCCACCGAGAAACAAGTGCCATATGTTCTCTGTAGCTACCGCCAAATCGCTCTATGTTATAATCGTCCTCCATTTTAGATGCCATCCATAGGAGCATTATTGCTATGAAAGACAGGACCATTGAAAGGATAGATTGAAAGATTAAAATGAGAGCAAAAGACGCGATTGCTGTTCCAAGATACATGGGGTGGCGAACAATACTCATTATTCCGCTCTTAACCAGATCTCCATGTGTAATAACAACTATTGCAGATGCAATTAGAATGGCAGCAGGGATGATAAGAACAAAACCGATGATTTTTAACCATGCAATGTTGGCAATATCTCCTGTTTGAGGGAGACCAAGACTAAGTAGCAATGAAGTGAAGAATAGACCGGTTCCACCGTGTGCATAGGCAATCCAGACGCGACGTTCTTGAATCACTGGGATTAGTAATCCTGCCCAAATGACACCAAGAATTATAACGTAGATCCACATTTCATTTACACACCTTTACATATTTTATTTGGCGACCATCTTCTCAGTTACCCTTCAACCCAGTCAGCCTTTTCTTCGCATCCTCAACCGCCGGTATCCATGAGCTGTCCGGATAATGCTGAACCGTCACATTAGTTATCTTTATATCCCAAGATTTCAAAATTGTATCGCTTAATGTACTTATAATCATCTATCGTGGCCACTGCATAGGCTTTTCCATTATTAAAGGATAGCCAATCAGTGGGCACATCCGTTTCAAATTGAGCCAGGTATTCACCATCCTTATTGAAAATATCAATAAACTTGGATCCGTCTCGTACAGAATCAACTACGACAAAAATCCAGCCATTTTCCATTAAAATAAATCTCTCATAGGCCGGTTTATATTTCGGATACTCGACTAACTCAAAAACTATTTCTTCTTCGTTCGCTGGTATTTTAGACATAAACAGCTCGCTTTGACTATGCTTAAAATATTCTTTATGCCTTTTACTTATTTCAACAGGCTCAAAATCACGTTGGATTATCTTCCTGAGCTTTCCTGCAGATGAATACACTTTGATCTCATAATTCTCAGGGTATCCAAAATATATCAAGTCATTCTTATCCAGGACATAATTTACGGATGGCTGAAACGCCTCTTCACTGAGCGAATTGGCTAAAACTTGGGCAATAGAATCTTTACTGTTATTTTTATTAGCAGCTGCCTCTTGGGGCAACCTCAAAAACTCTGCCATGAGATTGAAATTTTCATCAAATAAACCATAAAAATAGTCCCACTTTTTACCCTTTCCTAATTCTACATTATCTACAGACTTAGCTATAAAGAATCCTTTCGAATTTATGACCACTCTTTCAAATCTTGTGGGGAATTTTATTCCTTTTAAGTAATTCCCTTCTTTACTGAAAAAAGAAAGTCTTTGAGTTTTGAGATCATTGAGATAGATATTTCCTTCACTATTGAACCTCACCTCACTCATATCTTGCAACTCTCCTGGACCTTGTCCTGGTCGTCCGATCGATTGGAGAAAATTACCGTCTGAGTCATACTTTCTAACCGTTCTTCTATCCCCATCTGTCACATAAATATTGCCATCATCATCCGTATTCACGAAAACTTGATTTCCAAACATGTAGTTTTCGTCTCCTTCTTCGACTCCTATTGTGAGTTCTTCCTCGAATATGATCTGCAGTTCAGGATTCAACGGCTCTGAGGGATTCTTCACAACTGTGACGCCGTCCTCCTCCTCGATTGTTACTCGCCCATGGGCCCTTTGTTCTCCACAGGCATTAAAGAGAATGAGGAGTGAGAATGGAGTGGCAGCAATAGACAAAATTCTTTTTTTCATTTTCCATC
>Ga0209636_10008990_pt1 | contig 10182 bp, 9 predicted proteins | sample DeeMarSWOR152_54_FD_187464 | JGI IMG/M metagenome (GOLD analysis project Ga0209636, IMG submission 187464) | Marine sediment microbial communities from White Oak River estuary, North Carolina - WOR-1-52-54 (SPAdes) (version 2) | ecosystem: Environmental > Aquatic > Marine > Intertidal zone >... | reverse complement strand
TCTCATTTTTAACACTTGTGCTGTGAAGTCTCCGACTGAGAACCGGATGATAAGCCTACTGAAGAAAGTTCCGAATAGGAAAAAAATGATCGTAACAGGCTGTCTCCCACTAATTAACTTCAAACGGTTGTCTGAAGAAGTATCCTTTGATGCCGCTTTGGGACCCTCACCCGGAAAATCGATAGTCACAGCACTCAAAAGAGTCTCACGGGGTGAAAAAATCATAGATCTCAGAGACAACGCAATGCCACCCTCTCTCCTCCCAAAAACTACCATAAATAGAATGATTTCGATTTTACCAACTTCTTATGGTTGCCTTGGAAGTTGTTCCTACTGCTGCGTACGAAAGGCCCGTGGAAGATTGAGAAGTTATTCTATTGAGGACATATTAGCGAGATTAAGACGAGACTTGGAAGCGGGAGCGAAAGAGGTATGGCTTACTTCGCAGGACACAGGCGCTTATGGTAAAGATATTGGAGAGAATCTAATCAAACTCTTGGATGAAGTGATTGAGCAGAAAGGAGAGTTCCTTGTTAGGATTGGAATGATGAACCCTAACCACGCAATTGAAATGCTACATGAACTTACTGATATATACAAACATCAAAGAATCTACAAGTTTATTCACATTCCAGTTCAGAGCGGGGACAATGAAGTGCTAAGATCTATGAATCGTGGTTACACTGTTGAAGACTTCAAAGAGGTTGTTGAAGCCTTCAGAAAAGAGATGCCTGAAATAACACTTTCCACCGATATAATCTGTGGCTTTCCCTCAGAAACCGAAGAGGCATATGAGAGGTCTGTGCATCTCTTACAAGAGATTAAGCCGGACGTGCTGAATGTTTCAAAATTCTTCGCGCGACCAAACACTCCTGCTAAAAGAATGAAGCCTTTACCTGTTCACGTAATCAATGAACGAAGTAAGAACATTGCTGAATTACATAGAAGAATAGGATTAGAGAAGAACAGAAAGTGGCTACGCTGGGCAGGATCTGTATTCGTTAATAATTTTAAGAGGGGCTCGTGGGTTGGAAGGAACATCGCGTATAAACCTGTTGTATTAGATACTAGACGAGACGGGTTGCTAGGAGAGAAAGTCAAAGTTCAAATCAAGGTAGCAAAGCCGACACATCTTGTTGCTAAATGCCTTCTGTGATTAGATATCACATAAATCATCAAAAAAAACATAAAAACACTCATAAAAAAATTGATGTTTTTCACGGTATCGGTAATAGCAATACAAATCATTTAAATACTTGTTTTCTAAGCGTATTTAAATCGTATTTATATTGTATATAAAATACGTATACAAAAGTATTAATAACATAAAGACTAAAAAATCACACGAATCTCATGAAGCCAATCACGGTCTATTTACCGAAATCCTACCTTAAAGACATAGATAAATTAGTGGTAAAAGACTTCTACCCAAACAGGGGTGAAGCTGTGCGAACAGCTATCCGGGATCTGCTCCTACAAGAGGTCTGGAAAAACAATTTTGAGAAGAAGTAAACTACGCTAGATCTTTTTGAACAGTATCTCGGGTTCCCCGATCTTGTGTCCTGATTCGATTAAAAGTTTCGACGCGGAGTCCCATTCCTGTTCTGCTACATCTTCTTCCAAATTAAGCTGAGACCAAAGCCTTCTCACCGCACTAGGAACAAAGGGCTCCAACAAAACAGCCAAGCATCTCACAGCATTAGCACAGACGTATAAACACGTCGGATCTTTATCTTTCCACGGTTCTTTACGCTGGAAGTAACGGTTCCCTTCATCCGAAAACTCCAATATGTCCTTCAACGCCTTATCGAGTTCAAACCTCTCAAGCCTTTCAGCGGCTCTATCTGCGATCAACTCAATTCTCTTTACGAACTCTTCATCCGCCTCATCAAACTCAACTGGCTTTGGAACAACACCGCCAAAGTACTTCGAGATGAAAGTTAAAGTTCTATGAATGAAGTTGCCAATGTTAGCAACGAGCTCATTATTTGTTCTTTCAACTAGACTCTCCATGGTGAAGTCCCCATCTTCTCCAAAAGCGAGTTCGCGTAGGAGAAAATACCTAATGCTGTCTATGGGATGATTCTTCGCCAACTCAAGGGGGTTGACAACCGTTCCCTTGGATTTACTCATCTTCTCACCCTCCACCGTTATGTAGCCATGGACGAGAATCAACTTTGGCAAGTCTATACCAGCGGATAGTAGAATCGCTGGCCAAATCACTGAGTGGAACCAGTTAATTCCTTTACCAATCAGGTGGACGTCAGCAGGCCAAAACTTGTTAAACCTCTCACCATCAGGGTAGCCCAAAGCCGAGATGTAATTAGTTAAAGCATCTATCCAGACGTATATTTTATGATCGGGGTCTATCGGAGCGTCTATTCCCCATGTTAAGTTAGGCCTAGTCACAGAGAGGTCTTTCAAACCTTCCTTCAATCTGGCAACCACCTCATTTCTCTTCTCCAGCGGTAAGACAAACTCACCTTCAGACAGAAGTTTTAGAAGTTTATCCTGGTACTTACTCAATTTGAAGAAGTAGTTCTCCTCTTTCAGCCGCACGGGTACGGTGTCGTGTTCAGGACACTTGCCGTCAACCAAATCCTTTTCTGTTTTGAACTCCTCGCAGCCTTGGCAATAATATCCTTCGTAGCATTTCTTGTATATGTCGCCTTTATCATAGATTTTTTGAAAGACCGTTTTCACTACTCTTTCATGCCGTTTTTCGGTGGTTCTGATGAAGTCATCATTTGATATCTCATAGAGGTCACATAACTCTTTGAAGTACTCTGCGTTCTTATCAACAAAGGCCTTTACAGGCATACCTGCTTCTTTAGCTGCTTGTTCATTCTTTTGTGCATTCTCGTCTAAGCCTGTTAAAAAAAAGACCTCTTCCCCCTTAAGCCTGTGATAACGCACAATTGCGTCCGCACATACTTTCTCGTACAAATGACCTAAATGGGGGGGTGCATTCACAAAGTCTATTGCAGTGGTTAAATAGAATTTCTTCAAGTCGCAAGCTCCAATTTACAGATCTTAAGTGCCTAGTCTCCAACCTTCCAAGTATTCTCTCTGTTCCTCTGTTGAATCGTCAATTTCTATTTCCATAGCCGCTAATTTCAGGGTTGCAACCATCCGATCGATATCATATGGCACATTGTAAATTTTATTCTTTAACTCGCCCTTATGATTGACCGCGTATTCCGCGCATAGTGCTTGGTTTGCGAAGCTCATGTCCATCACGTCAGGAGGATGACCCTCAGCGCAAGCCAAATTAACCAATCGACCTTCACCGAGCAGGAAAATTTTTCTCCCATTTTTTAAAGTATATTGTTCTACATTCGGACGTATAGTGGTTTTACTTTTTGAAAGCGCTTCGAGATCCGGAAGCGAGATCTCAACGTTGAAGTGACCTGAGTTCGCTAATATGACACCGTCCTTCATTCGTTTCATGTGTTCACCTCGCACAGTGTTGATGGATCCTGTTGCGGTTACAAATATGTCTCCAACTTCAGTAGCATCTTCCATCTTTTTCACAGAGAAGCCATCCATGGAGGCTTCTAAAGCTTTAATTGGGTCTATCTCCGTCACGATGACGTTAGCACCCATGCCTCTAGCTCTCAAAGCTATGCCACGGCTACACCAGCCGTATCCCACAACCACGAATGTTTTACCAGCTAGCAATACGCTTGTGGAGCGAATAATGGCTTCGATCGTGGATTGACCGGTGCCATATCTGTTATCGAATAGCCTCTTAGTCTTCGCATCGTTTACCGCGATTATGGGAAATAGTAGCTCTCCTTTCTTCTCCATTGCTTTGAGGCGTATTACTCCGGTTGTTGTCTCTTCGAGGGCTACAATTATCTTTTTTACTTGTTCAGATGCGTTTTCGTGAAGAGCGCATATTGTATCAGCACCATCATCGTGAACAATATTTGGATCGTGTTTGATAATACGGTCTATACAACGATAGTAGTCTTCATTTGATTGACCTTTCCAAGCATACACGTGAACTCCCGCATTAGCTAGGGCAGCTGCAACCTCATCCTGAGTTGATAATGGGTTACTCCCACTAAGCGCAACGTCCGCACCAGCAGCTTTCAGGGTCTTAACGAGAACAGCAGTCTCTTTTGTAACATGTAAAGTCGCGCCTATCCTGATTCCTTTCAATGGTCTCTCTTTTTGAAACCTCTCCTTAATCTTCATCAAAACAGGCATCCGAGACTCAGCCCAACCGATCATAGACCTGCCCTCTTCAGCAAGCTTCATGTTTTTAACCTCATATTCACGTAGCAAAGCAGACACCTTTTTCAATTGGGTTCTAACTCTTTATTCTTATAAACTTAAATCAAACAGTGAATTCAAATACAGCAACTACATGAATGAAAGAGGCTATACGGTTTGACGACTCAGACACAATATGAGAAGTATCTGAAGAAAGCCTACTCACAACTTCCAGAACAAGTCTCCAGCAAGGACCGGTTTGAGGTTCCAAAACCAAATAGTGAAGCAGTCGGCAGCAGGACATTCATCTACAACTTTAAAGAGATCTGTGACCGCATCCGTAGAGATCAAAGCCAGGTTCTAAAGTACTTGTCAAAAGAACTTGGAACATCGGGCGTCATCGATGGAGAATATGCTGTGTTTAAAGGAAGATTCAGTAAAGAATCAGTAATGAGGTTGGTCGATGCGTTCATAAGTAGAGAGGTCCTTTGCCCAGTCTGTAACAAGCCAGACACAAAAATCGTTCGAGAGGGGCGAATCGACTTTCTAGTCTGCGAAGCCTGCGGAGCGAAGTCGTCAATAAGAAAGTGAAACCTATTTGCTCTTGCATTTTTTCAAACCTTAAGTTTTTTTAAGATTTATCCAATATTCGTCATGAATTCGCAGGGCAAAAAAGTTACCAAATGAAACATCGTGATGAAGGGATTGGGGGTTGAGAAGAAGCGTGTACATCAATGTGATGAAACAAGGAAAAACCAACCTTGTCGCTTGTTGCGATTCAAACTTGCTCGGAAAGAGATTGAGAGCCAAAAAAATGGAGTTTGTAGTCGCTGAGAGGTTTTACGGAGGAAGACTTGTGGACATCGATGAAGCGATAGCGATACTTAAGAATGCCACAACAGCAAATCTCGTTGGGTCAACAATAATTGAACGAGCTATTAAAGAGGGCTTCATTCATCCTCAAGCCGTTATAACAATCTCTAAGGTTCCCCACGCTCAAATTGTAAGATTCTAATTTCTTTTTAATAACGTTTTACATTATAAGAGTGAAGACGATTTCATGGATGAAATCCTAGATCGTGTTGAGATGATACTTGCCAACTAAAGATAAGGTACGGAAGAGGCTAAGAAAGACAGAGAAGCGATACGAAAAAGAGCAGCTCATGAAGGAGAAGCGATCCGAAGAGTACGAAGCCTTAGAAGAAGTCTTCGATAAGACTACACTAATGACAGTTTATCGCTTACTCAATCAAGGGGTCATAAAGAACATACATGGAGTCGTCGAATCCGGCAAGGAAGCACGCATATATTACGGCGTTGACAATCAGAAAAGGGAGATAGCGATCAAGATTTACCTGACAACCTCCACCGAGTTCAAACGCGGGATGCAAGTCTATATTCAAGGGGACCCAAGATTCAAAGACGTAAGATCCGACACCCGCTCCCTAATATACACATGGGCGAAAAAAGAGTACAAGAATCTCGCAAAAGCTTACAACTCCGGAGTGTATGTTCCTAAGCCAATATGCGTAGAAAAGAACGTTTTAATAATGGAGTTCTTTGGTAAGAAAGGTGTTAGAGCGCCCCTTTTAAAAGAGAAGCCACCCTCAAGACCAGACGCCACATACAAGAAGGTGCTCAGCGAAATTAAAAAACTATATAGCAAAGCAAAACTTGTACATGGAGACCTCAGCGAGTATAATATTATTAATTGGAAAGAGAAACCAGTAATTTTTGATATGTCCCAAGCAGTACTCCTTGAGCACCCGATGGCTAAAGAGTTCCTTCGAAGAGATCTAGTTAACATAAATCATTACTTCAAATCACAAGGAGTGAAAGTTAAAGAGACTGATAAAATATACGGGTGGATAACCGAGAATGATTGAAGCGAAAACACGAGTCAGAATACCGAGAGAACGACTTGGAGTCTTGATAGGACCAAACGGAACCACAAAGCTACACATAGAGAAAGCCCTCAACGTTAACATGACCGTGAACAGCGAAGATGGAAACGTTGAGCTGGAGTTGAAATCTGACGCACAAGATCCAACTCAAATCTTCAGAGCGAAGAATGTAGTAACTGCTATCAGCAGAGGGTTCTCCCCCAATAGTGCCCTTCGACTTTTAGATGAAGACACAAACATTGAGATCATTGACATTCGAGATCTCTTCAAATCACAGTCAGATATTCAAAGGGTGAAAGGTAGAATAATAGGAAGAGGAGGAAAGACAAGGAGGATAATAGAAGAGCTGACTGGGGTAGATGTCAGTATTTATGGGAATACCATTTCGTTAATTGGAAGCATCGGCTTTGAAGTAGCTAAAGAAGCAGTTCGGATGCTTATTGAGGGGCGGCAGCACAATACAGTTTACAGGTTTCTACACAGGAAGAAGAGGAAATTGAAGGAAGAAGAGATGCAGATATGGAAACCGACTCCAAAAGAGATGGAGGAATAGTGAATATGGCACAACAGAGAGAAGTCTTCATGGAGATCAGCCCAGCAGACTTCTTTTACAGAAATAGAGACCTCGCAGGTTTCACCAATCCATCGCGTGCTGTCTACGCTACAATAAGAGAGCTCTTAGAGAACTCACTTGACGCATGTGAGCTGCACAGAATCCCACCTGAGATCTACATTAGGCTGAGCCAAGAGAGTTCAAACGATAAGGCTGAGACTTACAGGATTAGAATAATGGATAATGGAAGCGGGGTGCCACCGGAGCATATTCCATCAGCTTTTGGCCAGATACTATACGGTTCAAAATATACCTTGAAGCAGGTGAGAGGGACTTTTGGACTCGGAGGAAAGATGGCGGTGCTGTACGGGCAGATAACAACACACAGCTCAGTCCACATAATATCAAGCACGGGAACTAGCAGAATCTACGAGTTTGAATTAATGATAGACATTCAGAAGAATAGACCAATAATCATGAAGAAGGATGTTAAGAGTAACAAGGATAAGTGGCACGGCACAATAATAGAATTCACCTTCGAGGGTGACTACACCAAAGCGATGGCAAAGATAATTGAGTACATGAAGCAGACAGCAATGGTCGCGCCGTACGCGAACCTCACCTTCATAGACCCAAAGGGAAGACTGTACAGATACACGAGGATAACTGACAAGCTGCCTCCGCCACCGGATGAGATTTTACCACATCCATATGGCGTTGACGTGGAGACAATACAGAGAATCATAAACGTAACCAAGTGCAGAGACATGTTATGCTTCATGACAACCCACTTCCATCGCGTAGGGAAAAACACTGCTGAAAAATTCCTTGAATACGCACAGTTGGATGGGAAGACCGATCCGAAAAGACTCACACCAGACGACTCAGTGGCACTTGCTCAAGCCATGAGGAACTTCCCTGATTTTCTGCCTCCAGACGCATCCTGCCTCTCCCCCATAGGCAGAGAACTCCTCGAAGCAGGGATACGCAAGGAACTGAACCCTGATTTTATCATTGTTGAACAGAGAAAGCCCGCGGCTTACTCAGGATACCCATTCATCGTTGAAGTAGGTGTCGCTTTTGGAGGAGAAGTACCAAGCAAAACAGGCATCGCCCTATACAGATTTGCAAACAGAATACCACTCCTATATGATGAATCAAGTGACGTCGCGTGGAAGGTAGCCAATACAAAAGTAAACTGGAGACATTATAAAGTCACACCTGACATGCCGATCGCCCTGATTGTGCACATCTGCTCCACAAAAGTGCCATACAAGACAGTTGGAAAAGAGTTCATAGCAGATCGACCTGAAGTGGAGAATGAGATTCTTCGTGGTGTGAGGAACGTCTCACGAAGACTGAGACTGTTCTTGTCGAGAAAGATCAGCATAGAAAGAGAGAGGCAGAGGCTCAACGTCTTCTCAAGGTATCTACCAAAAATAGCTAAGTTCGCAACAGAACTAGCAGAAAAAGAGGAGGAACCAGATATAAAACCTTTATTAGGATCAATAGACCGATTTAGGAGTTTCTCGGAAAATGAAGAAGAATAAGACCACTATGAAAGAGAGAAGAGAACAGACACTACAATCTTTAGAAAAATTGGGAGAGAATATATACAGCCAGATTGAACGTAGAGAGTTTCCATGGATCGAGATGCCAAGTCGATCGACTAGAAACATCTTTTACGATGAAGAATCGAGACAGTACGTGCTCGGGGACAAGAGCATAAAAAGAAGCTCAAGAAACATTCGACACATAAGACCCTTCACCAATCTAATATGGACAGCCAGATTTGTACATGAACTTAGCAGAATCAAAAAGACCTCTACGCTGAGAGATGTCTTCTACTCAGCACAGGCTTTCGAAGTGAATTTTAAAGATCAACAAGAGTCAGACAACATCATCACCGACCTGGAATCAGTGCTCGGATTCGCCCGCGAAGACTTTAACGTTTTTCCCGAGGAGAGAAGCGCCATATTCGGCGATCTGACTATAGAGTACACAGTACCAGGATACGAAGGAAACAGGCTAAACCTAACAACCCACCCCGACGGCGTCATGATAGGACCCGCATTGACAAAAGCAGACTTCATAGAGACGAAAGCCAATAATGTGGTCGTCATCGAGAAGGGCGCCATGTTCACTAGATTCGTAGAAGAGAAAGCATATGAGAAGTTCAACTCCATCCTAATCCATACAGCGGGGCAACCCCAAAGAGCCACCCGCCACATGATCAGAAGGCTCAACCAGGAACTGGATTTACCAGTCTACGTCTTCACCGATGCAGATCCATGGGGAATGGCGATCGCTGTTACGATCATATGCGGAAGCGCTAACGCAGCACACCTCAGGGAACTCACAACCCCAGAAGCACGTTGGATGGGCTTATACAGCACAGACATAGACCTGTACAGACTTCCTCATGAACGTCTCAAAGACGTAGACATCAAACGCCTTTATGACATGAAGAAAGATCCCAGATACAACGATGAACCTTGGAACAGCCAGATCGAGGACTTCCTCAAAAACAAAAATAAGTGTGAACTGGAAGCCTTCTCCCGGTATGGTTTAGACTACGTCGTGAAGACTTACCTCCCTGAAAAATTGAGCGAGATGAAGAAGTAAGAGGGGTTGGCGCCGCCGGAAGGACTCGAACCTTTTTGGCGACCATTGGGGATTACCAACAGCCTCGACCACTCCCCAGACAGGAGAATCTCCTATCTTACGGGTTAACAGCATCAGCCTAACAGTCTACGCCTGCTAGTCCGCTGCTCTACCAAGCTGAGCTCACGTCCGCGCATTTCACACGTACGACGGCTCTGATCGGCGGCACCTCTAATTTTGGAGAAACTTTGTCATATTTAAATTTAAGACCGTCCAGCAAGAGAAATATATTCTATTCCATAAATAAGAGGATTAGAAAAATCCTTAAATCCGCAAATACAATTGTAAAAAATGTGTTCTGGGCCCGTAGCTTAGTTAGACCACGGACTACTAGATCCCGGTCCTAGAATGGTTGGAGCGACAGAAAGAAGCGTCGAAGCTCATAACCTGTAAAGCGGAGTTGAAACCGCTTGGGGATTGGTCCCCGGTTCAAATCCGGGCGGGCCCACCAAACCATCACTCAAGCATTCGCAAAATTTTATAAACGTGAGGGAGTCAGATTCATCTGCTTCGGAGTTGGCGTCAGGCTCCGGTAGAAGAGCTTAGACTCTACCGAATATAGCCAGGCCAAGTATACCGGCCTTATCACACTCACCCAAGAGGAGTGGGAGGCCAATCGAGCCGGTGACCCGGGTTCGAATCCCGGCCGGAGCACCAAACAAACCGATTCTGATGAAATATTTTGAGAAGATTTAATAAATTATACAGCAACTCATGGTCTATAAGCGGGGATGTCCGAGTCTGGTCAAAGGAGGCAGGCTTAGGAAGTCTATAACTTAAGAAACCTGCTGGCGTAGGCCTGCGTGGGTTCAAACCCCACTCCCCGCACCACAGAAAAAA
>Ga0209636_10008989_pt1 | contig 10182 bp, 14 predicted proteins | sample DeeMarSWOR152_54_FD_187464 | JGI IMG/M metagenome (GOLD analysis project Ga0209636, IMG submission 187464) | Marine sediment microbial communities from White Oak River estuary, North Carolina - WOR-1-52-54 (SPAdes) (version 2) | ecosystem: Environmental > Aquatic > Marine > Intertidal zone >... | reverse complement strand
TTTTCTGAGGAGTTCTGTTATAGCCTTTTGAGTGAATTTCTTCTTGAGTATTGTTAGACCTATCGTGGCTTCGGGTCTTGTTATTCTTTCTATTTCTTCTAGTGTGGCTGTTGGATTTGGTATGTTTTGGAGTAAGGTTATGGCGAATACCGTGTGGAAAGTTTGGTCCTTGAAGGGGGTGTGGTCAGCGTCGGCTTGAATAAGGGCGAGGTTGGGGTGTTGTTGTGCCCGTTTTTTCGCTTGTTTTAGGAGTGTTCTGGAGATGTCGATGGCGATGAGGCGTTGGGTCTTGTTGGCTATGTGGGGAAAGAGGAGGCCCGTTCCGCAACCTACATCGAGCATTATGCTGTTCTTTTTCAGAGTTATGTTGCCTAAGGCGGCTTCCATCTTTGCGTTTTGTTCCTCAGCATATTGAGCGTCATAGCCACCAGCGGTTTGGTCATAGTGAAGCATGACTTCGCGTTTTTTCTTCCATTCGCCCATAGTTCTTCAGAATTCTTATCGTGCTGATTCCTTGTAAAGGTTGTTGGGAGTTAAGGTGCCTAAAAAGCAGGGTTTCTTGGTTTTGGAGTAATCCACTGATTTTGTTGTCTTGGAAACCATGCATGTATGCGCTTTCATCCATCTCTCTATCCTACATCAGATTATGTTTCGTAGACAGCCTTAAACAGACGCTTTGATAGTACAGGAATGTGCTGCTAGAGAATGTAGAAGAGTGGCATAGGCGGGAGCTAGGTTCCCTCACATCCCTTCCTCCTGCTCCCTCCTATACCCTACGAGTGAGGAGATCTGATGGTCAGATGCTGGAATTGTGAACACTTAATCCGCGTCTATTCAGGAAACCCTAGGCAGGGAAGACTATTTGAGAATGAATTCCGTAAATGCAGCATCAAGGGAATAGTCTATGAACGTTACAATGACTACACCAAAGAGAGAGAATGCGAAGACTACGAAGAATCTAAACACAAGGTGAAGTATGAAGAAATTCTCAAGATAAGAAAAGAGATATTCGATGTGTGTTGAGAAAACAGTGTAAGGGTAACTACGATGACCCCTCACTCATACACTCAATAGAACAACGATGGCAACCATACGAAGAAAATGAAGTATGAGATTCCGACATCTATCACCGTCGTCATTATTATGCCAAGGTTCAGAAGGTTATTCGCCAGTCCCTTGTCTTCACTCTTGACCCCTACGTATCCAACTATTCCGCCCAACAATCCGAAGAAGAACGGAACTAGATACCACAACGAACTGGGAGAAGGTCTGTACTCTCGAAGCGACCAACGCTCCGACCTATAAGCGCTAAGTTGTCTCTCTCGGGCAAAACCATTAGAAACTATCCGTGTTGCTTCATCATACGACTTGCCACTTTCCATAAGCGTTTTAATTTCGGGAACTTCAATCCCAAGTTCTAAAGCAAACTGCAGAATTGCTTCTTCCCACGCCTTTCCTTCGCTTGTGAGTTTGTTCATTCTGTCAGCGAAACCATTCATATTGCCGTGACGTCCACTGTAACTCCTTACCAGTTTGCTATAGACTTCATCATAACTTGACACATGAATCACTATTTTGTTGTATAGAAGTTTGCTTCCTAAATCTTCAGTAAATTATAAGAATCCTAGAGGTCTTATGTGTTTTGATGCAAGATGGCAAAGCAGACTTTGCTGCTTTTGTTTATTTTGGTGATACTGGTTTCTGGCATGGGAGTAGCGTCGAGTTCAGATGAGGTGATACTGGGTGTCCATGATGGTGACTCTTTCTCGTATGTGTTTTCTGCTTCATGGGAATCAAACGATCCAAACGCCCAACCACCAGAGGATGTGGGCGTCTATCAAGAGATAAAATACCACAACATTTCAATCGTTCAGGTGTCAGGTGGCACAATTGCTCTCAGCCAAGTAGTAGTCTACAAGAATGGAACGATATGGTCTGATGAGACATCCGCTTCTTGGAACAGTTATGGTTTGCTCTTTATTCCAGCGAATTTAAGTGAGGGGGACACCATTCTCCCCACGGATTACGTGATAAATGAAACGATCACTCATACCTACGTGGATAGCGTTAGATCTGTTAATCATCTAAGCGTATTGACCGTGAATGGACAGTTCGAGTTTTATTGGGATAAAACAAGTGGAGTAGCTATTGAACAGACAGTTCATTACTCCAATCAAACCGCTGACTATGTCACATCATGGACAGTTTCACGTGAAATCTGTGACACCAATTTGTGGATCGTTCCCGAGTTTCCCACATTCCTTATGCTCCCACTCTTCATGATAGCAACACTGCTTGCAGTCATACTCTACAGAAAAAAACATTCTATGCGACTATATTAAGAGATAGTAGGATGGATTTGGTTCTCCCCCTTTTCTCCTACTCCTACTGTTCCTTTCTCTTTCAACACACTGTGGAGAGAGCAATCTTCCTCATCATTCTGAAACATAACCTGTTCTATTATGCTGGTGAATATCGGGACGTAACAACTGATTATAGTTTCATTAATAGAGACTCTAGACATTGAACCGGTTAGACATGAGGAGTGTAGTAAGAAGATGATCGCTGAAACTAGACTAGTTCAAAAGCCATGTACTCTCTGTCTTCTGGATATATTTCTCTAGCCATTCTCCTAGTCTCGAAAATGGTTTTGGCATCTGGAAAGATTCTCTTATAGTTGACGTCTTTGTGTATCCTAGCGGGGGGATTTCTCCTTAACAAGGCGAAGGTATTATTTCTTTCCCCACACGAATAACATTCTTGAGTTACTCCAGCGTAATGCTGAATTGTTGACAAGACAAGGCGTATCATGTAAAACACTAACAAGATCTCTATTCTCAACCCTAGGAAGAAGGAAACTATGAAGAAAACTAACATCCACCCTAACAATAAGATGACGGTTTTGAAGAATCCTAAGGTTGAAGAGGCTGGAGAAGTTGTTAGGCAAGCGCTTTCTGAAAGAAAAGTTCTGCTGATTCTCGGAAACTGCTGGGTTAGCTATAAGGGACGGGCTAGTTCAAAGTTGGAGCCCGGTGAACGAGTTGCAATGATCAAGGAAGACGGGTCAGTCTTAGTTCACAGACCTACTGGTTACGAGCCAGTGAATGGGCAGCCGCCAGGATGCATTTTTAAGACCAGTGTTGATGACGATGTCTTGCAGATTAACGCCATCCGAAGCAAGCCTTCCGAGTCTGTGAGGCTATTCTTCGACCGTATATTCCTCGTTTCTACTCTAAATTTAGCTGACGCTGGAAGATTCTCGTTGTACGCGAGTGAGGAAGACATGCAGAGAGCAATATTAACGGAGCCTTCACTTCTGGAGCCTGATTTTAAACCCATAACGTACGAGAAGAAGGTTGAGCCGGGATTTATCGATGTTTACGGAATCGATCGAGACGGCAAGTTTGTAGTGGTTGAGATCAAGCGGAGGACTGCTGGACGGCAGGCCGCCTTGCAGCTGGCCCGATATGTTGACTCGATAAAGGGTATGGTTAATCGTGAGGTGCGCGGGATTCTGGTGGCACCTCGTCTGGGGAAGGGGATTCAGAGGCTACTCGAAACACTGAAGCTGGAATACAAATCCTTGAGCCCAAAGAAATGCGCCAAAGTGCTGACCCGTTCTGAGACCAAGAGGCTTGCAGAGTTTTTCAAGGAAGATGAAGAAAATCTCTAGAAGAATCCTCTAGAACTCAGGAGACATCAGGGTAATTGGCTTCCTTTTACGTTTGTCGCAGAGCCTCCAAAGAATGTCGGGATTGTGGCTTCTGCACCGAACATTTTGTGTGTCCAGGCGTTGGCAAGCCAAGCATAGAGCGGTTTGAGACGGCTTGCGTGGACTGTCGCATATGCCTCATGGCTTGTCCCTATAAAGCTGTTCAGCGAGTAAGGGACACCATTCCTCGGAAGCAGGTTAAGATCAGCATAGACGGTACTGAGTTTGCCGTACCCGAGCGGATAACGATAAAACGGGCGCTTGAGCTGCTTGGTTTAGAATTCAGCAGATTCCCTAAAACCAGCTCGATCTTCGCTCCGTGTGAGACCGGCGGCTGTTTCACGTGTGCTACGACCATCGACGGAGGCGTTAAGCCCTCTTGTGTTACGCTAGTAAAGGAAGGTATGAGTATCAGCCTTGAACAGCCTGAAGGCTACATCCCGCATGCATGCCTCACCCTGTTGGCGGTCTAGGCACGCCATGGTAGGTGAACAAGAGTGGCCAGCGCTTCATTGAGGTTGCCTGTTTCACTCATGGCTGCAATCTCCGTTGTCCTCAATGCCAGAACTGCAGCGTTAATATGTTGCTTATTCGTAGCTTTCATGTTGATTTATAGAACAAAGAGGGGGAAAGTTAGTTGGTTTATGCTTTTCTTCGAGAAGAAGTTTAATTAACGTATGGAGCTTATCAACGTATTGGGGAAAGATGTTTGCATATTTCAGGAAAACTGGCCATAGTAGGGTTTTTCTTGTTTCTAGTTGGAATAATTTGGAAGCTGATTTCAGGGATTCCCTTGGGTATTTGGGTGACGCCTCCCGAGAGCTTAGTGGTTGCATGGTGGACTTTTACTGCTCTTCATATGGCGGGTCTCTTCATCTTCGTGATTTCATTAGTCTACTATCTCTGGAAGGGACGAAAAGCAGGTTAGTTTATTCAATGCATGCATGCTATCTTTGAATATCCTCTTTTTCAATGCCCCACACATCATCCATAAAATCTGTCAAGCCCCACTTGTGACCCCACTTCTCAGCAGCATCATCATAGCCGAGCTCTCTGCAGCCGCAGATTCATAGCTTTGATACGCCGAGTCACCTTAAGCCGATCGACGCCATAGGTTTCGGCTGATACGCAGTCTTAGATCGATAGTATCTATATTCTCAAGATAATATGCAGAAAGATTTATAATTCGATCCAAGACACAGCAGGGACAACGGGGAAGCGTGATGAAAAAATACTGCTTGTTCTTCATTCTGACAAGCCTACTCGCGGTAGCATCCGTCATAGCCAGCCCAACTAGAACAGTGGGAGTAAACGTTGGCGACTCGTTCGGATATGGTGACATCAACGTAACTTGGAGCTCCAACGACCCCAACGCAACCAAAGATCCGTATGGTATGGGCTTGGAAATGTACAATCAAACCGAATGGGTGAGCGTTGAAATCACGGGAGTAGCTGGCACAAATGTAACAGTACAAAGTATATCACACTTCAAGAATGGAACAGAGGAAATCAGCGGTGGTTGGATAGATGTAGACACCGGAGAGGGCGTTAACGCAACCACCATGATTATCGGAGCTAACCTTAACGAAGACGACCCGATCTATATCGCAGGAGATTACTCCACTTGGTTCATTAACGAAACCACAACGCGGGTATATCCTGATAGTACCAGGGAAACTTGCCACATCAACATCACTTATGCCTACAACTACACAATACCCCCAGACACAGATGTCGACTACTTCTACTCGATGAATTTCTACTGGGACAAGGCAACGGGAATCATGGTCGAAGACAGTTTCCAAATGACAAACCAGACAGGAGAATACCTTACCGCATGGTCGATGACGTTCAGCATTACTGAATCCAACGTTTGGGTCGTACCAGAGTTTCCCAATTTAGCCGCATGGCTAGCAGTAATCACAATAGCGACCGCAGTCCTTGTCTTGGGGAAACGAAGACTCTCAAGAACCGATTCATCAATGTTCAAATAGCCTACATCCCCTCTTTTTCTCATCATTACATTATGACTGCTAGCCAAAGCTGGCTACAGGCTCCCCTGAAGTGCGTGCCATTCTTGGGCATCATAAAAAGAGGGGCTGGTGGTGGGTTCCAATCCCGCGCTGGGATTCTTCTTCTGCTGTTTCTGGGTCTTCAGCGACCGCGTAGTTAGGAAGCACATCTCATTCTTTGAAGACTGGCTTCAGGTTGAATTTGTTCATAAGTGTTCCTGGAGAAGACTCTAGCATCTCAACATAAGATTGTATGGTCTCTACATGTGGCAAGTGAGGTATTCTTCGATGCTTTCAGGGTTGTCAACGACCTTGATGAAGTCAACGGTTGGGTTGCATGCATAATGTGGCTGAGTCCTTGACGCCATTTGAAGCAGCAACCGTCTTGGCAGTTGGAAGGAACAAGTATGGTGTGAATCCGATGGCGATCTCTGGTGGAGAGCCCACACTGAACAAGGAGTGGCTGACAAGGTTCTTTCAAGAGCTCACACGACTCGATCCCGACTCTGAGGCAAGACTGCGCTTGGACACAAATGCGACTGTACTGACTTCGGAGTATGTGGACAGGCTTGTGGAAGCTGGAGTCACAGATATCGGACCCGACCTGAAGGGCCTGAGAACAGAGACGTTCATGAAAATCACGGGAATAACTGATAGAGGTCTCGCTGATCGTTATTTTGAAGAATGCTTGGTCAATTGTGGAGTACATTATTGAGAACTACTATCCTGATCAGCTTCTTGCAGGAGTAGGCATCCCTTACAACAAATACTTGATCACCCTAGACGAGATTCGAGAGATCGGTGAGAGAATAGCTGCCATAAACCCGGAGGTGCGGGTGTGTCTACTCGACTATTTCCTAAGCTTCCGTAGACAAGATATGAATCGACAACCGTTGCTGAGATGCGAACGGCGCGAGAAACTCTTCTAAAGACAGGACTGTCAACCACACTGGCTCAAACAACAATTGGTCACCTTGGCCCCTGACAATCGGATGGCGCGCTCCTCTTTTTCTGGGATTTCGGTTAGTACAGAAGAAAATAACATAAGTATCCATCAAACAAAAGGTGTAAGTAGTGAGACAAAAATGTCAGCCCACCTGAAGAGGGGACTAATCGTCTGGATACTGGGCTTCCTGACTTTCCTAGCCGCTATGAACACGCTCTACGCGGTGATGCTTGGAGTAGAAAAAGACGCTGGAGAACCGGTCAACCCTTACCTCGTAAGGTATGTGATACCAGACATACCTTTGCAGTATTACTTCTGGGGTTCTGTTGTAGCCACGTGTGCGTTGCTCGCCGTGACGAGCATATTTGCCTTCCGAAGACTGCCAGACCGACATCTGTTCTGGAAAATTGACAAGCTAGAGGAGGGTATTGCAGGTAACGCAGAAACCATGAGAGCCACGCAGAGGAGCCTACTCATAGACCTAGCAGACGGCAGGAAAGCTCGAGAAGAACTCATGAGCAAAGTTGACACATCTCTTGCAGGCACGAGAAAAGAAACGCTTTCCAAGTTGGAGAAGCATGGGGAAGCGATACAAGAGATGAGCAAGGATGTCCAAAGAACGACGAGAGAAATGGTGATCAGGCTAGAACAGGAACACGGCAAAGCGATAGCGCAAATGAACGTGACCCTAGAAAAGGCTGTGAAAAAACAGGTAGCCCAGATAAAAGCGATGACGAAAAGAGTTGAGAAACTCGAACAAAAGCTACTTCCACAGCCGAAACTGGCAAGCCAGAACAAACCAGAAGCCATAAAGGGGATAGGCCGACAACTGGGAAAGGAACTAAAAGCCCTCGGAATAACCACCGTTGCTGATTTGATCACGGCTGATTCAAGAACCCTAGCGAAGGAAACACGTGCAACAAGAGATATGATAAAGCACCTGCAGACAACAGCTCAGCTACTGATGATACCCGGTATGGAAGAGAGGCACGCAGAACTTTTGGAAGAAGCTGGAATCACAACCAGAAAAGACCTAGCCCGCCAAGAACCCATAGAGCTGAGCCAAAAACTGCAACCAATAGTCAAAACCTACATAGAACAGAAAAAACTGACAGAGCGCAAAAAACCGACAATCGAAGAAATATCCTCGTGGATAAAACAGGCAAAAATCTAACACCACCCTGTTCGCCATCCCCCATAAAAAGCCCACAAAGAGCGCCTATTGAATGAAGATTCTTTTCGTCTGTACAGGCAACTCTTTCAGAAGCCCTGTTGCAGCGGCCCTTTTGAAAACGCTTCGAGGCGATCTCGAGATAGATTCGGCTGGGACACATCCCGCGTCAATGGTTGCCCCGAACGCCAAGAGACTGCTGGAAAGGATGAACGCCGCGAAAAACCTCAAGAAGACTCCCGAGGAAGTAGATCAGAAAAATCTTGAAGAGTATGACCTAATAGTCGCGATGGAAGAGGAACATAAGAACCACATCATCAACAAGCACCCCCATCTAAAAGAGAAGATAATAATCTGGAACATTGACGACCCCTATTTTCTCCCAGCTGGATCAGACAGAAGAATTCTGAAAGAAATACAAGAAAACGTGAGGGAACTATCCGCCTCGCTCTAAAATCTGCTACGTATATCTTGAATAATCTGTAATTCGCTTCTGGAAGAGAGCGTCCTGTAGCAGATTACTGTGCTGTATCCAGTATTCCATCGGGATTTCGAATCTGCTGGCTATTCTGGCTAAGACCTCCTCCAAAGTCTCATATTTCAACGGCTTCTGTTTCATGGCGTTTCTCACGTTTTCCCTAACCTGCCAGACCCCAACGGGCATGATATAGCCTGGATGTGCCTCACGAAGCACGACCACACTGGCTTGTCGTCTCTCCTTCGTCAGCAACTCGCCAACCGCCAGACGCGCCGCGTAGTAACAACCTCCGATCTTTGCGTACTTGGTTCTCCCTTCGTAGCCTTCCCAGTCGGAGAACATGATCGTGTGGCTACCGCTCGGATTCCACATGGTTCCAGGGTACCAAGCTTCCATGGCTTCGTAGCTCCAGGCGCCGGGAATCATAAGAACCTCGAATCTGTTGTCCAAATACTGAGATTCATAAACGCGGTACTCGTTGATTTCTGGATACAGCTTGATCTGGTTGATTTGGCCTTTTGAAATTGTGCTGTCCACCGCGGTTATACTCCAACGCGTCGGAACCAGACGCCTATTATCCTTCAAACCGAATGCTCCAACACTGAATGCTCTCTGAATCTTCGAAACCAAGACCCCCTTGTTATACAACGTAGTAACCGCACCGGCTGCCTTCAGATCCGTGTCTCCATAGGCTTTCTCTATCTGATGATTCCAACGAGACGACACCGCATCTAGATCCCGCATAATCGCCGAGGGACCAAACGGCTGAACCGCGTCATCCAAAACGAAGCTTCTCCTCGGCCGCTTCTTCAGCGTCAACTCAACATCCACCGCGCGCTCAGACAAGGCAAGCTCACGCGTTCTCTCCATGATCCGACCGGACTCCTCAAACTTCTTCACGTGAACCCTGTGCTTCCCACGAACCAACATCGATCTGAAGCCCACGATCTCATCAATGGACTTCCCGAACCACAGCTCGGGTAAGTCGTATAGACTTGTGTCTTCATGGACGGGCGGGACCAACGGACCGGCGTATACGTAGGGGTAGCCAATGCGACCCACGAAAACACCTGGCGGAGAAGCGCCGTCAACGTCTTTGCCTCGGATCAAAGGCAAGGTCTTGAAGTAGTACTTTAGGCGGACAACCAGAGGGCAACGCGTTTTTCCACATAAAAATTTTCCTCCCTTACAGGCTACACATAGGCCCTTCCCCCAAGCCACATCGGGAACCTGCGCTTCCAAAGGATCTGCATTATAGTCTAGATCTGCGGTGATATCTGGGGTCCTGATGAGATTTAGAATCCACCTACTATCTTTGCTGACTTTCTTCGGTTTGGGCTTTCTTAAGGCTTTGATTAACTTGCCCTGTCTCTTCATGGTTCTGTGTCCGCCGAGGGTCATTAGTAATCTTGATTACTTACCTAAAAGGACTTTTTGCATGAACATGAATAAACCTGAATGGGCCTTCTCCAGCCGTTTCCCATCATCATCGCGCTAGACCAAGCTGGATAATTATAATCTGAAGAATTGCCAAAGGCAACAGGTACTTCCACGCCCCTGCAATCATCTGATCGATGCGGAATCTGGCGAAGAGCGCCCGTAAGGTGGTTAGAAGTACAACGGCACAGGTTGTCTTTAGGAGGAAAAACACAATCGGCGGAATAAGCCATACGCTGCTTGGACCCCCCAGAAACAAGGATGTGATGAGCGAAGCCGCCAACACAAGTTCCGCATCCTTTCCAAGCCTGATCAAGGCCAGCTTTGGACCTCCAAACTCCGTCATCCACCCCGCCACAATCTCAGTTTCAGCCTCAGGAATGTCAAAAGGAATCCATTCCAATTCGGCGAGTAGGCATACAACGA
>Ga0209636_10008988_pt1 | contig 10182 bp, 4 predicted proteins | sample DeeMarSWOR152_54_FD_187464 | JGI IMG/M metagenome (GOLD analysis project Ga0209636, IMG submission 187464) | Marine sediment microbial communities from White Oak River estuary, North Carolina - WOR-1-52-54 (SPAdes) (version 2) | ecosystem: Environmental > Aquatic > Marine > Intertidal zone >... | reverse complement strand
TAGCGGCGCGGGAACAGATTTTATGCTCATCAGTCTATGGTATCAGGGTGGAGATGATATCAATGTAAAAATCACCACACCAAATGGATATACCTGGGACGCAAATACCGGATCAAATAATAATAATCAAGCAACTTCGACGTACGATGGTGCAATCTACATCGATAATGCCGTAATTGGTACAGATCCGAATAACGGTGACCGTGAGTGTCTTATCCAAATATGGGATTATTATTCTTATCGCTCACCCATAACAGGTGTTTGGACAATTACAGTAACAGGGAATACAATTACTGAAAGCGGTCATTTTGATTCATGGATTTATTTCAGTCAGATGGGTAATAAACAGGTTTATTATACTTCATCTTCAGGTTCTAATGAGGAAATTATTAGTATACCTGGTAATGCAGAAAAAGTTATCACAATAGCTGCCCATACAACAAAAATTTCCTGGATAGACTATTGGGGAACTTCGCAAACTTTATCCGATGCTGTGCTGTATGACCTTGCTTATTTTAGCAGCACTGGACCGACCCGGGATGATCCGGGTTTTATTACCGGCAGGCAAAAACCTGACATCAGTGCTTCTGGATTTGGTGTAATTGCGGCTCGTTCGTCAGACGCCTCCTGGACAAATTCCAGTATCTACCGAAATAAAGATGGTATACACATGATGTTATATGGTACCAGTATGTCAGCTCCACATGTTACTGGTGCAATCGCACTCATGCTGGATAAAGATCCAACGCTTGACGCACAACAGGTAAAAACAATTCTCAGAAATAATGCACACACGGATTCTTACACCGGGAGTGTGCCCAATTATCTCTGGGGCTATGGTAAATTAGATATTTATGCAGCACTCCAGCAGATACAACCCCCCCCGCTTGCTGTTAATTTATTTCCTTCAGCACACATCAAAGATGGTGTGGCTGGAGATGTGGTCTCCTTTATGTTTAAGGTCAAAAATCTTGGTTCGTCAACTGATAATTACCAACTAACAGTTTCAAATAATGTCTGGCAAACAACGATCTGGGATGCTGCTGGAACCAGTCAAATCAACAATACCGGTCAATTAGCTTCAGATGCTGAGTTTGAGTTTATGGTCAAAGTGGAGATACCATCTGGTGCAACATCAAGCAGCAGGGATTTTGCTATCATACGAGCGACATCGCTGACCAATTCCAGCATTAAAGATCATGCCACAGTTGTAACCCGAACTCCGGCGAATCTGCCGTGGTCTGACAATTTTCCGACCACGTCTCTGGATACGATCAAATGGAATTTCAACGTGGGTCCAGCAGAAATTAATACAATAGCTTACAGTGAGCCAAGCTCACCTTATTCGCTGAACTTTAATGGTGACGCAAGCGGTGCTGACGAAGTTCAATCACAAGCTATCGATCTTATAGGGAAAAGTAATGTGAGATTAACTTATTACTATCAGCGGACAGGTGGTGGGAATTCCCCTGAAACGGGTGATGATTTCTGGATGGATTATCTCAATTCATCAGGAACATGGGTAAATCTAAAACACCATCTGGGGAGTGGATCGGATATGACAACATTCCAAAATGAACAAGTGTTTTTACCAGCAGATGCCTATCACAGTCTATTCAAAATCCGATTCCGCAATGTGGCACTACCAGGACCAAATGACGACTGGTTTCTTGATGACGTGGCACTGGCAGAATTCGTAATCGATACAACTACAGTGCCTTTTGTCGAAACTTTTCCCAGCACCACATTTGATCCAGTAAAATGGCCAGTTAATAATGGACCGGCGGAAATCAATACCATCGGATTAAACGAGCCAAGCTCTCCCTATTCACTAAATCTTGATGGTCCAGATGAAATCGAATCCCAATTTATCGATCTGTCAAATGAAAATCTCGTAGAATTAAGCTACTATTATCAGCGGACAGGAGGCGGGAATTCCACTGAAACCGGTGATGATCTTTTTATTGAATATTTAGATGCGTCAGCAAACTGGATTACTTTAAAACAATATCTCGGCAGTGGTGCAGATATGACTACTTTCGACAAGGATTCAGTTGAATTACCAACAGCAGCCTACCACGATGGATTTCGATTAAGGTTCCGCACCACTGGAAATACCGGTCTTGACGACTGGTTTGTGGATGATATAAAGCTGGATACAAAGGTACCACCCGATATTACTGTTACACCCGACAGTATGTACGTGACTTTAAGTCCAGGAGACAGTACATACCGTATGTTAGCAATTGGCAATATCGGATTAGGAACCCTGGTCTATCAAATAACTGATTCCAGCCTATCGACCTCAAGGATTAGTAGTATTCGCAATGAAAAGGCAGAAATTTTAAACAGAATAGTTACTGAGTTACAAAGTAGAGCTACGGATATTCAATTGAATCAATCATATTTACAAGAAAATGGTGATCTCCTAAGCGATGCAACGGAAAAAGATGAAGGAGAAGCAAATGAAGAAGAATTCACATTAAATCCAGAGGATATCGCCTGTGTGAAATTTTCACATGCAACTGCAGCCTTATTGGATGTTGCTGTTCTCGGAGCACCCAGTAGCTCCACTCGTTTGCCTGATGTGCAAAACAAATTGGTGCAAACTGGTCGTTTCGCCAGTGTTACAACAGTAAATGTTGATTTAGTCACACCGACATTATCTGAATTACAACAGTATGATGCTGTTTTGGTTTGGAGTGACAGATACTTTGCGGATCCAACTGCATTGGGCAACGTCTTAGCCGATTATGTGGATGCTGGAGGCGGAGTTGTTGCAGCAATGTGGGCAACAGGGAATGGTGGTGATAATTTTGATCTGCTAGGTAGATTTATGTCTGAAGGCTACTATGCGATTGAGCCTACAGGACAGGCAACTGTGGTTCAACAATCTCTGGGAACAGTTTATGAATCCAATCATTATGTTATGCAGAACGTTAATACATTCAGAGGAGGCACATCAGGCAGGACACCTACCGGAAATTTGACCACAGGCGCTGCACGAATAGCCGATTGGTCCAATGGTCATCCTTTAATTATAAAGAAGTTAGTAAAAGGATTGTATCCCAGAATTGATTTAGGGACAACACCATTCTCCTCTAGTTCTGATTCTTATGGATGGGATGCCAGTACGGATGGCGCTACACTTATGGCTAATGCATTATATTGGGTTGCCAAAAGTTCTATTTTTTCCTGGCTCTCCTACACACCAAATTATGGTGTGGTACCAAGTGGTGGCATAGACTCTATTTCGGTCAAATTCAATGCCAGGGAATTTACATCTGATACCACACTCCGCGCTATCCTTCATATCAAGAGTAATGACCCTGATGAACAGATTGTACGTATTCCGGTCACTTTAAATGTAACAAGAGGAATTGCAATCTGGGCGCCGGATACTTCTGGCAGTATCAATGCAACTGTCAATATTCCCATTTATGTTAAAGACGTTACCAACCGGGATATTTACAGTGTGGGCTTTACTGTCACGACAAACAAAGATGTGTTGAAACCTTTAAGTGCCACTACTTCAGGTACCATTGCTCAGGGGTGGGGAGCACCGATCTATACCATCGCTTCCGAAAGTATTATAAACATCGCCATGGCAGGTACTTCACCCTTAGTCGGTGATGGAAAACACTTGTTGGTTTACATACAATATCAAATCGGCGCTACTTCTGGCGATTCAACGATTATCGAGCTTTCTGATGTTGAATTCAACGAGGGAGACCCTGCTGCCAGTCCCGGAAATGGTAAATTCAAAATTATTGATAGCCATGATATTTCAGGTAATGTGAGTTACTACTTCGGGAATAGACCTGTGCCACAAGCGCTAATGTCCCTCACCGGTTATATATCGAAAGATACAACCACTGATGCTAATGGGAATTATATACTTCCTGATATTCCTGGGGGTGTGTATATATTAACGCCCGATAAAAGCGATGACTTAGACAATGCTATCACTGCTTATGATGCATCAATGATTCTGCGTTACTCTGTCGGTGCGATCACGTTAAATCCTTACCAGAAAATAGCGGCTGATGTAACAGGAAACGGCGAAGTAGCACCATTCGATGCTTCATGGATTCTGCGTTACGATGTGGGACTGGTCACACAATTCCCGGTGGGTAAAGACTGGACGTTTGTGCCCACCAGCTTTATCATCGATGACACTAACTGGCCTACTGCGCCAGATTACCACCAGTATACTCCATTAAATAAGGATGAAACCAATCAGGATTTCTGGGGAATTGTATATGGAGATGTATCTGGAAACTGGATGCCAACCAGCAATGGATTAATAGCAAAGACAAATTTTGACGTCATTACCGTCATTCCTGGAGAAGTAACTCGTGTCGATGAAGGTATTATGATGCCAGTTTCAGTCGATAAACCTGGGTTATTATCCGCAGGATTTATACTGAAATTTAATCCTTCAGTTTTGAAAGCGATTTCTGTGTCCACCAGTGATTTAACTTCAGGTTATACCATCGTTTCAAATATTGAAGAAAATCAGATTAGGGTGGCGCTGGCCGGTATTAATGCCACCGACAAACCAGGGAATATCGTCAATATCCATTTTCAACTATTAACGGATAATAAAGAAGCATTCAGTCCGCTTGAGTTCAGTGATGTATTTTTAAACGATGGAAATATGACGATCAATGTAAATAGTGGTGAGTTCAGACTGAAAACCCTATTGCCACTGGAATATGCGCTGTCACAGAATTATCCCAATCCGTTTAATCCAGTAACTTCAATTCAATATCAGCTTCCAGTGAAAGGTCATGTTGTTTTGAAGGTATTTAACATGTTGGGTGAGGAGGTTCGAAACCTGGTTGATGAAGAACAAGAGGCTGGATATTATGAAGTAAGATGGGATGGAAAGGATAATTGGGATCGACAGTTGTCTTCAGGTATTTATCTATATCAATTGCAGATTGGTAAGTTTGTGGCAATGAAGAAAATGGTTCTGTTGAAATAAGGACACTTGTCCTAATTGTAAATAAGTAAAAGCAATAGGTAGAATCCGATTTAAGATCGGATTCTACCTATTCATTCAAAAATAATCTCCATGGATTTTTAAACCCCACTGATAAAAACAAAATATTAAATGTCTGTCGGATTTTAACATCAGTGGGAAAAAATTTATAAATTAAAATTTATTTTATTGAATGAGTCATTTGAATCCCATAATCCTTCAATTCTGACATGAGATAAGCGCATCGATCTTCCGTAAAAATTTGTTCGGGGAATTGAACACCCTTCTCAGGTATTAATCCATTCACAATCATTCGGGCGGTGCAGGTCGCAGGGAATCCAGTAGTTCTTGCCATGGCCTTGTATTGGATCTCAGGATCGAATTGGTCGATAAGCTCAAAAATATGAGCCTGTTTTTTTTCATTTTTCATGCCTTTTACAATTACTCGCATGACCAGCCAATCACCTGCTGGACCGAGCTTCAATTTTGGAGATAACTGATGAATAAGCAATTTTAATGGGACAATCTTCGCAGCATCCACTGTTACGGATTTCGTCTCAAGCAAACCACATTCTTTCAAAAAACTGATTCTATCTGCAAAACCGGGCTAACGAAGCGTTTTTTCAGCGAGATGATCCTTAATCTTTCCCTTCATCGTTAAAGTTAGCGAAGCCAGACCATCGGTGTAAAATGCTTCTAATTCCCCGATTGACGCGGGAAATCGCATAAGCTCTAAACCAGACAAGGGTTCAACCATTTTTTCTTTTCCATTGCTCAAGATAGCAGCGGGACGATTATACGCATTAAAAACACTATCCAACGAATAAACGGCCTGGTAATTTAACGGCAGTGTTTTTTTCTTAGGGATCCCACCGACATAAATGATCGCTTCATCCGTTTGGTCCAAAAGTGATACGCCTTTACCAATAAAAATATTACTCAAACCAGGGGCAACTCCACAGCCAGGAATGATAATGATTCCAGCATCAACAATTCTGTTATGAAGTGTCAGTCGTTCTTCTGGCGCTTCTCCAACCAGATCGACAAGTGGAACCTTAGCCTGGATTGCCGCTACTATGCAATCGAGACTAAACCGATGAGGTAATGCACAAACCGCTGCAACAACAAGAGTATAAGGAAGCTGCGTTTTAACATGATCGATATGATCACAGGCGCTTCCCAGAGAGGAAAGTACCGTCGTATCGGACAGGGGTGAACAGTGGTCTCCAAATACGCCACCACCAGCTACAGCGGCTAATGAACAAAGCACCATTGAATTAATCGTTTCACCACTGAATTGATATGCCAGCGGCAGAGCAATCGGAACCATTATCGCATAAGTACCCCATGAAGTCCCTGTGGCAAAACTGATAAATCCGCTAATAGTGAAAGCCACAGCCGGCAATAGACCGGGATTCGTCCAGGATTCTGTAATTCCGACTACATACTCAGCGGTTTTCATTTCCTTGCTGACTGTATTGATACAATACGCAAACGCAAGAATCGCAACAGCCGGCATAACGCCTTTCATGCCTGCCAGTACATTCTGCATAAGTCCCCGTAAATTATCAATACGCTGAAAGCACATAATGATTCCCAGCACAAAACAAGCCAGCATGAAGCTTTCCAGCACATTTGCTCTGCCTGCGATAATAAAGGTTGTCACATTGGCGCCGACAATTAAAACAACGGGTAATAAAAAATTAACAACAATATTTGGATGGGAAGATGTAGTAACTTCCAGTTCAGTTAAGTCGTTACCCATCATCGGTATGGCGCCATCACGCAAAACCTTGCCGGTTTTGATTGCCCGTTCTTCTGCTTTTCGCATGGGACCAAAATCCGGGATAATTCGCGACGCAAACAATCCAACCGTTACAACCGCAAGAAACCCATAAAAATTATATGGTATACTTCGGATAAAAAGCTGTACCGCAGTATCCATATCACTTATGATAGCTGTATTTTTGACGAGCCCACTCAGATAAACCGCCCAACCAGTAATCGGTACCAATACCACCAGCGGAGCAGAGGTTGAGTCACAAATATAAGCTAACTTCTCTCGGGAAATTCGATATTTGTCAGTAAGATTTCAGATCACCGGTCCAACAAAGAGCGGACTAAAATAGTCACTTTGGTTGCAAATTCGCCTCTATTATTTGAAATTATTCAAACAACTCTGGCACCTGCTGCAATGACGGCCGTTCTTTTATCAGTCGATTAAACTTTTCATCATCAATCTCAAATCCGTGGCTGTTTTCTGCGTCCTCAACTCTCTCCTTATATTCTTTTGATCCAAAATATTTTTCCAGTCTTTTGCTAACAAATAGCACTTGCTCATCAGTAAACCATTTCCAGGTTTTACCAGTATTTTTTTCCAAAACACAGTTCAGTTCCACCGCCCATGCAGCTTTAAAAAGACCTGCCATTCTTAAATCTCGCTGCATGGCTAAGAATTGCCCTTCAGTATAAGGATTAATATATTTAAAATGCTTCGAGTAGAAAACCGCATTATGATAATGTTCAGGAATATTCAGCAAGCCATCGGCCTTGAGTCTTAATGACATGTTAACAAAAATACCCACGATCTTCCGCCCGATTCGGAGCCCTGGATGAATTTGCCCCGGTAACGGTGGACGTCTTGGTGTGAATTCAGCGGTTGGATCCTGTAACGTAAGCCATTCGATAACGATCATGGAAAATTTTTGACCAACAATCTCAGTGGGGAATATTGGCCTTGCAATAAAAAATTTCTTTCGAACAATCAACTCGCCCAACAGATGATCGGGATCTTCTTTTTCAAAGTATGCTTTCAATGTATGGCGATAGGGATCTCTGGCATTAATTTTAATGATAAAATCATGGAATCCTCTTCGTTCGAGGTCTTTAAAAATACCATACTCCTCTAAGGCAATTTTAATCCCCTGTTCCGAATAAAAATTCAAGAACAAATGAGGTCGTTCTTTGTCCCGTAAATCTCCCAATATATCATCAGAAGAAATTAACTTATCCGCTTCTGTCGTTCGCTGCAGTTCAAAATTGGTGAGGTGTTGATATATTCGGCGATATTTTTTTGATGTTTGAACCATAAAGAAAATTTGTACCGGTATAAAAAAATTGATTTTTTTTTGTTTTATTGTTTTTAAAATGGATATTCGATACTTGACACTCGATGCTTGATACTTAATTCGTGATTCTCGATCCTGAATACCCGTACATAATGCTGGACAGTGTAATCTAATATCCAGCTCCTGAATCCAGTATCCACCATCCAGCATCAAGTATCCAGTATCACTTAAAAGACTCTCGAGTAATTCTGGAAACGATTCGAGCAAGGAATAGTAGCCCGATTAAATTTGGTATCGCCATAATAGCGTTGAACGTATCACCGATATTCCAGACAATATCCAGATATTTTCCAGTCATCAAGGCACCGAAAAATAGTAGTGTGATAAAGACAATTCGATAGGGCATGTGGGATTTTATTCCCCATATATAGCCGATACATTGTTCTCCATAATAAGCCCAGCCAAGCAAAGTCGTGTAGCCAAAAATAAGCGAACCGATCGCAATGATCAAACCTCCAAAAGGAATAACAGAGTTAAAAGCTTCGACAGTAAGCGCTGTGCTGGAAAGTCCGCCGGCTGAAAGATCGTATCCGATTTTATCGGCCATTTCAATGACCTGCGGTTGTAATGTAGCGATTTTATCGGCTGCTAACATTGTTCCCTCTTTTATCAAATCTAAACCCGCTGCTGGTGTCAGTTTCCATACACCGGTGACAACGACTGTCAAAGTAGTAATCGTATTGACAAGAATGGTATCAATAAATACACCGGTCATACCTAATAGTCCATTAAAAGTCGGGTCTGGCGACTTCGCAGCGCTCTGTGCAATCGCAGCCGATCCAAGTCCAGCCTCGTTGGAGAGAACGCCTCGTCGTACTCCCAGGCTGATTGCCTTTTGAATAGATGTGCCGATAAGTGCCCCACCAGCCGCTTTAAGTGAAAATGCCGACCGGAAAATTAACACAATAGCGTCATCTAATTCAGTAAATTTTGCAACTAATATAAATAAAGCTCCACCAATATAAAATACAATCATCGAAGGAACTAACTTTTCAGCCACCGCTCCAATTCGCTTAATCCCGCCGATAATTACAATCCCCACTAACAGTGTAATCACAACTGCACTGAGAATCGTTGGTACATTTAGCTGGGCTTTCATCGCCAGCGCCATAGAATTGGATTGCATCATGTTGCCGGTTCCCAACAGGGCAGTAAATCCGCCACATACCGCGAACACCATTCCGAGAAATTTAGCAATAGATAGATTTTTAATCCCATAGCGGCAATAGTACATGGGTCCGCCCGCCATAGAGCCATCTTCAGCGACTTTACGAAACTTCACACCAAGAAAACATTCGGCGTACTTTGTCGCCATGCCAAAAAATCCAGACACCCACATCCAGAACGGGGCACCGGGTCCACCTGTGGCGATAGCAGCGGCGACTCCTGCAATATTACCGTTCCCGACAGTTGCTGCCAGAGCCGTCATTAAAGCAGCAAATGGAGAGATATCACCTTCTGTATCTTTCAACACTTCACTTTTCTTGCCACCTTGAAATAAATATTTAAGCGAAAGGAAAAATTTGCGAACCTGAATAAATCGAGTCATGAACGTCAGCAAAATTCCAGTCCCCACCAGCAACAATATCATCCAGTTGCCCCAGATAAATGTCACAACTTTGTTGGAAAGCCACAGCAGCCCTTCGAGAAATACAGTCATTTTTTAGCTCCTTCTCCGTAACCCAGTTTTAATTAGATCAATTCGTCATCAGCAGTTATAATCAGTCCTGTAAAAATAACAAAAATTATTTATTTGTCAAGCTATTTTTTTATAGTGGAGACGCTTTTTTAATTTTCAGGATGGAAATACAACCGACAAAGGATAGATTTGGTGGTTATTGAATTCTACTTAATATAGGCCATTCACCTGTACCTGACTGGGTTCGGTGATCTGGTATTTTTCCGAAACGGTTATAGATATTTTATAAATTCGATTATAAATTATTAACTCCCCACCATTGTCTCATCATCCCTAATTTTAGGTGCAATTGCAAAACCGCTAAATCCGTATATTAAGGCAAATACCATCCCCATGTAGCACATGATAGCCCAGGGTAAATAACTAAG
>Ga0209636_10008987_pt1 | contig 10183 bp, 7 predicted proteins | sample DeeMarSWOR152_54_FD_187464 | JGI IMG/M metagenome (GOLD analysis project Ga0209636, IMG submission 187464) | Marine sediment microbial communities from White Oak River estuary, North Carolina - WOR-1-52-54 (SPAdes) (version 2) | ecosystem: Environmental > Aquatic > Marine > Intertidal zone >... | reverse complement strand
GATAGTCTCTTCGTCGAAGGAGACCTTCGCCGTTAAAGACTTCCGGGCGATAGCGGGCAAGGGCACCGAGGGCAAAGTCAACGGCCAAGAGGTGAAGGTGGTCAGCCCCGGTTACCTCAAGGAAAACAAGATTAGAGCCGACGAGAAGCCAATTAAAAAGCTCACCGAGCAGGGCAAGACGGTGGTCTTCGTCATTATCGACGGCAAGCTACGGGGCGCTATCGCCCTGGCCGATATTATCCGACCCGAATCGAAGGAAGCTATCAAACGGCTCAAGGAGATGGGCATCAAGTGCATGATGATAACCGGTGACAACAAGGAAGTGGCCAGGTGGGTCGCCGACGAGATAGGGCTCGACGAGTATTTCGCCGAAGTGTTGCCCGACCAGAAGGTGGAGAAGGTCAAAGAGGTCCAGGCGCGGGGAATGATAGTGGCCATGACCGGTGACGGGGTCAACGATGCCCCCGCGCTGGCTCAAGCCGACGTGGGCATCGCCATCGGCGCCGGCACCGAGGTTACGGTGGCTACCGCTGACATCATACTGGTAAGGAGCAACCCCCTGGACGCCGTATCCATAATAGGGCTTTCGCGCGCCACCTACAAGAAGATGCTACAGAACCTGGGCTGGGCCACGGGATACAACGTGCTGGCCATACCGCTGGCGGCGGGGGCGCTCTACAGCTTCGGCGTCGTGCTCAGTCCGGCGGTGGGAGCGGCGCTAATGTCGATGAGCACCATAATCGTGGCTATCAACGCCCGATTCATCAAGGTGGAAAAATAGTAATAAAGGTGGGTTGACTGCCACTTGGAAACCGTCTAAAATGCAAGCCAACAAAGAGGAAGGGTAGTCTCCTGCCCAAGGAGAAGAAAAGCCATGAAAGCAGTTATTCTGGTGGGTGGAGAAGGAACCAGGTTGCGCCCCCTGACCTGCAACACCACCAAGGCAATGGTGCCCATACTGAACATGCCCTTCCTGGAATACTTGCTCCGTTACCTCAAAGGGCACGGTATAAAAGACGTCATCCTGGCCATGAGCTATCTGCCCGACCGCATCCAGGAGCAGCTGGGCGACGGGACTGAGCTGGGCATCCGCCTGAGCTACGCCATAGAAAAGGAGCCGATGGGGACGGGCGGGGCGATTAAAAACGCCGAAGCCCGCCTGACCGAACCCTTTTTCGTCCTCAACGGCGACGTCCTGACCAGCATTGACCTGGCCACTATGATGAGCCAGCACCGCAAAATCAAGCCCAGGGTGAGCATCGCCCTGACACCGGTAGATAACCCGACGATATACGGGGTGGTTGAAACCGACCACAAGGATATGGTAAAGCGCTTCGTGGAGAAGCCCGGGGTGGAGGAAGTCACCACCAACATGATTAACGCGGGCATCTATATTATCGACCCCTCGGTTTTAGCCCATATTCCCTCCACCACCCCCTCCATGGTCGAGCGTCACCTTTTCCCCCTGCTACTGGAGAAGGGTGAGCCGATATTGAGCTATCCCTCCGACAGCTACTGGATCGACATCGGCACGCCCGAAAAATACCTCAAAGGACACCACGACCTGCTTTCAGGGGAGGCACCGGCGCTAGCTCGCTACTGGAACAAATTCGACCGGGAAATCCAGATGGCGGACAGCACCATCGACCCCTCAGCCGAGATTGAGGGTCCCGTGCTCATCGGCGAGGGGTGCACCGTGGCTAAGTGGGCGGTATTAAAAGGACCAGCTGTTCTGGGTCCGCACTGTGAGATTGCCGAAGGCGCCTGCGTGGAAGGGGCGGTACTGTGGCAGGGCGTGAAGGTGGGCAAAAAGGCGTTACTGCGAAACTGTATCGTAGCGGCCAACTGCCAAATCGGGGAAGATAGCCAAGTCTTGGATAACTGCGTCCTAGGGGATAACGTGGTGGTAGGCAAGAACAATAAACTGGCGCCGGAGATTAAAATCTGGCCCGATAAGCGTATAACCTCCGGCACTATGTCATTCTAAGCCGTACCAACAACCCTGGGGTCAGTTGGGGGCTATAAATTTAGTGATCATACTCATCAGCGCCTCAGAGTTAAACGGCTTGGTTATATAGCCCTGGGCACCCATAACATCCTGGCTGAGCTTGCGGTTAAGCTCGTAGTCCACAGCGGTAAGCATAACCACCGGGATTTCCTTGGTTGCCTGGTTCCTCTTAATGGCGTAGCAGGCGGTAAGACCGTCCATCTTGGGCATTAGAATGTCCATCAGGATGAGGTCTGGTTTCTGGTTAACGGCCACTTTTACCGCTTCCTCGCCGTTATTGGCCTCCATGACTTTATAGGTCTTGCCCAGAAGCCTTTTTACCAGCGACCTTACCGTTTCTTCGTCATCGGCGATGAGTATTCTCTTGTTCTCAGTCATTTTATAACATCCCCCCACTTTTTTATCGACAGATCTTCAGGCTTCTGCCAGCACTATTCCAGTGACCGGTATTTTGAGGAAGGCGGCTGTTACCTCCGGGTCGAACTGGCTGCCAGTGCACCGCTTGATTTCCTCCAAGGCTTCGTCTATAGACATCGCCGTGCGATAAGGGCGGTCGGAGGTCATGGCGTCGAAGGCATCAGCCACGGCTAGAATTCTAGCCCCTAATGGTATCTTTTTCCCGGCTACGACCTGATTCATGCCGCTACCATCATAACGGTCATGGTGATGTTCAATCATCTCCACCACCTTATCGTTAACCACCGGCTTTACGATGCCAGCACCGACGATGGCATGAGTCATAATATGCTCATATTCTTCCGGGGTCAACTGCCCCGGTTTATTCTGGATAATCTGGTCAATGGTAATCTTGCCCACATCGTGCAGCAAGCCTCCCCAGCGCAGGTCTTCAACGCAATCGCCGGACAAGCCCATTTCCTTGCCTATCTCCACAGCAATATCGGTTACCCGGCGAGAGTGCCCCGCCGTATACTGGTCCTTGGCTTCGAGGGCGAAGGCCAAGGCTTCAATAGCACCGAGAAAGACCTTGCGGATTTCCTTGGTCTGCTCCTCGACCTTTTCCTCCAGGTATTGCTGGTATTGCTTAATCTCGCGCTCCAGCCGCTTCTTATCCAACACTCCCTCCACACTCAGCACCACCTCAGCCAGGTTAAAAGGCTTGCATACATAGTCGTACGCCCCTTCCTTCATGCACTGGACGGAGATATTAATGTCGTTCAGGGCGGTGGCCATCATGACCGCGGTATCAGGGTAAGCAGCTTTTATCTCCGGCAGCAACTCCATTCCCGATCTGCCCGGCATCTTTATGTCAAGAATTATCACGTCAGCCGTGTTGGCTTTCATCTTCTCCAGCGCCTGCTCGGCGTTATGAGCTTCATCGCACTGGTAGCCCTCTCGGGACAGCCGCTGACAGAGAAGCTTTCTGACCGTCGCTTCGTCGTCTACAACCAGTATTTTTGCCCCGTTATCTGCCATGTCTCTAGCCCTCTAACGTCTCTTTTACTATAGACCTCAACTCGTCGGGAGTGAAGGGCTTGGGTAGGTAGGGTCTTCCGGCTCCATTGAGCATAGAAGCCAGCTTTTCGTCCAGAACGTCACCGGTAGTGAAAACAATTTTACCCTTGAAGTCCGGGTATTCATCCGTTACATATTGATAAAGCTCCCTGCCGTTCATTATCGGTGTTCTGAGGTCGATAAGGCAAAGGTCATATGCCGCCTCACCCAGCATCTTGCCGGCGATGGCGCCATTGACCGCAATATCAACCCCAAAACCCTCGGCGACGAGGGTTCTCAGGCATACCTGGCAAATAGACGGCTCATCTTCAACTACCAGGATCTTTTTGCCCTGGCTCTTTGGCTGGTCCATTTGGCTCCTCCACTTGCTCATGATTATTAATCGGCAACTCGACGATGAAGGTGGCTCCGCTACCCAGCTTACTCCGGGCATATATCTTGCCGCCGTGCTCCGCGATTATCCCATGACAGACGCTGAGTCCCAGACCCGTCCCCTTGCCTACTTCCTTGGTGGTGAAGAATGGGTCAAATATTCGATTCAGGACTTCTTTATCGATTCCGGGGCCGTCATCGGTAAATGACGCCCTGACGCTGTGATTATACTTCTCGGTAGTAATCGTCAGCGTGCCCCCGTTGCTCGCGTCGAGCATAGCCGCTTCGGCATTGAGAATAATGTTGATGAAGACCTGCTGTAGTTGAGAATAGTCAGCCATGACCTCAGGCAGGTCGGGGGTAAGGTTGGCATTAATCTGGATATTACTCACGTTCTGCTCGTAGGCGCGTAACGCCAGTACTCCCTCTATAATGCTGTTAACATTTGTCGGCTGCTTGGAGGGGGCATGCTTACGGGCGAAGGTAAGCAGGTTGCGTGCCACGCCTGCCGCGCGCTGGGCTTCCTTATGGATGATGACCAGGTCTTCCTTAATCTCTTCGGGGAGATCGGTATCCATAAGCAGCTGGGCAAAACCGATGACGGCAGTGAGGGGGTTATTTATCTCATGGGCGATGCCCGATGCCATCTCCCCTACCGAAGCCAGGCGGCTGGCCAGGTGGGCCTTCCGCTCCAGCTCTACCTTCTCCTCTTCAGCCCGCTTGCGGTCGGTAATGTCAAGCCAGCTGATAAGGAAGTAGAGCACCTTTTTCCGGTGGATTACTGGCGCCGAGTTAAGCGCCACCGAGAAAGGTTCACCGTTCTTCTTGCGGAAGACCTTTTCACTCCTCTTACCACCACTCAACATCGTCTTTTTAAGGGAAATGGTCATCGCCTTACTCTCTTCTTTCGACCACCACGGGTAGGGGGCTTTCTTGCCGGCAATTTCGGCTAGCTTATATCCAGTTAGCTTTTCAAAGGCCGGATTTACATATCTTACTGAAGTGTCGGGATTGAGAACGAATATCGGGTTCGGCGAATTTTCCAGAAGGCCCGTGCTAAACTCCTGGCTCTCCCTCAATGCCTCCGTCATCTGCTTACGTTCCGTGACGTCTTTATTCGTACCGACATAGCCCTTGAAATTTCCAGCACTATCGAAGAAGGGAATACCGCTAACCTCAAAGATGAGGGGGCTACCATTCTTATGGAGATGGAGAACCTCAAAGCCGGAGAAACCCTCCCTTTTAGCATTGACCTGCTTGAAACGCTTAAGCCATTTCCTGACTTCCTTCTTAGGGGTAAAGTCAAGCGTCCTCTTCTTGCCCACCACCTCGTCCACCTCATAGCCCAGCAGGTCTTTAATATTGGGACTGACGAAGGTATATTTCCCCTGGGTATCCACCTCCCAGATCAGATCGCTGGCAACCTCCACCAGGTTTTTATACTTCTTTTCCGCCTCAAGTAATGCCCTATCAGCCTGCTTGCGCTCGGTGATGTCACGGCAAACGCAGAAGATGAGCTTCTGCCCTGCGTAGAAAGCACCGTTGGTGCTGATTCCAACGTCAAAGACCGTACCATCCTTGCGGCGGTGTTGTGTCTCGAAGTGGTCGCCTTCCGGGCCGATACTCGCAATCATCTCGGCAACTTTTTCGGGTTCGTATAGAAATTCCCAGTCCCACACGCTGAGCTTGCGGACTTCCTCGGGAGTGTAGCCGAGCATCTCGGCAAAGCGACGGTTGGCTTCATATACCTTGCCTTTCTCGTCGAGGATAACGATGCCATCGCTAGATTCGTCGATAAGAATACGGTGCCGGGTCGCTTCATCAGCCAGCGCCTCCTCTGCCTGCTTGCGCTCGGTGATGTTCCTAGTGACCTCAAGACAGGAAACAATCTTTCCATTAGCATCTCTAATGGGGTTAGCTGTATTCTCCCAGAAAGCAACCTCCCCCGAAGGCATTACCACCCTCCTCTCCGTGATGTGAGACTTGCCGTCCTTGAACGCCTTTGCTACCGGGCAGCCATCGCACAACTTATTCTTACCTTCATAGACTCGGTAGCACTTCTCTCCCAAGCGCTCTCCAAAAATTTTCACCAATGGCTCATTCTGATAAATGATGTTAAAGTCTTTATCCTGTATGGTGAGGCCATCGTCCATGGCACTTATTACTGATTGCAGCTTATTCTTCTCGGCCTGAAGCGCATCATCCGCCTGCTTACGCTCGGTGATATCCCGGGAAATCGTAAGGCAGGAGGCTATGTCTCCCCCGGCGTCTCTAATGGGACTGGCCGTAGACTCCCAGAAGGTAACCTTCCCCCAAGGTGCTAATAACTTCCTCTCCGAGGTATGGGACTCGCCGTCCTTAAACGCCTTTGCTACCGGGCAGCCATCGCAGACCTCTTTGTTACCGCCATAGACCCGATAGCATTTCTCTCCAACGCGGTCACCATAAAGTCTCCTTGCCAGCTCATTCTGGTAGATAATTTTATAGTCTTTATCCATTATATTGAGGCCATCTTCCATGGCGCCTATTACCGATTGCATCTTGTTCTTCTCAGCTTGGAGCTCCTCTTCCGCCTTCTTACGCTCGGTGATGTCTCGGCACACGCAGAAGATAAACTTCTGCCCCGAGCATATGGCCCCGTTGATGCTGATTTCAACGTCAATGGTTGTGCCGTCCTTGCGATGGTGCTTCGTCTCTAAGTGTAAACCGGTCTCGTCAACATTCCGCCCCATCTCGAGCAGTTGCTCGGGGGGAAAATTTTTATCCCAATCCCAGGTATGGAGCTCGCGGACTTCCTCAGGAGTGTAGCCGAGCATCTCGGCAAATCGCTGGTTTGCCTCGTATACTTTGGCGTCCTCATCAAGGACAACTATCCCATCCAGGGACTGTTCGATAAGGATGCGTCGCCGGGTAGTTTCATCAGCTAGCGCTTCTTCTGCCTTCTTACGCTCGGTGATATCAACCCAGCTGGCCAGGAAAAACAGGAGCTTCCCGTCCTTTTTCACCGGCACCGAGGTTATCTCCACCCAGAACCTCTCCCCGTTCTTCTTCTTAAAAAGCTGCACCACCCGCTCGCCCCCCTGGCGCATAGCCTTCTTCAAAGTCTTCGTGTTTTCCGGCAGTAACTCCTCCACCCAGTAGGGGTAGGGAGCCTTATGGCCGATAAGCTCGGCGGCAGAAAAACCGGTCATCTTTTCCAGCGCCGGACTTACATATCTTATTGAACTATCGGGGTTAATGACATTTATCGGAATGGGGGAGTTAGCCAGCAGCCCGGACTGAAACGTCTCGCTCTCCCGCAGCTTCTCCTCCGCCTGCTTGCGCTCGGTGATATTCCTGATAATTTCCAGACAGGAAACAATCCGCCCCCCGGCATCTCTAATGGGACTAGCATTAACCTCCCCAAAGGCCACCTCTCCCGAAGGTAATACCACCTGCCTCTCCGCAGTGTGCGACCTGCCGTCCTTGAATGCCTTTTTAACCTGGCAGCCGTCGCAAACCGTGTCTCTATTTTCATAGACGCGGTAGCATTTCTCGCCCACACGGTCACCGTAGTTTTCCCTCAATTGTTCATTAAGATAAATAATGTTAAAGTCTTTATCCTGTATGGTGAGGCCATCTCCCATGGCGCTTACTACCGACTGCAGCTTATTCTTTTCTTCTTGGAGCTCATCCTCCGCCTGCTTGCGCTCGGTGATTTCCAGCGTCATCTCCACCAAGCCGGTAACATCGCCGCTGGCATTTAGAATCGGGTAGCCCTTCACCAGCCACACCCTTCCGTCAGGGGTGGTCATTTCACCAGCTTGCGGTTTTCCTGTTTTGCGGGCTCTTTCTACAGGGCAGCCGGGGCAGGGTTTGCCCCCAACACCCCACACATCATAACAAAATCGCCCCGCTAATTTTTCAGGAGGCAGGCCGACCGATTCACCAGCGATCTTGTTGGTCCACAAAACCCGATGCTCCAGATCCTGAAAGACGACATGCTCGCTCAAGCTATTGAGAATGGCATTTTCCCCCTGCTCCGTCTCTGCCCAAACCTGCTCAACCCGTTCGCGCTCGGCCTCCAGCACTGCCGGACCCCCTTTGCGCAAGGGCAGAGTGTCGATATCTTTGACAAGCCGCCTCTTAGTCTTAGCACCGTTTCCGTTACCCATATTTTCACCTCAGCGGAACAGCATTTTAGATTAAGTCCTTTACCGTTCCAACTTGGTCCGTATTATTTATCTGGTTAGCTTCCGCCTTCAATCTCTCGACTTCGTCTTCGGTAAAAAGCCTCCAGCCACGCCTATCCCGGTGCTTGGCTTCCTTAAAAACGTCCTCTTTGAGCCAGCGGAATAGTGTGGCCCGGCTTATACCAACGATACGACAGACCTCAGCGGTCCTATAATAGACTTGCCCATCTACTGTTACCGTCATATCAAAACCCCTGATCTGTGATAATGCTCGAATATACTCTAACTCTAAAATATGAAGCCTCGAGCGTAAATAACCCATTAGTAATGTTTTGGCTTATACTTTAGTACCAAATGACGGCAAATTAGCCTTGATTGTTTTGTGAGGCGGGAAAAGCTATAATAGCTACGTGGGGCGAGGGATAAGTTCTATTGAGTTGAGAATAGATGACCATAGTCGAAATGCTAGCCAGAAACGCCCGAATGTACCCCGACGAGAGTGCTCTTATCGAACTGAAACCGAGCCAGAAGATAAGGCGGGAAATCAACTGGCGTATCTTCGACGAGAGGGCTAACCGGGTAGCCAACGCCCTCGCCGCCAGAGGGGTGGGCAAAGGCGATAAGGTGCTGCACCTGATGCTGAACTCGATAAACTGGCTGGAGGCTTATTTCGGCATCATCAGGACGGGCGCCTGGGCGGTACCGCTCAACTTCAGGTTCACCAGCGGCGACATTAAATACTGCGGCGATATCGCCGAAGCTAAGGCAATGATTCTGGGCCCGGAGTTCGTTGAAAGGGTGGAAGCTATTCGACCCCAGCTGGCCACGATAAAGGACTACATCTTTGTCGGCGAAAATACGCCCCAAGATATGGAGAGCTTTGAGGACTTCATCGCCCAGGCTTCCCCCGAGCCTCTAAACGAGGAGCTGACATTAGAGGACGAGTGCGGGCTCTATTTCACCTCAGGCACCACCGGTGACCCCAAGCCGATACTGCTTACCCACAAGAACATGGAGTGCGCCGCCGTCACCGAAGCTAAACACCACCGTCTACAGCACGACGATAACTTTATTATTATCCCCCCTTTTTATCATACTGGTTCCAAGATGCACTGGTTCGGCAGCTTGCTTGTCGGCGGCAGGGCGGTGATACTGACCGAAATAGACCCCAAGGCTATCTTTGAAGCCATCCACCAGGAAAGAGGGACGATAGTCTGGCTGCTGGTTCCCTGGGCGCAGGATATACTTGGCGCGCTGGACCGGGGCGAGCTAAAGCAAAAAGACTACGACCTGAGCAGCTGGAGGCTTATGCACATGGGGGCACAACCAATTCCCCCCAGCCTGATTAGACGCTGGAAGCAATACTTTCCCGATATGCAGTACGATACCAGCTATGGCTTGAGCGAATCCACCGGGCCGGGATGCGTCAACCTTGGTATAGAAAATAACCATAAATTAGAGGCGACCGGTAGACCCGGCTTTAACTGGGAGGTGCGCATCGTCGACGATAATGGTAAGGACGTAGGCTGCGGGGAGGTGGGGGAGCTCATCGTCAAGGGCAACGGGGTGATGAAGTGCTACTATAAGAACCCCCAGAAAACGGCGGAGGCCCTCCGGGACGGCTGGCTCTATACAGGCGACATGGCTAAGATGGATGACGATGGCTTTATCTATATCGTGGATAGAAAGAAGGACGTGATTATCACCGGTGGGGAGAATATCTTCCCCGTGGAGGTGGAGAATATCATTCGGAAACACCCCAAGGTCCACGACGTCGGCGTTATCGGCCTACCCGACGAAAGGCTGGGCGAGATAGCCTGCGCCGTGATTACCCCCCGCGACGGAGCCAATCTGACCGAAGACGATATAAATAAATTCTGCGAGCAAAACATGCCCCGCTACAAGAGGCCGAGGCGCATTATATTCGACAAGGTGCCCCGAAACCCGACGGGCAAAATAGAAAAGCCCAAGATGAGGCAGAAATATAGCGGCACGCAGAAAAGCTTTAAGCTCGGAAATGAGAGCGAATGAGAGCGGGAGACGAGGCTCGAACTCGCGACCCTCTGCTTGGGAAGCAGATGCTCTACCACTGAGCTACTCCCGCTCGGAATCGCCTATATTATGCCCCCCTGCTTAATTCCCTGTCAAGATTGCTTAA
>Ga0209636_10008986_pt1 | contig 10183 bp, 10 predicted proteins | sample DeeMarSWOR152_54_FD_187464 | JGI IMG/M metagenome (GOLD analysis project Ga0209636, IMG submission 187464) | Marine sediment microbial communities from White Oak River estuary, North Carolina - WOR-1-52-54 (SPAdes) (version 2) | ecosystem: Environmental > Aquatic > Marine > Intertidal zone >... | reverse complement strand
CGTTTTGATCCCTGATCAAGGTCCTATCCCAGGCTATCGGAATCTGCTTTCCCTCCTTTGAAATGATAGGGTATTGAACGCGCCGGGGTGTTGGACCTTCTTCGGACGGGGAATCTAGAAACCTCTGACAATCCCGTTGGTATTCCCGGGGAACGAATAAGCTGATCCACTCCTTCCCCAGAACCTCTTCGGCTTTGTAGCCCGTGAGTTCCTCGACCTTTCGATTAAAAAACTCAATCCTCCCGCGAGGATCCAGAACCAGAATGAGGCTCTCAGCCGTTTGCACAATTCTTTCGAACAGTGCTTTCTGATTTTCAATCGGCGACACTCCGAAACCACCTCATGTACTGTCTTGGTTTTAAAGCCCCATTGATAGCAACCTCCTTTCGGGTATAAAATCAACAGATTGTTCTTTCTCATACCCGATGGATTGCCCGGTTTAGAATGCCCGGAAGTCATATTCGCGTGTTTTGATTTCGACTTTCATCTTTTTTACTTCATTGATGAAATCTCGCAGGTTATCCGAGGCGGCTTCAAAAATCTTCTCGCCTTTTTCGACGCTGGCCAGTGTGGGGTCGCCGATAGTGGCTTCCTCACCGTACTCATGGTGCTCCATAGGAATGAAGATATTTTCGGTTCCCTGGAAGATCACGGTGGGCACCCCGTCAGTCTTGGCAAAGGCCGGTCCCAACCATTCCGGGGCATGCGCCGTATGTTTCTTGCCACGTTCCATGTGGCAAATGGAGGCATTGTAGGCCAAACATTGCGAGGTTTCCATTTCCCCTGAATGCCAGCCGACCTTTTCTTCCAGCAGATGATCAATGACCTGGGTCCTGCGCTCAGTGGGAGTCATGTACCAGGCGACAAACGCACCGGTCTCATATCTCAACCGGCGTAACGCTTCATCCACGACCTTCGTGTTGGAGGCGTGTTGGCTGGTGTAAATGAGCTTGTTGAAACCATGAAAAACGAGGCTCTTGCCGATTTCATAAACGATTCGCCGCAAAGTCTCACCTGTAAAGGTCAAGCCTCCGACCCCCTCCCCCATGCGACCCATGTGGTGCGGAGAATACCCCACCGGTATCAGTGGGGTGTAAGGCACTTCGGCCTTATAAGCAGCTCTCCGAGTCGTTTCAATGGTGGCGATCGAATCACAGGCAAGCGGGATGTGCGGGCCGTGCTTCTCCTGGCTTCCGATAGGAATCAGCACGATGTCGGTTGATTTTATAATTTCCTGTACATCCACATAAGACATCTCTTCCATCGCGTAGGTCCAAAATTTTTCTCCCAATGTGTTTCTCCTTTCTGATCGTTTAGGTAAATTATGCTCATCTTCGAAGCCCCATTCAACTGAAACCATTTCGAATGTCAAGCACGTTATCGTCCCGACATGAGACTCTGGGTACACTCTATTTAAACTAAGTCTACCATCTTTTAGGAGTGAAAAACACCTGTAGTTACCGGGACCGGCTTCAAGAGATGACTTCCAGGCGGGCTGGTGCCGGATGGCCAGATGGTAGACTCTCTTGAAACATCCCCTATTTTCGGCAATTCAGGAGACCTTCGTGGCGGGGATCTCCAGGTCGGTGTTTTTGGCTGGAAAGAGTTTGCTTTGGTCCAAGACATTCAAGCAGGCAACGAAGTCCCTGGGCGCAATCCCAATACTTCAACGGTTACTTCTTGAATTTTTTATCCTCCCATTATCCTCCCGATACCGGGGTAAAGTACGCCCTTCTTGTAAGCCTCAACGACATCGTTGACTTCGCCGGTCACTCCCCATATGACGTCAATGCTGTTTCGAAAAAAAATCTCTTGGAATCTTTTTTGCATTCCACCTGAGATAACAACCTCAACCCTGTTCTCTGCAAACATATCGAAGAGTTTCTCAGGAGGAATATCAGACACATTGATTGTTCCAATGGGTCCTTTTTGAGGATTTTTCGCATCGAAAATGAGCAATTCATGGGTAAGATCAAACCGAGGGCAAACACGATTTTGGAAACTGCAAATAGCGATCTTCCTTTTCACAGTCATTTGTCTTTCAGGTAAATTCATTTTGCTCTTTTCCTCTTTTTCAAGGATACCCATCCCGCCCCAAGAACCAACATTTAAACACCATTTTTGTGAGATTACATTTATCATGCCAAAACCATTAAAAGGGGTTGATATTACATAAATTATTGATATTATTGAATTTTTTACCCATTCTTTAAGACATCCGAAAATCTAATGAGTTTCAGTTCAGCAACCAGATCTACCCGAATCTTGGAAAATGCTTAATCTGTCTAGCGCAGGGTTGGGTTGCACTTTTGCTACTACACGATAGCATGCAACATATAAGATCTTCACTCCGCGAACTTCGGGTAATCGCTCGGAGCGTGACTACAACGGCCGCTTTGGCGCTTGTTCCTTCTTTGTACCCCGAACATGATCAGGTTCACAAAAAGCCTTGGAATACGCCCCAGTGTGGACAAACCCACTCAGATTCTCAACGATTCCCAGCACCGGGATCTTCAGTAATCTGCCCAAGTTCAACGCTTTGCGGGAATCAAGAAGAACGACATCCTGGTGGGGGTGCTACGATGATCGATCAATCCATCCTTGATCAGATTGGTCAAGACAGATGGATACTAGCCTGCACAATATAACGGAAGGATTAGGCATCAATTGCTCAGATAGGCTCTCTTGAAAATGTTGGAGAATCTTCCCAAGGGTCTGCTTGGCACTATCAACGTCGTAGCCGTTGGATGTAAGAACAGCTAAGTTAGGAGGATACTTAACCCTCGGAAGCGCTCACCCCGTGGGTTGACCTCTGAAGAACCAGCCTATCGATCTGACACCCAAGATCTCTGGCGATCACAGGGCACTTCGCCTTGAGCATGAAGAAGATGTCTTTTCCCACCTCGCTGAGTGTCTCGTAGTTGCCCTGCCCCTTGGAGATGATGAGGTCAGCCTTATTGAAACGCCGCAAAAAGGGGTCGCTGCACCCAAAGAGAATCGTGCCTGGAGCATCGGACCCATTATCAATCACCTCAACTCGTTCAGTGAGCCCCGCAGCCTCAGCATCAATCATCGTGGCGTCGTTGATCACCGGAAAGCCTTTGACAACGACCGCTACCTTTTCTATCGGCATCTGCTCGATCAGCAATCTATCAAAGACAATCTCCCCGGCGTTGTCGGCCAAGTAGAGTATATTCCCTGCGCCCGAAACCGCGTCGGAAAATTCCTCCACATCTCCATCGAATGGAGAACTCAAAGCATGTTCAATCGCATCACGGACATGAAATTCATCAAGGTGGACATTCACACCCATGTCGATAAGGTTACCGGCGATGGCCAACCGTATAGCCGTTTCCATCGGATTGGCTGAACAGTCGACACGTGCCTTCAGCATCGGGTACATTTGCAAGGCCAACCGATTGAACCGGTCCTTCATCTCACGGTATGGGTCAGCCTCCCCCGTCAGCTTTCGGACGAGGCGATGGATATGTTGGCCCATCACCGGCGGCGATTGACGCAAATCCATCTCACCAGCAGTCCGCAGGACATCACGCAACACGCTTTCATGAACCGCCTCATCGTCTGTTGCCAGGCGGACTGCATCGAGAGCCTGGCGGATAAAGCAAGGAATGCATTCAAAGAAGGTTTTCATATCCCGTACCTACATCTGGTGGCCCCTGCTGATTTCGTTGCCCCCAGCCTCCTCGGAGATAATGGTGTGACCGGGGAACCGGGCACGAATCCGGTTCAGAATTTCTGTTCTGCAGCGGTGTCGACACCGGTAACCAGATCACGGCACCCCTTGAGGTTGATGGTGTGCGGGGCAGAGTAACGCTCAGCAATTACCCGTCCGGCCACCTTGGCTGCCTCGATGGCAGTCTTTAGCACCTTTTTCCTCCCTGTAAACCGCCCCCCGTGTTCACCCTCGTCCATCGCGGGAAGTAGCCATTTGGAAGGAGAGTACCAGCTAGAACAAAGAGGAAACAGGCCACATCTTCGTGCTCCCCTCCTCGTTCACGCCATTTCAGCGCTGGCCGATTTCTCCCGCTTCTCAATGAATAGCAAAGGATTGAGTTCGTAAAGGGGTGACCCTGCCCTGGATATTTCAGCAAGCGAACCCAGCTTGGGACTCATCACTCCGGTGGCCTTGAGTTCAGCTATGAGAGCATCGACCCTCTCTCCCAAGCCAAACCTGACGCATATTTCCCTAATTTGTTCTGCACTAATGCGGTAGTTTCTGGCCTTCTTCCATAACTCATCAATCAGTTCCGGCATGTGTTGCCAGGCTTGTTCCTCGATCTCTCTGAATACCTCAGCGATCGCACTCATTGACGCCAAGCATCCCGTCTTGCTGGCGCTTCGCACCATGTATCGGATAATATTTGGCAATTCGTAAGATTCCCCGGGCTTACAGAGAAGCAGTCGATCCTCCCATGCACCGCTCCTTTCGACCCTCGCGGGAAGGAGGAGCCTCCATTTATTGCCCAGAAGTAAGACCTCATCGGGGTCATAGCCAACTATCTCTGTTACTTCGCTGTAGGATATCCTGCCCGTTTTTGAGGCATAGGCTAAGACTGCCGCCAAAGCGGCGGTGAGCTCAGCGTCCTCACATAATGTGCTTAAAGCCTTTTCCAAGTTATTCACTAATTGCCCCTTGCCCAGAAGCAACTAGCGGAGCATCGCCAGAAACTCGTCGGCATACTTACCATTTTTGGCCCCCTCGAACATCTCGCCCTGCTTCACCATCTCCAGCGCCAGATACTCACTGGCGGCCATGCCCGCACAGGCCCCTTCGCTGGCTGACGAGATGAGGTGCCGGTCACAACCCGTAATCTCCCCGCAGGCTAGAATTCCTGGTTTGGAGGTCATCTTCCTCCTGTCCACCTTTACAAAAGCCCCTTCCATTTCCAGCCCTGCCTCCCGCGCTAATCCGGTATCGGGAACGGTCCCCACGCAGATAATAATCCAGTCGACTTCAATTTCTTTTTCCTCGTGAGTCTCGTTGTTCACCAGGGTTACAGCCTTAACCTGGCTATTACCTTTAATTTCCCTCACCTCGGTATTATACCAGACCCGAACCCCCTCCTGCTCTAACCTTTTGGTCATCAGCGGATACGCACGCAGGGATTCTCTTCGATGTATCAGGCTGACATCGCTTGCCACTGTTTTGGCTAACAACGCGCTCTTGACCGTAGTGTTTCCGCCGCCTACCACAAGAACCCTCTTTCCCCTGAACTGGTTCAAATCCCGCTTGGCGTAATAAGATACGCCTCTCCCGACAAACCTGTCCTCTCCCGGGACGTCAAGCTGCTGCATGGTGCTCCCCGTGGAAAGGACGATCGCCAGGGCCTTATATTGGTTTAGGTCTGTAATTACAATCCTGTCTTCGGCATTAAGACTGACAACCCGTTCGTGCCTCAGCTCTGCCCCAACTCCTGCCGGAGGGGCCGAGGTAACTTGCTTCTCCATACTTTCCATGAGGAGCGCCCCATCACCGGGTGGGAAACCAGGGTAATTGGTCACAGTATAGGCGATGGCACCCTGCCCGCCCACCCAGCTACGTTCCAGCACTAACGTGGACCAGCCGTCGAGCTGGGTGAAAAGCGCCGTCGACAATCCGGCAGGACCAGCTCCAATGATGATTACGTCCCGTTCTTCCATGACATGCCTCCTTGTTTATTGCTCAACGTGCTCCTGGTTTGAGCAGCTCCCCGGCATCATCCCATCAATCGCCGCCCATTCCGTATTAAGAATTGCCTCTGGGGCTTCTCCCTGAGGCCGTATCTTCTCCACAGGACGAGGGGTTTTCTTCACATCTCAGATCATTCCCCAATCCCTCCCTCTTCTTCCCTCTTTGCCTCCTCCAGCTCAGCCTCCAGCTGCTCCAGTTGTTCCCACAACGACGGCGGCACTGAATGAGGTGGCCATCGCGCCTTGAGGTCGGCGATTTTCTCCTCAACCTCCTTTATTTTTTCTCTACTCATTTATTCCCCCGTAACTCCTGTAAAGGAGTCTGCCCGGTTTCAAGCTGCGCCATTTCTCGCGCAATTGCTGTTGGTTTCCCTCACGATCCGGGTTCAACCATGACAATCCCGGGACAATGGGATGAATCCATCCTCCGTTACCCGTCGAACAAGTTCACCTGCGTCCCTTCGGACAATTTTTTCCACGACCTGATGCTGACCACCCATTTTTGCCCTAAAATGTCCCGAATCGAATTCTTTGCGTAAGGTATTTACAAAGGTTAAAGTACAAAAGACGTGCCAAAGCGGAAGGAGTAGGCAGATCAGGGTTAACCATTTAAAATCATTTAAGTTTCTTCTATGCTTCGAAAAAAATGAAAGTACAAGATGGTTTCGCTTCTGCAACCGTAGCATCCTGCATCCAAGAGACCCCCTCTTTTGTGCTGGACAAAGGGGTAGGTTGCACTCTTGCTACCACAATTTGAACCGCGACGTTCCAGAGGGTTGAGGATCTTAACCCCACTCTTTGTGCTGGTTACGCAGCGGGTATACAGATCCAAGTTTTTTTATTTGACATAATTAGTTTTATCTATTATTAATAGATTAAACTAATAATCAGGGGAAAAATGGGAACTCTGACGGCAAGCATGGAAGATTACCTTGAGGCGATATTGGTCATTGGTTTGGAAAAAAGGGTCCCACGGGTGAAGGACATTGCAAAATCCCTGGGGGTTAAAACCTCGTCCGTCGTCAACGCCTTAAAGATCCTTTCTGAAAAAGAGCTGGTGCACCAGGAACCGTATGGTTACATCGAGCTCACCCAGAAGGGCATCCTGGCGGCTAAGGAAATCTACGAAAGACATAAAACGCTCCACAAATTCTTCCATGAAATCCTGGGGGTTGATTCCGGCGTGGCGGAAAAGGATGCGTGCGAAATTGAGCACCATATCCATCCAAAAACCTTGAATCGCGTCCTGCAGTTCATAAAGTTCGTCGAAGCATGCCCTGAAGGCGAGCCCCTTTGGCTTTCGAGTTTCCACTACTTCGTCAAACATGGGAAAAAGCCAGAGCACTGTGACGAATCGGAAAGCGTGCTCACGGGAGGCGGAAGAATGAACCGATTGAGTGACTTCAAAGTTGGGGAAAAATGCACAGTAACCAGGGTAATTGCCGAGGCGCGGATAAAAAGGAAGTTGCTCGATATGGGAATCGTCCCGGGAGTTGAAATTCAGATTCAGAAAGTGGCACCCCTGGGTGATCCCGTGGATGTCCTCATAAAAGGATACCATCTTTCCCTGCGCAAGGAAGAGGCCAAAGGCATTGTGGTGGAGAGGGAGAGTAAATGATGCCTCTCAGCACGGTAAGGCCGGGTCAACGGGTAAGGATAGTGGAGATCAGGGGTGGCAGGGGCTTGATAGGGAGACTCGCCGATATGGGCTTTTACCCTGGGGTCGAAATCCAAGTGATATCAAATAGGCCCGGCCCTTTGATTCTCAATCGAGGAGGGGTGAAGCTGGGGATTGGGTATGGTATGGCCCATAGGGTTCTCGTGTCCCCGGTCCTCTAACCCACCCAGAAACGTCCTGTTTCTGAAAGGAGAAAAGGAAAAGTGAAAAGGGTGAAGATAGCCCTGGCGGGGAACCCAAATTCGGGCAAGACAACGGTTTTTAATAACCTGACCGGGGGAAGGCAGCACGTGGGAAACTGGCCCGGCGTGACCGTGGAAAAGAAGGAGGGGACATATATCCATAAACCGTATGAAATTACCGTTGTCGATCTCCCCGGGATTTACAGCCTCACGGCTTACTCCCTTGATGAAAGGATCGCCCGGGATTTCCTTTTGGGGGAGAAACCCGATGCCGTGGTGGTGGTCATCGACGCCTCCAACCTGGAGAGGAACCTCTACCTCGTCACCCAGCTGCTGGAGCTGGGGGCAAAGGTCATCCTGGATCTGAATATGATGGACATGGTGAGGAACAAGGGGGTAGAGATCGATACGGAAAAGCTCTCCCTGATCTTGGGTATTCCGGTTATAGAGACGGTTGCCCATAAAGGGGAGGGAATGGAGGATCTGGAAGAGGCGATCGTCGAGGCGTGGGGGGAAAGAGGCGATTCCTTCAAGATCGACTACGACCAAGACATAGAAGGGGAGATAGAAACGTTGCAAAAAGCGATGACTTTCCCCGGATACCCTTCCCGCTGGGTTGCCGTTAAGCTCCTCGAGGGGGATGCAGAAATCCTAAAAAGGGTAATGGATAAGAAGGCAGAATCCCTGATTCTTGAAAGTCAGGCCAGGCTCGAACGGCACCTGGGCTACGATTTAGAGACAGCCCTGGTAGAGAGAAGATACGCCTTCTTATCGGGACTGGTAAGGGAATCCACCCGAAAAAGGCTCGATCTCATGGAGAGGCTCGACATCTCCGATCAGATCGATCGTATCCTGGTCAATCGGTTTCTGGGAATCCCCATCTTTTTGGGAATGATGTGGCTTGTTTTTCAACTCGTCTTCAGCCTAGGCGGACCGTTTGCCGATGGGATCGATGCCTTTATGGGCTGGCTTGGAGAGGGTGTTTCCTCCGGAATAAAAGCCGTGGGAGGTCCGCAATGGCTCTCCTCCCTCCTTTCCGATGGGATCATCGGAGGGGTGGGAAGCGTCCTCGTCTTTCTCCCCAACATCATGCTCCTCTTTTTGGCCATAGCCATTCTGGAGGCCTCGGGGTACATGGCCCGGGCAGCCTTCGTCATGGACAGATTCATGCATGCCCTGGGGCTTCACGGAAAATCCTTCATCCCCATGCTCATCGGGTTTGGCTGCAATATCCCGGGGATCATGGCGACGAGAACGCTGGAATCGGAAAAGGACCGAATCCTCACCATCCTGGTAAATCCCTTGATGTCGTGCTCGGCACGGCTTCCCATCTACATTCTCTTTGCCGGTGCCTTCTTCTCTCGGAACCAGGGACTGATGATTTTTTCCCTTTATCTGCTGGGGATCATTCTGGCGGTGATCGTGGCCAGGATATTCAAGGGCATCTTCTTCAGTGGGGAGGTGGCGCCCCTCATCATGGAGCTTCCTCCCTACAGGCTTCCCACAGTCAAGGGGGTGCTCATCCACATGTGGGAAAGAAGTAGCCTCTTCTTGAGGAAGGCGGGGACCATCATCTTTTTGGGCGTGGTGTTGATATGGTTTTTGGCCTCCCTTCCACTTGGGGTTGAGTATGCCTCCCAGGAGAGTTTGATCGGAAAAATGGGCTCGCTTTTCGCCCCTTTGCTGAAACCTGCTGGTTTCGGGTTCTGGCAGGCCGGAGTGGCGCTGTTCTTCGGCATCTTGGCCAAGGAAGTGGTGGTGGGAACCCTCGGGACCCTATACGGGGTTGAGGAAGCGGGATTGACTAACGTCATCCAGAATCAGTTCGCGCCCCTCTCTGCCTACGCATTTATGGTGATGGCCTTGATCTACATTCCCTGTATTGCGGCGATTGCAACGATAAAGAAGGAGACAGGCTGGAAGTGGACGGGCCTTGCAGTTGGATATAGCCTCGTCCTGGGATGGGGGCTTGCCGTGCTGATCTATCAAATAGGGGCGCTCTTCGTGTCTTGAGACAGTATTCGATGTTACCCGCAGCAGCTAACCTACAAGGTGGGATCATCGGAAGACGCGACGAACTCCCACTGCTTCGGTTACCAATCTGGTCCCCTCCTCCAGGTTAGTCCTTGCCATAGATATCTTGTCTGACGATTCTCTGGGCCAGCCTCGTCAGTTTCCCTCGACACTCCTGCAGCTCGCCACGGAAACGGTTGTTTTCGGCTTTTACCTCCTCATATTTCCGACTGAGCTCCTCAATGTATCCCAAAAACCCCTGCCCATTTTTCAAATTCATGCACTTATCTGGAGGAAGCGCATATCTCTTCGGCCACGTATCGGTTGACTTGACCTTTCCCTTCCGCTTCAGTGCATTCAACGAGGCCATAATCGTCCCATGATTCATACGTAATTCCCCAGTAATCTCGTCGACCGTACACATGGGCTTTTTCCTCACAAAGTCCAGAAGCTTCTCCTTCGTTTTCATGGCCCCGCCTGCTAATTGGCTGCCAGCGTGGGTGACACCTTCTTATTTTACAAGCCTGACTTCAAGAAGGATTGTCTGTTCTTCCAGAGGTACCTGTAACCTCGTCCCATTCGTCACCCCTGCCGGAATCCGGACGAGATATCTCCTCTG
>Ga0209636_10008985_pt1 | contig 10184 bp, 12 predicted proteins | sample DeeMarSWOR152_54_FD_187464 | JGI IMG/M metagenome (GOLD analysis project Ga0209636, IMG submission 187464) | Marine sediment microbial communities from White Oak River estuary, North Carolina - WOR-1-52-54 (SPAdes) (version 2) | ecosystem: Environmental > Aquatic > Marine > Intertidal zone >... | reverse complement strand
CGTTTCTATAGTATCTCGATCGATATTGAATCGATGCATAATATGTAAAGCCAACTCTTCATCTGCAGACATTGTCTCTTTTTGTCCAAGGAACATTTTACTTACCTCCTCTTCTTCAGATTCTACTATTTCGTCACCCATATTCTTATAGATAATACCTTTTTAACTATTTATAAGTTTTTCCCTTATAAAAAAAGGGGAGGATTAGAAAGATTTATTAGTACCTCTAAAGCTCTACCAGAGACAAAATATCTGGAGTAGATGCAACATGGAAGCGATCATTCTTGCCGGAGGTTTTGGCACCCGACTTAGACCACTTACATATACAAGGGCAAAATCGTTGCTACCTATACTTAACAAACCAATGATAGCCTATCTGATAGAATCTCTACCAGAAAGTGTGGATAAAGTTATCCTTGCTGTAAATTATCGGGAAAAACAGATTGAGAAATTTTTCAAGGAAAACGATTTTGGGAAGGACATCGTGGTTAACGATGAACCGAAACCTCTTGGAACTGGCGGGGCAGTGAAATTTGCTGAGAAACATACCACTGGGTGTTTTTTTGTGTTGAATAGCGATATAATATGTTCTTTAGATCTTAAAGATATGATCCAGTTTCATAGGAGAAATAATGCTGTTTCTACGATTTCTCTATGGCCTGTTGAAAATGTTTCTGAGTTTGGCGTGGCTGATGTAAAATATAATGGGAATATCGTTGGTTTTGTGGAAAAACCAAAACCAGAAGATGCACCGTCTAACTTCATTAATGCAGGGGCCTATTTTTTAGAACCAGAGGTTTTGGATTACATAGAGACAGGTCGTTTGGTTTCGATAGAGGCAGAAATATTTCCTCAGATAATCAAAGATACTGGACGGTTTTTTGGTTTTAAATTTGAGGGATATTGGATGGATATAGGTAGGATTAGCAGCTACATTGATGTACACCGGTTTCTTATGGAAAAAAACAAGATAGATTTTTGTCAGGGGAAACACTGTGAAATAAATGGTACCTTAAAAGACTCCTGCATAGGCGACAATGTTTATATCGGAAATAACTCAAGATTAGAGTCGACCGTTGTTTATGACAATGTAAGGATTGAGGACAATGTTGTTTTATGTGGCTGTGTTGTCGGTGAACGTTGTAGAATCAAGGGTTTTTCAAATCTTGAAAACTCAGTAGTTGGCGACAATGAAATCATAGCAGAGAACAGCGTCATAGATAACAAAATGGTGTGGACCCAGCCTATTCCTAAAGAGTATCCCGATAAACAAATCGGGAATGTAATAGAAAAATAATAGGAGTTTATAGGAGCTGTATAAAAACCTATTTATTGTTATGTTTAGTTACCGTGTTTCGTTGAACCAGTATAGTGGTGATGACTGTTATGACTAAACTATTTGGTACAAATGGTATAAGAGGCGTTACAAATGAGGATATGAACAGTGAACTTGCACTAGGGATTGGAGCAGCTTGGGGGAGTTTTTTAAAAAAATCTGTTCCACGTCCAAGGGTTACTCTTGGGACAGATGCGCGGCTGTCGAAGTATATGCTTAAATGCGCGATCACAGCAGGGTTACTCTCGACGGGTTGTGATGTTGTAGATGTAGGTTTGGTTCCAACACCGACATTACAGTACACAGTTAAGGAGAAACATTTTGATTCTGGTGTTATTATTACTGCTTCTCATAATCCTCCTCAGTTCAACGGTATAAAAGGTGTTTCTAGTGATGGTACAGAGTTTTCAAAAGACGTTGAGGAGGAGATAGAGAGGATATATTTTAATAAAATCTACTCCCTAGCAGATTGGAAGAACGTTGGTAATCTGTCCAGTTGGGATGGTAGCATTGATCTTTACATCAATGGTATTCTTGCGAATGTAGATGTTGATCTAATTAAGAAGAAACAGTTTCATGTTGTCCTTGATTGTGGAAACGGCGCTGGGAGCCTGGTCGCACCAATTCTCCTCAAGAAGCTAGGATGTAAAATAGTTGAACTATACTGTGAACTAGATGGAATGTTTCCAGGGCATAACTCAGAGCCTCTTCAAGAAAACCTTGGGGATCTTATGAAGAAGGTACCTAGGGTTGGAGCTGATTTTGGTGTGGCTCAAGATGGTGACGCAGATCGTGCCATATTCATCGATGAACATGGAACCTATCTGTACGGTGATAAAACCCTGGCTCTTGCCGGTAAATATATAACAAAACAAAAGAAAGGTGGGGTAACTGTTACACCAGTTACAACATCGAGTTGTTTCGAGGATGTAGTCGTAGGAAACGGTGGAGAAGTGATATACACCAGGGTTGGTTCACCAGTTGTAGCACGTGTAATGATTGAAAACAATGCTGTTTTCGGTGGAGAGGAAAACGGTGGACTTATCTTCCCTGAACTACAGCACTGTCGTGATTCAGCAATGTCAATCGCAAAAATACTGGAAATCATGGCAAAGGAAAACAAAACGTTATCCCAGCTAATAGAGGAGATACCACGATATGAAGTATATAAAACAAAAATGCCTTGTCCCAACGATAAAAAAGAGATAGTTATGAAGACACTAGCAGAACAAACCAGAGATGACAGCAACGTTATAAAAGTAGATGAAACAGATGGTGTCAAACTGTATGTTGAGGATGGATGGGTGTTGATGAGGCCATCTGGGACAGAGCCCATTTTTAGAGTATATTCAGAATCAAAAAACAAAAATAGGGCAGAAGAACTTGCGCTAACATATAAAGAACTGACAGAAGAAATAATAAGCAGTCATTAGTCTTTTAATCAAACATTATTAATTCCAATGTTTTTCTATACGTTTGACTTCAACATCGGAGCAAGCTCCACTCCTTTTTCTGAAGATAGGCTCATTGCAAACTTTGTCCTGCCATGAGATGTCCCTCGCATCTTAATCAACTGAAACGTTCTTATCAAATCCCCTTTCCTCTCGATATCTTCCAGGAATATTATGCCATCTGCGATGAACTCCTCTACGTCGTATTGAGAATATTGAAAAACCCGTGGAGGTATCTCGGAAGTTAAAATGGTTGTACACTGCATAGCTGCAAGAGACGCCCCAATTTTAAAAATAAAATCTCTAACCATTTCTTTCGTTTGCAGTCTATAACACAATGAAGTTATTGAATCAATGACTAAACGTTTTGCATTCAGCTCTTTTGAAATATCTATAATCACCTCAAATAAAACATTAACCTCTTCAGCAGAGTATCTTATAGGATTTAAGCCAAGACGATCACTAATGCTCCACAGGTCAATGATGCTTAGTTTACCTGATTTTATCAGATTTTCATCAAAGAAATAATAACCTTCTAGATGTTCCATTAGTTTTGCTATAGTTTCTGATGAAGTAAAAAAAACTCCTTTTTCACCTAGTTTGATGCCATTAGTTAAAAATTGCATACATGTTGTAGTCTTACCCACTCCACTGGCTCCTGCTAAAAGCACAGTGCTACCAACTGGAAGTCCTCCCCTCAGATCCACATCTAGTTCTTCTATCCCTGTTTTACATCGAGGTCTTTCTTCCATGGGTTCTCTCCTACGTCCCTCAAACTACCTAAATAGCTTATTCATTTAAAACTTTATTTCTCTTCCAGAATAGAATAAGTGTAAAAGAAATACATTAATAACACCCTTTTTGATTAGATGATGAAAATTATCTGATAAGGGTAATATCATGACAAAAGAAGAAGAACTATCAAAATATATAGCACTGATTGAACATTATAAGGAGCAGATAGGTTCATTGGAGATGCAATTTTCGTATTTGCAGGCTGCGATTGCAGATTACACTAAAGCCAAGATGACAGTAGAGCAACTAAGTAAAACAGATGAAGACAGTGAGATTTTACTTCCAATTGGTGGAAGTACTTTTATCAATGCTACTGCAAAAAATACGTCGAAAGTACTTTTTGATATAGGCGGCGGGGTAGTAACTGAAAAGACATCTGACGATGCCATTAAGAAGATAGACAACCGGATAGAGCATTTACAACAAACTCAAGAAAAAATATCATCCATGGTGCAACAATTACAAGCAGAGGCAGCTGAGGCTTCTAGTAGAGCCCAGACGCTTTTATCGGAAGAAAATAAATATAAATAAAATCTTTGTGGTAGAAAGGATGTTTAAATTTTTGAAGAAGAAACTAAAGAAATTCGAGGATCAGCTTGAAGCTGAGTTAGAAGCAGAGTTAGCCAAAGAAGAGAAAACAGTTGAACCAGTGAAACCTAAACCAGAGTTAAAACCTGTAGTTGAAGAAAAACCAAAAGAAAAGAAAAAACCCGTTGAACAGCCTGTAGAAGCACCAAAGATAATTGAGAAACCAGTTGAAAAACCGAAGAAAGAGGCCGTGGAACTTGAAAAAGAAGAACTAGTGGAGAAAAAGATAGATAAACTAGTTAAAAAGCGGGAGATGGCTAAGGAACGAGCGAGAAGGGAAAAGGTAGAGAGAGACAAAATAAGGAGAGAAAAAGAAGTTGATAAACAGATCGAAGAGAGCATTGAGACAGAGTTAAAACATACCTTGAGGGCGAAGAAGAGTATAAAAGAAGTTGTGAAGACAGAGAAGAAACCTGTTCGTGGTATTAGTGAAGAGAAACTTGATGATCTATTGTGGGGTCTTGAGATTGGTCTTCTTGAATCTGATGTAGCATATTCTGTTATTGAATCCATGAAGAAAGATATTAAGGAGGAGCTGCGGCATGTTTCTATTGAACGGTCGAAGGTTGGCGAGATGGTTGAACAGGTGTTGCGAAATAGTATAGCTCATGTTTTGAAATCGAGTGAGTTAGATTTTAAGGAATTCATTGAGAAAAGTAAAAAACCAGTAGTAATCATGTTTGTTGGAGTGAATGGAAGTGGAAAAACGCTGACTATTGGTAAGATCGCCTTGATGTTGAAAAAGATGGAGAAGTCTTGTGTGATGGCTGCTGGTGACACGTTTCGTGCAGGTGCTATAGAGCAGTTGGGGGTACATGCAGATAATCTTGGTGTAAAACTTATCAAGCATGGTCCTGGTGCTGATCCAGCTGCTGTAGCGTTTGATGCGATTGAACATGCGAAGGCTAAGCATAAAGACGTGGTTTTGTTGGATACAGCTGGTAGGATGCAGACGAATGTTAATCTTATGGATGAGATGGCGAAGATAAAGCGTGTTGCGAAACCGGATTTGATTCTTTTTGTTGGTGACGCCTTGGCGGGTAATGATGCTGTGGAACAGGCGAAACGGTTCAATGAGATAGTGGGTATTGATGGTGTTATTTTGACTAAGGTGGATACTGATGCTAAGGGCGGCAGTGCTTTATCTGTTGCTTATACTATTGGTAAGCCTTTGCTTTTTATTGGTATGGGCCAGGGATATGAGGATCAGATTCCTTTTGACCCTCAATGGATGATAGATAACATCTTTGGAAAATAACTCTGTTCATAGTTGCATTCTATTCTTGTTTTTTAGGTCGAATTTTTTTTGGGTAATAACCGTAAAGATACCTGGTAAGAGTTGTACAACAAACCCTTTAAAAGCAAACATACAAAATAGGATATGAGGAACGGTAAAATGATGATAGTCGGCCAAATCTCAACTCCTGAAGAAGCAAAACAAATGGAATTCGTAGCAAAATTATTAGTCGTTGGAAACAGAGCTAGAATCCTCGCCTCAAAAGCAAAAAAGGGGATTAAAAAACATGAATAAAGAAAACAAAAGAAAAGATAATACTAAAAACAAAAAAAAGATACCCAGTGAAATACCTATAATCTGGGTAAATATCGTCTAGACTTTTTTTCTTTATCTTTCTTATTTGTATGTTGGTTTTATAAAAGAAAAAAACAATACATATTTTAAATGGACAAATTATATTTTATGATACCAGGCTTTTTGGCGATTCTATCAGGAATCGCCTTATTACTCATTAACACCTTATTTCTGAAGAAGGGTAAAGTCCTTGTATTTCCATGGAGAAAAGCATTGTATGGTCGCAGAATGGGTTGGTGGATTAGAAGAGATGACTTAGATGATTGGTCACTATATTGGAATTATATCTTTTTTGATTATATCTTTAGTGTTGTACTTCTTGTAGCTGGAATATTATATTTATTATGGGTTGCCTAACGATTTTTAAACAAGAAAACAGATAATCTATTTGATAGAGTTTATAAACTTGTAAATAATTGGAATATTGTAGTTTGAGGGAGGAAAAATGACTAAAAAATACGCTGTTGTAAGCAAGTCTGAAATGAAAGAAATGAGGAAAGAAAAACGTCAAATTCAAAAGATTTTAGGTATCTTCGTAGTAGTTATGCTAGTTATAATAGGTGTTTTTTATCTATTGGGTATAATGGCTATGGTCTACATTATTGCATTTGGGCTTGTCGCAGGACTGTTTATATTCTTTGTTTATCTTGGTGGGACATCAGAGAAAAAATGGATTTCTAAAGAGGAATTGGTTAATGAAGAAGAGGCTATAAGACAATTAGAAGAGGATGAAAACAAAGGATTATTAGTTGTAGAAGATGAGAATAAATGAATAAACATCTAACAATATTTGGTATAGCTATTATGCTCATACTTGTTGTTGGATTAAGTGGATGTAATGAAATCAAAAATGTATCTTCGGAGTCAAGGGATGAGTTTGGTTGGACAGAAACCGAGATAGCTCTATCTGTGCATGAGTATATAATAAGCAAACTCACCTATGACCCAAACGATGCTGAATTTACAACTGAAGAGATAAGATTAGTAGATGAAAGAAGCACCGATATCTACAACTATTATAGTGTTGGAGGATATGTATATGCTCCAAATAAATATGGAACTAAAGAAAAACATCTGTATCATGTATACATCGAATGTTATGCAGATAAATATAGGATAGATTACTGTAAGATATTTTGATAGGGGAAAATAATGAAAATTATTGAATTTGGTAAGGATTTCACCGAGGATCATTATTTCAAACACGTTGGGATCTATCAAGGCCGTTGTTTTTGGCATAATCTACGTGACTTGTTGGTGAAATTGAAATGACAGAAAAAAAGATTAAACATTCTAAAAAAAGTTTAGATTTGTTTTTTAGGGGATTATTTGCAGGTATTTTTGCTGGTGTAGTGGGTAATATGTTTGTAGGTGCGTTGTATTGGAATATTCATACTCAGGGGCTTAATCATCTCTGGACTCAAATTACTATTATTGCGTTTATAGGGTTTGTTTTTGGGGTTGGGGTAATGGTATATAATTGGAAGAAAGCGGTTGAATAGTAAAGCATATAAAAGACGGATTTTAGTATTGCTACTATTTCACATGAAAGGTATATATAAAGCTGTCGCAAAATGAGGATTTTAGAGAAAAACACCGAATTAAAATAGTATCAAAGTTTGGTTAATCTGGGTCAACATAGTATAAATTCTTTTAATCTTGATAAAAATTTTTTAGTAGTTTTGTCGTTATTTTTTTATATGATAATACATATGGTATCACTGATAGTTTGTGAAAATAAAATCAAGAAATGAAATATTAAACGATGTTATAAGGGATGCCGGAAAATATCCTAAAGGCTGGAAGGCAGTTTTTGGGAAAGACAACGAACGGTTATCCCGGGATTACTATATTTGCAATCCAAACATAGGAATCTATCTGTTAAAAGAATATCAAAAAAACCCATTCGAATTACGAGGAATCGGTGGTAAGATAGCGAGACATATAGATGAAGACATCGAAAATGAGATAACTAAATATGCTGGTGACTTTGGGATAATACAAGGGGATATCCAAAGGATTTTAAAAAACATAGAAAAGGGTATACACCCTCAGAAAATATTTGACGCAGCGTTAAAAGGAAAAAACTTGGGTATCAGTATGCCTGTTAGAGGGTACGCCTCTGCGTCAAAAGATTCTTTTACGAATTTACACGACACGCTTTCAACAAAGCAAAGAAAGCTCGATTCAAAATTTGAAAAAATAGCAGCAGATGATGGTCTATACGATTCCTACGGATAAAAAAGGTGTTTTTAGGAGAGGTATTGTTTTATTTTACCACGTGCTGTTTTTCTTTTTTCCTGTAAATCTATTAATAGTTTTTCCATGAGCTGCGACGCATATTTTTTACACTGTCCACACATTCTCTCTCCGTTTTCACAGGACAAGTGAACATCTTGCAGTTCTTCATCATCCTCTATCAAATGATACAGGAATAGCTCGTAGACTACGCATTCATCTGGTTTACCGCCTTCTTTTTTCTGTACCTTGAGGCTTACTGCTCCTCCTGTTTTTGCATTCATTATCTTCTTTGTTGCCTCTTTTGGAGGATCTGTTAGGAAGACGGCGCTTTCTGGTTTTGATGATGACATTTTTTCTCTGGTTAAACCTGTCATGAACTGGTGGAATGTTGCTGAGGGTTGAAGGAAACCGTAGCCTCCAAGTTTTGGTTCTAACTTAGCTAGTGTTTCGTCTATTTTTTGTATGTCTTTTTCTTCTGCGTCCCTGATATATATTGCTTTATAGTTTGTAATGCGTTCTAGCTTAGTGAAATTAAGTGAGCGCAGGGTTTTTTCTGCGTTATCCAATAGTTTGTTTATGTTTTCATCGGTTTTGACGAAAACCCCTATACGGTTGTCCTTGGTTACAGTTACGTTGTAGAGACGATGATCCTGTGCAATATCTCTGCTTAGTCTTATGTGGGGATCTTGATCAACGCCAACAGGAACAAGCGTGGGTCTGACGCCGCCGAATTTCTCCAGTTGAACATGAAGGATATCCCCTGTCTGTATGAGTGGTGACATTATATGTGCCATGTTAGTAGAACTGTTGAACCCATAGGTAGCTAACATCTGAGACCAGTTTACTTTCTTACCCAGCAGATATGCTAGGTCTTTTACATCCTGGTTTTTAGATTGGAAATAGATGTGGCATTTTTCTGGTTTTAAACCAAGTGCGATATAATTTGGAATATACTCGTTTAAAGCAAAATCTTTTGTTTCCTCTAGGGTATTGCCTCGTGTCGCGTATGCTTCTATATCTGCCACTGCAATGAAGATATCAGCTCCAATGCTCTGATAATATATGACTTCATCTATGACCATTTTATGTCCCAGGTGCATTTTTCCAGAGGGCATAAGACCCGTGAGGATCGCCCATGGCTTCTTTTTCATTACCGAGTCGTGTACGATTTGGAAGTCTCGATGACCGAATACAACGCCTCTTCTCAATAGTTTATGAGGATGCGGAAGATCCTTCCACAGGTTCTCTGTGAATTCTTCGATGCCGAATTCATCACGTAGACGCGTATAATCTTGATAAGTTGTTGAACTCCAAGGGTCGATTTTCATTTTTTCATAGGCAATAAACAGGCAGTGTTTCAAAAACTTACCGTTCTTTAAAAAATACAACACAAATATTGGTTTGAAATCAGGAAAAAACAAGGGATTTTTCTTTAAAGGTTACCTTCTTCGTAACGCTTACCAAGTTTCTCCAACATATCCCCCGTCATAGTTGGCAGATCATAAGAAGGCTTCCAACCCCACTCCCTCCTAGCTACACTATCATCAATAGACCGCGGCCAAGAATCCGCAATATCTTGCCGGAAATCAGGTTTAAACTCACATACAAAATCAGGAATATGCTTCCGTATCTCATCAGCTAACTCACCAGCAGAAAAACTCATAGATGCAAGGTTAAAATCACAATGATGCACCAGTTTAGATACATCTGCCTCCATGAGATCAATAGTCGCCTTAATACAATCTGGCATATACATCATGGGAAGAACCGTATCTCTTTTCACAAAACACGTATACCTCTTTTTCTTAATCGCTTCATAAAATATCTCCACAGCATAATCAGTAGTACCACCACCAGGTAACGTCTCACTGCTGATAATACCAGGATAACGAACACCACGAGTATCAAGATTAAAACGTTTAAAATAATAATCACCCAAAAGTTCACCAGCAACCTTAGTAACACCATACATAGTCGTCGGCTTCAACACAGTCTCCTGAGGCGTATTCTCCTGTGGGGTTTCAGGACCAAATACAGCAATAGAACTCGGTACAAACACACGGGTCATCTTAAATTCACGAGCGATTTCAAGAATATTATACAACCCATTGATGTTCACATTCCAACAAAGCAGAGGTCTTTCCTCACCCACCGCAGAGAGTATAGCCGCCATGTTATAAAT
>Ga0209636_10008984_pt1 | contig 10184 bp, 9 predicted proteins | sample DeeMarSWOR152_54_FD_187464 | JGI IMG/M metagenome (GOLD analysis project Ga0209636, IMG submission 187464) | Marine sediment microbial communities from White Oak River estuary, North Carolina - WOR-1-52-54 (SPAdes) (version 2) | ecosystem: Environmental > Aquatic > Marine > Intertidal zone >... | reverse complement strand
TTGAAGAGTCGATGGAACTGGCATCTCATCTGGATAACTTGAATTCCAAAAGACAGAAGATCCAGGAACGAACATATAACCAGGCTCTAGAGACGATCCAAAGGAGAGATCTGGATAAACGCTATAGATTTCTGATACTGGGTTGTGAGGAGTGGCATCGGGGAGTCATCGGTATAGTGGCTTCTAAACTGAAGGATTCCTTTCACAGACCCGTTCTCCTTTTTACCTATGAAGATGGAAAAGCATGCGGTTCCGGAAGAAGCATCAGTGGATTGCCGATTATTGAATGCATGGATGAATGTAAAGATCTGTTCCTGAATTATGGAGGACACAGTATGGCGGTTGGCTGCGTTCTTCCTCAAGAAAATATGAAGATTTTTAAAGAATCAATCAATGTCATAGCCAGCGAGAGAATATCCGATGAAGATTTGAAAAGGAAGGTGGTCATAGATTCAAAATTGGAATTTCCAGATATCACCTCCAGTTTCCTCGAAAAATATTTTCTTCTTTCTCCATTCGGAGTTGGAAATCCCAGGCCTGTTTTTTTCACCAAGGGAGCAGAAGTTGCAGACGACCCAAAAAAAATCAAGAGAAAACACAGCAAACTCTTACTGAAACAAAAAAAGAAGTTTTTTGAAGCCCTGGGATGGGACAGGATCGATTGGGCTCAAGGCCTCCAGAGAGGGGATAAAATCGATGTGGCCTATACATTCCAGTTTTCTGAGTATCTTGGAGAGATGAAACTCAACCTTTCTATCGAAGACATAAAAAAACAATAATAGACTCAAAAAGGAAAAAATGAGTTTTGTAAAAGCCATGAGAATCACGGTGGCAGTCTTACTTGGGCTTGTTCTGGTTTCAATCGTGGGATATTTCTTGATCCGTTTGCAGAAAGAGGACCGAGTCCCAGTAAAGACTGAAAAGGTAACCCGACAGACGATTGAGAAAAGAGAGAAACCCGATCATTCTGAATTTAAAGGGAATGAGAAAGTTCTCAATGTGAAAGCAGATGAGCAGTTCATTGGGGAAGATAACAACTATCACGCAGAGGGAAACGTAGAAATGATATTTTTTAAAGAAAGAGAGGGTCAAGATGTTTTCCTCTATGGAGGTAGAGTCATCTATGACAAGGATATGACTTGGTTTGAATCAACGAATCAGGCTAAAGCGAAATTCAAAGATTTAGTGGTTGAATCCATCCTGTTGAATTTTGACAACAAAAAAGAAATCCTCAGAACAGATAAAGGAGTCCTTATTACTTCAAGAAGGCTCACAGCATCTGCCCAGAAGATGGACTACCGGATGAAAGAGAAAAAATTGAGCCTTCAGGGAGAAGTCCGCCTTCAGATAGAGCCAAAAAATAAAGATTCATCTCTCCTCAAAGTGAGAGGGAAGAGACTTGATTATGATGAGATAAGTCAGCAGGGAAAAATAGAAGGGGATGTGCAACTTATTTATGGTGAAAGTCGGGCTTCAGCTGAAATCATGGAATTTGAGTTGTTTCCGGATGGAGAACAGATAAAAACTTTGATTTTAAAGAAAAATGCTTGGGCGCTACTTGAAGCAGAGGGAGAAGGAGGAGGAGAAGAAGAAAGTCGTTCTTCCCAAGGGGAATCTCTTCTCTTTGCCCGGAGTGTGAGGCGGGAGATTGAGGGAAAAGAAATAAGATTGAGATTCTTTCAAGAAATCTCAGGGCTCCAGGAAGTCAAAGCGATAGGAAATAGTTCCTTTAAGTTTATTTCTTCTACCGGAGAATTTACTCGGGTTCAGGCGGAGTCATCTCAATTTACATTCGACAAAGAAGGAGAATTGATAGAATTTCAAGCGTTGAAAAATGCCCGAATTGTGAAACAAGCAGAAGATCCCGATGAGACTCGGCGGATTGAAGGAGAAAGCCTCATAAAAAAGAGAGATTCCGATCTTCTTTGGATCAAAGGAAGAGGGCCGTATGATGCCAGACTGAGCTCCCAGGGAAGCGATGTTTTTGCCGGAGAAATGACGATTTCTCTCGATACGAACGATTTAGAGGTGGAAGACGGAGTCAAGGTTATTTTGAAATCGAAAACAGGAGGAGATAGACCCATCGGAATTTTTTCGAAGGAGCTTCCTGTGTTCATCCAAGCTAAAGAGATGAGATATTTTGCCGAACAAAAGCGTTTTCTTTTTAACAAGGACACAAAAGCTTGGCAGGAGAAAAAAGTGCTGCAGAGTGAAGAAATTGAACTTTTTGATGAGACGGGAAAACTTCTGTGTGAAGGCGGTGTCAAATCCACAATGCCTCATACAACAAAAGAAGGGAAAGAGGAAAAACTGAAAATATCATCTGAGATAATGGCTTATTTTCCCGAGGAGAATCTTGTTGTTTACCAGGGGGAAAGCGCTTTAGCTGTACAGGATGCAATTCTCCGCGCCCAATCCATCTCCGTTTATCTGGGCGAGGAGGATAAAGGCATACAAAAAATTGTTGGCAAAAAAAAAGTTGTCATCACACAAAACATGGGTGAAGCCTTTGGAGAAGAAGCCATTTATGATCCTGAAAAAGAGTCGCTCGTTCTCCTCGGAAATCCGGTGTTTATTGATAAAGACAGGGGGAGAACAGAGGGGCACAAATTGACTTTTTACATGGCCGATGGTAGAATCCTCGTTGAAAATCAGGAAAGAGAAAGGTCACTAAGCGTAATAAAACGTGAGAGATGAGAAATTATTTAGAAGCGATAAAGCTGGAAAAGAGCTATCGAAAGAAGAAAGTATTGGACGGGATTTCTCTCTATGTCAGCATGGGAGAAATCGTGGGGCTTTTAGGGCCTAATGGCGCGGGGAAGACGACTACATTTTCTCTAATCCTCGGACTCATACCCCAAGACTCGGGTCAAGTTGTCCTTGATGGAGAAGACATTACAAGCTTTCCTATGTATATCAGGGCCAGAAAAGGCCTGTGCCTTCTTCCCCAGGAGCCATCTGCATTCAGGAAATTGAGTGTGGAGGATAATCTTTTTTCGGTTGTCGAGACGAGCCGGAATGAACATTCCAACGGGAGAGGCGATGTCCAGAGAATCATGGAAGAGTTCGGTCTTCAAGAGCTGGCCAAAGCCAAAGCGTTTACGTTATCTGGAGGAGAAAGAAGACGACTTGAAATCGCTCGGGCCTTGCTGACAACCCCCCGGTTTATCCTTCTGGATGAGCCTTTTACTGGAATCGATCCTTTGACTATACTGGATTTGCAGGACATCATACTTTCCTTGAAGAACAGAGGAATCGGAATCCTTATAACGGACCACAGTGTCCGTGAAGCGTTAAGAATTACTGATAGAGCGTATATCATCGATGGAGGAAGATTATTAAAAGAGGGAACTCCTCAAAAGCTAGTGTATTCCGAAGAGGTGAGAAAAAGTTATTTAGGAGAAGACTTTAGCCTTTCTTGATTCAATGAATTAGGGTGAATGCGAGCCTCCCCATGATGTTGAAGCAACGATTAGACCAGAGACAAGTTCAGAAACTGATACTTGCGCCCGCGCTTCAGCAGGCGATAAAACTTCTCCCGCTGACTAATCTGGAGCTTATCGAGATAATCGACACCGAACTTTCTCAGAATCCTATGCTCGAATTTGAGGAAGAAACAATGGAAAAGACTCCTGAAGAGGGGTCGGATGAAAAGGAAAAAGACGGTGCAGCGGCAGAAAAAGAGCAAGAGGTAACGCAAGAAGGTTTGGGAGCCGAGGAGGCCCCTGAATCTCCGGAAGGGATTGAAGATTCAGAATTTGAATCATACTTTCAAGAGTATTTTGACGATGGATTTAGGTCTGTTTCTCTAGAAAAACAGGAAGTGCCTTCTTTGGAGAATGTCGTTTCAGAGAGCACCTCACTCTGGGATCATCTCAACTGGCAGGCGAATCTGACATTTTTCGATAAGAAGGATAAAGAAATTGCCCTGTATATTATTGGCAATATAAATGAAGATGGCTATTTGACGACTTCAGTGGAAGAGATTGCAGAAAGGCACATGACATCTGAGAAGAAGGTGAATGAGATCCGGGAAACTATCAAAGGATTTGATCCGGTCAGCGTAGGAAGCCTGACACTTAAAGAAGCTCTCTTATCGCAGATGAACTATTTTCAGGTAAAAGATGAAATCACTCGAACAATTGTGAATGAACATCTTTATCTTTTGGAAAGATCCAACTACTCACAACTGGCAAAGATCCTGAGAATCCCTCTTTCATCTGTGAAGTACCATATAGAGGTCATCAAACACCTGGATCCTGCCCCCGGAAGAAAATACAGCCAGGAGAAAACCTCTTATGTTGTCCCTGATATAATCGTCTCCAAGGAAGATGATGAGCTCAAAATCACCCTGAATAACGAGGGTGTCCCCCGTTTAAGAATCAATAGCTACTATAGAAAACTCTTGGCTCAAGCCTCAAAGGATAATCGTGATGCCTATCTGTTCTTGAAGGATAAAATGAAAAAAGCATTCTGGTTCTTACGGAGTTTGGACCAGCGCGATCAAACGATTTATAAAGTGGCGAAATATATTGTCGAGAAACAGGAGGATTTTATCGAAAAGGGGATTGAATATATCAAACCTTTGACATTGATCGAGCTGGCTCAAGAGATCGGCGTCCATGAATCGACTGTCGGTCGGGTGGTCGCTAATAAATATATGATGACTCCACGGGGTGTTTATTCGCTCAAATATTTTTTCCATAAATCTCTCTCGGGAGATTATGGAGAAGAAATTTCTTCATTAAGGATTAAAGAGAGGATTAAAAAAATCGTGGACAGTGAAGACAAGGGAAACCCGTTGAGTGATATTGAAATCGGTGAAATGCTGGCAAGAGAGAACTTTCGGGTCGCTCGACGGACTGTGACCAAATACAGGAAGCAACTTGAGATTTCACCTTCCCACATAAGAAAGAGAAAATTCAATATGGAGGAAGCTTGATGAGCGTTAATTTTACTGCTCGACATACACATATAACTCCTGGAATTGAAGAATACTGCGAAAAAAGAGTTCAGTCTTTAGAGAAAATTTTAGGACAGAAAATTTCGGCTAATCTAATCCTTTCTGTCGAAAAATATAGACATAAGGTTGAGATTAACGTGAAGATCAAGAGAGCACTTTTGAATGCAGTGGAAGAGACTAATGATATGATGAGCTCCCTTGGCTTGGCTTTTGATAACATCGAGAAAAGAATCAAGAAGGAAAGAGAGAAACTCAGGGAAAGGAAAAGAAGAAAAATCAGAGAGATGGAAGTCTTATCTCCGCCTGTTGAGACAGAAGAGTCGCGAAGAAGAGTCATAAGAAGTCGCGATTATTCTTTAAAACCCATGTCCATTGAAGAAGCTTTTCTTCAGTTTGATTTAGAAAATAAAGAATTTTTTCTGTTTAGAAAACTGGGTACTGAAAAATGGGCAGCCATTTACCGAAGGAAAGACGGGAATTACGTTTTAGTGGAACCTGAATGAATTTTCTCAAGCGAGAATGACAATGAAACTCCATAATTTATTGATAAGAGATATGATTATTGAAGAGCTGGTTTCTCAAGACCGGGAAGGAGCTCTCAGAGAAATGGTCAACTTCTTGAAGAAAAAGAAAATTGTGAGCAAAGAAAAGGAGCTGTATGAGAAACTCCTCCAGAGAGAAGAATTAGGAAGCACAGCCATCGGAGAAGGAGTGGCTATTCCTCACTGCAAAATAAAAGGAGTGAAGAATCCTATTATTTTGCTGGCTATTTCGAAGAAAAGTGTTGATTTTCAATCGTTAGATGGGAAGCCTTCCAATATTTTTTTTCTGGTCGTGTCTTCTCCTGAAAATCCCAGCCTGAACCTCCAGATTTTGGCCGCTATTGCGAGTCTTGTTCGCAAATCCGGCTCTCTTCTGAAAAAAATTCTGAATGCTGCAAATATCAGTGCGATACTGGAGATTATTCGAGAAGAAGAAGAGAAATTAAGTGAATAGTGACAAAGAGCTTTCGCTCGAAGTCAAAATTTTTTTTCAGAAGACTAAGGATCTTCTGAAGCTCATTCCGGCATCAGGAAAAATTGGATTTACCAGAAAAACAGCCCTGTCCAGCCAAAGAGAGGATCGCCTGCCAATCCAAATCTGGGGAAAGAAAGACTTCAATATTCTGAAAAGCCTCTCTTCCCTTGAAAGAAAGAGACTCGCCCAGCGGAAATTAAGAGATGAAACATTCTGCGTCATCCAGGCCGATGGGCTCCGTTTTTTTCCTGAAGTCGTCGGAGAGGCAAGAAAAATAAAGCTGCCGCTTTTCATGACCGAACTCTCACAAAAAAAATGTCAAGAAGGAGTGAAGAGCTTTTTTTTGAGTCTCTCCTCTCGCCAAATCAAGATTTCAGCGGGATTACTCCAGATCTTCGGCCTGGGCGTCCTGATCATGGGGGACAGCAGTATAGGAAAGAGCGAATGCGCCTTGGAACTCGTCTCCAGGGGATACCGTTTTGTGTGCGATGATGTTGTTCTGCTTCAGAAAAAAACAAACGATAAATTAATCGGGGCTGCCCCGCCGCTCACGCGCAATTTTATGGAAATAAGGGGACTCGGGATTATCAATATCAAAGAGATTTTTGGCCCTAAGTCCGTATTGAAGCAGTCTAGAGTTGATTTAGTCATCCGGTTGACTAAATACCTGAAAAAAGGAAAGGAGTCTGACCGCTTGGGTCTCAAATTTCCAGAGGATTACCTAATACTTGGATTGAAAGTCCCTCAAATCAATATTCCCGTGGCCCCGGGTCGAAATATTGCGACTTTGATAGAAGTTGCCTGCAAAGTCCATGTTCTGAGGGAGAAGGGTTACTTTGCACCACAGGATATTGTCAAGAAGCTCGACCGTGTTCTTTCGACTCGTTGAGTATGGAAAAGAAAAATAGTATGAAAAGTGAAAAATTTCTGATTATCACCGGACTATCCGGTTCTGGCAAGACTGTGGTCAGCCGGTTCCTTGAAGATTTAGGCTATTACTGTATAGACAATCTTCCTGCCAAGCTTATTTCCAGTTTTATTGAACTCTGGAAGAGGAAAGAGGTTGAAATAGAGAAAGTGGCCCTGGTGATTGATATCCGGGAAGCCGGGTTTGCAACCGAGTTTCTTGAGGTTTTAAGTCAAATCAGGAAGGATGTGACTCCACGTCTGATTTTTCTCGAGGCCTCGGACGAAACCTTGCTCAAGAGATACAGCGAGAGCAGGCGACCTCATCCCCTAAAGAGTAAGAAATCTATACTGGAGAGCATTCAATTAGAGAGGGATAGACTGGCTGATGTGAAGAGATTAGCGGATGAGGTTGTTGATACCTCCGAGACGGACATCACTCAACTCAAGGAGCTGTTGACAAGGAGGTTTCTAAAGAAAAAGACTGAAAAGATGCAGGTCCGGGTCATCAGTTTTGGTTATAAATACGGTGTTCCGTTGGAGTCAGATCTGCTGTTTGATACGAGATTTTTGCTCAATCCGTTTTATGTTGATGAATTGAGGGACAAAACAGGAAAAGATATCAAAGTGAAAGAGTATGTTCTTGGAGAGAAAGAGACAAAAAAATATCTTCAAGAATTGAAGAGATTTGTGGATTATTTGTTTCCGAGATTCGTTAGTGAGGGGAAGAGCCACCTGACAATTTCCGTCGGGTGTACAGGGGGGAAGCACAGGTCTGTTATAATTGCTGAGAAGTTAAGGGACCACCTCAGGAAAAGAGATTTTTCTGTCAGGATCTATCATCGCGATCTGTATAAATAGCAATATGGGGACGTTCCCTAAGGTACCACCTTAGCTCACTCATTCCTCCATTTTGACCTGTCTTTTAAAAGACAATGAATTAGAGCTGGGCTATGTAGGCTAAGGTGGTACCTTAGGGAACGTCCCCTTTTTTTCTTGAAAAACACTTAAGATTCAAAGTGTTAAATGGTAAAATACCTAAGGCAGTGATTTTAAAATTGATTCTCTGAAGAAAAGGCCTGTAAACGATTTAAAGGAAAGAGACAATGATCGGAGGACTTATCGTATCCCACGGGAAATTAGCCGAGGAACTCTTGAATGCCCTAACCATTATCATCGGGGAGGCCGTCAACATAGAAGCCATTTCGATCGGTTGGTATGATGATGTGGAGGAATCAAAAAAGAAAATCAGTCAGAGCTTGAAGAATATTGACCAGAAAAATGGAGTCGTGATTTTTACAGATATGTTCGGAGGTACGGCTTCTAATCTGAGTTTCTCCTTTTTAAAGGATAACCAAGTTGAGATTATTACGGGTGTCAATCTCCCTATGCTTATTAAATTTGTCTCTCTTCAGAGAAGCAATAATTTAAAAGAAGTGGCAAAAAAGGTCTACGAACAGGGTAAAAAGAACATCCACCTCGCTAGCGCTCTGCTGAGTTCCAAGCACTAATTGCGCCAAATCCATGCTTAAGAAAAAAATCACCATCAAGAATAAGCTGGGAATGCACGCAAGAGCGGCGGTTAAATTTGTCAATACTGCTAACCGGTTTAGTTCCACTGTCAGGATTGAGAAGAATGGAAATGAGATTGATGGCAAGAGTATCTTGGGAATCCTGACTTTAGCGGCTGTCCAGGGAACTGAAATCATCATAAAGGTATCAGGAAAGGATGAAGACAGAGCGCTCAGAGCCCTTGTTGAACTCATAGAGAGTAAATTTCTAGAAAAAGAGTAATTTTTCATGGAGTATTTCAGACTAAGAGGGATCGGAGTTTCTCCCGGAATTGCTATTGGGGAGGTTTTGCTCACAGAAAGAGTCATTTTTACAGAACGGAAGGAAAGCATATCGCAACAGCAAGTTGAGCAGGAACTGAAGAGATTGAGCAGGGCTAGAGAGAGAACGAAGTCTCAGCTGACACGAATAAAAGAACAGATCAAGAAGAAGGTGGGAGAAGAACATTCCTTTATCCTGGAGGCGCATCTGCTCATGCTCGAAGATAAATCGATGCGTTCAGGCCTTGAAAGAATCATCAGAGAAGAAAATTGCAGAGCCGAATGGGCTCTCTCCCGTATTCATGAGAAATACAAACGGCTTTTTGAATCCATCAGGGATGAATACTTCAGACAGAGAGAGTCAGATATGACAGATGTGTTGACAAAAATTTACAGAAATCTTGAGAGCCCGGAAAAAAAGAAGAAGGATGATGGAAGTGAAAAGATATTAGTGGCTCATGACCTCCTCCCTTCAGAAGCGGCTTTAAAATTGAGCAGGGGAAATGTCTTGGCTGTGGCTATTGATATGGGAGGACAGACATCCCACACAGCTATTCTGGCTCGTTCCTTAAACATACCGGCAGTGCTCGCTCTGCGCAATATATCTCAGAGAGTCCAAAACGGAGATTATATCATCGTAGATGGAACAGACGGGGAGGTTATTGTCAATCCCCCTCTTGCCATCCGGAAGGAATTCTTCGATAAAAAGGAAAAATATGACGATTACCGAAAGGAGCTCAAGAAAACCGCAAAATTGAAGTCTTCGACCTTGGATGACTTCCGGTTTTATCCTTTGGCCAATATTGAGCTTCCTGAAGAGGTGACGCCTGCGATTTCTCTCGGTGCTGAGGGAATTGGTCTGTTCCGGTCTGAATTTATCTATCTCCAGAGTAACTCTCTTCCTTCAGAAGAGGACCATTATTCGATTTATTCTCAGATTGCAAAAAATGCCTCTCCTTTTCCAGTTTACATACGAACCATCGATATTGGGGGGGAGAAGAGCTTGCCCCAATTGAAGATAGAGAAGGAGCCAAATCCCGCTCTCGGTTTGAGAGCTATCCGGTATTCATTGCGTGACACAGAACTTTTCAAAACTCAGCTCAGAGCAATATTGAGGGCGAGTGCTCTTGGAAAAGTCCGGATTCTCATTCCCATGATAACGGAAATCGAAGAAGTCGAAGAGGTCAAGATGCTTTTGCACGAAGTCATGGGGGAACTCAGATTAAAGCGTCAAAAATTCAATGAAAATATTCCTTTAGGAGTGATGATAGAAGTGCCTGCGGCGGCTGCGATGACAGACCTGCTGGTGAAGGAAGTGGATTATCTCAGCATAGGGACCAATGATTTGATTCAGTATTACCTGGCAGTCGACCGTTCCAATGAGTTTGTCTCTTATTTATATAAGCCTCTCCATCCTTCGATTCTGAGGCTGGTTAAATTCATTATTGAGACTGCCCAGAGAGGAG
>Ga0209636_10008983_pt1 | contig 10184 bp, 9 predicted proteins | sample DeeMarSWOR152_54_FD_187464 | JGI IMG/M metagenome (GOLD analysis project Ga0209636, IMG submission 187464) | Marine sediment microbial communities from White Oak River estuary, North Carolina - WOR-1-52-54 (SPAdes) (version 2) | ecosystem: Environmental > Aquatic > Marine > Intertidal zone >... | reverse complement strand
CTCGATGTTGAGCTCGACGAAGACTACATAAAAGAGAAACTTATCGAGCTTTTTAGGCTGGCCCAGAGAAATGGCAGCGCTGTTGGCATATGCCATCCTCTGCCCGAGACTCTAAAAGTGCTCAAGGAAAATTTTCATCTTGTGGATGAGTACGGAATAGAACCCGTTTTTGTTTCCAAGGTGGTGCAGTAAAAGAACTCATCCCTTTTACATCTTTTTTTTCAAGTCGCCAGAGAATTCCAAGTAAAATTATCTATCAGATAGAATCCAACCAGACAGGACAAACCTAGGGCGATCACAATCAAAATTTTGATTGCTTTTTTTCGCTTGATTTTCTCTTTGATATCTGAAAAAAGGGTGGAAATCTCGAAGATCTCGAGGGAAAATGGCAGGAAACCAGTGTAACCCAAAATCGGCATATGAAACACTTTGCCAAAATTGAAATAGGGAAGGGAATACTCCCAGTGAGACCCAGCCCAGAAATTCCACATTTCCCATAAAATTCCTGCAACCAGCCCAGCAAGAACCCAAGACCAGAATCGGGTCCAATCTCTTTGCTCAAAGCTTCTCAGAAGCGAATCATTCTTTCTGTTGTAGTTGACGGGATCGAGTAAAAAAAGAAAACATAACCATGGCAAAAGGAAGAATATATGGGGCCACAGCAACGCCAAAAAAATCGAAATCAGACCGAGCAAGACAAGTGCCCTGAGCCACACAGGTTTCACCTTGATTCTGAAGAGAGACAGTTTTTTCCCTTTCAACATCTCCCTAAAAAAATTTGAAAGCTCCTGGAGTGCAGGAATGACACTCGCGAAAGCCACAAAGTAACCTGCCCATCTTTCAGGTGTGTGAACAGGCAGACTGTGATAACTCCAGTTTTTCAAACGAAGATTGATCAGCTCAAAAACAATCCAAACAAAAACCGAGAGATAGGCCAGCAGAAAAAAATGACTGCAGGAACGAGAGAGAGGAGAAGATCCTCGTATTCTGAAATTGAGACTGTCAAGGAAAAGAATAAAAGACCACCAGGCAAAACAGAAGAACCATGTTTTCATAAAAGAGCTCTTCAAAACAAGCAGGAGAGCCGAAACAACAAAACCCATCAGACCTACATACAGGTTCAAGCGCAGCACTTTATCTTTCATAATGATTTGCTAAAAATCCTCTCTTCCATTATATTAAAATTGGTAATAAGGAGGAATTCAATGAAAAATTGGTCATTTATACTCGCTGTCATCGTCCTCGCCGTGATAGTGGTGGCTGTGGCTCACTTCACTGGATTATGGAAAACCATGTCCCATGAAGAATTGGAAGGTTCATTCGAGATTCTGGATGTGGAGACAAAATGGGTGGAGAAGGTCTATCAACCCTGGCCTCCTAAACTCAAACTTGTTCCAGCTATATCCTTCAAAATCAGGAATGTCTCGGACAAGCCTTTAAAATATCTCTACTTCAACGCTAATTTCAAGCTCCGCGATGAAATCTCAAACCTGGGAGACGGATTCCTGCAGGCCCTCCGGGGAGAACCCCTTATGCCTGGAGAGACCAGTGAAACCATCCTGATCAAAAGCAATTTTGGATTCGAGGGAACCAACCTTGAGCATTTCAAAACCAGCGCTTTTTTCAAATCAAAAGTCATCGACGTCAAACTCTTCGCCAAATCACAGGGTTCCCAGTACATTCCGGTGGGCGAATGGGAAGTCGCTGAAAAAATTGATTTCAAAGAGCCTGAACCCTACGGGATGGAGGAAGAACAACCAAAGAAAGCTGAAAAAAAGTAGTACTATACATGGACAGGATCATCCCTTCGCGGCTCTTCTTGACCAGGGGAAAGGGGCAGCATAAAGAAAAGCTGGCTAGCTTGGAACAAGCCTTAAGAGATGCAGGCATCGCCCCCTTTAACCTTGTTAAGACATCGAGCATATTCCCCCCCCATTGCCGGTTGATATCCAGGAGAGAAGGAATAAAACTCCTGAAGCCTGGCCAGATCCTTTTTCTTGTGATGAGTGAAAACGCCACAAACGAAGCCCATCGTCTGATCTCTGCATCGGTGGGACTGGCCATCCCCAATGATTCAAACCACTACGGCTATCTTTCCGAGCACCACAGCTTTGGCCAGGATGAAAAAGAAGCCGGTCAATATTCTGAGGATTTAGCAGCAGACATGCTTGCCACAACCTTAGGGAAAGACTTCGACCTGAAGCAGATCTGGAACGAGGAAAAAAGCGTTTATGAAATAACAAACACCTTACAAGTCAAAACCCAACACATCACGCAAATTGCCAAGGGGAAAAAGGGCTTTTGGACCACTGCATTTGCTGCAGCCGTCATGATTCCTTGAATCATCTGTATCTGAGAGGATCGGAAATCAAGATTTTTATATAGCTTCGATTTTTGAGGTCTTCCAAATATTCCTGAAGCCTCTCTTGTTGTTCTTGATTAAAAAGCGTGTCTTCGATTTCATCTCTGACTTCCTCAAAAGGCTTGAGCCGGCTTTCCTTTTTTTCCTCAAGTTTTATCCGAAAACATCCACTAGGCATCTGGATCCAGGAAGTCATGCTGCCGGTGGCTAAGTTTTCCACAGCCTTTTGGAGCGGCTCTGCCAACTCTCCTTCCTTGAACGTTCCCAAGTCTCCCTGAGACTCCTTTTCAGGTCCCTCAGAATATTGTTCGGCAAGTGCTGTCATCTCCTCCCCAGCAGCAAGTTTCTCATCTATTTCCTCCATCTTCCTCCGTGCCTCCTCTCCACTTTTATCCTCAGAGGAGATGAAGATGGCTCTGATTCTATACTCTGTTGGTTCTGTGAATTGATCAGGATGCTGGTCATAGTAATTGATCACATCCGTTTCATCGATGGTGATGTTTCTGCCGACTTCGTTAAAAACCACTGCCTGCTGGAGCAAACCCCTTTCCTGCTGTTTTTTCCATGCTTCAAAATTAATCCCCTGCTGTGTCATCAGACGTCTCAGTTCTTCATCCGACCCTATGTTGTTCTGAGCCTTGATGTTATCTATAATCATCCTGAGTTGTTCCTCGATGTTCAGATCCATCTTGCTCGCTTCCTGAAGAAGCAGCCGTTCTGTTATCATCCTATCCAGCAGTTCTTTCTTCTGCGCTTCATACTGTTTATCAAACTCCTCTCCTTGGAGCTGCGAACGAAGGAAGGTGTAGAGTGCTTCATGCTCTGCTTTGTACTCGGAGAGTGTAATGATATCGTCATTCACAACAGCGACAATGGCCTCCACAATCTCTTGACCACACAGCATTCCGGCGATGAGTAAACCAGCAACCAACACAACCCACTTATGTGACTGAATCATTTAAAGTCCTTTGATACTGAAAATACAAATTTTTTGGGAAAAAATCCCAGTCGATAGAATTCCTTAAATCTTCCATATGACGAGAGAGATGCTCCTTGATTTTTTGACTGAGGATCTTCATCCTTATGGAAGAAGATGCTTTTTCCGGAGGAATCAGTTCAGGCTCATGCTTCGCATCCAATCGGAAGATATGGTATCCGTAGGAAGATTCTAAAACAGGACTCACTTCCCCTTCCTTCAACGTAAAGATGACCTTTTCCATCTCATGTGGAAGCTGTCCCATCTCAAAAATCCCCATCTTTCCTCCTCTGGATGCTTCGACACCGATTGATTCGGCTTGAGCGATTTTCTTGAAATCATCTGTAGTGGAATTTTTCAGCCTTTCCAGAAGCTCCACAGCTTTTTCTTCATTAGGAAGCAATATCTGACTCACTTCCACCCTCTCTTGAAGCAAAAACTCCCTCTTGTGTTGAGTGTAGTAACTTTTGATTTCTTCTTCTGTTGCCTCGATGTCCTTCACCAAAGAATAGGTGTATTTCTCAACAAGCAGCTGATCCAAGAGCAAATTTAGCTCATTCTCGTCAAATGGTTCGCTGTTTCTTTCATCCTCAGATTCATTTGTTTGTTTTGCCAAATATTCTTTTTTCTCTTCCCATGACAAGGATATCTCTTGTTTGCGTGCAGCCTCCAACACAATTTTTTCTTCGACAAAATTGTCGACAAGACGACTCAACGAAATATCGGAAAGGCTTCGGTATCCCCCTCCGATGGTCAATTGAAGATATTTTTCGAAATCTGAATTGAAATAATACGAATCTTGGACACGGAGGATCATGATGTTTTTCTCTACCTCAAGAAGCGCGGAGCCTGCAGAGTCCTCCGCGGGTCTCTCCTTGCTGCAGCCCGGCAGGAGCAGAATCAAAACCGAAAATAAAATCAATAATCGCCACATCTTTTTTAAATTCAATTCATTATATTACATACCCGATAACTGCTTCAAGACGAATATCGTTTCACTCAATATATCATGCTCGTCTCCAGAGGGAAGATTGATAACCATCACTCCTTGGGGAGTGACAGAGCCAGAAAATCTCTCTAGAATCCCGGGCATCTGCTTGAGATCGACTGTGGAAGCTGGAAAAAATTTGAACACGATCTTTTTGTCGATGCGATCAATGGACTTGAGTCTGATCCTTTGTGCAAGGAATTTTACAGCACCATAGCAGAGAAGATTTTTGACGCTCTGAGGAAATGGGCCATATCTATCCTCAACTTCTTTTTGAATCTTGCCGATATCTTCCAGTTCTTCGATCGATGAAATGCGCTTGTAAAGATTCAGCCTCAAGTTTGTCTGGGGCAGATACTCATCAGGAATGCGGATATTCACTCCCATATTGATCTCACTCTTAGCCTCTTCGACGGATTCCCCTTTGAGTCTCTTGACGGTCTGTCCCAAAAGGTGCATATAATAATCGAAGCCCACTGCTTCCATATATCCGTGCTGCTGCGATCCCAGGAAATTTCCAGCTCCTCTGATCTCCAGGTCCTTGGCAGCCAGACGAAATCCAGACCCTAACTCTGAGAACTCCTGGAGCGCCTTTAATCGTGCCCTGGATAAAGGTGTGAGCTCGACAAAGGGAGGAACAAGCAGATATGCAACTGCCTGGCGAGAGGATCGGCCGACCCTTCCGCGCAGCTGATAAAGTTGAGCAAGTCCAAATCGATCAGCACGATTCACAATCAGAGTATTGACGAGCGGGATATCGATACCGTTTTCGATTATGGTTGTCGTAACCAGCACATTGTAGTGCCTCTGGATAAAATCTATCATTCGGCTCTCTAGCGTCATTCCTGACATCCTGCCGTGAATGACAGTAATCCTGGCCTCGCTCACCCATTTCTTGATCATCTCGGCAATGGAGTCAATATCTTCGACACGGTTATGGATAAAATAAACCTGCCCCCCACGAGTTAACTCTTTCTTGATGGCCGAGGTGATGAGCTTCTGACTGAAAGGAGTGACCACTGTATGGATAGCCAGTCTGTCCTTGGGAGGAGTTTCTATGATGCTGATGTCTCTGAGTCCGGACAGGGACAGGTTCAACGTTCTTGGAATGGGAGTGGCGGTCATAGTGAGGATATCTATACTTGTTTTCATTTTTTTGATCTTTTCCTTATGTGCCACCCCGAATCTCTGCTCCTCGTCTATGATCAAAAGTCCTAAGTCTTTGAATGCAACATCTTTGGACAGAAGCCTATGCGTGCCTATCACGATATCGACCAACCCCTTTTTTAGGTCATCTATGATTTGTTTCTGTTGAGCCCTGGAATGGAATCTTGTCAGGCTTTCCACCCTGACAGGGAAGAACACCATCCGGTTTTGAAAGGTATTCAAATGCTGGGCGGCAAGAACCGTGGTGGGGCAGAGAACAGCGACCTGTTTTCCATCCATTACCGCCTTAAAAGAAGCCCTTATGGCGACTTCTGTTTTCCCGTAGCCCACATCCCCGCAAAGGAGGCGGTCCATCGGGGATTCTGACTCCATGTCTCCATAGACATCTTTGATGGCCTGGAGTTGATCCTCGGTTTCTTCATATTCGAAGGTCTGCTCGAATTCAGTCTGCCAAGTCCCGGCCGGCATATATCTGTATCCACGAACCGCCTTTCTCTGAGCATAAAGTTGAAGAAGTTCTTTGGCCAAATTTTCTATAGCCTTCTTGGCTCGGTCTTTCGTTTTCTTCCAGGCTGCAGTGCCCAATTTGTTCAATGCAGGTGCAAAAGTCCCCGAGTGCGTGTATTTCTGGATGAGATTCATGTCTTCTGTGGGGACAAACAGTTTATCTTCATCTTGGTAATGAATTTCTATGAACTCGTGCTCTTTCCCATCAATCTTCATCTTTTCCAGACCTTGGAATACACCGATCCCATAATCTGTGTGCACAATATAATCCCCGCTTTTTAAATCTCGGAAATCAGAAACAAAAGGCCGAACTCTCAACCGGCTTGTCAGGACCCGTTCTTCTGTGAAGATCTCTTTTTCAGAAAAGTACGTGATTTTTTGGGAGGGGAAACGGAAGCCATAACCTAAATCGCCGAGAAGCAACACAACAGAACCATCTTCAGGAAAGACAAAAGGAGTAGAGGATTGAACATGGCGAATTTGATGTTGATTGAGAAGAGCGGATAATTTCTGGCACATTCCTTCATTACTGATATAGATGTAGCACTGCTCTCTTTCTTCCTGCATCTTTTTAACATAATCCAGAAAAAAGGGGATCTTGTTGGCGAAGCGGGGAACGGATTGGAAAGAGAAATGAAATTTTTGACTTCTGTCTGTGTCCAGCTCCACAAGGCGCACTGCTTCACACTGAATCTTCACCACCAGCCTGGATGAATAGATCTCATCAGGGGGCAGCAAAGCTTTCTTCGCACCACCAACTTGGGTGAACTGTTCCTTTAATTCTTTATGGGTCTGTTTCCAATCCTGCATCGTTTCTTCAAAATCATCGATGATTATCAAGGCATCCCTGAAGTATCTTTCGAATGAGACGAATCGATCGGATTGGAAAAGATCTGCTGAGAAATGCAAATCAGACCCAGGGAATTCTTTCAACGAAGGGATGATGAGACGATCGATTTTTCCGATGGAACGCTGGTCTGAGGATTGGAATTCACGCAGGGAAACAATCTCGTCTCCACTGAATTCGAGCCTGAAGGGGAACATTTTCCAGGGAGAAAACACATCTACGATTCCGCCTCGAAAAGCGTACTCTCCGTGGGAATTCACCAGGTCCTCCCTTGTATATCCGAACTCGGCTAATTGTTGCACAAGATTATCACGGCCGATGGAATTCCCAGGTTTTATTTCGAGAAAAAGTCGGGACAAGTGTTTGGGATGAGGGAGCGGGAGCAGGAGAGCGAGAAGATTTGTTAGGAGAAGAGAGGGAGTCCCTCGGAGAAGCTCATACAGGAAACGCATCCGAGAAGATACTGCTTCTAGGGATGGAGAGATCTCCTGGTAGGGAGACTCGAAAAGAGGAGGGAGAGCAACTGATTTCTTTTCGCTCCCCATCTGGTCAAGAAAAAATCTGCATTCGTCTTCTGAACGGGAAAGAGAAGAAGTGGTGGACTGGATAAAAAGAATGGGCTTCTTCCATTCCCGAGCCAAAACGGCAAGAAAATAGGGTTTAGCCGCAGGAATGAGGCCAGAAACACTCAGCCCTCTTTCTTCAGCCTTTAGGGCTTGGAGAAGTCTTTTGAATTCTTCTGTGTGCTTAAGAAAATCCAGACTCATAAAGTTATTATACAGGATGAGGCTGTCTGTTGTAGCGATTTGGTTGACGATTTGTGTAAAATAGAAGAAATTGAGAATCCTGAGTCATCATGAAGAAACCAAAAAAAAACGCCGCATTTGAGCTGAGATTTTATGAAGGTTATAGGGGAAAAGAAACCCCTCGATCTGTTGTTCTCGGCAGCAAAGAACTCATCATAGAAAAAGTTCTGGAAAGGAAACGGATCCACAACCCGAAAACCGGGAAGACCACCGAGGTGTTCATCTGCAAAATAGGCGGGCAAAAGGTCAGGATTATCCTCCAGGAATCAGGCCTGTTTGAAATCAACTACCTCTAGCCCTTCATTTGAGTGCCCAGCGTTTTTATTTGAATGTATCTATAAAAACTGCCACCCAATCATCATCTATGATGTTGTCGCGGTTTGTGATGGATGCCCTAATTTTTTCCGGTTCAGAGTCAGAACATTGAAAGGCTACATACAGGTTTTTTCGGTCATAACCCATATAGACCACTGTCTTTTGAGTAGGGACACCCTTTTCTTTAGGCGCATATTGAAAAAAATCCTCGACTTTCAGAGCCTGATTCTTCCACAGGGGATTGTCCAGGTTTCCGTCAATCTTCGGAGCTTCTGTCATCCTCGGAATATTCACATGCTCCTCTGGATGAGATCGTCCGATCAAAGGAAACACACCAACGGTTATGCATAGGAACAAGAACACAACAAACTTTTTCTGCCATTTTATCCAGCCTCTTTGACCGCAAATTTCCAAACCTTCATATTCACCCAAATATCTCATTCTTGAATAACGAAAATCAAACCAAAAAAGTTTATATGCTTTGCAAACAAACTGACCTTGAAGGTATCGATGCATAAACCATGAAAATTTCCATTTCCATGTTTTTGCCGGGCTTATCCAGAGAAAAAACTTCGTCTCCTCAACCTGTACCGCGATTGTGATGCTGACTTGACAAAACTCTACAAATCTTATATATTAAGTATTGTATGCAAAATTCCAAAAGGAGATTTAAATGAAAAGATTTCGAGTTCCTAGAGTAGCTCACTGCTCAGAAGGCTGCATGCGATTATCCTGAGCATGATGTAAAACTGCTTATCACTTCAACATCTAAAAGACCAAAGCTCCCCATTCTCAACCAGAAAGAGGAGCTTTATTTATTTCCTTCTGAAAGACTTGATGACTCTGGAAAGAATTTGAGAGGTGGACTGCCCTGGGCGTGGAGGAATGAGGACAACCTTTCCTCCGGCAGTTTTGACTTCTTCCCGGCCCACCACCTCATCCATATTCCAATCTCCCCCCTTGACAAGAACATCGGGGAGAAGAGAAGAAATGACCTTTCTTGGAGTCTCTTGATAAAAGGGAATCAGATAATCAATAAACTGAATGGCCTCAAGAATCTCCAGCCGTTCTTTTAACGGGAAGATCGGCCTTCTCGGTCCTTTTATTTTTTGAACAGAAACATCATCATTCACGGCAACAATGAGAACATCTCCGAGCTTTCTCGCCTCCCTGAATAAATGCACATGCCCGCTGTGAAGGAGGTCGAAGCATCCGTTGGTGAACACAACCTTTTTTCCCCGTTTTTTGAGGGAGAGTCTCACCTTTTTGAGATTCTTAAAATTCTGGATTTTCTTTCCCAATGCTCATACTCAGTCTATGGAATTGAGATCTTGGAGGCATCTCTTTATTTTTTCCATATTCACAGCGTTCATCTCCCAGCTGATGGGAAGATCGGCGAGAGGATGCCACACTCTCACTGGTTTTCCTTCTGGCAAATATTATACCTGGGTACTCTTGAATTGCAACGCTCTTATCGAGTGAATCCTATCCTGATTTTGAATGGGGAGGTTCAATCCGGATCGAGGAAGAAAAGAACCATTCATGGTCAGGTCGGGTAATCCCGACATCTTTATACTTGGACGAAACCATGAATGTGTTCATGCTGCGGTGATAGTCATACGGATAACCATCCCTCTTATGTGCAGCGACATCCAGATAATAGGTTCCGTTTATTAGGTTTAATTGATCGATCTGACAGATGACCTTTCCCCGCCCCTCGATGGATTGAGGCTCAAAATCCTCGGAATGTGTGTTTGTGCCGTAACAGCGAACACCCTGAGAGTTGAAGATCCCGATTCCGAAAACAAAGTCTGTGATGCGTGTTTTCGCAAACACGTCCATCTTGATCATCATCCCTTCGTCAGGTGAAAAAACATGTTTTTCCTCTCCCTGCAGATCTGTCATCTTGACTTCAGTTATTTCGATTTCTTTCTTTCCCCATCTGTTCTCCCGCCTGTCCTCGCCCTCTTCCTCTCTTTTCTCTTCCCCTTTGACCTTCTGCTCCACTTCTCTCTGGCGGATCTCGAAATCTTTTTCCTGCTTTTCCGCAATATCCTGCATATAAGCATCGATCGCTCTCTTTGGATCGGCTACCATCTGTATTTTCCCTTCTTTCAGCCAGACCACCCTATCGCAGACTTTCTCCACAGTGGCTAAGTCATGGCTCACGAAGAGGATGGTTTTTTTCTGCCGGCGGAAATCATCGATCCGGTCCA
>Ga0209636_10008982_pt1 | contig 10185 bp, 10 predicted proteins | sample DeeMarSWOR152_54_FD_187464 | JGI IMG/M metagenome (GOLD analysis project Ga0209636, IMG submission 187464) | Marine sediment microbial communities from White Oak River estuary, North Carolina - WOR-1-52-54 (SPAdes) (version 2) | ecosystem: Environmental > Aquatic > Marine > Intertidal zone >... | reverse complement strand
TGAAAGGCATGGGATATAGGGAGGTCAAAATCCTTGCTAACGGGTGGACCGAATGGATAATGGCGGAAATGCCCTTCGAGGGAGAGGAGATCCCATGAAGGGATTGATACGGTTCATCTGCAGCCTTTATACTACCCCGTATACTTCCGTCATATTCAGGTGGGCTGTAGGTCTGATCTTCGTCTATGCCAGCATGGATAAACTCCTTCACCCCTCGGCGTTTGCAGTGGCCCTCTACAATTACAAGATCCTTCCGGGAAGTCTCATTAACCTAGTAGCGATAACGCTCCCCTGGGTGGAGCTGGTCTGTGGAATCCTCCTTATCATCGGTTTGTCTCCTCGAGCAGCAGCCCTTATCCTGAGTATTCTGCTCTTAATTTTCTTTGCCGCTCTCTCGATAAGCCTCTACCGAGGCATCGATATCAGTTGCGGTTGTTTCTCAGTAAGCACCACTGCGGATAAAATTGGCATCTCCTATATGGTGAGAGACATCCTGGTCCTGGCGATGAGCCTTCAAATCCTATTCTTCGACGGAAACATCCTGAGCATAGAACGAGTTCTCCCCACCAGGTACCAGTGATTTAGAGGGAGATCTACCAAAAACTACAAACCGAAGATCTAAGAGCAAAATTCTCGTGAATCGAATGTGAATGTGTACTGCCCTAACTGTATGAACGCAGCAATGCGATACTGCAGAGCCGCAGCACCAATCTTCGAGCGGCGAAGGGCGACTTTTTCAGGGATTTCGTATAACTTTCTTGAATTTTTTCATGTCTGAAGTTAACCTTTCTGTTTGATAATCCAGGGAAAATGCCAATCGGTAAGGAGTCAAATATGGAGGATATATTTCAAAAATTGGCGGATATTGAAAAAGAGGGAAGACAAGCCGCCCTCGCAATCATCGTACGTACCAAAGGGTCAACCCCGAGAAAGGCTGGGACCAAGATGATCATCATGGAGGATGGGAGTACCTTCGGAACCCTGGGAGGTGGTGAGCTGGAGAAAAAAATTGTCGAGGAGTCCCTTGAGGCTATGAAAGGGGGAAGAGCGAAACTGATATCCTATAATCTGGACGCAATGGGAGGAAACCTGGACATGATGTGTGGCGGTGAGATTGAGATCTACATCGAGCCCATTTGCCAACCGGAGAAGCTCATCATATTCGGTGCTGGTCATATTACAAGGGCGTTGGCACCCCTGATGCGGTCGGTGGGCTTTCAGGTAACCATAGTGGACGATAACCCGGAAGCGCTGGGAGAAGATCGGTTTGCGGAAATGGAAGGGCTCATTTCGGAAGATATCGAGTCCTATGCAGAAAGACTCTCCCCTGAAAACAGCACCTATATCGTGCTTCTTACCAGGGGTTTTTCAACGGATAGGGCCATTCTTGAACGTCTCATCGGAAAGGATTTTCGCTATGTGGGAATGATCGGAAGCAAGAAAAAGATTGGGACTATCAAGGAGGACTTAATCTCGAACGGAATTGAAAAGGGGCATTTCTCCAAACTTTACGCCCCTATAGGCCTGGATATCGGTGCGGAGACGCCCGAGGAAATCGCCCTCAGCATTGCAGCGGAAATTATCTCCCTCAAAAAGGGTAAATCCATGTCTCGGGGAAAGGGGTAAAGAAAACCTCATGAGCCCGATAATTTTCCAGATTGGTCCTATGAGCATTCGATGGTATGGAGTGCTTATCATGGTTGGGGTGATCCTCGGACTGTTTCTTGCGGGACGGGAAGCTAAACGGCAGACAGTGAGCATCGAGTTTATCTACAATCTATTCTTTTACCTGCTCATAAGCGCCATTGTAGGAGCAAGGCTCTATTATGTCATCTTTTCATGGGACTTATACCGAGATAATATGCGGGAGATCTTCGTCTTCTGGCACGGAGGCCTCGCAATCCACGGGGCGGTCATTGGGGGAATTGTTTCGGGCCTGATTTATACCCGCCTGAAGGGGTTTTCTTTCTGGCTGGCTGCCGATATCTGCGCACCGAGCCTCATCCTCGGTCAGGCCATCGGGCGCTGGGGAAACTTCTTCAACCAGGAGGCCTTCGGAAGGCCGACAAATCTGCCCTGGGGAATTTTCATTGATAAGGCCCATCGTCCTCTTCAATACTTACAGCAAACCCACTTTCACCCTACCTTCCTCTATGAATCCATTTGGAATTTTTGCGTCTTCCTCTTCTTACTATGGGTCAGACGGAGAAAGGGCATAATCAGGGGCGATGTATTTCTCGCCTATCTCCTGCTTTATTCCCTCGGTAGATTCTGGATTGAAGGTCTCAGGATGGATAGCCTGATGTTCGCCGGGTTTAGAGTTGCCCAGATCGCGAGCCTTCTCCTTATTCTCTTCGCCTCCATAACCTTGATTCAACGCCATGCAAGAAGGGAATAACATCTCAAGTATCACTTACGCGCTTAGGTTATGGAACATCCATCTGGCTCCACACCACCTCATAAGAGCTTTGTCCTAATCCGTGTCACTAAACCATTCGGACCCGTGCTCGACACGCCGTATGGGAACCTCACGGTTGAAGGGGCTGCAGGATCTCCACATCGGCCGGTAGATCCACTGTAAAATGAGAGTCAGGAATTCCCGTATTAACCCGAATATTCTCATACGACAGAATGGTTAAATCCCCACTTTTTTCGTAAAGAGCCAGCTTCTTAATTAGCCAATTTTGGGTGGATACCCAAAGATTTATTCTTGAGAAGATCGACTCGGCCTCCCCCGGGATGACATCCAGGACTACAAAATCACCCTCTCTCTCTATCGAAGTAAGCTTTCCCCATTCGCCTTCAAAGGGATTTTCAAAGATCATGAGATATCTTTTGAGCAAGGGATTATTTCCAACGGAGTACCTTTGGGCCACCTTTTCCCGCTTGAAGAAAAGCCATAGGGAATTGCCGTCCACCACCATCAGGCATGGATCAGGGTCGAAGAGCTCGATGAGGACCTTATCGGGGCGTCTGAATTCTATCACCCCATGGGAGATAATACTTTTTTTCAAAAGGGAGATTCGTTTCTCCTGAATGAGATTGGCGGTAAAATCCTCAACCTCACTCTGGACTCGGGCAAGCTGACGGAGGATGAAATCTTTATCGGGCTGCCCTTGGGCTCCGTCCTGAACTGACAATGCCACGGGTATCGACAATATCATCAGAAATGTAAGCCACCTCTTGATAAATCCCTTCATACTGCTCTTTCGATCGGATGCTTGGAGGACACCAACTGTTCGCTCACTTCCTTCCCGTAGCCGTCTTGCTAACCCCGGGTAGGAGAAATCGATTGCCCGAAAGGAAAAAGAGCCCCTGGGAAATAGTCCCAAACAAACGGCAGACAACCCTTGAGGGAAAATGAGCAGGGAGGGTATATCCACCTATAAAGGATTGACATCGGTCAAACCCCGCCTTCACCAGGAATTTCTTAATGGTTTTTGGGGAAAAATCACTCAAATGATAAGGTGTGTCGTAAAGGGTGTTTTGGACGCCGAAGAACGCCAAAAAATTCTTAATGGGGGTTGTATGGGGATATCTTATGAGAATGACCCCCCCGGGTTTGAGAACTCGATAACACTCTCTCAAGAAAGCCATCGGATCATCGAGGTGCTCGATAACATAAAAGGCAGTGATGGCATGGAAGTGATTATCTGGAAGCTGGCTTTCTTCTAGCGTTTTGTCAAGGATATTTACACCCAATCGTTTTCTGGCGAATTCCACCCCCATACGTGAAATCTCCAACCCTAAGGCTTCCCAGCCCCTCCTTTCCATTTCTAGAAGGAAGTGACCATATCCCGTCCCCACATCTAATATCCTCCCACTGTGATGATTCTCCTCGATGAAATCGGCTGCCCGAGAAAAGACCGGCACCATCATTTCGCGCCACCGCTCGATACCCAATTCATCCTCGGGCAGATAGCTTTGATAAGAGGAGTGCAAGGAGGGAAAATCGGGCCTTGGGTTGAGATAGACGAAATCACAAGAAAGGCATTTCCACATCGAATACCGCCCCTCCACATGGATCAGCTTTCCCCCATAACAGCCACAGAGATTACAGGGAACGGATATCAATTTGATCTGCCCATTCTCGATATGAATCCTCCTCTTCCTCAAGGCCCTCTTTTCCTCGGTTGAACCTTTGCGGCACAGATATATCACGGGGATTCGATCCACATCTCAAGGGATCGTGTATAGATTACCCATCTCTTAATGGAGGATTGTTCCAGAAAAGCTTTGCATTCGGGAACACTGTAAGAGGATCGAACCGATTCCATAAAATACTCGCTCCCTAATCCATTTCGAGTGATAACCCACTTCCAGAGGAGGTTAAGAAACCAAATGGCTACCCTTGAAGTATCCCTATGAAAATCCACGATAACAAAGTGAGCCCCTTCTTTCAAGATTCTGTCTACCTCGTTGAAGAATGCGACGGGGTTTTGGAGATGGTGGAGGGTATTGATACAGGTGACCAGATCCATTGATTTGTCCGGGCAGGGGAGCTGATACGCCGATCCGACTTGGAAATCGATAAGACTGCACAATCCGAACTCACGGGCATTTTTCCTTGCCACATTCACCATCGCAGGGGAGAGATCGATGCAGGTAAATCGTATTTCTGAATATGCCTTCACGATGGAAAGGGGAAAGATCCCCGGTCCCGTCCCCACATCAAGGGCATGACCTTTCTGGATCCCCTTAGCCTCAATTTTATAGAGCACTCGCTTACAGGGGATTTTCATATATTTTTTGGCCATTCGACTATAGTACTCCGCTAAATCCGTGTCGAGTATGGCTTCACCTTCTGGAATCCTCTCTTTCAATGTATTCCCTATTCATCCAATTGATATCCTATTCATCCTCCCTCTCATATGATTAAACAAATGACGTGAATGCTCGATAGATGGACATATGGATGAGGACCAGTATTACTTTATTACACCATAGGCAAACGACCAAGTTTCCATGCAAGTTCTATTGACTTTCAGCAAAATTGTATATTATATTTTGAATTTTACAATACTCTTCTCACTTCTATGGATTCAATAAAAGCCTGATTATCAGGGGGCTTTAATGGATGAACAGAAGCGTCTTTACTTCAAAAACCTTTTATTAGAGAGATTAAACGCTTTATTAGAGGGAGCGGAAAAAACCGTTACCGGCATGTCCAATGATTACAAAGAGGAGCTATTAGACCCAACCGATAGGGCATCTCTTGAATCGGATCGAAATTTCACCCTCAGAATACGCGACAGGGAGAGAAGGCTCATTCAAAAGTTACACGAAGCTCTGGAAAGGATTGAAAACGGTACCTTCGGCATCTGTGAGATGTGTGAGAAGAAGATCTCAGAAAAGCGGCTTATGGCGAGGCCCGTAACCACCCTTTGTATCGAGTGTAAAACGGAGCAGGAAAAAAGGGAAAAGATGAGGGGAGAATGAAATCTCTCCCTTATTGGACTACAATAAAGAGATGCCTGAATTAAGGAAGGATCCAATTATCGGCCGATGGGTCATCATTTCCACCGAAAGGGGGAGAAGGCCATCGGAATTTTTTCCTGAGGAAATTAAGACAAGAGGGGGGTTTTGCCCGTTATGTGAGGGTAATGAGGATAAAACTCCACCTGAGGTATTCGCCATTCGGGAAAACAACTCCCAACCTAACTCACCTGGTTGGAGATTGAGGGTCGTTCCCAACAAATTCCCCGCCCTGAGAGTGGAAGGCACCCTGAACCGAGAAGGAGAAGGGCTCTACGACAAGATGAACGGAGTAGGTGCCCATGAGGTCGTCATAGAGACGCCCAAGCATGATGAGACCTTGTCCACACTTCCCATCGATACAGTCATAAAGGTGCTCATGGCCTATCGAGAGAGGATTTCGGACCTCACTCGAGACCCACGGGTAAGGTACGTCCTCGTCTTCAAGAATCATGGTGCAGATGCCGGAGCCTCCCTCGAACACTCCCATTCCCAGATAATCGCCTTACCTGTTGTACCTAAAAGGGTAGCTGAGGAGATCGATGGTGCCAGGGCCTACTATCAATATAAAGATAGGTGCATATTCTGTGACATCATCCGCCAGGAGATGGGGCACAAAGCTCGGATGATCGAGGAAAATAAGGTAGCCATTGCTCTAGCGCCCTTTGCCTCTCGGTTTCCCTTTGAGACCTGGATTCTTCCAAAAAACCATAACGCTTATTTCCATCACACCCAAGAAGCACAATTCGAGGACGTGGCTTCACTCTTGTCTGATGCCTTAAAAAGAATAGACAGCACGCTGCCGAGATCTCCATATAATTTCATGCTCCATACCGCTCCCTCCAATGAAAAGGATGAAGATTTTTATCACTGGCATATCGAGATTATCCCGAAATTAACGAAGGTGGCTGGATTCGAATGGGGAACGGGATTTTATATCAACCCAACCCCCCCAGAAGAAGCAGCAAAGTACCTCCGGGAAGCACAGTCCCGAGGAAACCACGGGTGAGATAGATGAGTTCCTCCACCCATAGGGAATGCGAAATCCTCGGAAAGCTCATTCGGATTTCCAACTCCACTCTTGGAATCGATGCCTGCCTGACTCAAATCGTTGGGATTCTCGCTGAGGCTTTTTCAACGGATTTCTGTGCCCTCTATGCCTTTCATGAGGATAAGAACTCCTTCACCTTAACGGCCTCCAGCCACCGCGACGGCATAGAGGCTGATTCCTTAGGCAGTTCCCGATGGGGAGGATTGATGGAAAAAGTCGCACAGTCTCGGCGACCCTTATTCTTCGATGGAGATGATCAACCGGATAACGACATGAAGGGGGTAATACCGGACGTAGCCGCTCCCTTTAGCCTTGCCCTCATCCCCATAGCCGATGATGGCTTTTTCTATGGAGTCCTTCTCCTGCATTACGATAAATCGAGGAGGTTTGGGGATGATGAAAGGGAATTTCTCCTGATTGCTAGCAGGGAGATATCCGGGACATTTCGCAATAGACGACTCTTCTCTGAAGCCAAAAGAAGCATCTCAGAATTGACCGCCCTCTATGAATCGAGCAGGATCGTCACATCGAACACCGAATGGAAAAACCTTCTGGAGCTGGTCGTCAGGACGAGCACCAGGGTTTTAGGGGCCGGTGGAGGGACATTAAGGCTAAAAGAGGAGAATACCCATGAACTTCGAATTCAATCCCAAGTAGGAGAATACCCTCAATCCTTGGGTTCTTTCGACGATGAAATCTCCAAGGAAGTTCTTTCCACGGAGCAACCTATCTTAATAGCAGATGTTAATCAGGAGAAAGAAGGAGTGTCTCCCCTCTCATTACTTTGCATCCCCCTCATACCGAGGGGAAGGGCTATGGGAACTCTAACGGTATACAATGAGAAGGGAGGTCAGTTCTCGGGAAACAATGCCTTCGGCCGGGAAGATGAGCAGTTGCTTTCCATCATGGCTAACCAAATGGCCAATGCTATTGAGAATGCCTCTGCGCGCCTCGATGCCACGAGGCTCGTAGAGGAGAAGGATCGTCAAGCCAACCAGCTTTCCCTCTTGTATGAAATTAACAACGCCCTTTTATCTACGATGAAATTCGAGCAGATTCTCCACATCATCCTTACGGCCATCACCATTGGGGATGGGATGGGATTCAACAGGGCCATGCTCTTCCTGACTGACGAAAGGAGAAATTGCCTCACCGGAATGATGGGGGTTGGGCCTGACAATGCCGAGCAAGCAGGGAAGATCTGGAAAAAACTAAAAGGGAAAAGGAAAACGCTTTCCGAAATCCTCTCCTCCTTATCCCATGGGTACTTCCCTATGGGAACACAACTGGATGAGAGGGTAAGAATGGCTAAAATCCCCCTGGACAAGGAGGGATGTATCCTTACCCGGACCGTAAGGGAACAGAAACCCTTTAATATCGATTATGAGCGAGATGGTGTAACGTGCCATGAGGATTGCGAATTAAACAAAGAGGTAAATTGCGTTATAGGGTCGAAATCGGAAGGGGATATTAGGTCCTATCGATTCGCTACCGTTCCCCTCTGGGGCCGGGAAAGGACTATCGGGATTATTATTGTGGATAACCTCTATAACCAGCGTCCCATTACGGATGACGACATACAACTGTTGACCATGTTTACGAGGCAGGCGGGCCTGGCCATTGATAATTGCATCCTGTACAAATATCTTGAGGATACCCACTTGGAATTGAAAAAAGCTCAAGAAACCCTTATTCAGAGGGAGAAATTGGCAGCCTTAGGCGAAATGGCCGCCAGTGTGGCCCATGAGATAAAGAACCCATTGGTCTCCATTGGGGGATTCACCAGGAGGTTATATAAAAAGCTGGACAATGATCTTTACGAAAAGAGGTATACGGAGGCCATCATCAGAGAAGTGGATCGCCTAGAGGGTATTCTCAACGATATCCTCAGCTTTTCCAAGGCTTCTAATGTTGCCTTTGAAAAATTCAACCTGAATCAAATCATAGCGGAGACCTTGATGGGAATGGAGGATGAACTAAAGTCCCAGGGGATTGAGGTTGAGCAGTCCCTCGACGTTAATTTGCCTGAGATATCTTGCGACTACCAGCAAATCAAGCAGGTATTTATCAACCTCTTTTCCAACTCGAGGGATGCCATGGGAGGCGGAGGAAAATTGACGGTAAGGACCTTCCCTCTCTCTCAAAAGGATTTGGATTACATCGGCATTGAGATAGGGGATACTGGAGGGGGAATTCCCTCCGAGGTACTCCATAATATTTTCAACCCATTCTTTACCACGAAGGGGTGGGGAACAGGCCTTGGGTTGGCCATTTGCCATCGGATAGTAGATGGACACCGCGGTGTCATCGAGGTCGATAATGACCCAGGCCGAGGTGTCACCTTCACCGTCAAATTGCCCGTTTAGGCATCGTACTGCAAACTGAACGGCTGAGGGAATGAGGGGATCAATGAAGAGGATTCTGGTGGTTGACGATGAGGAAAACATCCGAGTCCTGTATCGAGAGGAATTAGAGGAAGAGGGATATACCGTGGATGTGGCCGCCAATGGCCGAGAGGCCTTGAACAAACTGAATACCTTTAATCCCGATCTCATCACCCTCGATATTAAGATGCCTGAAATGGATGGAGTCGAAACATTGCGGAGGATCAGAGGGATCCAACGGGATCTGCCGGTCATATTGTGCTCGGCATATGGCGAATATAAACAGGATCTAACAACCTGGGCATCCGATGCCTATGTAATCAAGACATCGGATCTTACGGAATTAAAGGATACTATTAAAATACTATTGTCAAAGGATTGAGTATCAGGTTCAAGGCTACGGCAGCATTTGTCATGAACCACCCTGAACCGGAGGAACCGGATTTATTGGGAACATTAAGATATAAGATGGAGGGGATGTAGCTCAGCGGGAGAGCATCGCGTTCGCAACGCGGGGGTCAGGGGTTCGAATCCCCTCATCTCCACCATAAAACCTTACATCAAGGAAAGTAGGGGCCATGTTAAAAGACAGAAAGATCGGCATTATTGGGACGGGAAATATGGGGGAAGCCCTCATAAGCGGGCTCATTTATGCAAGGTCGTCCGTACCCGAAAATATCATCTGCTCAGACATCCGGAAGGAGAAGCTCAAATCGGTAAGGGATGCCTATGGGGTTGTTACAACAATGAATAATATCGATGTGGTCAAGGCATCGGAAATCGTAATCTATGCCATCAAACCTCAGAACATGGCATCGATACTGAATGAAACGGCGTCCCATCTTGATATGTCTAAGGTCGTCATCTCCATTGCAGCTGGCGTTCCTCTTGCCGCCATCGAATCGTGCCTCAATAAAGATCTTCGCCTCATTCGGGTCATGCCAAATATCGCTGCATCAGTCAAGGAGGGTGCTGCGGCCATTGCGGCCGGAAAGCATACCTCCAAGGAGGACCTTAAGCTCGCCAAGGCCATCTTCGATTCCGTGGGCAAAAGCATTATTATCGAGGAGGCACTCATGGATGCTATTACGGGATTAAGCGGTAACGGCCCCGCCTACATCTTTCTGGTCGTGGATGCCCTGGCCGACGCGGGAGTAAAGATGGGCATTGCAAGGGAAGATGCCCTCTTGCTTTCCGCCCAAACGGTTTTGGGCGCTGCAAAATTATTATTGGAGACGAATGAGCATCCAGGGAGATTAAAGGATAAGGTCACCT
>Ga0209636_10008981_pt1 | contig 10186 bp, 13 predicted proteins | sample DeeMarSWOR152_54_FD_187464 | JGI IMG/M metagenome (GOLD analysis project Ga0209636, IMG submission 187464) | Marine sediment microbial communities from White Oak River estuary, North Carolina - WOR-1-52-54 (SPAdes) (version 2) | ecosystem: Environmental > Aquatic > Marine > Intertidal zone >... | reverse complement strand
CTCGTTAGCTACCGCCTGCGCGGCTGAAGCGTACAAAGCAGGCGACCATATATTTGAGCAAGGTGAGCATAGTGCCAGGCTTTTTATAATTGCCGATGGTCAGGTGCTCTTGCAGAGGTCTCGCAATATAGGGGAGAAGACAGCGATGTGGCCACTGGGGCTCTTAGGAAAAGGCAGGGCTATGGGCTGGTCAGCATTGCTGTACGGGCCTCGTTATGTAACGGCATCGGCTATTTGCCAGAAACCAACCCGGGTCGTCTCCATAGAAGGCAGTAGCCTGCGGTCGGTGCTGGAGGAACAGCCGGGGATAGGTTTTAAAGTGATGGACCGGCTTGCCTGCATGCTGGGAGAAAGACTTCGGGCTGCATATAACACCATGGAAGCCCACCTGTAGTTGGAACCAGATGTCACCTCTGCTTTACAGGGGGCACCGACTGTGCTATAATTATTACTTAGTCTCGCAGCCTGAAGGTAACTGGTTTAAATCCGGTCCCCCCAAAGCTTGACTTTTATCTGGATTCATTTTTATAATACTCAAGCTAATTGACATTAGTTACTAAAAGCTGGTATATATAGTGCCCGAGTGGCGCAATGGCAGCGCAACCGACTTGTAATCGGTAGGTTAGAGGGTTCGAATCCCCTCTCGGGCTGTGAGTTTTAATGGTGGCATTAGGAGGGGTGCCGGAGTGGTTAATCGGAGCAGTCTGTAAAATTGCCGCCTTAAATGGCTTCGCAGGTTCGAATCCTGCCCCCTCCACCATGGGTGTAAGCCGAGAACGGGGTTGAATACTGTTCCATTAAAAACTATTATAATAGGGCGAATGCCCACATAGCTCAGTAGGTAGAGCACGTTCTTGGTAAGAACGGGGTCACCAGTTCGAGTCTGGTTGTGGGCTCAGAATAAAGGGGGGTTAGAATGGCTAAAAAGAAATTTGAACGAACTAAGCCACATTGTAATGTGGGCACTATCGGTCATGTTGACCACGGGAAAACAACGTTAACCTCGGCTATAACCTATGTATTGTCCAAAGTGGGTAATACGGGGTTTCGTGAGTTTGACAGCATTGATAATGCCCCTGAAGAGAAGGCACGAGGACTGACTATTGCTATTGCTCATATCGAGTATGAGACAGAAAAACGGCATTATGCTCACATAGATTGTCCCGGTCATGCTGATTACATTAAGAATATGATAACCGGGGCTGCCCAGATGGATGGGGCTATCCTGGTGGTAAGTGCCCCTGATGGTCCCATGCCTCAGACCAGAGAGCATCTCTTGTTAGCGCGCCAGGTGGAGGTTCCAGCTATTGTAGTTTGTCTTAACAAGATAGATGCCTTGGAGGATGAAGAGCTACTTGAGCTGGTGGAGATGGAGATGAGGGAGTTGCTTACTAAATACGAGTTCCCCGGTGATGAGGTGCCCATAGTGAGGGCGAGTGCGCTTAAAGCTCTCGAGTGTGGCTGTGGTAAGCGGGAGTGTCAGTGGTGCGGTCCCATCTGGAAACTGCTGGATGCTATTGATAGCTATATTCCTATCCCGGCGCGACCCAAAGACCAGCCCTTCTTAATGTCGGTAGAGGATGTTTTTAGCATTAAGGGTCGGGGCACGGTGCCTACCGGCAGGGTTGAGCGTGGTGTGCTTAAGCCTGGGGAGGAGATTGAGATAGTCGGCTTACACCATGAGCCGAGGAAGGTAGTAGCCACCAGCCTGGAGATGTTTCATAAGACTCTGGATGAAGTTGAGCCTGGGGACGCAGTCGGTGTACTGTTGAGGGGTGTGGACCGTGAGGAGATAGAGCGGGGTCAGGTATTGGCGGCGCCTGGTTCAATTAAGCCACATACCTATGCCGAGGCTAATGTATATGTTTTGAGTAAGGAGGAAGGGGGCAGGCATACTCCCTTCTTTAACGGTTATAAGCCTCAATTTTATATCCGGACTACGGATGTTACTGGAACCATTGAGCTGCCTGAAGGGGTGGAGATGGTTATGCCGGGTGATAATGTAACCATGAAGATAAAGCTCATTTATCCGGTGGCTCTGGAGAAGGGCTTGCGTTTTGCTATCAGGGAAGGAGGTAGAACTGTAGGCGCTGGAACCGTCAGCCGCATTATAGAGTAAATATGGCGAGAAAAGCTGAAGCTAGGGTTATTATTCACCTTGCCTGTACTGAGTGCAAGGAGAGAACATATACAACCACCAAAAACAGAAAGAGCGACTCTCAGCGGTTGGAGCTTAGAAAATATTGCCCGCGTTGTCGTACTCATCAACTCCATAGGGAAGTAAAATAGAGCTGCATGGTTGAGAAGTAGGTGAGGGGTTCTTCGGTGACGCATCGTACTGCTACTACCAAGCGAAGTGGTTCAAGGTTTAGGTTTATTGGTGAGACTATAGCCGAGTTGAAGAAGGTAGTCTGGCTCAGTAGGCGAGAGGCTATCTATCTAACCGGCCTGGTGCTGGTTGCGGCTATTGCTGCCGGTCTATTGCTGGGGGGTTTTGATTTTGGGTTTGCTCAACTTGTCAATAAGCTTCTCTTGGGTGGATAGAGGCTTGGTTGATTTCTAGGTTGGGCGGAAACATTATCCGGGTGAGGTTATGGTAAAAAAGAACGAAAAGCAGTGGTTTGTGGTTCATACCTACTCTGGGTATGAAGAGCGGGTTAGGAAGAACTTGGAGCAGCGCATCAAGACCATGGATTCTGGCGATGAGGTCTTGCAGGTGGTTGTGCCTACTGAGGAGGAGATTGAGGTTAGGAACGGCCAGAGGCGCACGGTGACCAAGAAGATATTGCCCGGATATGTTCTAGTTCAGATGAAGTTGAACGACCAGAGCTGGAATGTGGTACGTAATACTCCCGGTGTCACCGGTTTTGTCGGTACCGGGGTTAAGCCTGTTCCACTGCGGGAAGAGGAAGTCAGCCAGATTTTGAAGCAGATGGAAGCTGAGACGCCAAGAGTTAAGATTGGCTTTCGGAAGGGACAGAGCATACGGGTGACTGATGGTCCGTTTATTGATTTTGTCGGGGTGGTGGATGATATAAACCAGGCGAAGGGTAAAGTTAAGGTGCTCCTCTCCCTTTTCGGGCGTGATACACCTGTGGAGCTTGACTTCTTACAGGTGGAGAAGTTGTGAAGCTTTGGGCTTTCTGATTAGGAGATATAAGTGGCGAAAAAGATTAAGACGGTGATTAAACTTCAGATTCCAGCCGGTCAGGCAAATCCAGCACCTCCGGTGGGTCCGGCTTTAGGGCAGCATGGGATTAATATTATGGCCTTTTGTAAGGAATATAATGACCGCACTGGTGACCAAGCTGGGTCTATTATTCCCGTTGAAATCACTGTCTTTCAGGATAACTCTTTTACTTTTGTTACCAAAACACCGCCAACCACAGACTTGCTGAAGAAAGCGTTAGGTTTGGAAAAGGGTGCGAGCACTACCGGTCATGAAAAGGTGGGGACTTTATCCCGGGATAAACTCCGTGAGATAGCTCAGCTTAAGGCTAAAGACCTTAATGCTATTAGTATTGAAGGTGCGGAGCAAATTGTTGCTGGCACCGCCCGAAGTATGGGGATTGAAATAGAGTAGAAGAAATGGCAAAACGCGGTAAAAATTATCAGGCAGCAGTCAAATTAATGGACAGGCTAAAGGCTTATGAGCCGCAGGAGGCTATTGAGCTGGCCAAGAAGATGTCGCATGCCCGGTTTGACGAGACGGTTGAGCTTCACCTTCGGATGGGGGTGGACCCTCGGAATGCCAGCCAGCAAGTGCGTGGTGTTGCCCTTCTACCCTACGGGTTGGGTAAAGAGGTGCGTGTTTTAGTTTTTGCCCAGGGTGAGGCGGAGAAGATTGCTAAAGAGGCAGGGGCTGATTTTGCTGGTGGTGATGAGTTGATTAAGAAGGTTGAGGATGGCTGGTTAGATTTTGACATGGCTATTGCTACACCTGATATGATGGGCAGGGTGGGCAAGCTGGGGAAGATTCTGGGGCGGCGGGGATTGATGCCTAACCCCAAGTCAGGGACAGTGGTATCGGCGGAAGACCTGCCCAGGGCAATTGAAGATGCCCGTAAAGGTCGGGTGGAATTTAAGCTGGACAGGACGGCTATCATCCATGTGCCTTTGGGCAAGGTTAGTTTTGACGGCGATAAGTTGATGGGTAACCTGACGGCGGTGATTGAGGCTGTGGTCAAGGCTAGACCCAGTGGGGCAAAGGGTCAGTATGTTAAAACTGCTTCGTTAGCTACGGCTATGGGTCCTGGTATACAACTTGATATCAAACCAACCCTTTCTTTAAGTTCCAGTTGATACCACTAAGGAAGGCTGATTAACAATTTCATAAGTTCCAGAGACAGTGGGTGCCGGTTAAGGCTTAAATTAATGTGCCTGCCGAGGAAAAAGGGATTTAACCTGATGGGGTTCGAAGTCCTTGTGTGGTCGGCACAGGGACTTATTTTTTACAATTGATGTTCAGCAGTTATAGTCAGGAGGTGATGAAGAGTGCCTAGAGAAGAGAAGGCGCAAACTATTGATAGGCTACAAGAGGGCATTTCCAAATGTAGCGTTGGTATTTTTACTGACTATCGGGGGCTATCAACCTCGGAGATGAATGCTCTGCGCGCTAAATTGAGGGGGCTGGGGGTTGAGTATAAAGTAGTGAAGAATACGCTGGCGCGGTTTGCTGTGGAAAGGGCAGGCAGGAATGATTTGGTTGGTTCCTTTGAGGGTCCGGTAGCTATAGCTTTTGGCTATGGTGATATAATCGAGCCGGCAAGAGCTCTGGCTGATTATATTGACGCCTCAAAATCAAATCTGGGTATTAAGGGTGGTTTTCTCAGTGACAGGTTACTCACCTCAGAGGAGGTGAAAACCCTTGCCACATTACCATCAAGGGAGATATTACTAGCGAAACTTCTGGGAAGGATGCAAAGTCCCATTACATCATTAGTTAGTTGTCTGGCAACCCCTGTAAGAGGAGTTATAGGGGTGCTGCAGGCTAGAATTCAACAATTGGAGGGAGAATAGGATGTCGGAAAAAGAAGTAGAAGCGGGACAGGAGACTGGTGAGGAGGCGGCGGGGGTTGAACAGCAGCCACCTGCCGAAGAGGCGGAAGAAAAGCCGGTAAAGGAGAAGGAGGCTGCCAAGGCGGAAGAGAAGCCGGTGGAAGCGAAGGAAGTTGCTAAGCCAGTCGAAAAGGCAGTCGGTGAACCAAAAGCTGCTGCCAAAGCTGAAAAGGTTGTGAGGTCAGCTGCGGTTGAGAATTTAATGGCTACCATAAAGAATATGACCGTGCTTGAACTGGCCGAGTTAATAAAGGCTTTGGAGGCCGAGTTTGGTGTTAGTGCGGCAGCACCGGTGGCAGTAGCGGCAGCCGCCGCTCCAACGTCGCCTGGAGCTGCAGCTGCGGCGGCTGAGGAGCAAACGGAGTTTACCGTAATCCTTAAGGATATAGGGGCTAACAAGATTAATGTGATTAAAGCCGTGCGTGAGGTGACTACACTGGGTCTGAAGGATTCCAAGGACCTGGTGGAGAGTGCTCCCAAACCAGTGAAGGAGGGGGTTGGCAAGGACGAGGCAGCGGCTATGAAACAGAAGCTGGAAGCCGCTGGGGCTACCGTTGAGGTTAAATAAATCTGGTTGAAAAGAACCAAAGACGTATAATATAATTTTCAATGGACTCCCTGTTTGTGGAGGGGATATGCCGATGGAGGAGTATTTTATCCTGATGGCAATGGGTGGTTTTTTCATCCTTTTAGGTCTAGGCGGGCTTATGTGGGGTAGGAGCGAGAGTGAGGATTACTACGATTCCTTTTCGGCTAGTCCTGATGTAAAGGAGTTTCTGGAGCGCTCGTCAGAACACCCCCAGCCTGGGGCGTTAAAGATAGGCGGTCGGATAGCCATTATCCTGGGCTTAGTTATGCTGGCTGGGGGTGGTGCCCTCTGGTTCTGGGGTTAATATATTTATCTTCCATACTTTAGCTTGGCGAATAGAAGCCCGGCGATAAGAAATACAGAGACCGCATTCCACAGGATGACCGGGGCGAGTTTAAAAGTAAGCCCATAAGCTAACCAAAAGCTGACGCCTATCAATAGTAGAATGGTAAAAAGCAGACTTATCTCACGGGCACTCTTGAGTTTGATAACACGATAAATCTGGGGGATAAGACTGCAGGTTACAACTGCTCCACCGATGTAACCAAGGGCATCTGCCATGAGCAAGGTCGGTACCTCCTTTTGAGATTATTTCGCCCCATTGTAGCCCGGTTAGTGGATGTTAGTCCTCCGATTACGAGGGGCTGGGTGACGGCTCTGGCTGGAGGCTTAGCTCTTGCAGGTCAGCCTCAATTCTAAGCGCATTGGCTTTGAAGCGTTCGGATGGTATCACCTTGCCATCTTTGCGCACCAGCCAGCTGGCTTGTTGCCAGTGAGGTTGCTCCTTCCATACTGCAACCTCGGTCATATCAACTGTGACATACCACAGGCTGGTTCCATCCTTGAGCAGTTCAGACCTGGCTATCCAGTTATCACAGGTGGTATAGAAATCGGCAAGGTATTCCTTTGCCTGATAACTCTCAGCTTGACTGAGAAGGTGCTCGTAAACGGCCAGGATTGCCCTGTCGTCGGTGGTGATGGTGGTGGCGGCGGGCTTTTCCGCTTCTGCTTCCTCTTCTGCGGGGGCTGTGGGAGACCACTGGTCGAGGTCAGCACATCCGGCACTCACACCGACAAAGATAGCCATTAGGGCAAGGCTGACAAGAATGAGCCTTATATAACCCTTGGTCGTTTTTGAAATTGACATTTTTCTTCCTCCTTAGCTGACCTACACCATCCGTCTGGGTCGATACTGTATGGCTTCAGCCAGATGATGAGCTTTAATTATATCACCATTTTCCAGGTCGGCGATAGTGCGCCCCAGCTTTAAGATGCGGTGGAAAGCTCGGGCAGAAAGGTAAAGTTGTTTCATGGCTGCCTTCAACAGGCTCTGGGCTGATTCTTCTGTACGGCAAAACTCCCTTACCTCGGCGGGTGTCATCTCGGCATTGCAGGTCAGCTTGGTTCCCTCAAATCGTTTAAGTTGCCGGGAGCGGGCGGCTTGAACCCTTTCCTGAACCTGCGCTGATTTTTCCCCTAACCTGTCGTCGGCTAGCTTCTCGTAGTCAATGTGGGGCACCTCAACAAATATATCAACCCGGTCAATGAACGGTCCGCTGATGCGTTTCTGGTATCGGGAGACCAGGCTGGAGGGACAGGTACATTGTCGGAAAGGGTCGCCATAGTAACCGCAGGGGCAGGGGTTCATAGCTCCGACCAGCATAAAGTTGGCGGGGAAGGTTACACTGCCTTGAGCCCGGCTGATGGTGACTACCTTGTCTTCCAGGGGCTGGCGCAATATTTCAAGCAGGGAGTGCCCAAATTCAGGGAGCTCATCAAGGAAGAGAACCCCCCGGTGACTGAGGCTTATTTCACCCGGTCTGGGCCAGTGCCCGCCTCCTATCAGTCCGGCATTTGAGATGGTGTAGTGGGGGGAACGGAAGGGTCGGTGTTGCATCATGGGAGTATCTGATGGAAGCAGACCGCTTATACTGTAGATTTTGGTAACCTCCAGAGCTTCCTCGGTAGTCATTGGCGGCAGTATGGAGGGGAGTGAACGTGCCAGTAGCGTTTTACCGCTTCCCGGGGGTCCCATCATTATGGTGTTATGTCCCCCCGCCGCCGATACCTCCAAGGCTCGTTTGACATGCTCCTGCCCTTTAATGTAAGCCAGGTCGGTAAGTGCGGAGACAGGTTGGCTGTATTCCTCAATTTTATCAGGCTTGTACTCCGGGGTGGGTATTTCTCCCCGCAAAAAGCTGACTAACTGTGGCAGCGAGGTGACGGGAGTGATTTTGGTGCCTTTGATTAAGGATGCCTCCTTGGCGTCAAGGTCGGGGACAATAATGCTGGATAGTCCTTTGTCGTGGGCTAGGGCAATCATAGGTAAGATGCCGTTGGTATGGCGCAGGCTGCCATCCAGGGACAGCTCACCGAGGAAAATGGTCTGAGAAACATCGGCAGATACCTGCTCTGAGCTGAGGAGGATACCCACGGCGATGGGCAAATCGTAAGCCGGTCCTGCTTTTTTGAGGTCAGCCGGGGCAAGATTAACTACGATACGCTTGGTAGGGAAATTGCAGCCGGAGTTTCGGATAGCGGCTCTGACTCGCTCCTTGGCTTCCTGGACAGCAGTGTCAGGCAAGCCAACAATGGTAAATGAGGGTAAACCCGGCGAGATATCTACCTCGACCTCAACAATAGCCCCTTCCAGTCCGACTACCGCACAGCTTATTACCTTGGCTAGCATAATTCTCCCGCTGTGCCATTATAGTGAAGCAATCAGGTATGGTCAATAAAAAGTTGCAACCAGTTGTGTTGTTTTTTTGAGGTTTCGCCCGCTTTTTGTGATATGGCTGTGATTCGGTTTTGATATATTTAGCTTATATAAAGGTTTCTTCCACTTGGTATGTAATGAAGCCGGGGGGTTAAAGACGATGGCAGATAAATCACTGAACATATTTCTGATATTGCTTTTCGGTATATCAGCCATAGCTGTCCTGATGTTGACATGGCTATGGCCAATAACGGGAGCAGAAAGAGTCTTGAACACTCTTGTCGGCTCGGTCGGACTCTCCGTGGCGCTGGTAAGAACACTGATGCTTAAATCTCCAAACGTCAGGAGAGACGATAAGCAGCCCGTGACTTCCCGGTAGTTATTGGGTTTTGCTTTGCCTGCATCACCTCCCTGTCCAAAGTTGCGATTACATTCCGCACTATTTGATAGCCTGCTGGCAGGCGTGGTAACCGAGGTCGAAAGCCTTGATATTCATCGGGGCTATTTTGGTGGGGAATTGGGACTGGATTACTGCCCTTATCGTGTCTGTCTTTACCGGCATCTGCCCACTGCCAAAAGCTCCCCCCAGCATGACTATGTTAGCTGTTATCGGGTTGCCGGCTTCTTCCGCCAGTTGAGTCGCATCCAGCTTGATTATCCGGCTTGAAACCATATTCAGCTTTCCCAGAATTTCATCCAGGCCGGGATATTTACTTTTACCCAGGAAGACGGTGAAGGGGACTATTTTACTCAGATTAAGTATGACCAGACTGGACGGTGACAGGCAGGCAATATTTCTCAGTGCCTCCGCTGGCTCCATTCCGATTAGTAGATTACATTTGCCCGTGGGGATAAGCGGTCCAAATACTTCGCTTCCGATTCTGATAGAGCTGATTACCGAGCCGCCCCTGACTGCCATCCCCAGCGTCTCAGAGCCCCTGACACTCAAATCGTCTTTAGTTGCTGCCCTTCCCAGCAGTTCCGACATTAAAATTACGCCCTGTCCACCAACTCCCGTAATCAGCACATTGAATTCTTTTACCATTTTTATTCCTGCAGTATAGCGTTATAGGGACAGACCTGGGCACAAATTCCACAGCCGGTGCATAGCGAGCTATCAATTATGGTCTGGCCGTTCTCAGTTATTATCGCCGGGCAGCCGAGCAGTTTAATGCAGGCATCGCACTTTACATTGCATTTATCCTGGTCTATATAGTAGGGGACAGTTTTCTCTCCCCTTTGTCTCTTTTCCCTCTGCTCTATCATGGCGCAAAGCCGTCTGAACACTATAACCGATGGTCCGTCAAATCTGATTGCCCTGGCTACGGCGTCGGTTGCCTTTTTTAAGTCAAAGGGGTCTATGACCTCAACGAACTTCACTCCGCATGCCCTGGCTATGTCTTCAGGCTTTATGGGGGTAGTTTCCTCACCGCTGGCAACATAACCGGTGCCGGGGTGGGGCTGAAAGCCGGTCATAGCTGTCGCTGAGTTATCAAGTATGGCTACGGTTATATTTGCCTTATTGTAAACGGCGTTTATCAACGGCGGTATCCCGGCGTGGAAAAATGTGGAGTCGCCGAGGTGGGCTATTATTGGCGCCTTTACCACACGGGCTAGCCCATTGGCAATACCGATACTGGCTCCCATACAGATAGTGGTGTCTACGGCTTCCAGCGGGGGTAGATAGCCCAGAGTATAGCAACCGATATCCCCGGGGTAGATAGGCTCGGTGTGCGTGTCTCTAGCCACCCTTTGGGCGGCTGATTTTATGGCGTATAAAGAAGCTCGGTGGGCACAGCCGGGGCACAGGGTGGGGGGTCTCC
>Ga0209636_10008979_pt1 | contig 10186 bp, 10 predicted proteins | sample DeeMarSWOR152_54_FD_187464 | JGI IMG/M metagenome (GOLD analysis project Ga0209636, IMG submission 187464) | Marine sediment microbial communities from White Oak River estuary, North Carolina - WOR-1-52-54 (SPAdes) (version 2) | ecosystem: Environmental > Aquatic > Marine > Intertidal zone >... | reverse complement strand
TTAACTATATTGGAACGTTTCGTTTATCGTATATTTTGTTCTTGAAAAATAATTGCAATAGGTTTATCAAATTCTTTTACTATTTTGTTGAAATCAGAAGGGAATTTTTATGCTAAAAATCTAATTCCTTAGTTATCCATTTTTAATAATGTAAAAAGTCTGTTTTCACAGCAAAGACCTGTCATCCGTGTTTGAACAAATAAATGGAGGGAGGTGTCAACACTGATGGCGACGACAATCATTATTACAATTTTTCTTACTATACTTGTTTTGTATATTTTTGCTATCAATATTTTAAACATTATCAAAAATCGAACATTCGCACTCAAACAAAAGACCCAAGAAACGATTATCTGGTGGCGATTTATTCTCAGACCCCTGGCTATTCTGTTTATCGTTTTCTATTTACTTTTTGAAAGACAAATCGCCTTAATGATCATCGGTTGTGTGGCGCTGTTTTTCATAGTTATAGTTATTGATGGTGTGAGACTATTTCATAAGGGTGTAAATATTTTAATCCTGAAAAATGTACCCCAAGCTTTCAAAGAAAAAGAGGCAGCTAAATTTTCATCAATGATGGAATTGTTTTGTAAATCTTTCATTTCTTTATGTCTATATGGTTAAGAATAATCTGTAAACTTATGAATTATCATAATTGGAGGACTTAAAATGGCGGGTTTTGAAGGTATTAAATGGGCAACAACCCAGATGCGATATTATCTTTCTGATAAATCTTTTGATACAATGGGCGCTGATGGGAAAGTATTCGCCGTTTCACGGTCAATTCATTATGGGTTATGTTTAGCATTTGAAGGAATTCGATTTTTTTGTAACAAGAATGATCGCGGAAAATTGGAAGTAACATTTTTAAATCTGGATAAAAATTTAGATCGATTTCAACGGGGCATTTCATATAATTTGAGCCAAAAGCAGCAGTGGATGGTGCCGTCTATCGATCACATGGTGGAATTATTGTTAAGATATTTTAGAGAACCAGAGATGGCGACATTTTTTGAGGAGATGGCAGAATTAAAGGCACAGGGTTATTTACGTCCGTTTACCGTTGATGAAGAGCAATCGATTGGCGTTACTTTTCCTGGCAATCCGTCGATTCGGGCGGTGGTATGTCGTTATGATCGATATCTGGGTGAGCCATTTAGCGGAGTGGTTGTACCAAATATGGTTCGCGCATGTAGTGTGAACGGTACAGGATGTCTCAAGTTAGGAATTAACTACTTAATGAGTGTGAAAGCAGTTGATGAAGCAAAGAAAATTTTTCCCGAAGCAGCATCGGCGTTATTCTTAGACGATCGTCCTTATGATCCCCTGGAATCACGGAAAATTACCGAATGGGATTCTTCCTGCTGTCTATTTGCCCTCAAAGATGGCACAGTTATAAAGATTCCTGAAAGCAATTTGATATTGCCTTCAGTCACGATTCAGGGTATTGTTGCCATTCTAAAACAGATGGACATTAACGTGGTTGAAAGAGATATGACTTATGGAGAATTAATAGACCGATCCAAAAAGAAAGAAATCATAGCAATTTGTAGCATTGGTACAGCAGGAATTCTCAATCGTGCTCAAAGATTGCTTTTGGTTGATAAAGAAGGAAAAACTATTGCTGTACAACATGCTGATGAATCCCACGAACTATTCCAGAAATTAGGCGAAGCCAGAGCGTACTATTGGGATATTTATTTGGAAAAAGTTCCTGTGCCAGATGGATTAAAATTTGAGAAGTATGAAATTTAATTAGTAGGGTGTCGGGCGTAAGTTCGTGAGGCATAGGGCGTTGAGCGTATAGCGTCTACTCTATAATATTACAAGTAAAATCTTTGTTTTTTTGGCAAGAAAGTTAAAAACATGATATAGCACCAAAGAAAGGAACAAACACTGAAAAATAAATAAAAAAATTTAATGTCTGTGTTTGTACCTTTCTGTGTTTTATTTTACCTTTGCAGCTTGCTGCGCTATGCCCTATGCGCCATGCTCTACGATGTAAATGAATAATCATAGCATTGAGAATTTGACTTAAAATTAAAGTTATCAAAAATAAACGACAAAGGAGAAACACGATGAATAAAAGGGCTGCAATTTTGACGTTATTGAATGTCACCGCTATGGCAGATGGAAAGGTGACAGAAGAAGAAAAGCAACTAATTTTTGATGTTCTTCAGAATGAGTTAGATTGTACTGAAGAAGAGGTTAAGCGAGGTTTAGAAGAAAATACACAATTATTAAAAGAAAACACACCAAAAATGATTAAAGAAGCTGTAATGGTTTTGAGAAATGAATGTACTGTCAATGAAATGAAAAAAATTATTCAATTAGTAAAAGATATGACGATGGCGGATAAAGAGCTGGACAAACGAGAAGTTCTGATTGTGGAATTATTAACCCAACTTACGACTTAGTATTTTTACCTGAATTTGAATGATGAATGTCGAATCTTGAATATCAAATTTCGAAATTCATCATTCCTTATTCGATATTAAATAGAAATTTAAAAATTTGATCGACAAATAGAATTTATGAATAACAGCTTTGGAAACATTTTTAGAATTACCACCTGGGGAGAATCGCACGGAAATAGTATTGGTGTGGTGATCGATGGTTGCCCGCCGGGAATCGAGATTTCACTTGAATTTATTCAAAGCGAACTAAATCGGCGTCGTCCTGGACAGAGCAAAATATCATCACCCAGAAATGAGCGGGACAAAGTTCACCTTCGCTCAGGTGTAATTGAAAATATCTCGACGGGAATGCCAATTACGCTGGAAATTTTCAATCAGGACGTTGATAGTTCTCATTATGAAGTGATAAAAGATAAATGGCGCCCTGGTCATGCTGATTTTACGTATGATATGAAATATGGGATCAGAGATTATCGTGGCTCAGGACGGGCATCGGGTCGTGAGACTGCAGCTCGGGTAGCTGCTGGTGCCGTCGCTAAATTAATTTTGCAGCGATTTAATATTGACATTTATGCTTTTACTCGAGCCATCGGTGGTATTTATGCACAAACAGTGGATCGATCAGAAATTGAACATAATATTGTTCGATCACCGGATCGACAAGCTGCGGAAAAAATGATTGAGTTGATTCACAAAGTAAAAGAAGAGAAAAATTCGATCGGTGGTATCGTTGAACTCCGAATTATTGGCTTACCACCAGGGTTGGGCGATCCTGTATTCAATAAATTTGAAGCAGCTATGGCTGCAGCTATTTTTGGTCTTGGTGGCGTCAGAGGAGTCGAAGTTGGGGATGGCTTTGCGGTTGCTCAAGTCACTGGATCACAGAACAATGATATTTTCACTAAAAAAGAAAATAGGATCGGTACCCGCACCAATCATTGTGGCGGCGTATTAGGTGGAATTACGACTGGCGAGGAGTTTATACTCCGGGCTGCTGTTAAACCGCCAGCCTCTATCGGACAGGAGCAGGAAACAGTTACCACAGAAGGCGATGCAACGACGATCAAAGTTGAAGGACGTCATGATCCAACGATCGTCCCGAGAATTGTACCAGTAGTAGAAGCGATGGCAGCGATTGTAACAGTGGATTTTTTGTTACGGCAGGAGATTATTCGGGCGTTCAAACCGAAAAAAGCAAAGAAGTAATTAGTATATTGGATTGCCTGAAATTATCGGATCTATGACACTATTAATCCGATATTTTCTGCTTATCCGATTTTTTATACGACAACAATCTTATAATCAATAGTCGTTCCCCAAAAATTAACGAGTACAACAAGTTTCATTTTACAGTATTGTAGCCATGCCTTGATATTGTTAATATTAATATCATCTAACCACATCAGGTTTATAGAGCTTCTGATCCGAAGGAAGCGGAATCCCTGGGTAATTCTGCATTTGTTATTTTGCCTTCTCAAGATCAAAAAACAGTGTCTCAAATTGTGGTTATAGGGAACCGAATTTAAATAACAATCCGATTTCTTTTTTATAACTTTTATATATGAAAAAGTTTGTGCTTTGTGGATTGGTAAAAGTTCAGGGGTAACTTCGATTTTAACCACGACATCGTTTGCAACAAATAAAACTTGATTTTTAATAAAAATTGGTTTATTTTACAAAATATTAAAACTTAAACTGATCCCAAATAAAAGTAAAGAGGTTTATTAAAGTATACACTAAATAGGTTAATTAAATCCAAATCAGAGGGAGTCCCTATGAATGTATCAATGGCGTGGCGAATTAGTATTAAAATGGTTGTTACTTCACTAATGTTGGTCTTGATAGTATCATCTATTATAATTATTGAAAGCTTAGCTCAAATAAATGAAAGTATAGATAACACATATAATGATTGGGTTGATAGTCGTCCAGATGGCTGCACGAGCGTCACTGTCGGCGTCAAAGCATCTGCTGAAGGCTGGGTCACCACATCGCATACCTGCGACAGCCACAGAACTCGATCATGGCTTGATATTATGCCTGCCAAAAAGCATCGCACCGGCGAAATGGTAACCATGTTGAAACGCACCAATGAAGATTCTTTAGCCATGCCCGCTTACAAATATCTATCAGTTGGAGAAATCCCCCAAGTAGAATACACTTATGGCTACATCAATACTGCATACCCTTGCATGAATGATCAGCAGTTGGCAGTGGGTGAATCAACTTTTGGTGGTCGCTCTACACTAAAATCGGATCAGGGTTTAATCGATTGCCAGCAGTTGGTTCGATTGATGATTGAGCGTTGTAAAACGGCACGAGAAGCCATCCGATTGGCTGGCGAATTGACTAAAAAATACGGCTACAACGATGCAGGGGAATGTTTAACCATAGCTGATACCAAAGAAGTCTGGCATCTGGAAATTGTAGGTCCTGGCAAAGGAAATGTCGGTTCTATTTGGGTAGCACAGCGAGTCCCTGATGATCATGTTTCGGTGAATGCCAATGCCAGTCGTATTCGGCAGATTGATCTGGATAATCCTGATTATTTTATGGCATCTGAAAACGTTTTTCAGGTCGCCCAGGACAGTGGCTGGTGGAATCCAGAAAATGGCGCTTTTGAATTCTGCTATGCTTACAATCCAGGCGGTCGAACTTCTTTTGCATCACGCCGACGAGAATGGCGTGTTCTGGATTTAGTCGCCCCATCGCTAAAACTCGATCCAAATGCTGAAAATTATCACTTTTCTGTAAAACCAGACACACTGATCACTATGGAAAAGCTGGTTTCAATCTTCCAGGATTATTTTGAGGGAACAGATTTTAATTTTGTGAAGAATATTACCAGCACGGACAAAGATGGAAAAACAGTGCCCTCTCCTTTTGCCAATCCCTTTATGCCGTATGACATGAATCAACTGTTCAAAATCAATGGGGGATGGGGTTGGCGTGGCGAACGACCCATTGCCCGCTGGTATACCATGTACGCCACTATCACCCAATCCAGAGAGACTCTTCCCAATGAAATCGGTGGTGTCGTCTGGCTGGCTTTTGATAATGTGGCGACTTCCATTTATGTTCCGCTTTATTGTGGCATTAGCGATGTAGCGCAGCCGTACAAAACGCCTGGCAGGGTAAATGGCTTTACCCGTGATTCTGCCTGGTGGGCGTTCAACCGTACCAGCACTTTGGCGGCACAGCGCTGGGGAGACATGAGAAAAGATGTGGAAGCGGTGTGGAAGCCATTTCAAGCTGAGTTGTTTGACGACCAAAAAGAAATCGAACATAAAGCATTACAACTCTATCAAAAAGACCCCAAAATAGCAAAAGATTTCTTAACGCATTACAGCATCAGTTGGGGGGACAAAGTGGTGAAAGCGGCCTGGAAACTGGGGGATGATCTCTGGACGAAATATGATGAGAAATTTTAACTTAAATTTCCAAATTACAAAGAACAAATCAATGTCATTAAGTTAAGCATTTATGAAGACACTATGTCATTCTGAGGAGCGAAGCGACGAAGAATCCCTTCAATAAACGCACTAATTTCCTTTTATCCAGGAGATTCTTCGCTCCCTGCGGTCGCTCAGAATGACATCTCTCCCTTAGCTTAATGACATTGAACTGGCGTTTGTAATTTGGGATTTTTTTAATTCTATTCTGTAAATAGTTCACCAAACCAACCCTATAATTCTTTAACACAAACGATGAAGGAGTAAAAAAATGTTAAAAAAGATTGTTCAAATTTCACTGATCCTTATTTTGATTCTTGTTACGAATCTAATGGCACAGGAAAAGGAGATAATAATCCCCAAACCTGTTCCAGGGGCACCTTATGTTGTCGATGATACCACTGATCTTTTTGGCAAGGCATGGCGTTTTTATCGCGATGGCTTTGCAACCTGGGCTGCCGATAGTCTGAGAAAGCTCATCGATCAATCAGGTTTTCAAATCAATAAGAATCACTATTACATTGTGGTTGCTAATTTTAATCCCGGAGAGACAGCTATCGGTATGTTTCATAAGGATGATTATTTCCTTTCTTCAAGACTCTATGGATTGAAATCTGATTCACTTTATTACATTTTTATCTCACGGCAAGATACAGCTAAACATTATCTCTCGACCGTCATCACTAGTAAAGGTTCTTATTTTGAAGAAAACTTATTGAATTTTCTTCTATTGTTTCCTATTATTTCAGGAGCCAGAGCACAGGTTGTCGGTGAAAAATTAACCTGGATCGATGTCCGAAAATATGAAATCCCGAAAAAATTTCAAAAGTACAGCGATATTTCCATTATCGTTAAAAAAGATTTTTACGACGACCGGCATCTTACGCAAGCTGTTTTCGATAACAGTTCATTAGAAAGGTGGAGCTATGGTATTGCCACAGGAATAACTTCTGTTGATGACGTCGATTTTATTATTGACGGCGGAGTCATTCGAGTCCGTCCCAAGCCTAATGGAGATTTAGCCAGTTTTGGGGTAATAAACTACCATTTCAAAGCTGTCGATACCAAGGCAAAGACTATGGCAACCTCTTTTCATCTGTTAGGCGGTTTACGTATATCAACAACGATTGAGCCAATTTTGGGTGTTGGTTTTGGAATCCCAATCAGCATGATTGATTTACATCTATTTGCAGGGTATAGCGTGGAATTTGCTCAAGCATTAAAAGATGGTTTTAAGGTCGGAGATGAAATCAAAGAAGATGTCGATCCATTCAAATTGAACATTCGGAGTAAGCCTCGGTTTGGGATTGAGGTGAAATTTCCGTAAATATTAAATTCTATTTTTACTCCTTCTATCCTTTCCCATTGTAAGGTTAGAAGGAGTAAGAATTGAGTTTTCGTTCCTTTCACAAAGGAGTATTAGAAATGAAAAGTTTGGAATTAAAAAACGAAATAATTGAAAATATTAAAGATTTGAAGGAAGATAACATCCGTGTAGTATTAGATTTTGTGCTGTCATTAAAAATTCGACAAAAAGAGAAAGTAAGTGATTATACTTTTGAGGGCGAAAACAATACTACTGAACTACTTTTAGAGTTCAGTAACGGTTTGTTTGATGGGGAAGATAGTCCAAACGATACAGCATCTAAACATGATAAGTATCTTTATGGAATATAAATATGGAAAGAAATCTCATTTTTGTTGATACCTGGGCGTGGTATGCTATGTCCAACCGAAAAGACAAAGATTATCAGAAAGCAACATGATCTAAGACCTTTTTTTCAGTTAAAAGTTGTTTGTTTTCAAATCAAATAGATTTATAAAGAGAGGAGCTAACCTCATGATAAGCCAACTTCCGCGGTTAAAAACATTGCCAGAATCTTTACCATTGGATCAAGCGGTTCGAATTGAATTGCAAGAAGGTGTGCCAATTTTTAGAGCGTCTTCAATAATTCAGAATAGGATTGAAAAACTATTATCAAAACAGAAAGAATCAAAGTTGACGGAAAAAGAAAAACAAGAGCTATATCTTTATGAAGAACTTGATGACTACCTGAGTTATGCAAATCGAGTTATGCGGCATAATTTAATTGAAAATTAATCATAAAAAATCGGTATAGAAAGATAATATTCTATACCGACTCATTTCTCACATCTCAAAATTTTATATTTTCAAATCTTTAAACTTTGCTGTAACATCCGCAACCACCTGAAACTTCGACTTCACCTTACTCAATTCTTCGCCTCTGCGATAAATATCCTTATCCAACCTGCCAGAAGGATCCAACTCACTCAATACATTCGGTTGATTGAGATTGGGATGCTCTTTCGCAAAGGGCCAGAGCCGAAATGAGCCGCCGGTGATTTCATCAATGACTAAAACTTTTCCATCAACAATGCCATATTCTAATTTAAAATCAACCAGTTGCACTTTGAATTGCGCGAATGCTTTTTCCAAAAGAACAAATACCTTTTCATTGGTTTCACGCATCACAGCAAATTCCTGGCTTCCTTTGTCACGAATGATATGATCGATAAATCTATTGTCCAGCATGGGATCGTGCAAAAAATCGTCTTTGTAATGGAATTGCGTGATTAACGGATCAAATCGAGTGCCTTCTGCAATATTGCCCCATTTCAAAATCGAGCCTGCTGCCACTCTTCGGGTGACCACTTCCAGATTAATTTTTTGATCCAATTTTTTCACCAGGCTGACCTTCTCCTGGGGGCTTTCAATATAATGGGTTTCCACTCCCATTCGATTGAGAAACTCAAAAATATCCCGATTGGTCTGCCAATCGAGAAGCGCCTTGCCTTCAAGAATATCGTGTTTTACGCCATCGCCAGCCGTAATGTCATCTTTAAAAACCATAAAGATAGTCTTTGGATCATCGGGATTTTCATAAATGATTTTCGTTTTACCTTCAGCTAACCTTTTTAATTTATTAAAATCCATATTTTTTCTCCACAGTTTTAATTTTTTCAAATTGATTTCATTTCCAAAGGATATATATTAGTGAGTGGTTACTGTAATTAAATATCTTGTAATTCAACATTAACAATTGTCCACTCACCACTTCTTACTTAGCATTTATTTTAAAAAATCTATAATTAAAAAGCAAGTTAAAATTAAGTTTTGGCAAAATTAAAATTTGTTAGCTTAATAATTTTTTCTTTGACAAATAGAAATTTTTTGATATATTAGAATGAAAATTTAAATGGGTAAAACAACCTTGTCGCAGGTCATGACCGATCTCGACCTGATCTGAGAGATGAATGATTATTACTACTTATCCAGATTGGATTTAAAAACTCCCATTTAAATTGAAAAATTTGGACAAACGGAGTGTAAGCTCTTTATGGCTTGCAAAATTACGGTGCATTAATTCACCACGCTCCTATGATTTAAAATTCAATCACATAACGGTATAATAATCAAAAAAAAACCAGTTAGCTCTATAATAGAGCTAACTGATAATTCAGGAGGCAATGTGAAACGGATAATTTTTCTTGTCGCAGTCATGGTATTGTTCAACTGCGCAGCGAGTAAACTTAAATTCGAACAATATTCTGTGTCGATGAATCTCAAAGTTGCCGCGGATAGCTCAATCACTATCGGCAGTGATGAGCAATTCTTCGGCGTGTTGTGGCTTAATTCAGTTCTGAAAGCAGAGAACGTTCCGGCAGAAAAAATCAAGCTAATCCAGAATTATGGCAGGTACTTTGTCTGCGCCGAAAATTTTAAGCATATCTGGATGGTTGAGCCGAAAGACGACGGCTTATCGGGCAAATACCAAGCGATTGATGTTACGCCCGATGACAAAACCGACGCTTATAATGAGATCGCTTTCTCACGCTACGGTTCAAGAGAAAATGCTTGTGTGAAATTCAGGTTTAATAAAAAAGAAGTATTCATTGACAGGAAAGGAAACGTACATGAAAAATGCGGTAAATAAATTGCTTGTTCTGGCTGCGCTTTTATGGTCGCAATTCGTTCTGGCTCAGGATGTTCAGGAACTGTACGATGCCGCCAAGCAGGCGCTGCTCAATAGTGACTATATAACAGCGCTGACAAAAATCTCAGATGCAAAAGCTCAGATTGTGATGGATCCCAACCTCGATCCCAATGGCGTCTTCAAGAATAAGCTATTGCCCAAAATTGAAAACGTTGCCAACGCGATGACAAGCATAGCCAGCGCCCTGGAGCAGCTTTACAACACGACTGAAACCGAATTGGTGTTTCCTGATGTTTCGCCATTCACAGAAGTTGTGAATCAATATACCCAGCAGGCTAAAACAGCCAGCGAGCAGTTGTTA
>Ga0209636_10008978_pt1 | contig 10187 bp, 12 predicted proteins | sample DeeMarSWOR152_54_FD_187464 | JGI IMG/M metagenome (GOLD analysis project Ga0209636, IMG submission 187464) | Marine sediment microbial communities from White Oak River estuary, North Carolina - WOR-1-52-54 (SPAdes) (version 2) | ecosystem: Environmental > Aquatic > Marine > Intertidal zone >... | reverse complement strand
CATTGATGACGTAAGGTTGGAGAACTTCAACGCAGAAACGTATCAACAGGTTTTATCTCATCTAATTTCCGAACGTAAACCTTCACTTATCTTGATAGGACACTCCGCTTTTGGAGTGGATTTAGCTCCAAGCTTGGCAACCGAGCTGAGTATGCCATTAGCAACAGACTGTATAGACCTGAAATTTGAAGGGGAAAAGTTAGTTGTGGTTCGTCAGGTTTACGGTGGCAAAGTGAACGTTGAAGCGGTACTTCGCAAGTCTGAAAGTTATATTGTGACGCTCCGTCCAGCGACCTTTGAAGTGGAAGAAGACAAGGGTGCAGGTGGAAAGATAGTTGAAATAGCATCCCCACTTTCAAAAGACATAACATACAAAAGATTTATTGAATATGTTCAGCCGCCTGCCGGGGAAGTAGACATAACCGCAGCTGACATAATAGTGGCCATAGGTCGTGGAATAAAAGACGCCGATAACATGCCCATAGTTGAAAAGCTAGCAGAAGCATTGAAAGGCGTTCTCGCTTGTTCACGACCCATCGTGGATAAAGATTGGCTTCCGACTGATCGGCAAGTGGGGACTTCTGGGAAAACTGTGAAACCTAAACTATACGTCGCTGTCGGCATAAGCGGTGCCTTCCAGCATATTTCTGGAATGAAAAATTCTGATTTGATCATTGCTGTAAACAAGGATTCTAAGGCACCGATCTTTCGTGTGGCTGACTATGGCATTGTAGAAGATTTGCTTAAGGTTGTACCTGTGCTGACGGAGAAGATAAAGGAGGAAAAATCAAGTTAGTTAAAGGAGGCGTGAAAGAATGGATTTCGAGTTAACTGAAGAACAGAAGGACATCAAGAAGGCTCTTAAGGAGTTCTGCGAAAAGGAATTTACACCTGAAATGGGACTTGAGTTTGATAGAGAGGAGAAGCATCCTACTGAATTGTATAAGAAGGCTGCTAAGCTGGGCTTTACGAGTTTACGGTTTCCAGAGGAGTTTGGCGGGCAAGGTTATGGCCTCATCGAAGAGTGTTTGGCGACTGAGGAGATGTGTAGAGCTGATGCTGGTTTGGGTGTTGCGGTCACGTCTGCTACTTTTGCTAGTGATATTATTCTGGAGCATGGGACGAGAGAGCAGAAGGAGAAGTATATTCGACCGTTGTGTACGGGTGAGTTTATTTCAGCTGGAGCCTTCACTGAACCTGCTCATGGAAGTGATATTGGGCGAATGGACACTACTGCAGTGAAGAGCGGTAGTAAATGGGTGATTAATGGTTCGAAAACCTTTATTACGAATGCTCCTGTGGCAGATTTCTTCCTAGTGCTTTGTCAGACGGATACTGAAGCTAAACCTTCATACAGAGGCGAGAGCTTGATCTTGGTGGATAAAGGTACGACCGGTGTGGATGTTAATAAGATCCATGATAAGATGGGGATCAGGCCGGCGATTACTGGTGAAGTGGCTTTCAATGATGTTAAGGTACCTGAGAACAATCTTGTTGGTGGGTTAAATCAAGGTTTTTATCAGGTTATGGGGTTTTTTGATGTGAGTCGTGTGCCTGTGGCGGCTCAGGCTGTTGGTATGGCTCAAGGAGCGTTTGAACGAGCATTCAATTATGCAAAAGAGAGACAGCAATTTGGGCGGGCGATTATTGAGTTTCAGGGTGTTTCGTTTAGGTTGGCTGAAATGGCTATGCGTATCGAGGCGGCACGACTGCTTACGTACAAGGCTGCTTGGTTGGTCGATGCTGGGAAGAAGGATGCGATGGTTACTAGTATGGCGAAGTGTTTTGCGAGTAGGGTGGCTGTGGAGGTTACGGATTGGGCGATTCAGGTTCATGGGGGTTATGGGTATATGGGGGATTATCATGTTGAAAGGTTTCATAGGTGTGCGAAGATTACGGAGATTTATGAGGGGACCAGTGAGATTCAGAAGTTGACGATCATGAGATATCTACTGAAGAGGATGTAGCTCTTAGGGTTTGTGTGTGTAAGAACCTCTCTATAGTGGGGGATAGCAGAAAAATATTTTTGTTTCATCATCTTCATCATCAACTGCCGAAAGAAACTTTGGTTTTAGCTTTATGATTCTGGAACAGACGCCATTTGGAGTTCTCACTGCAGTGATAAAAATTTTATCCAACCAACCAGACGGTTGAATTTTAGCCAAACCAACCATAAGCGCGCTTGATACACTCCTTGATATCTTCGTGAATAGTGTTGGCGTATATGTCATATGCCTTCATGACTTCGAAGCCATTTCTTTCTACAGGCTTGACATGATTGGCACACAATCTGAAGCTGCGCGCGCTTAGTTTCCTATTGTTCATATCCGGAACACTCAGAAGCAGTGATCAACTGTTATCTGAAGTGTTGTGAGAATTGCAGTCATGTCATATATATGTCCCAAGTCGTTTTCATTGTAGCCCCATGTATAGTGTGCCTTTATTTGAGTATCGTCAAAGGTTAGAGTATCAAGTCGACGCCAAACATATTCTCCCTTAACTTGGATGAAAGTTGTCCCCGTTATCAACTCAGCTTCTTTCTCAGTCAAGCCATCGCTTATGTTGACGCACACGAAGACATCCACGCTCCTCATGCCGTTGACAACAACCTCGAACTTAGTAACGCTTGGAGATAGAATCGCGCGCGCGCAAACCATAGTCTCAGATTATGGCTTCTTGTTCTAAAATTAGAACGGTAGTTCTAAAGTATAGAACTAAATTGATGATTTGTATATGATACGTTATTGTGAGCAAAGAAAAAAGGTGGATAATATGGAAGAAGATAAATTGAAAATCGGTATTGAAAAATCAAAGCTTCCCAATCTGATGTTCTTGACGCTTTTGGCGTTCGTGTTCACCGTGGCTTTGACTTTTGCCACAATAGAGATTCCCAAGATGTTGGTAAGTTTATTCATTCGTGCCGGCTGGATCCCCGATGTTAATCCAGGAATGCATCCCGAGATTGTGGAGGAGTTCATGAAGATCGCCAGGCCCATAGGCTTCGCGTGTCTTGCAGCGGTGATAGTCTTGGTAATAGCGGGCTTCGTCACAAAGAGGATGAAACTCTCGTCCTTGGGAGCTTTAATCTTCTTCTTACCCACTTTCGGTTACTTCGCTGGTTCCATGTTCTTCCTCGCTGGCTTAGGAATACTGAGAATCGCGTGGATACCTTTCTGGGAATTCAATCTCGTCAACCTGGGAGACATCGCCTACCTGCCATACATGATACCAACATATCTATTTCATCTTGTAGGATTAGATATTAGAATGCTTCTGGCATTCACAGTCACGGGATTAGGCTTCTTTATATTCCTGCTAGGTACAATCGCGTGGTTCTATGGGAAAGTAGAGAAAAAGGAGACTGTCACATTCTGGATATACAAGTACTCAAGACACCCTCAGTACCTCGGTTACATCATCTGGAGTTACGGAGTCATGTTGCAGGCATCTCTGGCTGGTTACAGTTGGGGAGGTTCAAATCCTGGAGCGAGTTTGCCCTGGCTGATCTCGTCACTTGTCATAGTTTGCATAACGTTGGCCGAGGAAATTAGCATGAGCAAAAGGGATAGGGATACGTATCTGAAATACAAAGAAAGCGTCCCCTTCATGTTTCCAGTACCCAAGTTCGTAACCTCACTGGTAACAGCCCCGATCAGAATCCTGTTTGGCAAGAACCAACCGGAAAACAGAAAGCAGATCATCGCAACTTTCGCGGTCTATTGCCTGATATTCGTCCTGTTGTCACTGCCGTTTGTTCTCCTGAACTGGCCTCCGGGCCACGAGTGGTGGAAGTGGCCTGTAATACCGACTTCCCCAGGCCCAATTTTCTGGTCGGTTATCTCACTGCTCTAAGGAGGTGATGTTAAGTTGAAAGAAAGTCAATGTTGGAAGCCGAAATGCGCGCGCGAAAGAGAGCAAGCAAAAAGAAAGCTAAGTCACAGAGAGAGCCTAGGTCTGATGCATGCATGCAACTAAATCCTAAATTCTATAAAGAAATCTCGCCTGAGCTTCGTACTAAACTAACAAGTTATAGAGAAAATCATCCAATTAAAAAAATCAAATTCAATAATAAAGAAATTGAATACATCTCCTGTGGGTCGGGCGAAAAGACTGTTCTTACCTTTCATGGTGCTCTTGGAAATGCTGAGGGTAATTTTCAAGCAATTAATTTTTTTGAAAAAGATTATAGAGTAATTGCTCCGTCAATCACTAATTTTGAAACTTTGGACGAGCTTAGTGAAGGTGTAAACGAAGTCCTAAAAGCGGAAAATGTTGAAGAGTATATATTGATTGGTCAGAGTTTTGGAAGTTTTATGGCTCAACCATATTTCCACAGAAATTTTGAGAAAATAAAGGCACTGATTCTTGTTAATAGCTATCCTCCTAATAACGAACGGGTCGATGATTTCAAAAAAGCCATGAAAATAATAAGACTCATTCCAGCCTTTATATTAAGAAAGCTCATCTCAAGAGAACTTATGAAATTAGCTAAAGAAAATATGGAGATGCCACCTAAAATTAGGGAAGAACTGAAATTTCTAAAAGCATTCATTCGAGAAAGACTTAGCTCAGTAGAAAAAAGTGTAATAATATGTCAATCACGTCTTACTGGTGAATTCAATAGCGAGAAATACAGAATAGAAGATTACTTAGGATGGGACGGGAAAGTCATGATTTTTACGGCAAATGATGACAAAGGCTTTCCTTATCACGAAAAATTGAAACGTCAATATCCTAATGTGGAAGAAATCATATTTGAGAATGTAGGGCATATGGGTACTTTACTCAAGAGAGACGAATATCATGCTATTTTAAAGGGGTTTCTGACTTCTTTAAACTAAACAATCATCTTATTACATGCATGCGCCAAGCTTAAATATGCACGCAATAAGCAGTCAAAGCAGTCGGAGTGATAGAGAAATGAGTAGAGCCGTGGTTATTTACGACACGAAATTCGGCAACACCGAAAAGGTAGCTAGGGCCCTAGCAGAGGGAATGAAAAAACATGAAGTCAATGTTGACTGTTCAAAAATCGACGAGGTCAACATCAGCAAACTGGGTGATTATGATTTGTTAGCCGTAGGTGGACCGACGCATGCGTTTGGCCTTTCTAAACCCATGAAAGATTTTCTTAAAAAGCTGGAAAAAGTGAACATTAGCGGTAAGAGGGCATTTGCCTTTGACACAAAACTGAAATCTAGGCTCGCAGGAAGCGCAGGAAAAAGAATCGAAAAAAAGCTGAAGAAACTTGGAATGAGTATTGTAAAATCTCATGTTTCAGCCATAGTTAAGGGAGGAGAAGGACCTCTCGAAGATGACGCAGAAGAAACATTCCAGCAGATAGGGGCCGACATAGCAAAATCACTGCAATAGCGGGCACAAGAATTGAAAAAGCGGGGTTGCGCGACATGCCTGCTGCATTTGCGCGTCACTTAGCTTTGCTCCAACACTTCGCGAATCAACCTGTCCAGTTCGGCAAGCTTCTGTTCTTTGAATATGCTTTTTCAGATCCTTGTTTTCTTCTTTAAGTTTCAAGGATTTGTGCGCGCCGTTGATTTCCATAGCATATTTTCATTGGTTGGTTGGATTAAATTTTAATGCACACACACGAAGCGCGCGCGCATGTAAATCATGATGAGAAAGCGTTTAAAATGAACCAATCTATGACTATTCTATGGTTATCCAAATGAATATTAAATTTCATGGTGTATGCTACGTAGTTGGAACTCTGCTTATTGTCGTAGGAATGGCTGCTTACTACTATGAAGTACGAGAATGGATATTTGCAACATATCCATGGTCAAGAATTTGGTTAATATTTATCGGTTGTCTCTTGATTACAGTTGGAATAATTAGGCATGCATTGGAGCGCGCGCGCGAAGATTTGAAATACTGTTCTTTGACACTATTTTCCTATGAGATTGCCGATACAGATTGAAGCGATTCTGTTCAGGAGAGCTGAGGGGAGAATTCAGTATTTGCTTCTAAAAAGAATTTCAAAACTAGGTGAATACTGGCAACCAATAACTGGCGGCTTGGAAGAAGGAGAAACCAAAATGGAAGCTCTGAATCGAGAAATCAAAGAAGAAACGGGGATAGAGAATTTGGTCAGAATAATTGAGGGCGTCCATTATTTCGAACTGGCAACTCCTCTTCACTTGAAAGAATACGTTTATGGTGTGGAGGTTTTACCCATAGAGAAGATTGTTCTCAGTTGGGAACATTCCGAGTTCAAGTGGTATAGCTTTCTAGAAGCTCTTGGAATGCTGAAATGGGAAGAAAACAAAGAAGCATTGAGACGGCTCAACAAGATATTGACGGATTATTAGTTTTTTTGGGTTTGGGTTTGGGATTAGATTTTTATCCCAACGCACACAGCGCACGCGCTTCTCGTTTCTCTTTCTCTACTTGGCCTTAGGTTCCTTCATTTCATGGGTTACTATTCTCGTCCGTAGCTTCTTTGATATATGCATAGCTATCACGGCCCCTATGACAATGGGTCCAATAACTGCCGAATAATAAAGAACAAGATTTCCTGGAGCCACGGGACCTTGAATTCCTTTCCATGTGAAATCAGGAAAATTAGGAAGCCAGAAAACCCAGTGAACTATCGCGAAAAAAGCGACGAAGAGCACTGTTACCGCTGCTGTTACAACTACAGTTAACGCCTTTCGCTTAGCTCTTTTAGCTACTGCGATCAACAAGCTTGGACCATAGAGACCCAGCTGAACAAGAGGCAACTCCACTCCAAACCACACCCAAGGACCATATGGGAACCCTTCTGGATGAACCCCCATTTCTCCCAAAACAATCATAACAGATTGAAAAATGAAAATACACAAATACCATAGAACAGCATCTCGCTTTTCTCCTAATGTCCAAAGGTAATATACAATCAAAAACGATAGCACAGTTAAAGGAGATGAAAATTGGATAAGAATCGGGAGATAAGGTGGAACATTAATATACGATATCCCCACTCCAAAAATAAGACTCATCAGTCTATCAACTGTTTGTCCGGCAAAATAAGTTGGAATAAGTGCTGCCCAGAATAGAGGAAGCGCTGCCTTCAATAGTTTCTCCCTTCTCTCTATCTCCGCTACTATTTCAGGAGTCAATTTAACAGATTTATTAACCATTTCATTCCCCCCTGGACTTAGGTTCTTTCCTTTTGACTTAAACACTATTTTTAACCAAGTATGTTAGTTTTACGTTTTTCTCTCCCTAAAGGTAATTTTTGTGTGTGTGGGATTAAATTTTAATCCAACCAACCAACCTTTAATAAAACCAGCATAGTACATTTGATTATGATTAAGGTGAGGTAGATGATGAAGACTCTGAGAGTAATTTATTCAGTAATCATGCTATTGTTGGCTTTCCTACTTTTCATAATTGTGGAATCATCCACATATCAAATGACTCCTGACCTAAGAATAATTGCAGAAGCAGTTTACTATGTTGGAATAGTTGTTGCGATAGGAATGGCTGGATTGCCTTGGATTTTTGACAAAGCGAATACAAAAAGTGAATAGAGCACGTAAATCTAATTGTGTGTGTGCATTAAAATTTAATACTTGAGCACAATCAAGCCTGACTGCCACTATCAAGCCTACAGGTTTTGCCCCGCAAAACACAACCCAATCTTGCCGTCCAACTTCCCACTCTTGATTTGTGTGTGTGGGATTAAATTTTAATCCTTCCTTTCTAGTCCATTAACATCCATGGATCTATGCTGAACCAAGTATACACTTTTTTGGGCCATCAATTAGAAGGACGTAATTGGTTGTCCTTTCCCCGTTGTTTCCGTCGTCCGTCGTCGTCCGTCGTTGGTTGGTTGGGTTGGTTGGATAAAAATTTATCCAACCAACCAATCTACCTTCTGAAGCTTTGTTTGCACACGCTTGGGATCTTGTTAGCGAAGCGGCAACGCATGTCACCTTTGAGGGCAGTCTCAAGCAGTTCTACTTCAACTGGTTCGCCGAATATCACATCGAAGTGCACCTTCTCGTAGCCGCCACTGCAGTAGCAGAACATCGGCGAGATCTCAACTCCTTCGCGTATAGCTGACCTCACGAGGGGGCAGTGGCAGGCGTAGTATCTCTTCAAGGTGGGATCCTTCTCCTTCAGGTATTGCTTCGGCATGTAAGGCATTTTAGTCACGTAGATCCTGTCTCCACATCTGACACCAGTGCAGATCTCCTGGTTGCTCCTTACGAATTCAAGAACCTCCGGCGTGATTTCCTGCTCGTACCACAACCGCCCATCTTTCATAGATCTTTCAAGTTCCTCTATGAGTCTCTTATGTTCATCTTTCAAGTACTCATCAATGCTGGTGACCTTCTCGAACCTTTCCTTCTTCTCCTTGAAGGCCTCAACTGGCACTTTGTGGTAGTTCCAGGTAAGGATTTTCTTGCATGTTCCGCTGGGTAAGTAAGTTTCCATCTTGTCCATGATTTTCTTGGTGAGTCTTGGATAATTCTCCTGAGGTGACCCTAGTGGGGGCAACATGAAACCTTGAAAGACTTTTCGTCGAGTTTCCTCTCCTGTAGTAGCTGCTAATCTCTCGCCTATATCAGGCAAGACATTTCTGGCGCCTAGGATTGACGTGAAATAGATGTAGTAGTCGTTTTTCTTTGCAAGGTTGCAGTAGCGAGCAATCGCCACAAGTCTTTCCCACGAGTTTTTGCCTTCCGCTATAAGCATAGAAATGTAATCCTTGAGGGCCTCTAGGCGTGCGAACCCCAAAGATGTATTTTTCTTTTTAAGATGCTCCTCAAATTCCCTGATTGCGCTCATGGCGAAGTCAATGTCTTCCGCGCTCATTCTGCGTTCTTGGAGATACTTTCTGAATTCATTTTCCATCAATGTGTTCGCACTCACCAGACCATTGGAAGGTAACCTTCCTTTATTGCATTTGACACAATAGTTCCGACATATTCTACTTTTACTCCAGCTTCTTTTAATCTCTCTGACAAGCCTTCTTTGTCAGAAATAGCCTTGCAGGCAAAGCAGTCACCACTTGCGGTTATGTCTTTGATGAACCACACTATTTCGTCATGGAGAGTAGCCGATTTTTCAGAAGGACCAAAGAACACAACTTTGACATCATCTAACCATTTGTTCTTTAAAGCATTGCGAGCATACATCAAACCCGCTAGAGCTTTTTCTTTATCACCAGTTGCGATTATAACCAACAGTTTTGATCCCATGGCGGCGCCTTCTACTTAGAATCATGCGAAGACTACCGCTTAAAGGCTTGGCCGTCACATGACGGCACGCATGCGGGCGCAACACGCTCAAAAACTTTTGGAAATCCTTACTAAACGCAGAGCAAGCCTATTGGATCCAGAACCCAACAAAGAACCCATAGCCAGCCTAAAATGGTTAACAAAGAAGAGCAAACTCAACATATATCCTCAAAACATCTAGGAACACAAACACGCTTCAAATATATCTGCGAAGTTGAGGGCAAGAAACTGTTCAGGAAACGCAAATAACTGTAGCGCGCGCGGGAAGACAACTCAGATGCACATATAGAACACTATTTCTGAAGCTTTAAATGCTCGCATGTACTACTCTGCGCGCGCAATATTTGGCGAATAGCAAAGCCTCTTCGCTAATCAACATTTACAATCTCTTGTTTCTTCTAAATGGTTGATGGTGCATGGATAGGTATAAGACTGCGGAATATAGGTAATTTGAAGATAAACAATTGTTAAATAACAGCTTTGTTAAATTTGTTGGTGGTGAAAGAACTGATTTTTGTGACCATTTGCGATGTTAAACCTGGTCAAGATGAAATTGTCTACAGTCAGATGGAGAAACTAAGAAGCAGCGGAGTAGTCACACCTTTGGTTATCGGGCGACTTTTCGAGGGGGCAGATGTGATGCTTCTCTTACATTCAGCTGACATGGAGTCTCTAGATGATTATCTGATAAAGAACGTGCGAAACATCACGGACATACAAGAGCTTATCGTTGTACCCATCTACGAGTTCAAGCTCCTCTCTTCCTTCAATTTCATGGTTGAACCCGAACAAGAAGGCACGGAGACGACACCCTCCGAACCCGAAGAGTTACTCTTCTTCATGACGAAGATTGACGTTGCCCCCACCAAAGACCATGCCGTATACAAGCGCATCTTATCCATTGAACCAACAGATGAGGCTGTACCACTAATGACGGGA
>Ga0209636_10008977_pt1 | contig 10188 bp, 3 predicted proteins | sample DeeMarSWOR152_54_FD_187464 | JGI IMG/M metagenome (GOLD analysis project Ga0209636, IMG submission 187464) | Marine sediment microbial communities from White Oak River estuary, North Carolina - WOR-1-52-54 (SPAdes) (version 2) | ecosystem: Environmental > Aquatic > Marine > Intertidal zone >... | reverse complement strand
GCTTTTAGGGCTGGGGCTAAAAATGGCAACTCCTCAATGGGTTAGCGCCATTTTTTAGGACGGTGGTCGTTTAATAGCAAAGTCTTAGGGAGAATTGTCAAAATATACAATAGAAATATAAATGTAATTGACGAGTCCATGCTCTCAATGTGGATTTATATTTCTCAGCTAATACGCATAGAAAAGGTTAGAAGATAGTTTACTCTACGAAGTAAATTAATATTAAAAAGGGAGAATTGTCGGAAGAAATGGGAGTTTTACCTGAAAAATATAATGTTCTTAAAAGAGTTAAGTTGAGAATGTGGTTAAATATGTTAGATTTAATAAAAGGAATAGTATTATTTTTTAATACAAATCTTTATATTATCCAATATGTTTCTAATTAGCAAACCTAGGGGTGGAGCTTATATGAATACGAAATTTTTTACCCTTTTCATAATAATAGTTCTCTTCGCACAACTTTCTCCAAATAATTACAACTCAGAAAACACCAATAATTCCGAAGAAGAATTTCAAATTCAAGATAATAAAAATATTGTACCAACAATTGAGAAAGCAAAAGAATTATTATCCAATGCACCAAAAGTGTTCACCGAAAACCGAGGACAACTCAAAAACGATGAAGTACGATTCTATGCTCAGGGAGGTGGTATTTGGTTCACGAATGACGGTGTATGGTTTGAACTCAGAGAACAATTAAGTAATGAACATTGGGAATCGAAAAACCTCTTTAACCCGAATGGAAAATTTGAACTTCAGGAGCTAGTAGAGTACAAGAGGATTATTCTTAAGCAGGAGTTTGTGGGTGCGAATGATGTTAAACCTGTAGGGAGAGAGCGGTTAGGGTGGAATAGTAATTTCTTTTACGGGAATGTATCTGAAAAATGGTGTGCTGAGGTACCGAATTATCGAGAAGTGTATTACAAGAGTTTGTATAATGGCATTGATTTAAAATATTATAATACAAAAAACGGACTTAAATACGATTACATTATAAATCCCGGAGCTAAAATTGAACAAATTAGAATAAGATATAAATGCTTAAAAGGTTTGGAAATTGATAATCAGGGAAATCTAATCATTATGACAAAAATCGGAAAAGTAATTAATAATGGATTATTTATTTATCAAGAAAATAAAGGAACACGGAATCAGATTGAGGGAAAATTTGTATTATTAAATGATTTTGAAATCGGATTTGAGGTCTCAAATGATTATTGCCATCAATTGCCACTCATTATTGATCCTTATGTAATATTAGAGTATTCATCATACATTGGAGAAACTGGTTACGAAGGTGCAAATGACATTGCAGTCGATTCAAGTGGAAATTCCTATATCGCAGGCTCAACCCAATCAATTAAATTCCCAACAACTCCAGGTGCAAATGATACCACATTTAATGGTGGATCATATGATATCTATGTATTGAAAATGAATCCAAAAGGTTCAAATTTATTATATTCTACTTTTATTGGTGGAGATAATTATGATTATGGTCGTTCAATTGCTATAGATGCTAAGGGAAACGCATATATTACTGGTGATACGAGATCAACAAATTTCCCGACTACCAATAATGTACACGATAATTCTTATAATAATTTAGAGGATACAGTTATTTTCAAATTAAATTATAATGGTTCTAAACTTTTATACTCAACATATGTCGGAGGAAATGATACTGACCGTGGCTATGCAATAGCAGTGGATGCAAATGAAAATGCATATGTCACAGGCTATACACGCTCATCAGATTTTCCAACTACCGCAAATGTATTTAACTCATCCCACACAAATGAGGATGATCTTTTCGTTTTAAAACTTAATCAGAGTGGAAAAAAATTGATTTATTCAACATATATAGGTGGTAATAATGACGAAATGGCTTATGATATTATTATAGATAATTTGGAAAATACTTATATAACGGGATATACGGATTCAACAGATTTTCCAACTTCTATAAATGCTTACGATAGAACTCATAATGGATCTCAAGATGTGTTTATTCTGAAACTCAATCCAAGTGGAAAGGATTTGGTTTATTCAACATATATCGGGGGAAGTAGTAGTGATATAGGTCGTGGGATTGTAATAGATTCAGTAGGAAATGTATATGTTACCGGTGGCACTTGGTCATCAGATTTTCCTACTACATCTGGTGCTTATAATAGAACATACAATTATAGGAGTGAAATATTTATTTTAAAACTTAATGAAACTGGTTCAAAACTCGTTTTTTCAACTTATATAAGTGGAGATAATTTAGACGAGGGTTATGGTATCGATATTGATTCATTAGGAAATATATATGTAACAGGCCATACAACTTCAACAAATTTTCCGGTAACACCTGATGCCTATGATAAAACAGCCGATTCAAGAGATGTATTATTGGTTAAACTTTCCTCAAACGGGTCAGTTTTGATTTATTCTACATATTTCGGTGGAAGCGGTAGTGATTATGGTACTTCAATTAAACTAAATTCAGAAAATAATGCTTATTTAACGGGTAGAACTTATTCAACTGATTTTCCTAACACAACTGGTGCATTTAATAACTCCTATGGGGGAGGTGGTGATGTGTTCATTAGCAAATTCTCGTTTAAACCATTATTAAATATTTCTTCAATAAACTTAATACAAAATAACGACCCAATTACTCTGATTTATTCAAAGTTCTCTGAGTATTCATTTAGAATCAATATAATTGATACCGTGGCATTATACGATTTAGAGCAGGTTAAATTAAATCTTGATCCCATTGGAACTAATATTCAATTGATTTGGCATCGACATACAGGACAATTTTCAAAAAACAATGATCCGAATAATTATATTATTTTGAGATCTTCAAGTAGGGCATTTAATAACTCAATCCAAAATTGGATTATAGATTTTAATGTTACTTTTAATTGGACATACCCTGATGAGGAATTTCATGATGTCCAAGTTCAAGCAATGAGTTCAACTTTATTTCCAGTATTTTATAATGTTTCAAACTTTTATCGAGTTGAAAACGATTTAGTTTTTAATGGATCATTATCTGTACAAGGAGAAGATAATCGAATTATTAACAATAATGATTTAGTTCGTGGTGGAGAAAAATTAACTTGGACAGGGCTTAACGCTGTATATGAAGATACAATAAATGTTTATCCTCCCGAGGATGAATATGACATTACAATTTGGGATGAAGTACAACACACATGGAAAGATTCTCCTGCCATTGGTAAACCGTTTGAAATAAGTTTTAATGTCTCAAAAAATACAGATTTAGACGGTTGTTATTTTAGAATTAACATATCCAATATACCTCAAGAATGTGATAAAACAAATTTAACACATATTATCAGGATTGATGGTAATAATGTAACCTTTTCTAATCCGAAACCAAATAATTCAACTTGGCAAACAACAAATAAAATTTCAGTTGAAATAACAATTGGAGATTTAGGTGGTGGATTTGTTAATGGCTCAACAGTTAAACGTTCAGTTTCAAAAAACGATGGTTTTTCTTGGGTAAATTGGGAATCAATTTTAGGTTTAGATTCTGGAGAAAATATAATTGTTAAAGATCTAATCTCTTTTGAAGAAGGGAGAGGAAATTTGATTAAGTGGCAAGCAGAAGATACCTTAGGTAATGGTCCGTCAGAAAGTGAACCATACAGAATATTGGTTGATACAAAAAAGGTAGAATTCTCCAATGCCTGGCCATCAAATCGTGATATTTCTACGACAGAAGTAGTAAATGTTGGGATAACCATTACAGATATAACTTCAGGTGTTAATACTTCAACTATTGCATATTCAATTTCCAATAATAAAGGGAACTCCTGGGAGCCCTGGGTGCCTGTCAAAGGATTAGCAATAGAATCTAATGCAATGGTTAATATTAATATTACATTTCCAAACGGTACCGATAATTTACTAAAATGGCGTGCATCAGATATTGCAGGAAATGGTCCAACAGAGTCACAACCCCAAATAATAAATGTGAATACCTGGAAACCACTAATTAAACCCAGAGTTATGCTTCTTTCACCATTAAACGGTATGAAAATTAGTGATTCCAGTATTGAACTTAAATGGGAATTAGAAGATCCAGGTATGGAAAATATAAAATATGATATATATTTCCAAAATATAACACCCCCAGGTATTTTTCAAGAAAATATTACAAATACAACTATATTAATTGAAAATCTTCAGGATGGAGAAATATATTATTGGTGTATTATTCCAAAACTAAATGATTTAGAAGGAATTTGTAATAGCGGTACGTGGTGGTTTACCGTAGAGTCTACCAAAGAAGATAAATACTTCAATATTACAATCACTGGAAAAAATTCAATATCTCTTTTTCAAGGTGAGAATGTTACTATTCCTCTAATAATCACTAATATTGGAAGTGAAACAGATTTTATAAAAATAGAAATTAAGGCAGGGAAATTATCTGAGTATATAACATTAGATGATTATTCTACTTTAAGATTAGATTCCAAAGGTTTTGACCAGCGAAACTTAATAATAGAATTGTCTGATGATGTGCTGCCAGGGACTTATGAAGTAATAATTACCGCGATATCTATCGGCAGCGGTGAGTTAGTAAAGGAAAATCATATAATCTCGATTGAAGTAAAAGAAAAAGTAATCGATGATCAAAATGGCACGAAACCAAATGGTGCTAAAGATAACGATTCAAAAGAGGGAACGGCTCAAAAATTATTAATCATAATCTCAGTTTTTATAATTATAATTATAATTTTGGTTGTAATATTTTTTGTATTAAGAAAAAAGAAAAAAGAAGAGGAAATAATTAAAGAATCGGTTACTACTAAACCAATACCAACCCAAGTAATAAGTATTGGTGAAATCTCCACATCAATAGAATCTCCAAAATTTTCCGAAACAACTACACCAACAATTAGTGCTTCACAACAATTTTCAACAGAAATTCCAACCGTACCTTCAATATCTAAATCACCCTCAATTGGTACCCCCCCACCACAAATCCCAGGATCAATACAAGTGACTCCTCAACTACCCCCCGCACACCCCACACAAACTCAAGCTACTGTTACTATGGTAGAAGCGGAAAAAAGTCCACAAGCGCCAATAGAAACCGTACCAACACCTACTCTTACTGATACTTCCCAAACTGAAATCCCAACTACAACTCAACAAATCAGTACTTCACCTACATCAATGATCAGTAATCAAACACCAACGCTATCAACTACAATTCAATCACCAACAATTACGCAACCTCAACCACAAGTTCCTGAAACATCTGAAACACCCCCACAAAAAATCATTCAACCAGAACCTAAACAAGAAATAATTACTCAATCAAAAACAACGAAGTCTCAAATAGATAAACAAGAACAAAAATCAGATACTCAACCAGAAACTCAAGAAAACAATCAATAATGACAATTTCTCCCCATGAACTCTGTGAATAAATTCTCCCCTCAAACTCCACTCTACTTAACTATCTTCTAACCTTTGAATATATTAAATATAATATTTGACAATTCTCTCCAGCGTGGCGAGCATAAGGGGGTAAAAGCAATATTCTATCAATGGCTTCGGCACAGCCACAAGATGGTGTGGTGGAGGGTAGGGGTTAAAATCGGAGACCACCGTCCTCCGTGGATGCCTCACCCAGAGGAGGAGTTACGACTCCGACGAGGGGTTGCGACCGAAGGGAGCAATTCGCAGCGCTTCGTATCGATAAGATAACGAAGCGGAGCATGGGGTGGCGCAAAGTTTATGTTCCAGTTGAACAATAAACTTTGTAGGGCCGGACTAAAAATGGTATATTGGTATTAAGCCATTACCATTTTTTAGGACGGTGGTCGATTTTAAGCAAAGTATTGGGGAGAATTGTCAAAATATATCGAAGAAATATGAATGTAATTGATGAGTTCATACTCTCAATGTGGATTTGTATTTCTGAGTTAATAAAGATAGAAAAGGTTAGAAGATAGAAAACCTATTGTGTATAATAAAATAATAAATCGGGGAGAATTATTACGAATATTTTAAAGAAATAAAAATAAAATCATTCTTCCTCATATAAAATATCTTCTTTTTCCGTTTTTTCTTTTCTATTCCTATCTTTTTGAACTTTCTTTGATGATTTCTTCTTTATCATTATAAAAACCATAACCACTATTATCAAGATAATAATAATCACTGTCAAGATGAGCATTATATTTTTTTCAAAAAAACCTTTATCTTTTTTAGCGTTATCATCTTCATCTGGCATCTCATCATCAGTTTTAACAATTATATAAACTGAATTATTAATATTACCAACAGAAACTCTGATTGAATAATTTCCTTCAATTTCTGGTACCTTAATACTAACAGACCAATTCCCATTAATATCAATTGTTCCAGATTTAATTATTTCATCTAAAGTAATAGAAATTATAGTTCCATCTTTAAAACCAATTGAAGTTCCTGAAATCTCTATTTTTTCACCAGGTTTTACAATTATACCATTTTTGGGACAAAGAATAGTAATTTTAAAAATTTGAGGTTTGATTTTTTTCTCTTCAATAGTTCTAAATTGAAGTATAAATGGATAATTTTCAAGAATAAGACCTGTTTCTGATTTTGCTATACCAATAATAATTATATAACTAGAATTGTAACTGAGATTCTTTAGAAAATCTATTTGTAATTCCGTATTATTTTTCAACCAGGATAGATTATATTGAATAACTGGTGAGATATCAAGAACTTTCTCCACGGTTAATATATTCATGGGCACATTAAAAATAATGGTTACAGAACTATTAACTGCTACACCAGTACTGTTCTGGGAAGGGATAGTCGCAATAACTTCAGGAATACCTATAGTGGTACATCTCACTTCTTCAGTATATGGTGAAGTATTATTTGCTTCATCGAAAGCAGTGACTACAAAATAATATGGTGTGTTCTCAACTAGATCTGTAATTACATAACTTAGGTTTTTTTTATCCACTTCATTCAAGAACATATATGAACCATTAGACACAATCCATGATTGATTAATATATATCCTATAGCCTTTTACATCTTTTGAATCGCTACTAGTCCAAATAAGCTTGATTTCGTTTTGAGAGCTTGCTTCAGCCTTAAGGTTCGAAGGTGCTTCAGGTGCTAAATAGTCTCTATGCACTACACTCATAGCTGCAGAATAATTAGATGGAAATATATCTTTATAGCAAGCTCTGATCTTGAAATAACATATAGTTCCGTTTATCAAACTCTTATTTGACAATATATACCAATTCTTCGGATGCGTTACATTATTCAGCCATAACCACTCATCATTTATAGGGTCTTTCCAAACAATATCATAACTAAGTGTATTGTCGGGATTTATATCCCAAGATATATTAAGAGCATCTCCACCAGGTACGGGTTTTGCACTTAGACCGGTTGGAGTAATAGGTGGAGTAATATCATTTAAATAATAGCAAACTATCTCAGATAAATCTGAGAAAAGTTCACCTTTATCCCATGCCTGAATTCTATAGTAATACCAAATACAATCTTGTAAATTTTTATCTAAGGTCCAATTTTGGGGATGTGTTGTATTACTAATAATATTCCATTGACCTGTTTTATTGGAATAAAGTGCATAATTAACTGTATCCAGATTAAGATCCCAGGATATATTTAATGTATTAGTACCAGGTATTCTATTTACTTTTAAACTAGTGGGGGTAGATGGTGGGGTAAGGTCATAATAAAAAAATTCGGTATGCGAAGTAGTCATATCAACATTTAAGCGCATTCTTTCCCAATTTATATCCATCAATTTATTAACTTTAACTGAAATAACATTTTCTTTTGGTTTATAATTACTATACTCATAGGATCTATAAGTTATTAAGAGGGGGTCTATTTTACCACTGGCGTTAGTTGTATCATCTGTACTTCCATAGCCAGAACTTGCGTATAGCTGATTTCCATTAACTTTTACTTCCACATCTACACCTGAGATTGGTGTTATACCATCATCATGATAGACCTGAATCCCAAGATAATTCTTAAAATTTAATACCCCCCCATTATCATTTGTCAATTGAATCGTATTAAATTTACAATTTTTTATTGCAATAATTTCTCCTTTATTAATTATATAAATATCATAACTATTAACGCTTTTGTTGGAAGATATGGTTGTATTTATGATTGTTGCAAATTTACCATCTATATATATTCCATGGGCACTTGAACCTGTGGTTGTAATTATGCAATTTATTAATGTGTTATTATTCGAATTCACAATGTAAACACCATGTGAATTCTCATATTTAGTATCTATATTGTTTTCGGTTAGAATATTGTTGTGTGAAGAGTGTGATAAATAAATACCCCGATCTGTGGTAATAATAATATTATCTTTTAATTTGTTATCCGAAGAATGTGATGAATAAATACCAATCTCAGTTTTAATAATATTGTCTTCAAGATTATTATCCGAAGAATAAGAGAGAGATATGCCATATATCCCCCAATTATTACCAGTTATTTTATTATTTATTAGATTATTATACGAAGAACTCATCAGAGAAATAGTATACCCGAATTTGGCAAGCATATTAATTTGGTTACCTATTAGATAATTATTTGAAGATTGGGATAGATAAATGCCAGATCCGCCATTAGCTGTAATAGATACGGTATTGCCTACAAAATTATTATTTAAAGAGTGGGAAAAACATATGCTATAACTTGTAGAATGAGTATTTATGATGTTTTCTGATAAATTATTATTATTGGCCATTCTTAGATAAATACTATAATCATCTTTCCAATTTGTAGATATGGTATTACCGTTTACAGTATTATTATTAGAAAAATATAGGTAAATTCCACAATCATTAAATTGAGAATTATTTATTATAGAATTTTCAGTGAAAGCCATTTGAACTCCATAAGTATCGAAGTTATGATTGGAAATTCTCATGTTTGAGCAATTAGCCATAATTACCTGAATAGCATTTGAAGGTATAATCAAATTAGATGTGTTACTGTAATAATAAATAGGATTACCATTGATTGTGTTAGATGTGTCGATATTATGAGTATCCCACTGTTTTAATAGATTGCCAGAAATTCTTATATTACAGTTGTTAAATTTGTTGTTATTGAGATATGCATAAGTAGTATCAGATAAAAAAATCCCAGAGTAATCCTCTCTATAAATTTGTATTTGGTTCTGTATTAAATTGATATTCGATGAGTTAAATATATAAATCCCATGTCCAAAGCCTTTTAGAATTATTACATTATTTATAAGCTGGTTATTATTTGAAGATTGCTGTAAATTAATGCCATGACGACTGCTTATAATAATATTGTTAGTTAGAGTGTTATTTGAGGATTGGAATAAGAAAATACCATCTCCATTGCTTGAAATTTTATTATTTGTAATATTTGAATGAAATGAAAAAGGATTCAAATGAATTCCAAAAGTATAACTTCCCGTAACTGAGATGTTAAATTCTGTAATTTTTACCCCTGGTGCAGTAATATTAATCCCAGCTGCATAATCATTAAACGAGTCTGTGCCTATATAATGATGTATTATTTTGCAGTTTGTTGTACTGTTACCTATGAGAGTAATATTAGCTTTGTTGACAGTTACGGATTCGTTATAGGTCTCATTTGCTACGTTTATAGTATCACCGGGATTTGCATTATCGATTGCCGCTTGGATGGTTGTATAATCACCTCCACCTTGACTATCCACATAAATTGTTACCGCTTGCACACCTATTTCGTTTATTCCCACATCAAATATAAAAAAATTGATGAACCCCAAGGTAATAAATATAAAAATCAAATAGGCTGATGTCAGAGCATTTTTGACATTGCTCCATTTCACTGAATCACAATTTCTTTCAAAGAGTTGCTTATATATATATTTTATAAGACAAACATCGAATAAATGTAAATTCGAAACGATTTTATGAATAGTTACTATTTTTTAAATTAACAAAAGTATATTCAAGGCAATTCTCCCCCTCATGAATGTAATGAATAAGATTCTCTGTCCTTATACTCCACTTACCATAATTTTCTTCTAGCTAAAATAGTAACTGTCAAACTATACCATTAGCATTATAATTTTTAAACGCTTCAATCAATTTTTCATATACATTAAAACCATTT
>Ga0209636_10008976_pt1 | contig 10189 bp, 7 predicted proteins | sample DeeMarSWOR152_54_FD_187464 | JGI IMG/M metagenome (GOLD analysis project Ga0209636, IMG submission 187464) | Marine sediment microbial communities from White Oak River estuary, North Carolina - WOR-1-52-54 (SPAdes) (version 2) | ecosystem: Environmental > Aquatic > Marine > Intertidal zone >... | reverse complement strand
GTCAGCTCTGCCCGGGCAGAAATATCCCGGATTGGGCCTGGGGAAAAAAGTCGTCGACCTCTTTATCTACCTGGCCCGTGTCACTCGCACGGACGGACTCCTGGCTTTTCCGGCCTACTTCCACAATGCCCTGCTGTTTATGCGCTATTTTCACTTCATCAATCCTGAAAAAACAGCTGAAGTCCAGGCTCTCAGGAAGTCCTTCTCTGGTGTGAAGTTCAAGCAGCTCGCCTGGATCGTCCACCTCAGTTGCGTGCGGGACGGCCAGGGGAATGTGTTTGAATGGAAAGCAGAAGAGCAGGTCTATCCTTTGAACAAAGATTTGAAGGACTATTTTGGTTCCAAAAAGTACCAGGCTATCGTCAAACAGAGACAGAAACATCTGAGTTTTGAGATTGATTGGGATTGTTATAAAAAAAAATTGTGAAGAAATTTGCGGTATTCTTTTCGGCCTGGAAAGTTAGTTTTTCTACTATAAATTTTTTATTCCTTTCTGTTGTTTATATTCATTTTAATAACGAAAATTAAAGTAGAAAAAGTCAAAATTTATACATGTGTAAACCTAGTCCATATAATTTATAATTTGTCATAGTTCATGAAGATAAGTTTTATTGTTGGCAAATATAGATATAACCATTATGATTTCACTTTTTGATTTAAAAGAAAGATTAATTATGATGTGTAGGCTTAAAATTCAGAAGTTAATTTAAATATTAGAGAAAATATGTTGAAAAAACTCTATGAATGAGATAGAAAAATATTCTAATTCGACTGATGAATCAGGAGTCATTTAAGAGTGTAATAATATAAAGACAACTCAATTGTTGAAAGGCTTCATATTAAATTGAGATATTTTTAATTCAGTTGATGAAATCAGAAATAAATAGCATGCCAAATAAATTGTAAAATGTATTTATTTGATTAATGAAAATCAAGATAATAAAGAATTTCCAAAAAGGAACAATACGCTAATTTATTTTGTTTTAACCCTTTAAAGGAAAAAAATGAGAAAAAAATTTAAAAATTTTGAGGTAGAAGGAATTGATGATATTAATAATCTGGAAACATTGAAAGAGAAATGGAATTCATTATTAAAAGAAAATGCTACAAAGACCGTTGAACTATCATATGAGTGGCAGCTTAACTATTGGAAATACTTTAATGAAAACTCAAAACTTTTTGTAGTTATAGTAAAAGAAGGACATGACATAGTTGGAATTGCGCCTTTGAAGATAACAAATATTAGAAGGTTTGGAATTAGAGTCCGTCGTCTTGAATTTATTGCTGGAAAAGAATCAAATTATCAAGATTTCATAATAGGAAATAATAAGGATAGTGTAATTCAATGCATATTTCAATTCATAATTGATAACAGGAATCATTGGGATTTACTTAGCTTAGTAAATATTCCAGAGACTTCAAGAACCATCATTTGTATTGATGATTCTATTGGAAAGCAATTTTTTGGTTTAGTTAAGGATATACATAAATGCATTTTTCTTGATATTGATATGCCGTATGAAGAATATATTGAAGTAGTTCGCAAAAAAAGAAGAAAATATGTAGAAAGATGTGTTAGAAAAATAAAAAGAGAAGGGGAAATTGATTTCTATCATTGTGAAACTGAAGATAGCTTCATCTTGCACATGGAAAAACTTTTTGAACTTCACCGCAAACTTTGGAACGACACAGATACACCAAGTGAATTTAATAATCAAGGACTATGCAAATTTTATTTAGAATCTGTGCGTAAATTACTACCAAAAAAAGAAATTAATTTATCTGTTCTTACTTTTAACAATACCATAGTATCATTATTATTAAGTTTTCTTTTTGACGGAGAATGTATTCTTCAGCTAACTGCATACGACTCAGATTATAAAGCATTATCACCATCAATAGTCTTATGGCATTTTTTTATAAAGGAAGCATTCGAAAATAATGTGAAAATGATTGATTTTGGAACTTATTATCCCTATAAAGAACTATGGGGGAATAAATTTAGGAACAAAATAAGCTTTGAAATCTATCCGAAAAGAGCATTTATTAGTTACTATTTTTATTCTTTCGAAAGGATTTATTCTTTGTTCAGAAAATACCTCAGAAAGTTCCCTGCCGTTGTGCATTTTGTTAGGAAAGCTAGACAGAAAGGGAGTTCTAAATCTAACAATAATGAAAGCAACTGAAATGGGGTTTTTTTCTGATTTTTTATTTACTTAGAAAGAAGTCATTATCACTTAAATTCCTTTCTATTTCCTCTTTGCTCCTAATTCTGATATAATTATGCCTCAAACGAGGAGAATACAGAAATGAAGAAAGATATTCATCCTGAATACAGCGAGTGCGTCGTCACCTGTGCCTGCGGCAACACTTTTAAGACTCGTTCAACGAAAAAAGAGATCCGGGTGGAAATTTGTTCCCAGTGCCATCCGTTTTTTACCGGCAAGCAGAAATTCGTAGACAGTGCCGGTCGAGTGGAAAAATTCAAGAAGAAATATGGCGATATCAAATCTAAAAAATAGCCGAAATGCTTCAGGAACTGGAAGATATCAGGGAAAAATACCGCCAACTCACCCTTTCTCTGTCTGATCCTGCCTTTATCCACGACCCCAAGAAAATTAAAAAAATCGCCAAAGACCGCGCGGATCTGGAGCCTCTGGTCAAAAAATACGAAATCTACGAAAAAATCACCAAGGACATCAAGGAATCAGAAGAGATCCTGGCCGATCCGAATTCAGAAGAAGAGTTGAAAAGCCTTGCCGAGGAGGAACTGAAAGAACTTCGCAAAAGGGAGGATGAGATTAAAGAAGAACTCCGGCGGCTGCTCCTTCCCAAAGATCCCAATGATGAGAAAAACGTCTTGCTGGAGATCAGGGCCGGGGCAGGAGGGGACGAAGCCTCCCTTTTTGCTCAGGATCTGTTCCGCATGTACTCCCGGTACGCCGAGGAACAGAGATGGAAGATGGAGGTTATGAGCACAAGTTATTCTCCCATCGGGGGCTTTAAAGAGATTATCATCAATATCAGAGGAGATATGGTCTTTTCCAGGCTCAAATATGAGAGCGGAGTCCATCGGGTCCAGAGAGTCCCTGAAACCGAGGCCAGCGGCCGGATCCACACTTCTACGGTAACTGTGGCTGTGCTTCCTGAAGCTGAAGATGTGGATGTGGCATTAAATCCCAAGGATTTGGATATAGAGGCGTTCGGCGCTTCTGGTCCAGGCGGCCAGAACGTGAACCGCAATTATACCGCCATTCGGGTGACCCATAAGCCTTCAGGGCTGGTCGTTTCCTGCCAGGATGAAAAATCACAGCACCGAAACAAAGAAAAGGCCTTAAGGATATTAAGGTCAAGGCTCATGGATATCGCCGAGAGAGAACAGCAGGAGAAGAGAGCTCAGGACAGGAGATCTCAGGTTGGGACAGGGGAGAGGAGCGAGAAGATCAGAACCTATAACTTTCCCCAATCCAGAGTCACTGATCATCGCCTGAATCTGTCGATCCATAGATTAGAGAATGTCCTTGACGGTAACTTAGATGAGTTCATCAACGCTCTCATTCTTCATTTTCAAGCGAAGATGATGGACAAAAGAGCGGTATCCACTCGTTGATCGAGCTTTCATTGAATACACTCCAAGAACTTATCCAGAGGGGGAGATCTCTTTTAAAAGAGTTGCCCCACCCTCAACTTGAAACAAAGCTTCTTCTCCTCAAATGTCTTGATCTTTCAGAGAAAGATTTTTTCGCCTCCAAGGATATAACTGTTTCCAGAAGCCAGGAAAAATGCTTTAACAGGTTGATCTCAAGACGCCTTGCCGGGGTCCCTCTCTCTTATTTAACAGGGATCAAGGAGTTCTGGTCTCTTCCTTTTAGAGTTTCCCCTGGGGTGTTGATTCCCCGCCCGGAGACAGAATTGCTCGTTGAGAAGACCCTAGAACTCTCCAAAGGAGGAGAGGAGATTATCGTGGATTTGGGAACAGGATGCGGCAACATCGCTGTCTCTCTTGCCCAAGAGCTTCCAAGGGCAAGGATTTTCGCCACAGACACCTCTCAGAAAGCCTTGCGCTTGGCCAGGTTAAATGCCAGCCTTCAGACGGTTTCTGGGATTACCTTTATTCGAGGAAGCCTGTTTTCTCCTCTGGATAGACTCCGGTTGAGGAAAGAATGCGACTTCATCCTCTCCAATCCTCCGTATGTTTCTCAGGTTGAATGGGGAAAGCTCAGCAGAGAGATAAGGGATTATGAACCCAGGATTTCCCTGGTGGCAGGAAAGACAGGATTGGAAGTCATCGAGCAAATCATCCAGGGAGCTATCCTCTATTTAAAGCCGGGCGGTTATCTCCTTATCGAGATGGGATACGATCAGAGAGATAAAGTCCGGTCCATTTTTGATGCCTGTTCTTCCTGGGAAAAGGTGGAGTTCTTTAAAGACCTGGCAGGAGTCGAAAGGGTAGCTGCGGCGAGGAGCTCAGTTTTGTCTTAACTGTTGCTTCAAATAAGCATAAGTTGGCGTAAAACTGGAGAAGGGTGTCTCTGTTTAGGGGAATTATTCGAATATCGAGCCGAATATTAGGCTATATGGTCGCTTGCTATTCCAATTTGTTCATCATTGTGTTAAAAAAAAAGAAAGACGTCCATTTGACAGAACCGATTGAGGGATTTCTGTCGTTGCGGGAAGACAGATAGCTGTAAGAAAATCAACAGGATACGATAAAGCTCTTGTGATCGACAAGAGAGAAGTTACACTTGACAGCTTGATTGGGCGCATATAAAATACTACCAAAAGCAAAGGAGAAGCGAGATGGCTAATGAAGACGCAAAAAAGAAGATAGAAGAACATCTCAGCAATGCCATTGAATACCAGAAAGAAATAGAAAAACTTACAGCAAAGCTCATCGAAGAACTCGAGAAAGCACAGGGGCTGAGCAGCGAGATTGGATTGGCCGAAGAAGATGCCGCTGCACCAGAGGTTTCAGAGGTTCCTGAGATAGAAATCGAAGCTCCCGAGGCTGAAATTCCCCCCGAAAAAATACCGGAAGCAGAAGCTGAGGAAGCCGAAGAAGCAGGTGTGGATTTCACCAAAGAACTTGAAAAAGTAAAAAGAATCAAAGAGATGCTGGGCGAGCCCGAAGAGGCTGAGCCTGAAAAAAAGGAAATCGGAGAAGAGAAAAAGAAGGAAGTAGCTTTTGAAAAGCCAGGCGAGGATGAAGAGATCACCTTTGAGATGGAAGAAAAGATCGAGCCAGTAGAAGCTCCGCCTTCAGAAAAGGAAATAGAAGTAGCCATCGGAGAAGAATCCTTCCCAGAGGAAGAAAAAGCTTATGAAATTGAAGAAAAGGGAAAAGTCGAGGCTCCAGGATTGGAAAAGGAGCCCGAGATAACTATAGAAGAGGAGCCTCAACCAGAAGAAACTCCTGAGATAGAGGCTAAAGAAACTGTGGAAGTTCCCTCGAAAGAGAAAGAGGCAGAGGTTCCATTTGAGGAGAAGGCAGTTCCCGAAGAACCGGGAACAGAGATTGAAGAGAGTGAAACCATGCAGACCATGTTTTCGGGCAGGTGGAAAAAACACTGGCAGGAAAAGCCTAAAGAAGAAGAGAAAGAGCCGGGTTTCCAGGAGAAGGAAACAGTTGCAGAAGCTCCTCCTGAAGAAAGAGCAGAAGAGACGATTAAAACAGAGCCGCCGGCAGAAATAGAGATTGAACCGAAGCCGGCAGAAGAACCTGAAATGGAGATAGGTCCGCAAGCAGGGATCAGCGAGGCTGGGCCTCCAAAGGGGCGGCGGGCCTCGGATATGCTTGAAATATTGAATAAATACAAGAAGACTGAACCCGAAGAAGATGGTGAAGTCTCCTATTATGAATATGAGGAAAGAGCGATACTTGATACCGGGTGCATTATTGATGCCCTTGGCAAGCACTTGCAGGAGGGAAAGAATCTCTATGTGAAGCTTGCTGATACCGAATCCCCCAAGGATCAGTTCTTTGTCAAGCAGGAGATTATCAGGCACCAGGAGGAACTGCGGGGAATAGTGGAGATATCGGTCAAGTTATTAGAGAAAGAAAACTGCAACCTGCCGCAACACACGCTCAGCGTGATTAACGAGAGGGTTCTCAAGGAAATGCTCGAAAATTTGAGTATGCAGAATTGGAGCAATCAGGACGATTTCACTTTCTTCGATGAATATGCGGTGAAGATAACGAATGCATTTGAGGCAGCAACAGAGCCGAAAGTGGAATTCCTGAAGTCCATTGTTGAAGAATTAGGGATTTAGTCATAAAGGCAACTCGCTGCATTTAATCTGGGAACAATCAATATTCTTTTTTTAGGCTTTGCGCTGAGGTGACTGGATTATATCTCATTACCGGGGTTATATATCATTGTTTTGATTATATGTCATTGATGGGATTATGTGTCATTGCGAGCGTAGCGTGGCAATCCAGTAAGATAGAGTTGTCATTGCGAACGAAGTGAAGCAATCTCATCGTCCTGGTGTCATTGCGAGCGTAGCGTGGCAATCCAGTAAGATAGAGTTGTCATTGCGAACGAAGTGAAGCAATCTCATAGTACTGGTGTCATTGCGAGCGTAGCGTGGCAATCTCATTAGAAAAATGCTTATTAATCAAGAGATTGCCGCGCTGAGCTCGCCATGACACCAAAGAAAGAGATTGCCGCTCTGCGCTCGCCATGACACCAAAGAAAGGGATTGCCGCGCTGAGCTCGCCATGATATCGTTGAAGTGGTATCGACTTATTGATCACGTTTGTGCTTTTTTCTGAGTTGCCTTTTTGCGTTTACGCTGTCCATTTCTTTATGGTATATTCAAAAAAGACCTAAGACAGAGAGATGGTTCGTGTAAGGTTTGCCCCCAGCCCTACCGGATACCTCCACATCGGCGCGGCCCGAACTGCTCTCTTTAACTGGCTTTTTGCCCGTCATCATAAGGGGAAGTTCATCCTGCGCATCGAAGACACGGATCTAGCCCGTTCCTCAGAAGAGATGAGCAGGGGAATTCTGGAGGGTCTGAATTGGCTGGGATTGGACTGGGATGAGGGGCCTTTCTACCAGTCGGAACGAATAGATATTTACCGGAAGCGAGCAGAAGAACTCGTGGCGAAAGGCTGCGCCTACTACTGCTTCTGTCTCCCCGAGGAAATTGGAGAGAGGAAGAAGAAAGCCTCCTCTCAAGGGGAATACTGGGAGTATGACCGCCGGTGTTTGAAGCTGACAGAAAGAGAGAAGAGTGATTTTGAAAAAGAGGGCCGGCCAAAAGCGATCCGATTTCTCGTCCCGGATGGTGAGATAAAATACAGCGACCTTATCCATGGGCCCATATCTGTGGCGACTAAATACATTGAAGACTTTGTTCTTTTAAGAGGAGATGGACTGCCCACCTATCATCTGTCAGTGGTGGTCGATGATATCGAACAGGGGATCACCCATGTTATACGGGGAGATGACCATATTTCAAACACTCCCAAACAGATACTGCTTTATGAAGCCTTTGGCTCTCCTCTTCCCCAGTTCGCCCATCTGGCTCTTATCCTTGGTCCGGATAAAAAAAAGCTGAGCAAAAGACACGGAGTCACCTATATTCTTCAGTTCAGGGAAGACGGCTACTTCCCTCTGGCTATGCTGAATTTTTTGGCTCAGATGAGCTGGTCTCCTGGAGAAGAAAAAAAACTTTATTCTCGGGAAGAGATGATAAAGGAATTCTCGCTGGAAAAACTGAGCAAGGGAAGCCCGGTCTTCGACCTGGACAAGCTCGATTGGCTGAACGGACAGCTGATATCTCAGATGAGCGTCGATGAGCTGGCTCCCTATGTCTTTGAAGAATTGAAAAAAGAGAACATTATCCAGAAAGAGCCGGGCGGCAATGAAAAGGATTGGTATTCGAAACTCATTGATCTATTAAAGGAGAGAAGCCGAAAGATCAAAGATTTTCCCCTGAGAGCAAAGCCTTTTCTCTCAGGCGATATTGACTACGATCCGGCCGGGATTGAGAAGCATTTGAGAGATGAACGCCTGGAAGAGCTCCTTCCCAAATTGAGCGAAGACTTCGCCCGGATGGAAAGTTTTTCGGCGGAGAATATCGAGAAGGTTTTACGCCTGAGGGCTGAGAAAGAGGGAGTGAAAGCCGCTCTCCTTATCCATGCCCTGAGGATGCTCGTGGTGGGCACACCTGTGAGCCCGGGGATTTTCGATGTCCTTGCGTTGATCGGAAAAGAGAAGACGATCGAGAGAATGGGCAAGTTCCCTGAAATAAAAGGCAGTGCTCCGGATTGAGCTGCTGGCTTGACCCGTTTCCGAGCTGCAGGGCAAGCCGTGAATAAGGAGGCTTAGATGACGGATAGGAAGAAATATGAATATAAGGAGATCAGGGCGCCAAGAGGCCATCAATTGAACACAAAAGGCTGGTCACAGGAAGGCGCATTAAGGATGATGATGAATAATCTTGATCCTGAAGTAGGGGAGAAGCCTGAGGAATTGATTGTCTATGGGGGGACAGGTAAAGCCGCACGAAACTGGGAGTGTTTCTGGGCGATTGTCGAGAGTTTGAAAAGCCTCCAGAACGACGAGACGTTGATCGTCCAATCAGGAAAGCCGGTGGCTGTCTTTCCGACCCATGCTGAAGCGCCTCGTGTACTGATCGCCAATGCTCTGATCGTGCCCAAATGGGCGACTTGGGATGAATTCCGCCGGCTTGAAGCCAAAGGCCTGACTATGTACGGACAGATGACTGCGGGAAGCTGGATCTATATCGGAACTCAGGGAATCCTCCAGGGAACATACGAAACCCTTGCCTCTGTCGCCCGGACTCATTTTGGAGGAAGCCTGAAAGGGAAATTAGTGTTGAGCGCTGGCCTGGGAGGAATGGGAGGTGCCCAGCCTCTGGCCGTAACCATGAACGAAGGAGTTGCGGTGATCGTCGAGGTCGATAAGGACAGGATTCAGAGACGTTTGGATACAAAATACGTTGACACAATGGTCACGGGTCTGGATGAGGCTTTGAAGCTTGCCCATAAAGCCACAGAAAAGGGTGAAGCCCGTTCCATAGCCCTTCTCGGGAATGCGGCCGACATCCTTCCGGAATTTATCAAACGGGGGATCACTCCGGATGTGTTGACCGACCAGACCTCAGCTCATGACGAGCTGAACGGATATGTCCCTCATGGAATCCCTTATGATGAGGCACTGATTATGCGGACGGAAAATCCTGAAGAGTATATTCAAAGGGCCTATCAATCCATGGCTGTTCATGTCCAGGCCATGCTCGAGCTCCAGAAAAGAGGTGCCAGGGCTTTTGATTACGGCAATAACATCCGCGGCCAGGCTCAGAAGGCCGGCGTAGAGAAGGCCTTCGATATTCCCGGTTTTGTCCCTGAATACATCCGTCCTCTCTTCTGTCAAGGGAAAGGGCCGTTCCGCTGGGCTGCTCTCTCCGGAAAGCCCGAGGACATTTACGTGACCGATGAAGCGGTCCTGGAGGAATTTCCCGAAGATAAAGCCCTGGAAAGATGGATCAGGAAAGCGCAAAATCAGGTGAAATTCCAGGGGCTCCCGTCCCGGATCTGCTGGCTCGGCTACGGAGAAAGGGAACGCTTTGGAGCTTTGATCAATCATCTGGTGAAAAAAGGGAAGATCAGCGCTCCGGTCGTCATCGGCAGGGACCATCTGGATACCGGGTCAGTCGCCTCTCCCAACAGGGAAACTGAAGGAATGAAAGACGGATCAGACGCTATCGCTGATTGGCCGATCCTCAACGCCCTCCTGAACGCGGTCAGCGGAGCATCCTGGGTGTCAGTCCATCACGGAGGAGGAGTGGGCATCGGGCTGGCAATTCACGCCGGCATGGTCATCGTGGCTGACGGCCAGGACTCCACGGAAAAACGTTTGCGCCGGGTTCTCTCTGTTGACCCAGGCTTAGGTGTGGCCCGCCATGCGGATGCCGGGTATGAGGAAGCTGTCCAGTTCGCCAGGGAAAAGGGGATTAAAATCCCGATGGTGAAATAAAGAAAGAATATGTATAATAGCTCAATAATGAGGCAGGACATTAAAATGTCATTGCGGGCGAAGCGAAGCAATCTTGTAAAAAGAAATGCTTTTTTTCCTATGGGATTGCCACGCTTCGCTCGCAATGACACCAGGACGATGGGATTGCCGCGCTGCTCTCGCAATGACACCAGGACGAG
>Ga0209636_10008975_pt1 | contig 10190 bp, 5 predicted proteins | sample DeeMarSWOR152_54_FD_187464 | JGI IMG/M metagenome (GOLD analysis project Ga0209636, IMG submission 187464) | Marine sediment microbial communities from White Oak River estuary, North Carolina - WOR-1-52-54 (SPAdes) (version 2) | ecosystem: Environmental > Aquatic > Marine > Intertidal zone >... | reverse complement strand
ACTCAAGAATGAGTTTGAAAATTTCAGAATTCATCACTTATGGGTGGACAGCCACAATTATTACTGTCTCCTAGCAGAAAAACCTGAAAAATAAATGTGGACTGAGATCTTTTTTAGGACATTCAAACTGAGAATGCATACAGACCCCCTTCTTCAGTAATTGCCACGAGTAACCTATCTTCAATAACTGGAATGTACACAAATGCACCACCAGGATACTGTATCAACTCTTGTATAACAGCTATCCAGAGTATTTTTCCATTTTTTAGATTCAAACAGTAGATCTTGCCATCATTTGCAGATAAATACATTCTGTTCTCGTACACGTGAAAATTCGTAATTTGAGTGCCTCTTACCTCAGTTTTCCATATTAATCCTCCATTTTCAAGAGCGAAAGCTTCCATGAACCCATTTTCTCTAACAAAGAAAATCCTTTCCTGGTAAATTTTAAACCCAACCTCAGAATCTGATTCCCACCTCATTGTGTGAGGGTACGTGTATTTCTGGATATCCAATTCTTCTGGTTCAATAACCACTACACTCTGTATGAACTCCTCGTGTTCATCTGTAAGAACTAAGACAACAGCATGGTCAAGAATTCGCACCTCCCTCAAAGGGAGATCATACACGTAGAGGAAGTTCTCCGTTGTGGTTTCTACATCCACAGAGACGAACGCATTCTCCTGTGGCCTGCAGAAGTAAAGAACTCCTTCATGATACACAGGACGCCAAATGTCAAAGAAATTCTCTTTCCACACAACCTCTCCTGATCCAATATCTGCGAGAGCATAATAGGATTCATAGTCTTCTCCAAAGCCTGCAAAAAGGATTTTGTCCTCCTGAAATTCTTCATTCCACGTGTCATCTGTTATTTCCCAGATTAATTGGCCTGTTTCTCTTTCCAGACAGGTAATACCGCCCGTTACTGCGGCCAAAGTATTTCCAGCAATAGTCACTGGAAAACAACTGCTGGCATCAGTTTTGTACTTCCAGAGCACAGAACCGGTCTCACCATCTATGCTGTACACCCAGGAATCGGGAGCACCCACATAGACCACTTCCTGGTGAACCAGGATATTATCTGTCTCACAAGGAGCTCCTTTTCCTTTCTGCCCAAATGTCACTTGCCAGAGAATGTCTCCTGTTTCTGCATCAAGAGAAACTAAACGGTCCTCAACAGTAACATACACCTTCCCTTTCCAGTACTCCACTGCCACAGGAACTCCAGACAGACTCTTTTTCCAGAGTACATGGTTCTTGCCCTCTTCTTCTTCAGGTGGTATTGCAGGCTCAGTATGAGGAAACTGAGGAGAAGGTCCTTCGGGATATTTGTTGGGAACTGCAGCTGATAAACAGCCCCAGCGCGCTTCCTTATCAAATGGCAGCCAGAGTTCCCTGTCTATTTCCGTGAGAATATTCAGTAAAGCAGAGGGAATTTTTCCATTGTACTGAACATACGAGTTGTCCTTATAGGTGATGTTCCAGGGTATGAAACAGTGGTAGTGAGAGTCAGACTTCAAGGTGATATTAACTCCATTAACTAAGGTTATAACAACAGTGAAATGAGGGGAGTAGTCATAGAATGAACCATTGTATGAGGATTGATATGGGGATTCATAAAAATCAGTAAAGCTGTCCATTAATGAACGGATGAGATCAGCACTTATGGGTTCTCCTGTATTACTGTAGTACATTTTTTCAATGGCTTCTATCTTGTAGAACCTATAAACAAGCGAATTATCTTGTTCAGCAGTATAAGTTATTTCTATTTTCTCAACATTCTTCCAGCTGCCCACAGCAAAGTAATGTACAGGGAATTCTGTATATCCTGGATGATGGGGTATCAATCCCATCTGGAGGGCTCCAAAGAACGCTACTCCGCAGACGAGAATGAGGAGTGCTATTCCTTTTTTGATACGATTCACATATGGGTTTTGGCAAGAACCTATTTAAGGTTACCCGCGTGGAGGGAAATTAACCTAAAGAGATGGAAGATTATGGGCGCAAAAAAGAAGCAAGAGATTTTACAGACACTGCAATATCATTATTAGGGCTTTTTGAATGAAATATTCATCTTGAATATCGCATGAGCTGACAAAATTGTTCTTGGGGGGATTTTATCGTAATTCGAGAATATTTTACTCTTTGTAGGCAAGTTTCTGACATTCCCCCTATTGGTTTTTTACGCTGCATAATGCCATGAAATCGACTCTTTTCATCTCCCATTTTCAGCATTCCATTTGATATGAAATTATGCTACACATATTGTTATGGATTGTACATTGTGTTTTTCTCGTTAATGATCCATCTTGGAGCCTTAACCTTTTTATATAGGAACATCTCTTTGTTATTGTGTTAGAACAGTTAGCTGAATTACTGAGAACAAGAAAAGGGGAATACATACTGTTCATTGGGGCTGGCGCCTCTCTATCTGCGGGTAGCAGGACAACAAAAGAGATTGTGGAAGATGTTGTTGAAACGTACAAGTTGAATTCTGGAAATCTGTGGGATTGCTTTTGTGACTTTTTGAGAAAACATAGCAAAGATGAAAGATTTGATGTGCTCTCAAGATATTTCGAGAATATGGAGCCCTCTCTAGGCTATGAAAGACTGGTAAATCTGATAGAAGAAGGATATTTCAAGCTAGTTCTTACCACTAATTTCGACTTCATGTTGGAAGAAGCTTTGAAGAGAAAAACGGAGCTTGTTCTACATAAAGACTACTTTGTGTGTGTTGTAGGAGCCGAAGAAAAAAGTGCTCTGGTCAGAGAGTTGGAAGACAGATCCATGATACGGATAGTGAAGCTTCATGGAGACTATAAGAAAAGAATTCTTCCTTTCACAGAAGAAGAAACTTCTAAATTTGAGGAAAATCTCGAAAAGAGTTTGAAAGAGCTCACGAAGAGAGGAATAGTATTTGTGGGTTATTCAGGAATGGACAGAGATGTTTTGAATTGTCTATCTGATGAAGGTGAACCTATCTGGTGGGTGAATCCAAGGAAAGTTACAGCAGATAAATCCATAGCGGAAAGGCATTCTGATGAATATCAGTTGAATGAAGAAATCTATAGAATAATAATAAATAGAAAGTCCCATGATAACTTTATCTGGGGTGAAAACGGAAAATCTGATATTTTCTTCAAAAATATTTCTAATAGAATTCTTTTGAGAGATATTAACAGGTTTTGTAATCTATTCAAATTTGGAGCGACAAAATACAGGAAAATGAAGGATTTGTTTGAGCCACCTAACCATTATGAGGAGATGAAGCGAAAATTGGAGGAATACGGGGTTTTGTTGATTCTTGGAGAACCTCACTTAGGCAAAACATTTACAGCATTGAATCTGCTCTATGATTACTATGTGAAGGGCTTTAATGTTAGTTTTAAGTCAGAACTTCGCAGGGAAAAAATGCGGTGGGAGATGATGTATCAGTGGGAGGACCTGCTGGTCCCTCACACGGTAATTTACTTTGAAGATCCTTTCGGAAGAACAGAGCCTGAGAATATACAGATTTTTAGATCAGAATTAGGAAGAATCATAAAAAGAATACAGAATTCTGAAAGCATGGTAATCATTACATCAAGATTAAACATTTTCAAAAAAATTGCTGATATAGAAGAATTCCCTATGATCGTGGAGTTGATGAAACATAATATTTCTTATGACCTAGAAAAGAGGAAGAGGATTATTGATAGGTATGCGGCCGTCTATAAACCTGCATGGAAAAAACTGCTCTACGAAAATCTAGACGGGAAAACGCTCAAGGAATACATAGCCGAAGAGTTGACAGAACCCCATAATATAGATTTATTTTTTGAGAAATCCCTGAAAACAGATAATATGCAACACCTTCGTGGAGAGGTAAAAGAGTCAAAAGACATTCTTGAAGCTTTCAAACAAGAAATAATGAAGCTCAATTTGGTCGAAAAAATATTTTTTTATATTTGTTACATATTTGAAAGAAGAAGGAATCTTGAAATCACAAAAAATTCCTTTTCTTATGTATTGAAAGATTTTAAATTAGATCCAAATATATATGATTTCAATAGATTTATTAAAGAATACGATTTCAGAGTTGAAACATATCAGGAATCCAGATTACAACTAAAGATAAAATTCTCTCATCCTATGCTCTCAAAAGCCATAAGAGAATCTTTCGAGGCAAATGTTGGTATAATTGGAAATATCCTGTTAAAATTGGCAAAAGATGAAAGTATTGCTGTTAGACAGGACATTGTGTACACTATTGGCAAGAACCTTGGAAAATTATCACATACATACAGGGAGCTTCTGTTTGAACTGGCAAAGGATGATAGTCCTTATGTCAGGCAGATTTCTGCACAGACTATTGGCAAATACCTTGATAAGTTACCAGATAAATACGGAAAACTTCTGTTTGAACTGGCAAAGGATGATAGTCCTTATGTCAGGCACATTTCTGCAGAGACTATTGGCAAATACCTTGATAAGTTACCAGATAAATATAGGGAACTTCTGTTTGAATTCGTGAAGGATGAGAACCTTCTTGTCAGGTTGTTGGTTGCGAAATTTGTTGGTGGACATTTCAGAAAGCTACCAGATAAATACAGGGGACTTCTGCTTGAATTGGCGAAGGATGATAGTCCTTATGTCAGGTTATCGGTTGTGAATACTATTGGCAAAAACCTTGATAAGTTACCAGATAAATACAGAAAACTTTTATTTGAATTGGCGAGGGATAAGAGCATTCCCATCAGGTGGTTTGTTTCATATACTATTGCTGACAACTTTGAGAAGTTACCAGATAAATACAGGGAACTCTTATTTGAATTGGCAAAGGATAAGAATCCTTATGTCAGAGAAGGAGTTTCATATACTGTTGCTGACAACTTTGAGAAGTTACCAGATAAATACAGGGAACTCTTATTTGAATTGGCGAAAGATGAGAATGTTGATATTAGAAGGAGTATTGCATATACTGCCGGATATAACTTTGAGAAGTTACCAGATAAATACAGGGGACTTCTGTTTAAATTGGCGAAAGATGAGAATGTTGATATTAGAAGGAGTATTGCATATACTGTCCGATCCAATTTTGAGAAGCTACCAGATAAATATAGGGAACTTCTATTTAAATTGGCAAAAGATGAGAATGCAAATATTAGAAAGAGCGTTGTACTCACTATCTGTAGGTATTTCAAAAAGCTACCGGAGAAATATCGAAGGATTCTTAAGAAATCTGAATCGGATGTATCCCTTTTGAATCTGTTGAGAGAATGGGTAAAAGAACATGAAAAAGACGAATGGGCAAAGGAAATAACAAATATATTAAAACGAGAACTTGATTTGTAAGTTCCTGAGAATATCCATTAGACAATTGGATTGTCTTTTGTCAACGCTGAAGTCTTAAGTAACTACAGCAAAGAGACCGAGCTGAATCTCTAGCTGCTTTTCAATTTCTCCCCCTCGAATCAAGAATGCACAAGTACTCCGTTCTTTTTTTACTGTGAGGTAGATTCTCAAGATATTCCATTAATTTCTACAGCAGCTTTCCAGAAAACTCTGTAAATCACCAATGTAGTTTGTATCTGCATCATTGGAAAATGATAATAATTCACAGCCTCTCGTTCCATGGCCAAGAACATTAGCAGATTGCAACCCATCTTTCTCAAAAACATTTTTATAGTGTTAACAAAAGTAAAGGGCGTGATACCATGATCACTGAAGAGACTATCAAGAATACGGTGGTGGAGTTGTTAAAGCGAGCAGTCACCAAGCTTCCTCCAGATATTGAAGATGCACTAAATAAAGCGTATCAAAATGAGACCTCCGACGTAGCCAAAATGCAGTTGAAAGCAATCCTGGACAATATCGCGCTGGCAGGAGAAACCCTCACTCCCATGTGCCAGGACACAGGAGTACACATCTTTTACGTCACTGTAGGAAATGTCAAAACAGGTAACATCGAAAAAGCGATCCGAGATGGTGTCAAGGAGGCCACAGAAACGGTTCCTCTAAGGCCCAATGCAGTCCATCCCTTGACAAGAAAGAATCCGGGGACCAACCTGGGCCAGAATATGCCCTATATCAACTACAGTCTATCGGATGCAGAGTACCTGGAAATCCAGGTGATGCCCAAAGGGGCTGGATCTGAAAATATGTCCCAATTAGCCATGTTAAATCCAGCACACGGTGTCAAAGGAATAAAGCAGTTCGTCCTAGATACCTTACTGCATGCAGGATCAAAACCCTGTCCTCCGGTTATTCTGGGAGTGGGTATTGGCGGCTCGGCAGATATTTCTATGAAATTGGCGAAAAAAGCGTTGTTACGACCAGTGACCACACGCCATCCAGAAAAGCAAATAGCTGATTTAGAAGAAGAATTGTTAGAGACTCTAAACGAAACAGGGATTGGTCCAATGGGATTGGGAGGTAAGACGACAGTTTTAGGCGTCAATATCGAGTATGCTGCCTGTCATACTGCATCCCATCCAGTGGCGGTCAATATCCAGTGCTGGGCTGCACGGAGGGCATCAGCCAAAATTTATGAAGATAAAGTGGAATATGGGTGGTTTGCATGAAAGAATTGACACTTCCTATAACTGAAGATGACGTTCGGGAGCTCTCACTAGGGGATATCGTGTACATAAGTGGCGAGTTCTATACTGCACGGGATGAAGCCCACATGCGGGCATTAAAGTATCTCGAGGAAGGAAAATCCCTCCCTGTTGATTTTGGAGGGAGAGCTGTCTTCCACTGTGGACCAATCATGCGCAAGCTGAATGGAGAATGGGAGTTAGTGGCAGCAGGCCCCACTACCAGCACGCGAATGAACACATTGGAACCTCAATTTATTGAGAAACTGCTCCCCCGGGCTATTATTGGCAAAGGGGGCATGGGGAAGGAAACATTAAAGGCTATGGAAACATTTGGATGCTGTTATTTGGCCATCACTGGAGGAGCTGCTGTGCTGGCTGCCAGAGGAATCAAAAAGGTGAAAGGTGTGGAATGGCTGGATATAGGAATGCCAGAAGCGCTGTGGATTCTGGAAGGGGAACACTTTGGGCCGCTAATTGTAGCCATGGATGCACATGGGAACAGTTTATTCGACAATGTGGAAGCGCAGGTCAAAAAAAATGCAGAAAAAGTGAAGAAAAAGCTGGGATTGACCTAAATTTTTATTATTTTCTCTTTTCAAATTTTTTCTTGAAGCTTTTTGAGTTTCTAAATTTTTTGAAATACCATATTTAGGATAGATCAGGCCAGCAGAAAACTGCACATTTGAGCTTTTTTTCAGGTAAAACAGTTCATAACCGTTTCTTGCATTAATTACTTCCTGTATTAGAAAACCCCTTTCAGTTCACATGCAATTGGCCCGAAGGTCAGTGAACACGTTTCAACAGAACGCATGTAAGAGCAGAAACGTTTAGAAACAGTTAGAAACATTTATTAACGAATTGAAACGAAAATATGAAAGAAACAAAAAATAAACGTTTTCCTTAGATTTAAAAGTAAAAGAAAACTTTATATAGGACTATTTATTTGTAAATACTATGAGATGGCTGGTAATCCTAGCAGTGATTATTCTGGCTGTACCCATAGCGGCTCAGGGTACACTGGTCATTGTCTCTGATTCAGACTGTGACGTAGCTATGGCTGAGCTTTTGGCTTCAGTTACTGAAGCTGAAATTTTAAAAGTGGAATGGGGTTACTTCGACGAAGAGATCATAGAGCAGGTACTCCAGAAAGATCCGGAGAACATTATTATTATTGGTGGAAACCAAGCAGTGGTAGATCAGATCGAAGAGATTCTGCAGAGACTGGGATTTTCCATTTTCCGGGCAGCTGGTAGAGACAGAGCAGAGACATCACTCCAGTTGTATAAAGCGTTCAGAGAATACTTTTCAGACGACTTTGCTGTGGTTGTGGTGGACATGCATAAGGCAAGTATATCCAGAGGAAAGCGGTTGGCCATACAGAATAGTGTACCCCTGTTCTTCTGTGATGTTTCCGAATTGGATGACATGGCTAAAGAAATCAACGAATTGGGAATCACAGATGTCAGAGTAATTACTGGTAATAGGCAAGATGACCTGCGAACTATATGCGAGAATAAACTCAAAGAGATACAGGAATGGCTGGCAGGTATTGAGATCACTGAAGAGAATGAAGAAATCATCAATGAGTGTGAAAGTCTTCTAGAAGACGCTTCAGAAGCTTTTGAAGACGGAAACTACCTTTTCTGTCTTGAATATCTGGCATCCCTGGAAAACCTCTTGAAGGAGTTAGAGGTGGAGGAGGAATAGATGTGAAACAGATGGTTCTTCTCTTTTTGGTAGCCCTGGCCGCGGTAATGGCTGCAGACGCTCCTACAATACTGGAAGCACGTTCAGGCCAAGATGGAGCAATCCTGCTCAAGTGGAATGGATCTGGGTCAGGGGACCTCTTTATCGTGTACAGAGGAGAAGAAAATCTATTCGAGACAGCAGAAGAGATAGCCCGTGTTGACGGAACATCATACACTGATTATCCTGGTATTAACGGGAAAGTCTACTACTACTGGGTTACTGTTCTCTCTTCTGGAGATGAGAGCCCTCCCTCTCCCCCAGCAGATGCTGTATGTGATGGTTCTGCTCCCACCTGTTCAATAGCATCACCAGCAGATGGAGCACACATTACAGGGGCTCTTACTATCCAGGGGACAGCAGCAGACGGAGAAACTGGTGTCAGCCAGGTGGAGGTGTCAATCAACGGGATATGGCATCTCTGTTCAGGTACCTCCACCTGGCAATTCTATCTGAGTGCTCCTCCCCAGGGGGAGGTTACCATTACGTGTAGAGCGCAGGATACAGCAGGAAATGTAGCAGAAAGTGCTGGCATTACTGTTCTTGTAGAATCTCAGTCTCCTACTATCCAGCGCATTGAACCTGATGAAGTACCCTGTGATACTGCAGTCACTGCCCACATTCACGGGAAGAACTTTGTACACACACCGCAGGTTCTTGTAGGAAGCCATCCGTGCGAGGTGAGCTCTGATTCAGATACATTATTGACAGTTGATATACCTCCTTTAGATGAAGGAGTGTATGATGTTACTGTGGTGAATCCGGATGGAAAATCTGATACTCTTTTTTCAGGATTTACTGTTTTTGTTCCCAATACACCTCCAGAGATCAAAACAGTTACTGCACTCCCTCAATTTGTGCCCAACAATGGAATCACCACTGTATTGCTCACTGCCCACGTTGAAGATGCTGAAGATAATGTTAAAACAGTAGTCATTGACCTCTCTGACATTGGAGGAGATACCACCCTGATGAAGGACAATGGTGTATACCCCGATGCGATAGCTGGAGACAACCTGTACGCTGCACAAACAGTGGTGAACAAGGATGTACCAGAAGGGAGCTACACCTTATTAGTGACAGCCACTGATCAGTACAATGCCACAGATACTGCTCCCCTCACAGTAAATGTGGTGGAAGACCCTCCTGATAACCCACCTCAGCTAACTAATTATGCTGTTACCCCTCCTTCGGGTACCAGTACCACCATTTTCAGGTACACTGTTACCTACACAGATCAAGATAATAATGCTCCCACCTATGTTACTCTCACCATTACTGGAGTGGGTACCTTTAACATGGTGGAGAGCAATCCTTCTGACTACAACTACATGGATGGAAAACATTACTATTATGAATATTCAGGCCTGGGGACGGGAATTCATAGTTACACTATCTCAGCCAGTGATGGAACAAACCCCATATCTATTGGTGCCACTGGCCCTACTGTCTCTGGTGCAAACACCCCTCCTGACCTCCTTTCTGCACAAGTCAGCCCGTCCTCAGGCACCCAAACTACCAATTTCCGGTATCAAGTGACCTATAAAGATGATGATAATGATGATCCCGTGTCACTTACCATTACTATTACTGGAATTGGCACCTTTAACATGGTAGAATTAGATCCTTCTGATCATAACTTCAAAAACGGGAAAGTGTACTATTATGTATATGCAGGAGGATTTCCCATCGGTACCCAGAGCTATACTGTAACTGCAGATGATGGGACAGATACCACCTCTCTGGGAGGAACTGGCCCGGAAATACCTACAGGTGATTGTGCTCCTCCGACGCCTCCTGTCCCTCCTTCCATTAGTATCTATCCTATTGCCGGTCCTGTAGGAACAATGGTGACAGTATCAG